>Ga0335080_10006200_pt1 | contig 12350 bp, 11 predicted proteins | sample Lox_Sample_34_FD_206720 | JGI IMG/M metagenome (GOLD analysis project Ga0335080, IMG submission 206720) | Soil microbial communities from Loxahatchee National Wildlife Refuge, Florida, United States - Lox_Sample_3.4 | ecosystem: Environmental > Terrestrial > Soil > Wetlands | place: USA...
GGCCAGCGCCTTCTGCGTCTCGGCCCAGACGCGCTCGGGCACCAGATGATCGGCTTCACCGTCGCGCACCATGCGCCGCATCAATTCCAGCGTTTCGTCGGCTACGCGAAAGCCGCGGCCGGCGTAGCGCGCGGCAAAGCGCGCCACGCGCAGGATGCGCACGGGATCTTCCGCAAAGGCCGGCGACACGTGACGCAGCAGGTGATTGCGCAGATCAGCGGCGCCGCCGAATGGATCGACGAGCGCGCCGTTCGCGTCCTCGGCCATCGCATTGATGGTGAGGTCGCGCCGGCGCAGGTCGTCTTCCAGTGTCACGTCCGGCGCCGTGTCGAAGGCAAAACCGTGGTAACCGCGTCCGGTTTTGCGCTCGGTGCGCGCCAGCGCATATTCCTCCTTTGTTTGCGGATGCAGGAACACGGGGAAGTCCTTGCCGACGGGCGTGTAGCCCAGGCGCAGCAAATCCTCGGCTGTCGCGCCGACGACCACGTAGTCGCGATCCTTGACCGGCAGGCCGAGCAGGCGGTCGCGCACCGCGCCGCCGACCAGATACGTCTTCATGCCGTCATTATGCGTTAGCGGCTTGCGCGATGGGGACTTTCACGCCGCGTGCCTGTTCGCCTGCTTAGCGTTGCGGCCCCGTTGCCGTCATACTAGGCGGAGGAAACTCGATCAGGGAGATCAGGATGCTGCAGCTGAAGCACGTCGTACTCTCCGCGCTGCTCGCGCTGGCCGGATGCGCCGGCACGCCGCAGACGGCCACGCCGCCGGCGCAGGATGCGCTCTACCATGAACTCGGCGGCACCGAGGGCATCTCGAAAGTCGTCGACCTGTTCTTCCGCCGCCTCAATTCCGACGCACGCATCAACACGCTGTTCCGCAACGTCGACCACGACGACCTGCGCCGCCTCGTGATCGAGCAGTTGTGCGAAGCGACGGGCGGACCCTGCAAGTACACGGGGCGCAGCATGGAGGAAGCGCACAGCGGCCTCAACCTGACGAATGCCGATTTCGACGCGTTCGTCGGCGATCTGAGCGGCGCGCTCGACGAGGCGAAGGTGCCGAAGGCGACGCAGAAGAAGCTGCTCGCGATCCTTAGCCCGATGCGGCCCGAAGTGGTCGGGAAATAACTCGGCTCAGCGCCGCTGCTTCGGCGCAACCGGCGGTGCGGGATTCGACGCCAGCGGGCCGGGCCCGGGCGTCGGCGCCGCAGCCACCGGCGCTGGACACACCACGCCCTTGCGCGGCGCATCCGGGCCCGGCGGCGTGTAGGCCTGGCCGATGCGCGGCAGGCGCGAGGCGAGCGGCAACGCCGAGCCGTGCAGGCGCCAGTCGTAGATCACGCTGAAAGCGAGCACGCGCGCGACGTATTCGCGTGTTTCCTTGTACGGAATCGTCTCGATGAAGAAGTCCGGTTCGAGAGCATCGCGTGCGTCGACCCAGCGCGACACCGGATCGACACCGGCGTTGTACGCTGCGGATGCGAGCCACGGGCTGCCGTCATAGCGCACCGCCATGTCGCCGAGGTAGCGCGTGCCCAGCTGGATGTTGATGTCCGGATCGTAGAGCTGCGCGGCGCCGGAGAACGACACCTTTTCTGCTTTCGCCAAATCCCGCGCCGTACCGGGCAGAAGCTGCATCAGGCCGTACGCATCGGCTCCGGAATGGGCATCGCTGGTCCAGGCGCTTTCGGCGCGGATGATCGCGTAGGCCCACGCGCTGTCGATGTCGGCGGCACGCGAGTCGCGTTCGATCTGGCCGCGCCGCGCGAGCGGAAAGCGCAACTCGTACAGGTGCAGGTCATCGCCCTGGTTGAGCGCATAGACGGCACGGTCGTACCAGCCGAGCCGCGAGGCGATGTCGCTGGCGATGCGGCGCTGGCGTGCGTCGAGCCGGGGCAGGGTGAAGTCCCACTCGCGGCGCGCGTCGGGCAGCCGGTCGAGCGCGAAGAACTCGAACGCTCGTGCGATCCCGGGCTCGGCGCGCACGGCGGCTTCGGCCTTTGCATCGACGGCGTTTGGCGTCGAACAGATCGTGTAGGGCTGATCGAGCCAGTCGGCGGCGAGGAAGGCGTGGAAGTTCGCTTCGCGCGAAATGGAGGAAAAAACCGGCTCGGCTTCCGCCTTGCGCTCGAGCTTGACGAGTGCGCGGCCGCGCAGGTAGCGCCAGCGCGCGTCCGCCTGCTGCGTCGCCGACATGCGGTCCAGCGCCTGCAGCGTGCCGTTGAAGTCCTGGCGTGCGAGCGCGACGCGCACGCGCCACTCGCGCGAGGTGTCGTCGTCGGCCTCGGGTGGCACCGCATCCAGCCGGGCGGAGGCATCCGGCGCGTAGCTCGATGCGCTGTAGACGGCAATCGCGCGCAGGATGCGTCCGCGCTGCTCGGCGTCGAAGTGGAAGCGCGAACCGAGCTGTGTCCACAGTGCGGCAGCGGCGTCGCTGTCCTTGCGTGCCAGGCGTGCGAAGGCGATCGCGATGGCATCGCGTGTGTGCGGAGCGTCCGGCCAGTTCGCCGCGTCGGCGAGTGCCGCCGCAGGATCGTGGATGGCGGCGGCCGTGCGTTCGCCGGCAGTGCGCTCGGCGCCGTCGAGCATCGTCGCGAGGCTCGCGACGAGATCGCCCTGCGCGGCCTGCGCCGCCGCATCGATACGCTGCCAGATCAGTGCGGAAGTGAGCTTGCCGTGTTCCGTGGCCCACTGGAACGCGCCGTCGCAGGTCGCCGGCAGCGCTCTCGGGTTCAACCACAGCGGCGCGATCTCGTGCTCGAAGTCGGGCGTCTGACCGAGGGCGAGCCGTGCCTGCACGGCATTGCACTGCAGTTCCTTGCTGCGCTCGTTGCCGGTGTAGAGCGCGAGGTACTCCTTCCAGCGCTGACGGCGGGCGAGTTCGGCGAGGAAGCTCTCGCGCAGGATCTGCGCCGGCAGCGAATCGGGCCAGCGCGCGATGAATTTCTCCACTTCCTCGGTCTTGAGTTCGGTTCTGCGCCGTTCCAGCGCCGCGAGTTCGAGATAGGGAAACAGCGGATAGCTTTCCAGGCCGGCGGCGAGCTTGCGCCAGGCCGTGTCCGGACCCTGCTGGGCCGCCTCCCAGACCAGGGGAAAGCGGGAACGCTGGCCGGCGAGATCGTCTCCTGCCGTGGCGGCGGCGGAGGCGAGGAGCGCGAGAATCAGCGCAATGAATCGGGGTGACGCAAAAGGCATGGACTGGCGCGTACGGGAACCATGCGCAGTGTAGCCGAAAGCCGGTTACGCGGCCCGGTTCAGGGCCAGTGGCAAGCGCACCCGTGCCGCAAGGGGCAGGTGATCGGAGACCGCATGCGGCAGGGTCCACAGCCGCTCGATCTCGATTCCCGCGGAAACCAGGATGTGGTCGATCGCGCGGCGCGGCCGCCAGCTCGGAAAGGTCGCGGGCGGGGCTTCCGCTGGCGGCAGCAGCATCGTGCGCCGGAACAGGGCGCGGACCTCGCTGCTGTGGATCGCGCAGTTGAGATCGCCCATGAGCACGACATTGGCGCGGTGGCCGATGAGTTCCGCGAGGAAGCCGATCTGGCGCCTGCGCGCAACGGCGCCTAGCGACAGGTGTGCGATGACGACGATCAGGGCATTGTCGCCGCGGCCGAAGCGCACCCACAGCGCGCCGCGTCCGGGAATCCGGCCGGGCAGGGGATAGTCGAGCACTTCGGTCGGCTCCAGACGCGTCAGCAGTCCGTTACTCGACGCGGCGAACTGGGCGATCTTGCGATTCGGCTGGTGGCTCCAGAACGGAAATCCCGCCACTTCGGCCAGGTATTCAGTCTGGTTGACGAATCCCGAGCGCAGGCTGCCGGCGTCGGCCTCCTGCAATCCGACGATGTCGAATCCGGCCAGCAGTCGCGCGAAGCTGTCGAGGTTGCCGCGCTTGCCGCGCGTCGGCAGCACATGCTTCCAGCTTTGCGTCACGTAGTCGCGGTAGCGGCGCACGCTGCCGCCGGCGAGGATGTTGCAGCTGAGCAGACTCAGGCGGGCAGACGACGGCCCCTCGGCGCGCGCCGAACCGGATACTGGATGTGCAGCCGCCCCCATGCGCGCAGACTATGCCGCGCCCGTTACCGCCGCAAGCGCCGGAAGTATGCGCGGTCCGCCGCCTACTTCTTCTTGGCGTGCGCGCGCGCGTCGAGTTCCTGCTGCACCAGCTGCAACGCGATCGGCACCATGTCGGCGAAACCGACACCGCGGTCGGGACTGGCCACGATGCGGTACTTGCCGTCGACGATCAGCGTTGGCGTGGCATCGACCTGATAGTCGCGCACGAGCTGGTTGCCCTGGGCGAGCTGGCCCTCCACCACGAACGAGCTGGCCGTGGAGACGAAGTTGCCCGGGTTGGCGCCGTAGCCGGAGTAGAACAGGTTGGCCAGATCGTCGATCGACCGCAGCGGCTGGTGATCGCGGTGGATCGCGTCGAACAGCGCCTGATGGGTCTTGTCGACCAGTCCGAGCGCCCTGGCGGCATAAAAGGCGCGGGCAAACGGTTCCCATCCGGGCTGGAATACCGCCGGCAGCAGGTCGAACTCGGCGCCCTTCGGCAGCTTGCTCTTCAATTCATCCGCATACGGCTGGAAGTGCGCGCAGTGCGGGCAGGCATAGGAGAAGACTTCCGTGACGACAACCTTGTCGCTGCTCACCGGCTGCGGCGGATTGACCAGGAAATAGTCCTTGCCTTCCTGCAGGGCGCGTTTCGCGCCGCCACCGGTTTCCTGGGCGGAGCAACCGGCGGCGATGGACAGCACGGCCAGCAGGGTGAACAGGTACTTCAGCATCGATGCTCTCCAGATTCGGTACGCACCGGGCACGGTGGACTGCGCCTTGCGTGCGAAGTTCCGCTACTTGCCGCCGGCTTCCTTGCGGATGAGGAATTGCACGAGTTGTTCGACCTTGTCCCAGCCGCCAGCGGACGGGACCGTCAGGCGGTACTTGCCGTTGACGACGAGCGTCGGGGTCTGGTCAACACCGCTCGCCTTGACGTAGGCATCGGCCTGCTTCATCCGCGTGTTGATCGTGAACGAATTGGCGGTGGCGACGAACTCGTCGGTCTTGGCTCCATACTTCGCGTAGAAGGCTGCGGCGTCTTCGATGGTCGGCAGCGGCTGCTTCGGACGATTCGTCGTCTTGTCGAGGATCGCCAGCTCGCCGCTCTTCCATACCGCGTCGAACATCGCTTCGTGCGCGGCGTCTGCAATGCCGAGCGCTTTCGCCGTCAGGTACGCGCGCTGAAACATGGGCCAGTCCTCGGCGGCGTTGAACGCGGCCGGGACGTACGTCATCACGGCGTTCGGCGGCAGTGTCTTGCGCAGCCTGGCGATCTGCGGATAGGCCATGTTGCACGCCGGGCAGCCGTAGGAAAACACCTCGGTCACCTCGACCTTGTCGCCGCTCGTGGTGGCCACGGGCGGATCGATGAGGAAATAGTGCTTGCCGGCTTCCCAGGCGGTGCCGGCGACGAACTGCGCGCGGGCGTGCGCGCTGGCGAAAAGCGCGGCAACGAGCACGACGGCGGCGGACGCGACGAAGCGGGTGATGCGCATGAATGAGGTTTCCTCGAGGTCCGCCGCAGCCGGCGGAGGTTACTTCGCGGCGACGCCGTTCGCGGCGGCAGCGGTGTGCAGCCCTTCGATGTACGACGACAGCGCCGCGATGTCGGCATCGCTCATGCCCTTGACCACGGCGGGCATGATCTTGGCGCGATCGTCGTCGCCCCAGCTCTTGCCGTCGCGCCAGTCCTTGAGCTTGAGCGTGATGTAATCGGCGAACTGGCCGGCGAGCTGCGGATAGCCGGCGCCAGGGTTGCCGCGACCATCCGGGCCATGACATGCCATGCAGGCCGGTACGCCGCTCTTGTCGCCGCCGCGGTAGAGCGCCTCGCCGCGCGCGACGAGTTTGGCGTCGCCGATGCCGGGCAGGGACGTCTTGCTGGCGAAATACGCGCCGATATCGTGAATGTCCTGTTCCGAGAGGGTCATGACGAAGCCCATCATCACCGCGCTCTCGCGCTGGTGTCCCTTGAACAGGCCGACCTGGCGGACGATGTAGTTCTCGTGCTGGCCGGCGAGCTTGGGGTACTGGGACGAAGCCGGATTTCCGTCCATCCCGTGGCAGGCGGCGCAGGTCGCCGTCTTGGCCTGGCCGGCCTGGGCGTTGCCCGGCTTGACCGCTGCAGAGCCTTCCGCCGGGGTCTGCGCCTGCAGGATGCCGGCGCCGAGCAGCGCGGCCAGAGCCATCACGAGCCGAAAACTCATACACTTCACTCCGGGGATCGTCACTCCGGCCCGAAAAACGGCGCCGGCGCAAGGATTCAATTATCCCAGCCACCCGCAGCAGGGTCAAACCGACGTGTCGTCAAATCCGTTCCGTTCGGCGCGCTTCGCCTTGAGCGCCACCGACCCGCACCAGCTGCCCGCCGACGAGGGGGCCGAGATTGCCTTTGCCGGCCGTTCCAATGCCGGAAAGTCGAGCGCGCTGAACGCGATCTGCGACCAGGCCGGGCTGGCGCGCACGTCGAAGACCCCGGGGCGCACGCAGATGCTCAACGTCTTCGTGCTGGAAGACGGTCGGCGTCTGATCGATCTGCCCGGATACGGTTACGCCAAGGTCCCGGCGGCGATGCGCGAGCGCTGGCGGCACACGATCGATGCGTACCTGCGTCTGCGCAAGTCCCTGCGCGGGGTCGTGCTGATCATGGACGGCCGGCATCCGCTCAAGGATTTCGACCGGCAGATGCTCACCTATTGCGCGGGCGTCGGCCGCGCGTGCCACATCCTGCTGACCAAGGCCGACAAGCTTTCGCGCAGCGAGGCCACGCGCACGCTCGCGCTGGTGCGCAAGGAGTGCGTGGAACAGGGCTGGCCGGCGACCGCGCAGGTGTTCTCGGTGCCGGCAAAAACCGGACTGGACGAAGCACGAACCGCGCTCGGTGGCTTGCTTAGCGCCTGACCAGCCCCCAGATCGGACCTTCCCCGCTTCCTGCGCAATCACTCCCATGTCCGGACCCAGCGCCGTCAAGGAAACCCCGATCGAGCGCCGCGCTCAGCTCGTGGAGTTCATCGCCTCGGGCGCGCGCACGCCGGACCAGTGGAAAGTCGGTACGGAGCACGAGAAATTCGGCTTCCGCCTCGACGACCTGCGGCCGCCGACGTACGAGGGCGAGCGCGGCATCGCGGCGATGCTCAACGGCCTCACGCGCTTCGGCTGGGAGCCGGTGCGCGAGAACGGCAACGTCATCGCGCTCACCCGCGGCGATGGTTCCATTTCCCTCGAGCCCGCCGGGCAACTCGAACTGTCGGGCGGACAGCTCGACACGATCCACGACACCTGCCGCGAGGTCACTGGTCACCTGAAGGAAGTCAAAGCGGTCGCCGATGAGTTGCAACTCGGCTTCCTCGGCATGGGTTTCCAGCCGAAATGGCGCCGCGAGGACATGCCGTGGATGCCCAAGGGCCGCTACAAGATCATGCGCGAGTACATGCCGAAGGTCGGCAAGCTCGGCCTCGACATGATGACGCGCACCTGCACCGTGCAGGTGAATCTCGACTTCGCTTCCGAAGCCGACATGGTGAAGAAGTTCCGCGTCTCCCTTGCGCTGCAGCCGGTGGCGACTGCGTTGTTCGCGGACTCGCCGTTCACCGAAGGCAAGCCGAACGGGTACCTGAGTTACCGTTCGCACATCTGGACCGATACCGATCCGAACCGCACCGGCATGCTCGATTTCGTGTTCGAGGATGGGTTCGGTTACGAACGTTATGTCGACTATCTGCTCGACGTGCCGATGTACTTCAGCTATCGCGACGGCCGGTACATTGACCTGGCCGGCAAGTCGTTCAGGGATTTTCTCGCCGGCAGGCTGGCGGAACTGCCCGGCGCGCTGCCGACGCTCAAGGACTGGGCGGATCACGCCACGACCGCGTTTCCCGAGGTGCGCCTGAAGAAGTATCTCGAGATGCGCGGCGCCGACGGCGGCCGCTGGAGCCGGCTGTGCGCGCTGCCCGCGTTCTGGGTCGGTCTGCTCTACGACGCGACCGCGCTCGACGCCGCGTGGGATCTGGTCAAGGACTTCACCCGCGCGGAGCGCCATGCGCTGCGCGACGGCGTGCCGAAGCATGCGCTCAAGCTGCCGTTCCGCAGCGGCAGCGTGCGCGACCTTGCCTTCGAGGCGCTGAAAATCGCCGGCAACGGTCTCGCGCGGCGCAACCGGCTCAACGAGACGGGCGCGAGCGAAGCGGTGTTCCTCGAACCGCTGATCGAATACGCGCAGGCGAACCAGACGCCCGCCGAGCGCAAGCTGGAACTGTTCCGCACGACGTGGAACGGCAGCGTCGATCCGGTGTTCCGCGAGTTTGCGTACTGAGGCGCCGCGCGCAGCGCGAGCAGGACAAGCAGGCCAGGCGCGAAGCCGCAGAAGCCACCGCGAACGCCCAGCATCAGGCGGACATCGAGAAAATGATGAGATCCGACCAGGGCTTCACGCCGCCGATGCCGGTCGTTCCCACCGGCAAGAACTGCACCAGCACGACAACCTCGACGCAGACCGACAACGCCGGTTCGAGCAGCACGACGACCGAGTGCCACTGAGGCAACGCGGCTTCGGCCGCGACTGATCGGAGCTCCACAACACGCAGGGCCGGCAATTGCCGGCCCTTTTTGTTGCGCGTGCGGCGCGTGCTATTGCGTCACGTCTTGTTCGCAGGCTTCTTCGGCGCCGCCTTCAACCCGCGCTCGATCAGCAGCGGCTCCACGCTCGGATCGCGGCCGCGGAAGGCGCGGTACATCGCGTCCATGTCCTGCGTGGCGCCACGCGAGAGCACCATGTCGCGGAAGCGCTGGCCGTTCTCGCGCGTCATGCCGCCGTGCTCCTTGAACCAGTAGAACGCATCATCGCGCAGCACCGCGCTCCACAGGTACGCGTAGTAGCCGGCCGCATAGCCGCCGCCCCAGATGTGCGCGAAGTAGCTCGAGCGGTAGCGCGGCGGCACCAGCGCGTAGTCGACCTTGAAGCGCTTGAGCGCGGCGGCCTCGAACCTGTCGACGTCCTGCTGCGGCGCATCGGCGCTCTGCGTGTACCAGGCCTGGTCGAGCAGCGCGGCGGCGATGTATTCGAGCGTCGCATACCCTTCGCCGTAGGTGCCGGCCTTCTTGATCCGGGCGACGAGTTCCGCCGGCATCGGCGCGCCGGTCTGGTAGTGTCGGGCGTAGTGGGCGAACACGGTCGGTTCGTCCGCCCAGTGCTCGTTGAACTGCGACGGGAACTCGACGAAGTCGCGCGTCGTGCTGGTGCCGGCGACCAGCGGGTACTTCACGTTGGACAGCATCTCGTGCAGGGCGTGGCCGAACTCGTGGAACATCGCGACCACGTCGTCGTGGCTGATGAGCGCGGGCTGCCCGGGCGCGGGCTTGGTGAAGTTGCACACGTTGAACGCGACCGGGTGCTGGCCGAGCAGGCCGGACTGCAGGACGAAGTTGTCCTCCCACGCGCCACCCGACTTGTTGTCGCGCTTGAAATAATCCGCGTACCACAGTGCCAGCGACTTGCCGTCGGCGTCGAATACCTCGAACACGCGCACGTCGGGTTGATAGACCGGGATGTCGGTGCGTTCCCTGAACGTCAGTCCGTAGAGCTTGTTCGCGGCGAAGAACACGCCGTCCTTGAGCACGCGGTCGAGTTCGAAGTACTGCCTGATCTCGGCGTCATCGAGCGCGTACGCGCTCTTGCGCACCTGCTCGGAGTAGTACTGCCAGTCCCACGGCGCCAGCGTGACGTGATCCTTGGTGGCAAGCTTTTGCATCGCCGCCGCCTCGCTCTTCGCCTTCGCGACCACGGCGGGAACCATGTCGGTCATGAGCTTGATCGCGCGCTCGGGCGACTTCGCCATCTGGTCGGCCAGGCTGTACGCGGCATAGGTCGGGAAGCCGAGCAGCCTGGCTTTCTGCGCGCGCAACTGCGCCAGGCGCTGGATCGTGGCGCGCGTGTCGTTGGCGTCGTCGTGTTCGGTGCGGTTTATCGAGGCGTTGAAGAGCTTCTCGCGCGTGGCACGGTTCTGCAGCGAAACCTGCGCCGGCTGCTGGGTGGTGTTCTGCAGCGGGAGCACCCATTTGCCCTCGAGCTTGCGATCCGTGGCGGCCTGCGCGGCCGCGGCGACGTCGCCGTCGCTCATGCCCGCGAGATCGGCCTTGCTGTCGACCACCAGTGCGCCGGCCCTGGTGCCGGCGAGCAGCTTGTTCTGGAATGCGGTCGCGAGGGTGGATTCCTCCTTGTTCAGCTCGCGCAGCTTCGCCTGGTCGGCGGCATTGAGTTCGGCGCCGGCACGGACGAAATAGCGGTAGTAGCGCTCGGTGACGGCCTTCTCTTCCGCGCCGAGTGCGTCGCGCTGTGCGTAGACGGCCTTCACGCGCGCGAAGAGCTTCGGGTTGAGCAGGATCGCATCCTGATGCGCGGCGCGCTTGGGCGCTTCCTCCTCCTCGACCTTCTGCAACGTGTCGTTCGTGTTGGCCTGGGTGATCGCGTCGAACACTCGCGTCACGCGCGTGTACAGGGCGCCGGTGCGCTCCATCGCCACGAGGGTGTTGTCGAACGTCGGTGCGTCGGCCTGCCCGGCGATCCTGTCGATCTCGGCCAGCTGCTGCTTCATGCCTTCCTCGATCGCCGGCTGGTAGTCGGCGTCGGTGATCTTGTCGAACATCGGTGCCTGGTACTGCAGCGTGCTCGGCGCGAAGAACGGGTTCACGCGCGCCGCGGGTGCGGCGGCAGGCGTGGGCTTGGCCGGCTCGGTCTTCTGCGGTGCCTGCGAACAGGAGATGAGCGCAGTGGCGACAAGGATCAGCGCGATTCGATTACGGAACATGGATGCCTCCGCACAACAGGAATGGATGGATGCGACTCACGCCGCGGCAACGTCGTGCAGGCTCCAGTGCGATCCGATGAGCATGCCCAGACGGTGCCGGATGACTGCGTGTGGCAGGTTCGTCGTTGCGATGACGTCGGCGCGGCCCTGCTTGGGCGTCACGCTGACGGTCGCGGCAGGATCACTCACGCCCATCGACGGATCGACGGCGTCCGGGTCGGACTGCAATGCACGCCAGCGCTCCCACAGCGTCGGCTCGCGCAACGCCGCCTGCAACTGGGCGGCGAAGGCCTCCGGCGAACTGTCCTGGAACGACAACTCGCTGATCTGGCCGCGGGCCGTGGCCAGATTGTCGATGCTGAGGAAATAGCGCTGCCGGGCCATGGCCTGACTCCTGCCGGAAGGCGGCTGTCGAACCACGAAGTCTAGCAGACGCCGGCGCCGCGGCCGCCATGACTTTCGTCCGTGTCTGGCGCGCGCCACGGACGCTAGAATGCGCGCCCGCATTGCCTGACCTGCCGAAGGAAATCCGATGACGATCCGTCACGTGGCGTTGCGCATCGCCGCCCTGCTTGCGTTGTGCGGGCTCGCCCCGATTGTGGCGGCGCAGACCAAGTTGCTGCGCTTTCCCGACATCTGCAACGACCGCATCGTGTTTACCTACGGCGGCGACCTGTGGACCGTCCCCGCGCAGGGCGGCACCGCGATCCGGCTCACGGCCGGACCGGGCTTGCAGGAGTCGGCGAAGTTCTCTCCGGATTGCTCCACGATCGCCTTCACGGGCCAGTACAGCGGCGAGGACCAGGTCTACGTCATGCCCGCCAACGGCGGCGAGCCGACCCAGCTCACCTACTACCCGGCGCTCGGGCCGCTGCCGCAGCGCTGGGGTTTCGACAACCAGGTCTACGGCTGGACGCCGGACGGCGGCCGCATCCTGTTCCGCAGCTACATGGACAGCTTCGCGCTGGCACAGCCGCGCCTGTTCACGGTGGCGAAGGACGGCGGCCTGCCCGCAGCGCTGCCGATGCCGATCTCCGGCGTCGGCGCCTATTCGCCGGACGGCAAACAGCTGGTGTATTCGCCGCTGTTCCGCGACTTCCGCACGTGGAACCGCTACACGGGCGGCTGGGCACAGGATCTCTACCTCTTCGACCTGGCCACGCAGCAGGGCCGCAACATCACGAACAACCCGCGCACCGATCGCGATCCGATCTGGATCGGCAACGCGATCTACTTCGTTTCCGACCGCGACGACGTGCTCAATCTGTACCGCTACGACATCGGCGACGGCCAGACCGCGCAGCTGACCCAGCACCGGAATTTCGACGTGCGCTGGGCGAGCGGCGATCGCGCCGGGCACATCGTCTACGAACTCGGTGGCGAGTTGCGCGTCTACGACGTCAACACGAATCAGGATCGGGCCGTCCGCATCGTCGTGCCCACCGACGGCGCGCGCACGCGCGCCGAGCACATCGCGGTTGCGGACAAG
>Ga0335080_10006201_pt1 | contig 12349 bp, 12 predicted proteins | sample Lox_Sample_34_FD_206720 | JGI IMG/M metagenome (GOLD analysis project Ga0335080, IMG submission 206720) | Soil microbial communities from Loxahatchee National Wildlife Refuge, Florida, United States - Lox_Sample_3.4 | ecosystem: Environmental > Terrestrial > Soil > Wetlands | place: USA...
CTATATCGAGCAAATTCCCTTGACCGAGCATTGATTCTAGCGACGCGGCGAACGGCCGGTCAGACATCAGCTTTCCAAGGGCCCGTTGCGACCTCAGGACAGCTTTTCGCAAACTAGATGTTATGTCATAAGTCGGCCAACGGCCTACTGCACCGCAACGTGTGCCGTCCGAGTCACAGCCGAATCGGCGCCTCCTCGATACAAACTCATTCGCTGTGGCCGCGAACAAGGTAACGGCGGTACGCGCAAAACTGGCTTTCAACCATTGCCAGAGCCTGGAGCCGTTCTTCGGAGCGGCTCTGTTTTTGCAGCCGTGCGTTAGAGGCGGCGCTCAAAGCAGGCCCGCTATCGCCGATTGAGCCTCAGACTGAATGAGCTTGAGGTGAGCCTCGTTCCTGAAGCTTTCTGCGTAGATCTTATAGACATCTTCAGTGCCGGATGGCCTCGCGGCAAACCAGCCGCCCCCCGTCTCCACCTTGATGCCGCCGAACGACTGTCCGTTGCCAGGCGCGGCGATCAAGATCGCAGAAACCCGATCGCCAGCAAGCTCCCTAATGTTGAGGCTCTCCGAGCCTAGCGATTTCAGTTTATTCTTCAGATCTGCGGAAGCGGGCACATCAATGCGTTCATAGAAGGACCCGCCGAGTTCTAAAGTAAGATCATTGAAAAGTTCGCTCGGATCCTTTCCCGTCCGAGCAAGCATTTCGGCTGCAAGCAATCCCAGAATGATCCCGTCCTTGTCGGTGGTCCAGACCGCCCCATCGCGCCTCAAGAACGAAGCACCGGCGCTTTCCTCGCCGGCAAATCCGAATGAACCACTGCCAAGCCCCTCAACAAACCACTTGAAGCCAACCGGTGTCTCGACGAGTTTTCGTTTCAGCTTCTTGGCGACACGATCGATGAATGAGCTACTGACGATCGTCTTGCCAATTGCCACAGCCTGCCGCCATTGCGTCCGTTCCTTGAAAAGGTAGGCAATTGAGGCTGCAAGATAATGATTGGGATTCATCAACCCGTTTGTGCGCGTTACGATGCCGTGCCGATCGGCGTCCGTGTCATTGGCGAAGGCCACATCAAATTTATCGCGCATCTGTATCAGACCTGCCATCGCATATGGCGAAGAGCAATCCATCCGGATTTTACCGTCCCAGTCAGCGGTCATGAAGCGAAACGTCGGATCCACGAGGTCGTTGACCACGGTCGCACTAATCCCATATCGCTCGACAATTCGTTGCCAGAAATGGACCGCAGCGCCGCCCAGGGGGTCGACGCCAATCTTCACCCCAGCGGACTTGATCAAGGCTAAATCGACAACGTTCTCGAGGTCCGCAACATAGGCACCAACATAGTTATGTAAGTGGATTGCGGAGGATCGGCGCGCCTCATCGTAGGACATTCGCCTAACACCTTTAAGTCCTTCTTCCAGGTAGCGGTTAGCGCGCCTTTCGATCTTAGTCGTTACATCGGTGTCTGCAGGGCCGCCATGCGGGGGATTGTACTTATAGCCGCCATCCTCTGGCGGATTGTGCGAAGGCGTGATGACCACGCCATCAGCGTGTTCTTTGGTTCGTCCTTTGTTGTAGGTCAAGATCGCATGGGAGATGACTGGCGTTGGCGTGTAGTCGCCGCGCTCGTCCACCATGATGTCGACGCCGTTCGCGGCGAACACTTCGACGGCGCTACAAAGCGCAGGCTCTGCCAGTGCGTGTGTGTCGATTCCAATGAACAGTGGCCCTGTCAGACCAATTTCACGACGATAGTCGCAAAGTGCCTGAGTGGTCGCCAGGATATGATCTTCATTGAAAGAGGTCCGCAGTGACGAACCTCGATGACCGGAAGTGCCGAACACGACACGCTGAGCTGCATTTTGGGGATCGGGCTTCGATGCAAAATAAGCAGTCACCAGTTTAGGAATGTTCGCCAAAGCGCTAGCCGCGACAAGCTTGCCGGCAGCAGGATTTGGTGCGGTCACGCGATTACCTCAAGTTATGGACCTCTCGGCCACGTTGTCGATCTCTACACGGAGCGGATATCCGCAATCTCTCGATACAGCTCCGCGAAGCGCTTCGCTGGCTCATGCCATGATACATCGACATTCATCCCATTGGTTTGCATTTTCTGCCAGACGGGTCTGTCACGATAGACGTCGTGGGCCCGCTGAATTGACCACGCCAAATTCTCAGCCGTTACCGGAGCAAACTTGAACCCCGTTGGAGCGAGGCTATCACCCGGATCGGCTACCGTATCTTCGAGACCACCGACACGGGACACGACCGGAACTGCGCCATATCGGAGCGCGCAGAGCTGGGTCAGCCCACATGGCTCGAAACGCGAAGGTACAATGAGAGCATCCGATCCAGCCTGAATAAGGTGGGCCAGCGCTTCATCGTAACCAATCACCACCCCCAACAAGGCCGGATTGGCTTCGGCTTCTCTCCGGAGTTGTTGCTCCAGATCGGGATCGCCACTTCCGAGTAAGGCCAATTGAATACCCGTGCCAGAAATCCTGGTCAGGATCTCGGGGAGCAGATCGAGCCCCTTTTGCCAGGAAATGCGGCTGATAACGCCAAGCAAGAGTGCATCAGAAATCGGCTCCAGACCGAATCGTCGCTGCAGGGCGGCCTTGTTGACTGCGCGCCCTGCAAGAGCGGTGGAACTGAAATGAGCCTTGATGTTGGGGTCAGAGGTCGGGTCCCAAACCGTTATGTCAATTCCGTTCAGGATGCCGACGATGTCGCGGGCCCGCTCACGCAGGAGGCCGGCCAGCCCCATTCCACCCTTCTCCGTTTGAATTTCTTTGGCATAGGTTGGAGAGACCGTGGTGATGCGATCGGCAAATTGCAGGCCGGCCTTCAGAAACCCGATAGTCCCAAAATACTCCACGCCTTGCATTGCAAACGACTCCGGCGGCAATCCGAATTCCTCCAGCAGGGACCGCGAAAACTTGCCCTGGTATGCCATGTTGTGAACCGTCATCACGGTGCCGGAGCCGCGACGATTGCTATAGTGCAGATAGGCGGGTGCCAACCCAGCCTGCCAGTCGTGCGCGTGGACAACGTCGGGTACGAAAGCTGGAACGTCTCCGAGGCCGATATCCGCGGCCATTCTCGCGAGTGCCGCGAACCGCAGGCCATTGTCCGGCCAGTCCGCTCCCTCCGGCGTTGTGTAGGGATTGCCGGGACGCCCGAATAAGTGAGGCGTGTCCAAAACAAGGAGATCAAGTTCGCCACAAGAAGCGACCAGAAGGCGCGTGGGGCCTCCAAAGAAGAGCGGCCATTCGAAAACCTTCTCGGCGCTTTCAATCGCATCCATTACGGCGGGATAGCCGGGCACGAGACTGCGAATTTCGATGCCTTCCGCCTTGATCGCAATCGGAAGGGCGCCAGCTACATCGGCGAGGCCCCCTGTCTTGATAATTGGGTAGATTTCTGAAGCGACCGAAAGGACGCGGATCGGCCTCATGAATTCAGCCCATCGATCATCGGCTGCGTGATCAGGCAAATTCCGTTCGGCGTCCTTCGAAAACGCCTCGAATCGAGTTCGGGATCCTCCCCAACCACGAGATCGCGGGGAATTTTTACACCTCGATCAACGACAACATTACTCAACCTCACATGCTCTCCGACATCGACATAAGGCAGGACTACCGCATTTTCGACCTTCGCGTGAGAATGCAGACGCACTCCAGTAAACAGCAGTGACCGACGCAATGCTGCCCCCGAAACGATGCATCCACCTGACACGAGCGACGTCACGGCCTCGCCGCGGCGACCTTCCTCGTCGTGGACGAATTTCGCGGGTGGTGTGATCTCCGCATAGGACCAAATCGGCCAAGATCGATCATAGAGATCGAGATCAGGGAGGACATCGGTAAGATCGATGTTCGCCGACCAATATGCATCCACCGTCCCAACATCACGCCAGTAACTCGGTTGATCGCCGCCCGACCGCACACAGGAGCGACTAAACTGATGCGCCACCGCCTTTCCGTTCTTTACAATGTACGGAATGACGTCTTTGCCGAAATCGTGGCTGGAGTTCGGATCGTTTGCGTCCCGACGAAGCTGATCAAATAAGAACTTCGTGTCGAATACGTAGATGCCCATGCTCGCTAGCGACTTGTCAGGTTTACCGGGCATCGGGGGTGGGTCGGCCGGCTTTTCAAGGAACGATTGGATAACGTCGTTTTCGTCGACGTCGATAATTCCAAACCCGCTTGATTCCGTGCGCGGCATTTCAAGGCAACCAACGGTCACGTCGGCACCGGATTCGACATGCTGTTGGAGCATGATCTCGTAATCCATTTTGTAGACATGATCACCGGCCAGTAGCACGATGAAGCGGGAAGCATGCCCTTCGATGATGTCAATGTTCTGATAGACGGCATCCGCAGTCCCCAAATACCACATCGTTTCGGAGACGCGTTGGCTTGCTGGGAGGATATCGAAACTCTCGTTGCGTTCTGGACGAAAGAAATTCCAGCCCATCTGCAAGTGACGAATGAGGCTGTGAGCCTTGTATTGCGTCGCGACGGCGATGCGGCGAATGCCCGAATTTAAGGCGTTCGAAAGAGCAAAGTCGATAATTCGCGATTTTCCACCAAAGTAGACGGCAGGCTTGGCGCGCCTATCGGTCAATTCCAACAGCCGACTGCCACGGCCACCAGCTAGAACAAATGCTAAGGCATGCCGGGCCAACGGCTCGTTTACGACGGATCGCATTTTTGCTCTCCTCGACCAACACTAATCGTTGATACCTGCATCAGTTCCACGACGCAATTCCGCCGTTCGAGGTAGCGGCGTTGCGAATGATGAAGAGAGCTAAATCGCCCTCACCTCAGTCAGCTCCTCCTTGTCGATGACCGCCCCTGGCGAAGGTCGGATAAAGCCGGCAACCTCTTCGCCCCATTTTTCGTGAAGAACGCCAGTAACGGCGACCTCGCCGACGCTTGGATGCTTGAACGGCAGCTCTTCCAGTTCGCGCGGATAGATGTTCTCGCCACCGCGGATGAGCATGTCCTTCAGCCGGCCTTCGACCGTGCAATATCCACGTGCGTCCATGGCGCAGGGGTCCCCGGTATGCAACCAGCCGTCGGCATCTATGGCGGCCGCGGTGGCATCCGACATCTCGAAGTAACCAAGCATCACATGGTAGCCGCGCGCGCAAAACTCACCGATCGTGCCGATCGGCACCGTCTCTCCGGTATTGGGATCGACGATCTTGGTCTCCATGTTCGGAAGAGGCAGCCCAATCGTATTGGCCTTGTCCTCGACGCTGTCATTGGTGCGGGTTTGCGCCGCGACAGGGGAACACTCGGTTTGACCGAACACGATGGTGAAGCGGGCTCCCAGCTTTTCCTCAAACCGCTTTACCAACGGCGCAGGATTGCAGGTCTGGACGAGCGGCATGTGTCAATGTGTGCCCTCCTGTATCGCAAAGACGTGCATTGATTTGCCCCCCGCCAACTATCGGTTGTGAATTCGGAAGCAACTGTCAGCGCCAGACCAGGACGGTTAGCCATCAACGACAATTGCGCTCGTTTGAGTTAGGTAGCCGCCCTGTAACCGTGCCACTCGGGCCACCCGTCAGGCCACTTCGTCTTTTCGCTTATCGCGAACCGACAAACTCGCGCTATGCAACATCGGCAATTTCGCAATTCAAACTACTGGGGGAACGAATGTTCGAGGAAGAAACGCAGCATTTCCCTCGTGGCGTCCGGTCCTCGCGGATCAGTGTAAGAGCCAGCTGGGCTGCCTCCCGACCACGCGTGTCCAGCTCCATGGATGTTCCAGTGCTCAAAAATTCCGCGTCCGCTCGCATCGGTATGAACCGTGCGGGTAAAGGCGTGTCCTCCGGGTACCCGCCCGCGATGCACCTTCTTTTGCGTCCTTGTTGTTCCCATAGACTGCACTAAAATATGATCGCCGTTGTTTGGATGCACTGTGATGTCGTGATCACCGTGAAAAACGATGGTCGGCACAGGTGGCCCGTCAGCTAGAATTAACCTGTCATCGGATCCGCCACCTTGCCGCATGGCGACAAACGCAGAAGGAAGGTCAGTGGCGGCGCCACAGGCGAGGCCAGAATGTACGCCGATTGCCGCGTACAGATCGTGGTAGGTTACTCCCATGATCGCTGCCGCGGCTGCTCCGGCCGACAGTCCACCAACGTAAACGCGCTTTGGATCGACCGCATAGTCGCGCATGATCTGACGGGTGATGCCCGCAATTAGCGAAGGCTCACCTCCGCCCCGCTGCTGATCGGCTGTGCGAAACCAGTTCCAGCATTTGGCACGGTTTGCCTCACTGCGCTGTGCAGGATAGACTACAAAGCAGGTTTGTTCTTCTGCGACAAAATTCATCCTCGTACCGGCGGCGAAATCGTCGGGCGATTGGGTGCAGCCATGTAGCATGACGACCAAAGGAAGTGGCTGCCCCTGATAACCGCTGGGGATGAAGAGTCTGTAGGCACGGCTTCCCGCCTGATTGGTGTAAGTACCTTCGATGAACCTAGCGCCCGCCGGCACGATGTCCCGCGTGGACGGCGGGCCGCGCTTAATCTTAGCCAGCAATCGCAGCCCAGAGGGACCCTTTGTACGATAGAGTAACTCATTTCGAAGCTCGTGCGGTTGAGCGGGCGTGGCCCGCGCCAAGTTCGGACTATCCGTCTCCTCGATGCTATTGGCCTTCGCGTCGATGATAGGCGGCTCGCGTCCGGTAAGAGCGATGCACCCGGCGGCGCCCGATGACGCGTCGGGCGCGGTCTCGCCCCGAAGCATGCGCTGAAGCAGAATTGTAGCTTCGGCGAGTTTCCCCGCACGCGTGAGGCGTGTGGCTTCGCGAACTATGTCCTGTTTCAGCATCGCCTTCACCGCGTCCTGTCGGCGAGAGCGGCCTTGACCGCCGGACTGGCATGCAAGGCTCCCAGCACGGAGATTGAGGCAATGGTCGCTCGAGCAAGCTCGGGGGTGACGTCTTGGGCGATAGTGGCAAGCCCTAGAACATTGATATTTAGCTTCTCGCCGGCTCGCCGCGCCGCTTCGAGATCCTCGCGGCTGTAGTTCCGCAGACCGAGGTCCAGACTTTTTCGTGACGTGGACTGCTTGACCACGTCCGCGTGACGTTCGAGCTGGTTGCGGATTGCGGTCCGAATGAAATCGGAACGGTTCGAGTAGAACCCTTCCTGTACCATTAGATCGACGTGACCAAGATCGACATACCCAAGATTGATCGTGATTTTTTCGGCGTCGGCGGGCTTTAGTCGGAGTTCGTGGACATTGTCGGCCATGATAATTAACATCCATATACCATCTGAGTGGATGGTATATGGATGTCTGCCGCTTGCCTGTCAAGTACTCGCCCGCGTCGGGAGCGATCTAGCCAATGACCGTTTTGGGTCAAAGTCGAAGACCTCAGTCCGAGCGAATGTCTTCCGGGTTGCCCCGAAAGTGTCGAACAACGTCGCCTGAGGTCCGGTTCTCCACAAGCGGCCCTGAGCGTCCGCATCAAGGTGTGCTGATCGAAGCGCGCGCGGTCGTTCACCGGTAGCGGCGTAAGCGCACGTCAGACCCGTCCGTTGACCGGCAGCAGCGCGCCGGTGACGGCACTGGCGGCGTCGCTTGCCAGGAAAAGGATAACATCGGCGAGTTCTTTCGGCGCGACCCATTTGGCGGGATCGGCCTTCGGCATGCTGGCGCGGTTTGCCGCAGTATCGATGATCGAGGGCAGCACCGCGTTCACGGTGATCTTGCCTTTCAGCTCGGCAGCAAGTGACTCCGTCAGCTTGTGCACGCCCGCCTTCGACGCCGCATAAGGACCCATGCCGGAGCCGGCCTGCAGTGCGCCCATCGCACCGATATTGACGATGCGGGCCGCCCGCGAGTTGAGAAGATGCGGGATCGCCGCGCGCGAGGCGTTCAGCGCTGTCTCGACATTGAGACTGTACATGCGCTGCCAGGCGTTGAGATCGCCGTCGACAATAGTCTCGAAGGTAAATCCGCCGGCAATATTGATCAGCGCGTCGATCGCGCCGAAATGAGCGGCGGCGGCATCGATCGCTTTTTTCGCCTGTCCTGCATCAGTCAAGTCGATGCTGCCGAGTTCGATCCGTTCGGCTGTTGCCGCGAGCTGCGACGCAGCATGATCGATACCAGCCACTCTCGCACCCCGCGAAAGGGCTACCTCGGCGACCACCTTGCCAAGCTCGCCCAGCGCACCGGTGATGACAGCGACTTTACGCTTCATGTTGGTCTCCGCGATCACGTCTTCCACTTGATCATCGTCTCCAGGACGCTCATTGCGCGCCCCGCGTAAGGCGGTTGAAACAGCATCTGGATCGGCGAGAGAGGGCCTTGGTAGAAGACCGGTCGCAGCTTCGAGAAGGTATTGAAACCCTCGCGCGCGTGATAATGGCCCATGCCGCTCGCCCCGACCCCACCGAATGGCAGGTCGTGCTGGCCAACGTGCAGGAGGGCTTCATTGACCGATACGCCACCCGACATGACCCGCGAGATGTAGAAGTCGCTCAGTTCGGCATTGTGGGTGAATGGATAGATCGCCAACGGGCGGTCGTGACTATTGATATAGTCGGCGACTTCCTGCCGATCGGTATACGTCTTGATCGGCAAGATGGGCCCAAAGATCTCGCGCTGCATGACCACCATATCGTCGGTTGGATTAAGCACGAGATGCGGCGGAAACTTGAGACGCTTCGCGTCGGGATTTTGTGCCTCCGCAAGGTTGATTAGTAATGCCCCCTTGCTGCGAGCGTCATCGAGCGTCGCCTGAAGCCGGGTGAAAGCCCTTTCATCGATAATTGACGTAAAGTCTTGCCCGTTGATGTCCGGGTAGCGCTCCGTGAACAGTCGCTTGCAGTGCCGGACGAACTCCTCCTCGCTCCCTTTCGGCAGGAAAATGTAATCGACGTTGGTGCAGATCTGACCGGCGTTGAACATCTTCACCCAGAGAATGCGTTCGGCCGCCGTCTTGATCGGGAAGTCCGGGCCCACGATCGCCGGCGCTTTACCACCCAGTTCGAGTGTGACGGGGGTAAGATTCCGCGCGGCGTTGGCCATCACGGAGCGACCCGTTACACCAGAACCCGTGAACAGCAGGTGATCGAATGGCAATGATGAGAAGGCCGGTCCCCGTCCGCCGCCATCCTCGAAAAACACGAGCTTCTCTAATGGAAAGTACTTTGGTGAAACCCGCATCAGAACCTTTGCGAGCGCTTTCGAATTTTCCGACAGCTTGACCATCGCTCGATTGCCGGCGGCCAGAATTGCTGCGAGCGGGCAGAAGCTGAGGTTGAGAGGGAAATTCCAGGGGACGATGACCCCGACGATGCCGAGCGGCTGCGGTATGACACGATTGCGCGCCAGGGGATAGGTCGTGAAATCGACGTGTCTGCGCTGCGGCTTCATCCACTTCTTCAAATTCTTGATGGAGTCCGCGATTGTCTCCAGGACAACGAAGTATTCGGCGAACAGGGTCTCGAACTCAGACCTGTTGCCGTAGTCGGCGTTGATTGCCGCGACCAACTCGTCCTTGTTGTCCTTCAGGAGACGCGACAGCGATTTCAAGTCAGCAATGCGCTGAGCATAGGATGGCTCAGGCGCCGCCAGGTACGCTGCGCGCTGCCTCTCGAAACAGCCCTGGAATTCAGCCGGAATGTCGATCGAACGGGAATTGACAGGCGCGTTCATGATGTTCCCTTTGTTGGTTTTTCGCGTGTCCTCCAAGCGAGATAACGAGGGCGCGGGTGTGACCGCGACTGTATCAACTCCAAGCTAGTGCATGCTTGAGTTCGCATGAGCGGAGCCCGGCCTTTCATCCATGATCCGCCTGATGGCGTGAGCGCAGCGACCGCACTGGGCGCTGCATCCGAGGCAGGCGTACACCTCGCTCATACGGGGCCGTCGCGGCTCTTTTACGACCACTGACCGCACCTGATGGTCACTGAACACATTGCAAGAACAGACGATCATCGCCTTCTCCTAACCAATACCAATGAGTCGGATGAAGACAGCCACAAGCGCGGTGCTCCATCCAACCGCAAGCATGATGGTTTCCATTCGGGTCATCTCGGCGTGGCCAAGAGGCCGCTCACGGACTAGGTGGTTGCGCATTTTCAGCTCCTTCCGAGAGATCGCAAACGCCTGCTGCCGCGCCTCGAAAACGCTACCCACACGGGTGGGAAAAACCATCACGTCCAACCCGGCGCGGTCGTTCATGCGACCTCCTGTTTGGGTTCGGTCTGGAGGTTAGCCTCGGTGAAGCCATGGCCGCCGGGGCGTAGCGCCGAATGCTCGCGCCTGGAGTGGACCAACGGATAGAACATCTGTGTCGTCCAGCGCTCCGGGCCAAACAGGATGTCGTCCTGCAGGCCGATCTTGGCCGGATATTTGCGCGTGATATGCGCAGTGCCGAACAGCACGTCCCAGAAGAACAGCAGGTTGCCGAAGTTGCCTTTGTAGTGGCCAATGCCATCTTCGTTGGTGAGCGCGTGGTGCGCCCAGTGCGTGGCCGGCGTGGAGATGGTGCGCTCCAGCACCCACATCAGCGGATGCAGCGCGCGGATGCGGTACAGCGGCGCATCCCACGCCCAGGCGCAGTGCGCGCCCAGGATGACCGCCAGCTTGATCACCAGGTACGCCGCGTAGACCGGGCCGAAACCAAGGTACACCGCCACCCCGCCGATCCACAGGCCCGGCATCATCAGGTAGTAGAAGAAGTTGTTGCGGTAGGTAATGCGCACGCTCATGTAGGCCGCGCTGTGGTGCGCGCGATGCAGCGGCCACAGCAGCGGCGTGTGCGAGGCGCGGTGCCAGAGGTACTGCGTGAGGTCGTCGCCGATCAGCAGCAGGCCGGCCATGGCCCACCACGGCAGGTTGGCCCAGGCGTTGTGCTGCGCGGGCATGAGCCAGTTGCACAGTGCGTTGCTGCCCAGCAGTGCGATCGGTTGGGTGATGGCGAGCAGGCTGACGAACATCAGCACCTCCAGCCAGGCGTCGTTGGCTGTCGCGTTGTCGCGCACGGTGTCGTAGCGCCGGGTGATGAACTCCATGGCGGCAAAGCCCAGGATGCAGGCGCCGATCAGGAGATATTGCAGTTGCGAACTCACGTGGGGTGTCTCCTATTGCTCTCATGTTTTTTATCGTGAGAACGATTTTAGGAGTGCCATCCCAATGCGTCCAATGCATAATATTCATCGTTTTAATGCATGGAAAGCAATGCCATGAATCTGCGACGCCTGAACCACGTGGTCGCCCTTGCTGACACTCTGCACTTCGCCCGCGCCGCCGAAGCCGCCCACCTGAGCCAGCCGGCCTTCAGCCGCAGCATCCAGGCCATCGAGAGCGACCTGGGTATCCGCCTGTTCGACCGCGACGTTGGTGATGTCCGCCCCACCCCCGCCGGGGAATTCGTCATCGAGCGGGCGCGCAAGCTGCTGTTCGAGGCACGTTGCCTGCAGCGCGACGTGGATCTTTACCGCGACAGCCAGCTCGGCGACACGCCGTTCGGTGTCGGGCCGTTGCTGACGGCCACCCTGATGCCACGCGCGCTTGTGGCGCTGCGCCGCCAGCACCCGAAGGTGGCGCTGCGCATGGAGGTCGGCAACTGGGTGCAGTTGCTGGAGAGCCTGCGTGCCGAGAACATCGAGTTCTTCGCCGCCGATGTGCGCGACATGCCCAGGGATGCCGGGCTGGACATCCAGCTGATCGGGGGGCAGCCGGCCAACCTGTATGTGCGGGCAGGCCATCCGCTGGCCGGGCGCGAACACACGCTGCAGGAAGTCTGGGCGTACGGTCTTGCAGTACCGAAGCTGCTGAGCCCCTCAACGGTGGAACTGGCCGCCCTGCTGGGCCTGCCTGAGGGCCAGGAGGTCACAATTGCGCTCGAGTGCGACAACTACGGTATGCTCAAGACAGTCGCGCTCACCACAGATACCGTTCTGGGTGCGACGGACGCGGCGGTACGTGAGGAGCTGGAATCCGGTGCGCTCGTCCAGCTTGTCGTGCAGGGCTGGCTGTCGCCGCCGTCGAGCACGGGCATCGTGCGTTTACGAGGGAGAACCTCGTCGCCGGCAGCCAAGGCGGCCATTGCAGCAATTGTGCGGGCCGCCGGCGAGATCAACGTGTAGGCGCCTTACCGACGCATGGTTCGGTGCGGAATACCGACCTCTTGAAGCGGTCAAATAAACACCGGTGCTCGGAGCCCGGCAAACTTCCGGTTTGGGGTCCAGACTGTGCGAAAACTTGGCCGATGCTATGATTCCCTTGCTGAATCGCGGGGGGATGATGAAGGGTTTTGTTCAGGGGGCGGATCGCCAGCAGACGCTGTTGTTGCCG
>Ga0335080_10006202_pt1 | contig 12349 bp, 13 predicted proteins | sample Lox_Sample_34_FD_206720 | JGI IMG/M metagenome (GOLD analysis project Ga0335080, IMG submission 206720) | Soil microbial communities from Loxahatchee National Wildlife Refuge, Florida, United States - Lox_Sample_3.4 | ecosystem: Environmental > Terrestrial > Soil > Wetlands | place: USA...
GACTGGGGACTCCGTGCGACTGGAGAGAGCGGGAATGGCCGGCGCTTGGATGGGGTGACCCTTCTTAATGTTCAGAGTGAGGAGCAAGTCGGCCCGCATCGGAAATTCCAATCCGAAATGTGTAAGACACGGCTGCGGCGAATAGAATTGTCAGCAAAAAGAGGCGTGGATAGGCAGCGACAGACAGAAGTCCCCTCATATCGAACCGATGGAAGAAACTGTACGGTATGAATCCCATCATCCCAAACGTCAGCGCGATAACGAACTGCTCAACTTTCCACGAAGAAATGTTTTCGCGGATCAGGAATGCAACGGGAAGAATAAGAAGAAGTGCGTGGTAGGTGGCCGTCGCCGGTGAAACAAGGAGACCCCAGATCCCAAGGAGGGCGAAACGAAGCTCGTCGCGCCGGCGGGAGTCTGTCGACCTCAATCGTTGCCATGATATCACGAGAAGCGAACCCGTGAGCAGAAGAACTATCGATAGAGCGGCGCCAAAGGCCGATGTCGACTGAAAGAAGGGATGAGGGTTGAATTGCGAATCCTGGACAAACAGTGTTCGGAAGAGACTATTCCACGATTGAAAATTTGATGAATAGGGGTTTTGGATCAACCCGGCGGCGTGGCTCCCGACGGCTTGAGTCAGGAATTGGAACGAAGCATGAAACCCGACGACGTGCATGCCCACGAAACTGAGGGCGAGGAACATGCACAGAAGGCTCAACCCGGCCGCTCTTCGCGCAGGTCGAAAGAGCAGTGGAAGGAAGACGAGCGGAAAATACTTGAGCGCTGCCCCGACGCCGAACAACGCGCCGGAAGAAACGAGCCGGTTCGACTTCCACAGGAAATACCCTGTCGTGACAATCAGGTGAAGAAAGATGTAGGCTTGGCCAAGACGAAAATTATTGGCGAGCGCGATTCCCGATGCCAGCGTGATGCACGCACACATGAGCACGTCGAGGCCAATAACCTTTTGGAGGAGGATGATGGAGACAGCCAGAAATCCGATATTCAGGGTCGTCCAGATTCTCAGGGCGACCAGCGGACTAAATTCGGCAAGAGGTGCGAGAAGGAGTACGGTCACAGGAGGGAATGGGCTGAATTTCCCCTCCTGCTCGATCCCGTTCGTCAGGATCTGCACCTGGAACCAGTCGTCGTCATAAATCCTCGACAGGTCTTTTCCTTCAACCCAGAGTTTCGAGGCAGTATAATAATTCGGAAAGTCGGAGTCGATCCGCTCGAAGGCGGGGATAATTCCCCGGTAGACCGCAAACCCTGCCAGAGCAATCGCAAGAACCCATTGCAGGCTACGCATGGACCTTCATGAGATCCGCAATTGCGATTTCAACATCCTCCACTTCAATACGGCGCATGCACTCTGCATCGTAGGGGCAGCGAAATGTCTTTGCGCTGTACACATTCATGCAAGGGCTGCAGGCAATTTTCTTGTACACCAGCGCCGATTTGGCCCCTCGTGGGCCATAGAAAAGGGGAGACTCCGGTCCAAAGAGACCCACAACGGGCGTCCCGACGCCCGCGGCAAGGTGGAGGGGGCCGGTATCGTTTGAAACGACGAGTTCCGCACGCTCGAGTACTGCAAGCAATTCGTCGACGGTGAGCCGCCCAGCCAGGTTGACGCAGCGGCTCGAATTTGGGATTTTCGCCAGGACGCTCTCAACATATTCGCGTTCCGACGCTTCGCCCGTGAAGACGATATCGATTGCCCCGTCTGCGGCGAGAGTCGTGGTTAATTGAGAAAACCTCTCGGCAGGCCATCGGCGTTCGATAAACGTGGGACCGGCGTTGACGTTCACGACCATGATACGTTTATCCCTGTCGTTCAGGAGAGCATCGACCATCGCACGCGCCTGCGCCGTTGGCTGCAAGCGAATCTGTTCATCGGAAACCGGCAAATCCGAGAAGAGGCGGATTTGAGATGCGAACGCCTCCGAAACATGCCTGTCTTTCCGAATCGTAACCTCGTCCGTAAGCAATGCCGTTCGCCAGCGAACCGGCAGGGCAAACCCGACGCGTCGCCTCGAACCGGAAATTGCGCACAGAAATGTCGAGAATTTGGAGAAGAATTCGAAATCAAACACGACTTCGTACGGATGCGAGACGACTCCGCGGATGAAAGAGACGGTGTCGAGAACAAAGCGGACGGGGCTTGAAGTACGGATCGTGAGGATGGAATCGACGCATTGCAAAAGTTCAAGGAAGGGCCGGTTGGATTCAAACGTCAGGAAATGAATTGATGCTTCCGGATGCGTTTTCCTCAGCGAAACCAGAGCGGGGGCCGCGTAAAAAATGCTGCCGAGTCCGAAGAACTTCATAACGAGGATTCGACGTGCGTCCGGCAGTTGACGCTTCCTCGAACGGACACGGCGCAGACGCACGATGGGAATGGTCAGATAGCAGAGCGGAATGCCGAAGTAGCGGTCGACCCATCGCATCACGCGGATCGTCATGCGGCCGTTCGTCGAAGAATGACCAGATAATGGTCGCCGGCATTTCTCAGGAGGGGCAGACGTCCGGCAACGTGGTCCATTGTCCACAATATTCTGTCAAGAACCCGATGCTTCCGGATGAACGAGGTCGACTGAGGCGGGGGGCTGACGACGCTGAGGCCCCGGATCTCGATCTGCTGGAACCAGGGTTCGAACGCCGACACGAACTGACGGGGGGAGTGATAAAAGACGTCGAACGTACCGTCCCCGAATCCGGTCGCCCGGGCATGACCGTTCCGACGCCGAAGGGCGCCTCGGATGTCCCATCGCGAAAGATATGCTGCGGTTTCCCACAAAGAAAACGTTCCGAGAACGACGGCGAGAAGATGTCCCCCCGGCTTCAAGACCGCCGCGATTTCCCGGGCCGCCGGACGAAGGTCTTCAATGCAGTTTAGTCCGCCGAAATTCGACAACACGAGTTGGAAAACCGGATCCAATCGACGGGAGAGTCGGTCGATGGAGCACTGCACGAACCGAATGCGACGATGATACTTGCGACGGGCTTCATTCAGCATGCCGCGGGAGATATCGGCTCCGACGACTTCGTATCCACGGCGCGACAATTCATCCGCATCGATTCCCGTCCCGCAATTGATGTCGAGTATCGTGCCGCGAGATGGGGCGTACCGTTCGGCGAATTCGTAGACCCGGCTACGTATCCGGCGCGTGATTTCATTCTCGCGTTGGCCATCGAAGGTGGGCGCGATCCGGTCGAACGCGGAGCCAACCACTTCCTCGTGTGCAGCCGTTGCCGTCGATCGGCCGGTCGTTGCTGATGCGTACGATAACGAGCGTGTCAGCCGGGAGGCGCTCATGACACGTGTGCAGAGTCCGATGTCTGAAGCTCGTCCATTCGCGCTTCCGCTGCCGGGAGTGTCAAATAATGATATGCTGATTTTGCCAATTGCACGACTGTTCCCCTGTCCAGCGGCGCCGCCGACCTCATCACCTTCCCCGCAAGATCCATCCCCTGCCAGACGCGGAATTTCTTGTGGGTGACGCGGTGGAGCGCGCGGTAGAATTCGGGACCGAACGTTCCGCGGTACATCATCGCGAGGTCCTGACTGTCGACCCAGTTCGATTTGGAACCGATTTCTGCCTTGACCCGCTCGTAGAACTTTGTCCCCGGCAGGGGATACGAAACCGAGACCCCGATTTCATCCGGCCTGCACACCCGGACCATTTCGAGCGTTCGGTCAATGTCATCCCTCGTCTCTCCCGGGTATCCGTACTGAAGAAAGAAACCTACGCGGATTCCGCGCTCGTGGAGCGATCTCGAGGCGGCATGGATCTGCTCAACCGTCGTTCCCTTCTCCATCGCATCGAGAATTTTCTGCGACCCGGATTCGGCTCCGACCCAAACCGTCGTGCATCCGGCATTTTTCAGGTGATCAAGAACCTTCCCTTCCAGGAGCAGATCGACGCGCGAAAGGCATTTGAACGGGATCCGGGCATCTTCCCGGTTTACGATTTCATCGAACGCTTCGACCCAGCCCCGCTTGAGCCCGAAAATATCGTCGGCGAACCAGAGATGATCGGGGTTTGCGATGGACCGGAGATATTCCATCTCTTCCACCGCGTTGAGAGGGGACCGGCTGTGATACACCTGCCCGTAAATCGGCTTCGCGCACCAGTTGCAGTGGAACGGGCATCCGCGGGTCGTGACGAGATTAAGCGAGAAATATCCGTGGCGCTGCCAGTGGGATCGGTAAAGAGAGAGGTCGGCCAGGTCCCAGGCCGGGAACGGCAACAGGTCGAGGTTTTCATACGGCTGGCGGTTCCGCGTCCGGCATATCCTCCCGTCGAATCGGTACGCCAGCCCGTCCACCGAAGACATATCCGATGCACTTCTGCCGAGAAGGATGGAAGCCAGCTCGACGAGCGTATCCTCGGCTTCTCCGCAGAGGACAAAATCCACATCGTGGTCGAAGTATTGTTCGAGATGGTCGGTTGCGTCGGAACTGAAAATAATCACCGTGCACCCTGCCCGCTTTGCCAGGCCAGACATTCGGAATGCCGCTTCCCGCATCCGCGAAAGACACATCTTCGTCAGGTAATTAAATTGGTCGTCGTAAATGACCACGATGCGCGGCTGGTGGCTCCGGATTGCCTCTGCGATCTCTGCTTCGCTTGTCGCAAACATGACATCGTGGAAGGCAGTCGAAAACCCATGGCGGCGAACGTGGTTTGCCGCGATAAGCGTTCCCAGAGGAGGATAGGGCATCATGGCCCGGTACTCCTTGGGGTCGAATCGGAGAAAATACGAGTGAGTGAAAAGGATGTCCGTCATCAAAGAATCTATTCCGTCAAATCCCCGAACGAATGGGGCCCGAGGCCATGGGCGCGAAGCCGCCGGTTATACTCGTCGCTGATGCGTCTGAGATGATCCTCCCCGTACGCTGTCGATATAAACGGGGTGCTTCGAAAGAGACGATTGCGTTGATTCTCTGAAGGTCCGCTATAGCGTTTCTTCCAGACATTCTTCCATTCAGAAAGAAGAAAACCTTCGATGTTGTTCATCAGGGATGAAGGAGCAGGCAGATTCATTGTCTTTGGTAATGGGGTGAGTGGGGATAAAGAGAGGGGTCGGCCATCTTCACCGAGGTTGATGTTGGGGAGAAAACCGGAGAGCCAGGCGTTCGCTCTGAGCAGCCGTGCAAGGAGCGGGCCATTGACTACGGGTCGGAGAGTCGCAAGCTCCACGGCGGTGTAGAAGTTTCGGTCGGATACCTCGAGGTGGTCGACTGTCAAAAAATGGTTGATGCAAAAAAACTTTCGGCTATTGAAGAGAAAAAGTTTTTTGAATAAGACCAGGAGCGTGCGACAGATCCAAAGACGTCCCTCAGCAGTCACCACAACGAAGTCAATGTCCGAACCTTTGCGCGCCACTCCTTTCGAAAGTTCCCCCGATACAAAAACCCCCCGGACGAACGGAAACATTCCGACAAGCCGGCCGAAAACAACGGCGATCCGCCAGTACGTGCGGGCGCGAGCTTCATTCCGGACCCTCTCGCCGACCGCCCCCTCATCCGTGCTTTTCAACTGATAGTAGGAGGCCGACTTTCGGATGACGGATTTCAGGCGAGCCTTTTTTGCGCAACGCTCAATCTCTTCCGGGCTGGTCGAGTTGGAAGGAAGGAACCGGTAAATTTCAGCCGCCGTGAGCGGATACCGGAAGATGTCAAAATACAAGAGTGTACGCAGGACGTCGGCTTCAAGAGTAGAAGTCGGGGAGGCAGGTGCATTGCCGGGTCCGCGCCGAGAATTCATGAAATTCACATGTGGGTGCGGCATGTTACAAAAGATTGAAGTGCGAGTCAACCAGCTCTGCCCGGAGCTCGGTAGCGTCCTCTTTTCAAGAAACCGTCATCTCGAATTTTGCGCCAGAGGCCACCCCGTCGTAGTCAGTCGTGAGAGGCAGAGGGCGCATCCCCGCCTGCCGATTGGTTATCCCAAAGGCGCCTGGCTGCCGGACAGTCGGGGGCGAGAGCCTCTGGCTGAGGTCAGGGTCTTTGAACATCAGATGCTGAAACCCCGTGTCGATGCGCTGGGCGAGCGTGTTCAGCGTGACGCTTCCTCAATAAGTTAAACTCTATGAATGGAGGACACTACCCGGCGCTCTGCGTTCTTGTAAGTCTAGGCAGAAAGAGTTATATTGAGTCCAAGATCGATGCCGCTTTCGAAATCGCACATCAAGACCGCTCTGACGTATGCGGCCATCGCGTTTGCAGCCCTCCTCGTCCTCCTCCTCTTGATCGATAATGTCGTCATGCCCCGTTATGTCCAGCAGGGACGGACGACCAAGGTGCCTCAGGTCCTCGGCATGCGCGTTGAAGACGCAAAGAAACTGCTCCTGGACATGGGCTTGAACCCGAAAGAAACCGAACCGAAACAAGACAAGGAATACCCCATCGGAACAGTGGCTTTCCAAAATCCCCCTCCGGATGCAATTGTGAAGTACGGCAGGGGAGTGTATCTGACGGTTTCCGGAGGCGAGCTGCTCGTCGAAGTGCCGAGCCTCCGCGGCAAATCTATTCGTGACGCCACGTTTGACCTCGAGAAATCGAGCCTCAAGCTCGGGTCCATTCAGTATCTACCGTCGGACGAATTTTTTGAAAACACGGTCATCTCCCAGGAAGTTGAACCCGGACGGAAAGTAAAGAGCGGCACGGTGATTAGCGTTTTTGTGAGTCAGGGGCGCAATACGAACAGGAAGGCCGTCCCCAAGGTTCTGATGAAAACGCTGGAGGAGGCGGAAAAGATCCTGGCCCAGGAGGGCTTCAAGGTCGGGTCGATCACCTATCAACCAAGTCTCGATCTGCTCCCCAACACGGTGATGGAGCAGTATCCCAAGGCAGGGGAGTTGGGGACAATCGGGCAGCCCGTGGACCTTTTCGTCGCTCAGAGAGCGGAACCCAAAAAGAACGTGGAATATTGAGGATCCTGTGAAGATCGCTCCCTCGATACTGGCGTCGGATTTTTCGGACCTTCGCACGCAAATCCGGCTCGCCGAGAAAGGGAAAGCCGACATGCTTCATCTCGACGTGATGGACGGCCACTTTGTCCCGAATATCACGTTCGGCCCGCAATTTGTTGCCGCGATCCGCTCGTTGTCGAAGCTTCCTCTGGACGTTCATCTGATGATCGACCACCCGGATCGATTTGTGCAGGACTTTCGTCGGGCGGGGGCCGACCTGATAACCGTCCACCAGGAGGCGTGCCGCGACCTTCAAAGGTGCATTGCGCAAATCAAAGAGGAAGGCGCGCAGGCCGGGGTTGCGCTCAACCCCGCCACGCCGGTTCGGGGGTTGGAGGACGTCATCGAAGAAATAGATCTTCTGCTTATCATGTCGGTCAATCCGGGGTTCGGAGGTCAAAGTTTTCTTCCTGCGAGCGTACAGAAGCTGCGGCAGGCCCGGGAATTGATTGACAAATCCGGCAGGACTATTTTGCTGGAAGTCGACGGCGGCATAGACCCGACAACGGCTCCGCTTGCGGCAGAAGCGGGCGCGGATGTCCTGGTGGCAGGTACCTCGATATTTCACCAGCCGGATATTCCTGCCGCCGTCGAGAGACTGCGTGCGAGCGCGACAAGACCGACGGAAAAAAATGTCGGGAGCCGCCGATGAGTTTCGCTATTCGAAACGTCCAGATCATCACCCCATTCCGGGTTGTCGAGGAGGGGACGCTCATTATTGAGGGGAGAAAAATTTCCGCAATCGGCTCGTCGCGCGATACGCCCGTGCCTGCAGGAATGAAGGTCTACGAATTTGACGGAATGATGTTAACTCCCGGCTTCATCGACCTCCTGGTTCACGGAGGCGGCGGATATGGATTTGCGGATATGAGCCTGGAAGCCGTGGAGAAAATCTCGCAGTACGGATTCCAGCACGGGACGACGGGGATGCTTGCCGCCCTCTATAGTAAGCCGGAGCCCGCGATGCTTGCGGACGTAAAACGGATCGCGGAATTCTGCGAGAAATCGAAGGGGACCCGGAACATCTGGGGAATTCATCTCGAGGGGCCGTTCATTAACAAGGAATTGCACGGCGCCATGAAGTCGGATTATCTCTGGCAGCCGAGCGTTGCAGGGTGGCAAAAGTTATACGGTGTGAGCAACGGATACATCCGGCTCATGACGATAGCGCCCGAGCTTCCGGGGATGGAGGCGGTGATGCGCGCCGCCGCGAAGAACGACGTCGTCCTCTCGATCGGCCACTCAGCCGCCACCTACCAGGAGGTGTTATGTGCGATTGACAACGGCGCGGCCCATGTTACGCACATGTTCAACGCGATGAAGCCGTTTCACCATCGCGAGCCGGGAGTTGCGGTCGCCGCGCTCGTGCACCACGAACTGAAGGTGGAATTGATCGCGGACGGCATCCATGTTCACCCGGCCGTCATGAGGCTCATCTATGATATCAAGGGGTCGGGCGGGATCATTTTGATAACGGATGCTGTCCGGGCCGCCGGAATGCCCGACGGCGATTATACGTTCATGGATCAAAAAATCCACGTAAAAAAAAACCGGGCCTTCCTTGACGGAAACACGCTTGCTGGAAGCACGCTCACGATGGAGAAGGCGGTGAAGTGCATGGTCCAGCAGGTCGATGTACCGCTGACAGATGCAGTACGCATGGCGTCCCTCAACGGCGCGAAGGTGCTGGGACTGGAACATCACAAGGGAATTATTGCCGTCGGGAAGGACGCCGACGTCGTGGTGCTCGACAGCAATTTTGATGTACAAATGACGGTTTCCGAAGGAAGCATCAAGTATGTGAGAGGAGGCGACTGACAGCCGCATCGAGCGTTCGCGGAGACCGCAGGAGCCCCCGGGCTGCTGCGGTTTTTTTTATGTACGGCTCAATTATGTGCTTGACATCAGCGGATCTCCATCTTATATTATGAGGCGTTTTGTATCCTTCACCTTAGAATATTAGGTTTTTTACCGCAACAATAGCTATCGCTTCCGTGCCCTCCCTCGACGACATCGACATCGCAATCCTCGACATCCTCCAGCGCCATGGCCGCACAAAACGGAACGAGCTGGCGGACAAAGTGGGGTTATCACTTCCCTCGGTCAGCGAGCGGCTCAGAAAGCTCGAAGAAAACGGGACGATTGAAGGCTACTTTGCCAAAGTCAACCACAAGTGTCTGGGAAAGGACATCACGGCATTCGTCGTGGTAACCGTCGACTCGTCGAAGCATTTCGGTTCGTTCGTGGAGCACGCTTCGGCTGTCGACGAAGTTCTTGAGTGCCATGCGATTACCGGCGACGGGACCCATCTGCTCAAGGTCCGTACGGAAAATGCCGCAAGTCTGGAAAAACTTCTCGCGAAGCTCCAGTCGTGGGTCGGCGTGGCAAAAACCACCACAAGTCTGGTTCTCTCCACCCCAAAAGAAAGCATGCGCATAAAGATTTCAAACCACAAATAAACCGTTCTTTCACAGGAGGAATTTTATGGCGACCAAAACCAAGTCCGCTCCCGGCGCGGAAAAGGTGATGAAGATCATCAAAGACAAGGAAATCAAGGTCATCGACCTGAAGTTTACCGACATGCTTGGCCAGTGGCAGCATTTCTCCGTTACCGCGGGGGAGTTCTCGGACGAGATCTTCGAAGACGGCATCGGTTTTGACGGCTCCAGCATCCGGGGATTTCAAAAGATTCACGAGAGCGATATGCTCCTCTTTCCCGACGGGGATTCGGCCTTCGTCGACCCTTTTACGGCCGTCGCGACGCTGAGCCTCATTTGCGACGTCGCCGATCCCATCACGCGGGAGAATTATTCCCGGGATCCACGGTACGTCGCCAGGAAGGCGGAGACATACTTGAAGTCAACCGGCGTCGCCGACACGAGTTACTTCGGCCCCGAACCGGAGTTTTTCATCCTCGATAACGTCCGGTTCGACCAGTCGCACGAATACGGGTTCTACTACCTCGACTCGGAGGAGGGATTTTGGAACAGCGGAATGAACGGAAAACAAAACCTGGGTCATCGGCCGCGATTCAAGGAAGGATATTTTCCGACCGCTCCGCTGGACAGCCTGCAGGACATTCGATCCGACATGGTGCTGACGCTCGAAGCCGCCGGTATTGCGGTTGAAGTCCACCATCACGAGGTTGCGACAGCCGGACAAACGGAGATCGACATGCGCCGGGACACGCTGACCCGGATGGCCGACAACTATCTCGTGTATAAATACATCACGAAGAACGTGGCCAAGAGACACGGGAAGACCGTCACATTCATGCCGAAACCCATCTTTGGAGACAACGGATCGGGCATGCACGTGCATCAAAGTCTCTGGAAGAGCGGGAAACCCCTCTTCGCGGGCAGCGGGTATGCGGGCCTGAGCGAGATGGCGATGTACTACATTGGCGGACTGCTCAAACACGCTCCGGCACTCTGCGCGATCACCAATCCAACAACCAACTCGTACAAACGGCTGGTCCCGGGATTTGAGGCCCCCGTGAACCTTGCGTATTCACAGCGGAATCGGTCTGCTTCTGTCCGCATACCGATGTATTCCTCGAACCCCCGGGCAAAGCGCATCGAGTTCCGGTGCCCGGACCCGACGTGCAATCCGTACCTCGGGTTCTCCGCTCTTCTCATGGCCGGCCTTGACGGCATCATCAACAAAATCGACCCGGGCAAGCCGCTCGACAAAGACATCTACGACATGTCGCCCGAGCAATTGCGGGACGTCCCATCGGCTCCGGGATCGCTTGCGGAGGCACTGGAGAATCTCAAGAATGACCATGAGTTTCTCCTGCGCGGAGACGTATTTACCGAGGACCTGATTGAAACATGGATCGACTACAAAACAACCAAGGAAGTCCAGCCCATGCAGCTCAGGCCGCATCCCTTCGAGTTCATCCTTTATTACGACGCATAGGGATCACGCACGTCTGCAGGAAGAGAAATCCCGGGACATCCCGGGATTCCTTTTGTACGGGTCCGTCTTGCATTTCGTTGCCGTTCTTGGTAATTTTTTTTCTGTGGAATTCAGCAGGATCAAATACACGGTCGATCAACGCGTGGCGACGGTCACCCTCAATCGCCCCGAGAAACATAACGCGCTCGACGACGAGATGGTAGCCGAACTCTCTTCGGCATTCGCCTTGTGCCGAAAAGACCCAGCCGTCAAAGTGGTCATCCTTCAGGGGGAAGGAAAATCGTTCTGCTCCGGGGCCGACCTCCAATATCTCCAACGGATGGCCAAGTTCGATTTCAACCAAAATCAGCAGGATTCGACGAACCTGATGAAGCTGTTCGCCGAGATTTACAATCATCGGAAACCCGTCATTGCGCTGGTACATGGAAACGCCCTCGCAGGGGGATGCGGTCTGGCGACGGTTTGCGATTTCGTCATAGCGGCCCGCGAGACCGCGCGTTTCGGCTATACCGAGGTTCGCATCGGATTCATCCCCGCCATCGTCATGGTTTTTCTCATTCGGCGGGTGGGCGAGGGCCGGGCTCGCGAGCTCACGCTCCGCGGTCACACGATCGATGCCGAAGAAGCCCGGGCCATCGGACTTGTCTCGCACGTTGTCGCGGGAAGAGAGCTCAAGGCATTCGGAATGAACCTCGCACAGGAGCTCGCCCGCGGGAACAGCGGATCTTCCATGGGGCTCATCAAGGAGCTCACGGCGAGAATTCACGGGATGTCGACCAGCGATGCCCTCGATTATGCGGCCAACCTTAACGCGCTCACGCGTATGACCGAGGATTGCAAGAGGGGGGTAGAAGCATTTCTTAAGAAAGAATCAATCGACTGGTAGGTCAGAAATGTCCGGCCCCCTTCATCCCCTCGCCGCAAAGATCCGCAGTGTCCCTGATTTTCCGAAACCGGGCATTATTTTCAGGGATATCACCACTCTCCTGAAGGATTCCGCTTCGCTTCGGTCGGCTGTCGACGCCCTGGCGGAGCATTACACGGGCGCGCGCGTCCAGAAAGTGGCCTGCGTGGAATCGCGAGGATTTATTCTCGGTGCGGCACTTGCCCTGCGGCTGAACGCGGGGTTTGTCCCCCTTCGAAAAAAGGGCAAACTCCCTGCGGCAGCGATTCGCGAAGAGTATTCCCTCGAGTACGGCACGGATGCCATGGAAGTCCATTCCGACGCGATCGCACGGGGCGAAAGAGTCCTTCTTCACGACGACCTCCTGGCAACCGGCGGAACAATGTCCGCGGCGACAAAGCTGGTCGACCGCCTCGGCGCCTCGGTCGTGGGCATCTCTTTTCTTATCGAGCTCAGTTTCCTGCACGGCCGCGAGCGGCTCCGCGGCTACGATGTGTTCTCCGTCATTCAGTATGAGGCCGAATAACGTTAGTTTGAGGGCTG
>Ga0335080_10006204_pt1 | contig 12347 bp, 10 predicted proteins | sample Lox_Sample_34_FD_206720 | JGI IMG/M metagenome (GOLD analysis project Ga0335080, IMG submission 206720) | Soil microbial communities from Loxahatchee National Wildlife Refuge, Florida, United States - Lox_Sample_3.4 | ecosystem: Environmental > Terrestrial > Soil > Wetlands | place: USA...
GCTCGCGGAGCTCGCCGTCGACCGCGCGCTGACGTTCACCGGGCCACAGCAGAGCCGGAACCGGCTGCTGCACGTCGCGGCGAGCCTCGAGCTGCGCCTCGGAACGGAGAGCTCGTTGTCGGCGCTCGCCTACCTGCGCCGCTTTCGCCAGTCGCTCGTCAACGGCAACACGACCACCTACGCCCCGTGCGTCGCAACGCCGGGATTGCTGTGCCAGAGCGACGGCCTCACGCCGCTGCTCGGCACCGACGGCGCGCCGATCACCGACCCGTCGGGCGGCGTGCGGCCGCTCGGCGAGATCGACGGCGAGTCGATCGCCGCGACGAGCCGCGGCGCGCAGCTCGAGGTCGCGGGACCGGCAACGCTGCTCGGCCGGCGCCACGGGCTCGCGCTCGGGCTCTCGGTCGCGACGGCGAACGTCGGTTTCGGCGCGAGCGCCGCGCCCGGCGCGATCGATCCGGCGCTGCAGGTGGCCGCGGGTGCAGCCGTCGTCGCGACGCCCGAAGGCGGCGCGTTCCCCGCGACCCCGGTCGCGCTCGGCGTCGCGACGCGGCGGATCACGGCGCACCTGACCGACGCCGTGGCTCTGACACCGGCGCTCACGGTCACGGCGAGCGTCGCGGCCGGGAACGAGCGCATCGAGCTCGGCGATGAGCGCGGCGGCGCACTCGACGGCCTCAGCCGCTACCAGCGAATCAATCCGGCGCTCGGCGCGAGCTACCGGGCCGGCGGCGCCACGCTCTATGCCGGGTACGCCGAGACGACGCGCGCACCGACGCCGAGCGAGATCGAGTGCTCGGACCCGACGCGACCGTGCCTTCTGCCCTCGACGCTGGCCGGCGACCCGCCGCGGCTGCGCCAGGTCGTTGCGCGGACCTGGGAGGTGGGCGTGCGGCACGCGCCGCTCTTCGGTCCCACCGGCCTCAGTCTGGACGCGAGCGCGTTCCGCGCCGATCTCAGCGACGACATCTACGGGATCGCGACCGGAGCAGCCGCCGGCTACTACGCGAACATCGGCGCGACGCGGCGCGCGGGGCTCTCGCTCGACCTGCGCTACGAGCGCGGCCGGCTTGCCGCGAGCGCTGGCGCCGCGCTCGTCGATGCGCGTTTTCGCTCGACGCTGCTGATGCCCTCGCCGTTCAACCCGCTCGCCGATGCGAACGGCGACATCACGGTGCGCGACGGGGCCCGGCTGCCGGGCATCCCGCGGCTGCGCGCGACCGCCGCACTCGACTGGCGCGCCGGCGCGGCACTGACGCTCGGGGCGACGCTGCTCGCCGTCGGTGCGTCCCCGTACCACGGAGATGAGTCGAACCAGAACGCGCCGCTGCCCGGCTATGCGCGCCTCGACCTGCACGCGAGGCTCGAGCTCGGCCGGCGCACGCAGCTTGCGCTCGAGGCAACCAACGTCACGAACGCGCGCTACGCGACCTACGGGCTCTACGCCGACCCGACGGGCGTCGGCGCCCCCGGGGTTTCGGCGGCGCCCGGCGGCGTCGATCCGCGCTTCGCGACCCCGGCCGCGCCTTTCGCGCTCACGGTCGGCCTTCACGTGCGGCTGTAGCGCGCCCGCGCGCACGGGCTCGCGGTCTTGACAATCGGTAAGTATGTGCTTACCGTAAGCCATGACTTACGCAAAGGCCCTGCACTGCCTCGGCGATCCGACCCGGCGACGGGTATTCGAGCGGCTGCGCGCGGGGCCGCAGTCGGTCGGCGTGCTGGCGAAGGGCCTGCCCGTCAGCCGCCCGGCCGTGTCCCAGCACCTCAGGGCGCTCAAGGACGCAGGCCTCGTGGGCGAGCGATCGGAGGGCACGCGGCGCGTCTACTACATCGACCCGGACGGACTCGGGCCCCTGCGCCGCTGGCTCGACCGCTTCTGGGACGAGGCGCTCGAGGCCTTCAAGAACGAAGTCGAAAAACCTCAGGATCCGGGCAGGAGGACGAACCCTTGAATACGCAGATCAAGATCGCGCCGGTGCGCAAGTCACTGACCGTCGCCGCGAGCCCCGCCCGCGCGTTCGAGGTCTTCACCGCCGGCATCGACCGCTGGTGGCCGAAGGCGCACGGCCTGGGCAAGACGCCGGTCGTCGCCTCGGTCATCGAGCCGTTCGTCGGCGGGCGCTGGTACACGAAGCACGAGGACGGCGCCGAGGTCGTCGTCGGCCACGTGCGCGTCTGGCAGCCCGGCGAGCGCTTCGTCGTCGGCTGGGAGATCAGCCCCGACTGGAAGCCCGAGCCGCGCGTCGCGCTCGCCTCCGAGGTCGAGGTCCGCTTCATCGCCGAGGCCGATCGCACCCGCGTCGAGCTCGAGCACCGCGACTTCGAGCGCATGGGCGCCGCGGGCGGCGAGACGATGCGCAAGGGCGTCGACGGCGGCTGGCCTGGCATTCTCGAGCTCTACGCGCGCGAGGTCGCCGCAGGAGGAGCGCGGTCATGAGCGAGTTCATCGTGCATTCGGTTCCGGGCAGCCCCTTCGGCCGCGCCGTCTGCATCGCGCTCGAGGAGAAGTGCACCGCCTACCGGATCGCGGCCGTGAACCCGGGCACGCTGCGCGCTGCCGAGCACCTCGCGCGCCACCCGTTCGGACGGGTCCCGGTTCTCGAGCACGGCGACTACTGGCTCTTTGAGACCCAGGCGATCCTGCGCTACCTCGACCGCGTGCTGCCGGGCCCGGCGCTGACCCCCGCCGATCCGCGCGCCGCGGGGCGCATGGACGCGCTGATGAACGTCAACGACTGGTATCTTTTCCAGGGCGTCGCGAACGTCATCGCCTTCCAGCGCATCGTCGGCCCGCGGCTCCGGGGACTGACGCCCGACGAGGCGGTGATCGCCGCGGCGATGCCGCGCGCCCAGCAGGTCATCGACGCGCTCGCGCGCGAGCTCGGCGCACAGGCTTACTTCGTGGGCGACGCGCCAAGTCTCGCCGACATCCTGCTCGCCCCGCAGCTCGACTTCCTGAGTGCGACGCCGGAGTGGGCGACGCTGAGCGCCGGGCACACGGCGCTCGCCACCTGGCTCGCGCGGATGAACGCCCGCCCGAGCCTCGCGGCGACGACCTGGGAGCGGGTCGCCGCGCGCGCCGAACCGCTGGCCAGCCGCGACGTCGCCTGACCCCGGCGCGGTCGCTACTGCACGGCCCCTGTACTACGATGGCCGCTCCCTCGACAGAGGAGCGGGCGGTGCGCTATCGACTGCTGGGACGAACGGGCCTCTATGTCTCCGAGCTGTGTCTCGGCACGATGACCTACGGCGGCAAGGGCTTCTGGGCGCAGATCGGCACGCTGCCGCAGGCCGCCGTCAACGAGCAGGTGAAGGCAGCCGTCGAGGCCGGCGTCAACTTCATCGATACCGCCAACGTCTACTCGCAGGGCGAGTCCGAACGCCTGCTCGGCCAGGCGCTCAAGGACCTCGGGCTCCCGCGCCATGAGCTCGTCGTCGCGACCAAGGCGACCGGCACCATGGACGAGTCGCCGAACGGCCGCGGCCAGTCGCGCCACCACCTGATGAACGCGCTCGACGCGAGCCTCAAGCGCCTGCAGCTCGAGCACGTCGACCTCTACCAGCTGCACGGCTTTGATCCACTGACGCCGCTCGAGGAGGTGCTCGCGACGCTCAACGACCTCGTGCGCTCGGGCAAGGTCCGCTACATCGGTCTCTGCAACATGGCGGCCTGGCAGGTCATGAAGGGGCTCGCCATCGCCGAGCAGCGCGGCTGGTCGCGCTTCGAGAGCGTGCAGGCCTACTACACGCTCGCCGGCCGCGACCTCGAGCGCGAGCTCGTGCCGCTGATCGAGGACCAGCGCCTCGGGCTCATGGTCTGGAGCCCGCTGGCTGGGGGCCTCCTGAGCGGCAAGTACCGCGCGGGCGCACCGGGACCCGAGGGCGCGCGCCGCACGACCTTCGACTTCCCGCTGGTCGACAAGGAGCGGGCGTATCGCTGCGTCGAGGCGATGCGGCCGATCGCGGAGCGCCACGGCGCGACGGTGCCGCAGGTGGCGCTCGCGTGGCTCTTGAGCCGGCCGGCCGTCACGAGCGTCATCATTGGCGCCAAGTCGATGGCGCAGCTCAACGACAACCTCGGCGCCGCGCGCCTCACGCTCGACGCCGAGGCGCTGAAGGCGCTCGATGAGGTCAGCGCGCTCCCGCCCGAGTACCCCGGCTGGATGCTCAAATTCCAGGGCCAGCACCGCGCCGAGCCGCCGGTCAAGAACTGACAAGAAACCAGCCGCGTGATCGCGCGGCCGCGATCCGGTGTACGCTGCCGCCCGCCCGCGGCGCCGTCGACCCGTGCGCCGCCCACCGTGGAGAGACTCGCGATGCACTCACTGACCCGCCGATCCCTCCTGGTCGCGCTCCTGCTGCCGGCGCTCGCGCAGGCCGCCGACGCGCCCACCCCCGACAAGCCCGCGGCGCGCCCCGAGGGCGCGAGGAGCGAAGCGTTCAAGCCGGAGCAGCAGACGAGCAAGGGCAGCGTCGTCGTCGAGGGGCGGCGCATCGACTACGACGCCGTCGCCGGCACGCTCGTCGTGCACCCGAAGGACTGGGACGACGTGCCGCAGAACGCCGAGAAGGACGACAAGGCGGGCGGCCCGCCCGAGGCGAGCATGTTCTACGTCGCCTACTTCGCCTCGGACCCGAAGGGCGGGCCGCGCCCCGTCACGTTCATCTACAACGGCGGGCCGGGCTCGGCGACCGTGTGGCTGCACATGGGCGCCTTCGGGCCCAAGCGCGTCGTGACCGCCGATGACTCGCACACGCCGGCCGCGCCGTACGGGATCGTCAACAACGACTACAGCCTGCTCGATGCGAGCGACCTCGTGTTCATCGACGCGCCGGGCACGGGCTTCAGCCGCATCGCCGGCAAGGACCGCGAGAAGGCGTTCCTCGGCGTCGATCCCGACGCGCAGGCCTTCGCCGACTTCATCGTCCAGTTCCTCGCCAAGTACGGCCGCTGGAACTCGCCGAAGTACCTGTTCGGCGAGAGCTACGGCACGACCCGCTCCGCGGCGCTCGTCAACGTGCTCGAGACCGAGCGCTCGATCGACTTCAACGGCGTGATGCTGCTGTCGCAGATTCTGTCCTTCGACGGCAGCGTCGACCGCGCCGAGTCAAACCCCGGCGTCGACCTCCCCTACGAGCTCGCGCTGCCGACTTACGCCGCGACCGCCTGGTACCACCACCGGCTGGCCGACGCGCCGGCGACGCTCGCGCCGCTGCTCAAGGAAGTCGAGCACTTCGCGATGACCGACTATGCGCTCGCGCTCGCAGAGGGTGCGGGCCTCAGTCCCGAGGCGCGGCGCGTGATCGTCCAGAAGCTGCACCGCTACACCGGGCTTCCCGAGGACTACATCGAGAAGGCCAACCTCAGGGTCAACGGCGGCGAGTTCAGGAAGACGCTGCAGGCCGACAGCGACACGACGACCGGGCGCCTCGACACGCGCTTCAACGGCCCGACGCTCGACCCGCTCGCCAAGACCGCCGACTACGACCCGCAGGCCTCGGCACTGCGCTCGGCCTACGTCTCGGCGTTCAACGACTACGTGCGCAAGGAACTGAAGTACGGCGAAGGCAGGACCTTCAAGCCGTCGGTGCCGTTCTACCGGACCTGGGTCGGGGCGCACCAGCCGCCGGGCGCGACGTTTCCGGCGCCGCACGCGACCAACGTGCTGCCCGACCTCGCGAACGCGATGAAGAACAACCCGAACCTGAAGGTCATGCTGCACGCCGGTTACTACGACCTCGCCACGCCCTACTTCCAGGGCGTCTACGAGATGCAGCACCTGCCGATGGCGGCGAGCCTGCAGAAGAACATCGAGTACCAGTTCTACGAGTCCGGGCACATGGTGTACGCGCACGAGGCGTCGCTGAAGACGCTGCACGACTCGGCCGCGGCGTTCATCCGCCGCACCGACAACCTCAAGGGGCACTAGCGCCGCGCGCCGGCCGCGAAGCAGCGCTCGAGGTGGTCGTCGACGATGCCGACCGCCTGCATGAACGCGTAGCAGATCGTCGTGCCGACGAAGGTGAAGCCGCGGCGCTTCAGCGCCTTGCTGAGCGCGTCGCTCTCGGGCGTCGAGGCGCGGATGTCCGCGAGCGTGCGCGGCCGGCGGCGCCGACCGCGCGGCGCGAACGACCAGACGATCGCATCGAGGCTCTCGCCGGCCTCGAGCAGCGCGAGCTCGGCGCGCGCGTTCTGCGTGAAGCCCAGCACCTTCAGCCGGTTGCGGACGATGCCGGGGTCCCTCAGCAGCGCGGCGTGGCGGCGCGCCGTGTAGCGCGCGATCTTGGCGGCGTCGAAGCCGTCGAACGCGCGCCGGTAGTGCTCGCGCTTCCTGAGCACCGTGATCCAGCTGAGGCCGGCCTGGGCACCCTCCAGGCACAGCATCTCGAAGAGCATCCGCTCGTCGTGCACCGGCACGCCCCACTCGGTGTCGTGGTAGGCGACGTAGAGCGGATCCGCGCCGCACCAGCCGCAGCGGTAGCGGCCGTCGGCGTGCAGCGTCGCCGCGCGGCGCTTGGGCTCAGCCATCGCCCTGCCCCCGCTCAGATTCCGAGCGCATCGCGCAGCCGGTAGCCGAGCACTGCGGCCGGCAGGAACCAGGGGTCGCCGGTGTAGAACGGCCGCGCCGGGAACGAAAGCCCGGTGAGCGCCGACTCGCCGCCCGGCCGGCCGGCGATCGCGAGCCCGATCTTGCGCCCGTAGTAGGTCGCGCTCGGCACGCCCTGCCCGCAGTAGCCCATGCAGTAGTAGAGGCCGCGCTCCTCTCCGAGGTGCGGCATCGTGTCGAAGGTGAACCCCACGAAGCCCATCCAGGCGCGGCTCACCCTGACCGCGGCGAGTTCCGGGAAGATCTCGCCGAGCATCGCGCGCAGCCGCGGCACGCAGCGCGAGGCGTCCGTCTCGCGGGCCGCCGCGCGGCCGCCGAACAGGATCCTGCGCCCGTCGGGCGAGGGCCGGTAGTAGACGACGACGCGGCGCGTGTCGCCGACGTTGCGCGCGTACGGGATCAGCCGCCTGACGAGCGCCGGGTCGAGCGCCTCGGTGGCGATGATGTAGCTGCCGATCGGCAGGATCCGGCGGCGGTGCCACGGCGCGAAGCGCCCGGTGTAACCGTTGGTCGCGATGAGCACCTGGCGCGCTTCGACGACACCCTGCGTCGTCGACACCGCAAAGCCCTCCGCGGTGCGCGCGATGGACTCGACCGCGCAGTGCGCGCGAAAGCCCGCGCCCGCCGCCGCGGCACGCGCGTGGAGCGCGCGCACGAGCTTCGCCGGGTGGACCGCGGCGTCGCCGGGGTAGACGACGCCGCCGTGGTAGAACGGGGTCAGGATCTCCTCGTCCTGCCGGGCGCGCGGCACGAGGCGGTACGGCACCTCGAGCCCCTTGGGCTGCGACTCCGCCTCGCGCACCAGCGCCCCGTAGAGCCGAGGCGTGTGCGCACCCACGAAGCAGCCGACGTCGCGCCAGTCGCAGTCGAGGCCCTCGTCGGTCGCGAGGCGCTTGAGCTCCGCAACCGCCTCGAGCCCTTCCGCGTAGATCCGGGTCGCGATCGCCTCTCCGTGGCGCGCGCTCAAGGCTGCATGGCTCGGCTTGATGCTGAAGGCGACCTGCCCGCCGTTCTTCGCCGAGCAGCCGCCGCCGACGGGCCCGGAGTCGAGTACCAGCGTCGAGCGCCCGGCGCGCGCCGTCTCGCGCGCCGCGCACAGTCCCGTGTAGCCGCTGCCGACGATGACGACGTCGCAGCGCGCCGGCAGCGGCTCGGCGGCCGCGGCCGGCAGCGGCGCGTCGAGCGTCCAGTAGCAGTCGGCCGCGTAGTCGTCGGCGTACATCAGCCGTGGCCGCCGGGCGGGCGCCGCGCGCGGTACGGGAAGAACCACGGCTTTCGTTCCATGACGTAGTCGAGGTGCACGTGCTTGGGTTCGCGGAAGGCATCGAGGCCCTCGGCGCCGAGCTCGCGGCCGATGCCACTGTGGCGCATGCCGCCAAAGGGCGCCGCGTCGTTGTCGGTCAGCGGATCGTTGATCCAGAAGGTCCCGGCCTTGATCGACTCCATGGCGCGCATCGCGATCCCGAGGTCGCTGGTGTAGATCGAGGCGCCGAGACCGAACTCGGAGTCGTTGGCGAGCCTGATCGCCTCGTCGGCATCGGCGACCGTCGTGATCGACACCACCGGCCCGAAGATCTCCTCGCGCGTCGCGACGCTGCCGTGGCGCACGTCGCTCAGGATCGTCGGCTGGAAGAAATGCCCCGGCAGCCCCGACGGCCGGAACGTGCGGCCGCCGAGCCGGAGCGTCGCACCGTCCTTGACCGCGCGCGCGACCTGGTCCTCGACGCGGCGCGCGGCCTCGAGCGAGATCAGCGGCCCGAGGTCGGTGTCCGGCTTCATCGGGTCGCCGACCTCGAGGAACGCGACGTACTCGTGCATGCGCTCGGCGAACTCGGCGGCGATCGGCCGCTCCACGTAGATGCGCTTGCTCGAGGTGCACACCTGGCCCGCGTTCAGCAGCCGCGCCCAGGCGACGCCCGGCACCGCGACCTCGAGGTCGGCGTCCTTGAACACGATGAACGGGTCGACCGAGCCGAGCTCGAGGTTGACCTTCTTGAGCTGGGCGCCGGCGGCGGCGGCGATCTTGCGGCCGGCCGCGGTCGAGCCCGTGAACGCAACGAGGTCGACGTCCGGGTGCTCGACGAGCGCCTGGCCGGTGTCGGGCCCGCCGGTGAGGACGTTGACGACGCCGGGCGGCAGCAGCTCGTAGACCTCGGCGAGCTTGAGGTTGGAGAGCGGGTTCTGGTGCGGCGGCTTGCAGACGACCGTGTTGCCGGCGGCGATCGCCGGCGCGACCTTCCAGGCCATCAGCAGCAGCGGGAAGTTGAACGGCACGATCGCCGCGACGACGCCGTAGGGCTCCTTGATCGTGAAGTTGAGCTGGTGCGGCGCGACCGGCGGCACGGAATTCCCGTAGCTCGAGCGCGCGACCTCGCCGTAGTACTCGAAGCAGGCCGCGACCCAGTCGATGCAGTCGGTGGCCTCGCACAGCGGCTTGCCGGTCTCCTGCGTCATCAGCGTCGCGAGCGCATGCTCGCGCGCGCGGATGCGCGCACCGACCTCGCGCAGCAGCCGCGCCTTCTCGACGCCGGGCACCTTCCACCAGGCGTGCTGCGCCGCGCGCGCGGCGGCGACCGCGCGCGCGACGTCGGCCGCGCCGCAGTCGGCGACCGTGCCGAGGGGCTTGAGCGTCGCCGGGTTCTTGATCTCCCGCGACGTCCCGCTCTGCGCATCCACCCACGCGCCATTGATCAGGATCTGGTGCACGCCGCGCCCTCCCCGTCGTCCGCGGGCGACTATGATGCCTGAGCGCTGTGAGTGGCGCGCGCCGCGCCTGGCACGGCAGAATGGGTGATGCCCAGCGCATCGCCGCTCTACGTCTGGCTGACCCCGTCGCTGGTCGCGCTGTTCCTGTACGGCATCGGTCAGGGACTCGTCAAGAAGTACATCGGCGAGGTCTCGCCGGCGCGCTTCTGCCTCTACTACCTGCTCGCCAACGTCGTGGGCAACGCGCTCTGGTTCGTCACCCACGACCACCCGCCGCTGCTCGCCCCGGGAGGCCGCGAGTTCCTCGAGACCGGCGTCGTCGCCTACATGTTCGACGGCACCGGCTGGATCCTGTACTTCGAGTCGATCATCGCGGGCCCGATCACGATCGTCGGCACGCTGTCGGCGGCCTACCCGGCGCTGACGATCGTGTTCGCGCACTTCTTCCTCGGCGAGCAGCTGAACGCGATGCAGTACGTCGCCGTCGTGCTCGTGATCGGCGGCTGCATCGGCCTCTCCTGGTCGCCGGGCGGCGGCGACGGGCGCGTCCAGGGCCGGCGCTGGATCCCGCTCGCGTTCTTCGCGCTCATGTGCTGGGCGACGTCGGGCACGATCCTGAAGCACGCCTATTCGCTGCCCGCGGCGAACGAGATCAACGTGCTCGTCTCGAGCACGATCGGCGGCGTGCTGACGCTCGGCATCTACGGCTGGCTCAAGGGCCGCCACGGCCCGCACTCGCTGCGCGAGTACGCGCACGCGCTCGTGCCGATGGGCATGATGGCGGGCGGCAACATCGGCGTCCTGACCGCGACGCGCTACGGGCAGCTCTCGATCGTGACGCCGCTGACCGCCGCCTACCCCGTCGTGACGATCGCCTTCGCGGCGATCGTCCTCAAGGAGCGCATCAGCGTGCTGCAGTACGCCTGCATCGCCGCGATCATCACCGGCATGATCCTGTGCCCGCCGTGAGCGGGCCGGCCGCCGATGCCGCACGACTACCTCGGTAATGCGCTGAGCCCGACGTCGGCCGCGACGCTCGCCGCGATCGACGACTTCGTCGGCGGCTTCCTCGGCTACGAGCAGCGCATGCTGCGCATCGTCGCGGCCGCCGATGCCGATCCCGCGAACTGCCTCGCGAACGCCTACGCCGGGTGGCTGTGGATGTTCCTCGAGTCGCCCGAGGCGCCGGCGCGCGCCGCCAGCTACCTTGCCCGGGCCAGCGCGGCCACGGCCGGTGCGACGCGGCGCGAGCAGCTCGCGACCGAGCTGCTCCGGGCCTGGGCCGCAGGCGACGCCGACGGCGCCATCGCCCGTGCCGAGGCCATGCTCGGGCAGGCGCCCCGGGACCTCGCGGCGCTCAAGCTCCACCAGTACTTCAACTTCAACCGCGGCGCGAGCCCCGAGATGCTCAGGATCGCGCTCGCAGCGCTGCCGTCAGCCGGCGACGTCGCGCAGCTGCACGGCATGCTCGCGTTCGCCTACGAGCAGTGCCACCTGCTCGGGGATGCGGAGGCCGCGGCGCGCCGCGCGCTCGCGATGCTGCCGCGCGAGCCCTGGGCGCAGCACGCGCTCGCGCACGTGATGCTGACGCAAGGACGCATCCTCGAGGGCATCGGCTTCCTCGAGTCCGTGTCGCACACCTGGGCCGGGCTCACCTCGTTCATGGACACCCACAACTGGTGGCACCTCGCGCTCTTCTATATCTCGGAGGGCAGAGGCGAGGACGCGCTCGCGATCTACGACGCGCACGTGTGGGCGCGCGACCGCAACTACTCGCAGGACCAGGTGGGGGCGGTGTCGCTGCTTGCGCGCCTCGAGCTCGCGGGCCATCCCGTCGGCACGCGCTGGCACTCGCTCGGCGAGCACCTGAAGGTGCGCCACGCCGACACGGTCGAGCCCTTCCTGACGCTGCAGTACCTCTACGGCCTCGCGCGCGCCGAGCGCCCCGAGGCCGATGCGCTGCTGGCCGCGGTCGCGGCCCGTGCCGCGAGCGCGCCGGGCCCGCTGCAGGCGACCTGGGCCGAGGTGGCGCTGCCGGCCGCGCAGGGGCTCCTCGCGCACGCGCGCGGCGACCATGCCACGGCGCGCCGCGCGCTCGGACCGACGCTCGGCCGGATGATCGAGGTCGGCGGCAGCCACGCGCAGCGCGACCTCTTCCAGCAGATCTACCTCGACAGCCTGCTGCGCACGGGCGCCCGCGTCGCCGCCCAGCAGCTCCTCGAGGAACGCCGGCGCTTCGAGCCCGACGGCGTGCCGCTCAACCGGCGGCTCGCCGCGCTCTACGCCGAGCTCGGGCTCCCGGCGCAGGCCGCCGAGGCGGCCGCGCGGGCGAGGCGCTAGGGCCGGGCGGCCGCGTCCCTGAGGAACGCCGCGACGTCCGCGGCGGAGCGCGCCGGGATCTCGATCTGCGGCAGGTGCCCGACCTTCGGGTAGGTGATCAGCCGCGCGCCTTCGATCGCGCTCGCGAAGCGCCGGCCGCTCTCGACCGGGATCAGCACGTCCGCCTCGCCGTGCAGCACGAGCGTCGGCACGTGGATCGCGGCGAGCTTCTCGGTCGAGGCATCGCTGAGCGAGCGGAAGTCCGGCGACATCAGGATCGCGCGGTGCCCGGGCGCCCGCTGCAGCTCCGCCCAGCGATCGACGAAGGCCTTGGTGATCACCGAGGGGTCGTAGACGTCCTTCTTGAGGCCGTCCTCGATCAGCGGCCGGTTGTCGATGTGCGCGAGCAGCCAGCGGCCGGCCGAGTACTGCAGGATCCGGAACGCGAGCGGGAGCTTGTCGGGCGGCGGCAGCGGCCAGCCGGCCGCATCGACGAGGATGAGCGCCGACAGCCGCTCGGGGTGCGCGAGCGCGTAATGCCACGCGACGCCGCCGCCCATCGAGTTGCCGGCCAGCGCGAACCGCGGAAGGTTGAGCCCGGTCGCGAGCGCATCGACCGCGGCAACGAGCCCCGGCGCGCTCAGCACGTAGCCCTCCGGCGCGCGCGTGAGGCCATGGCCCGGGAGGTCGAGCGTGATCACGCGGTACTCGGTC
>Ga0335080_10006205_pt1 | contig 12346 bp, 10 predicted proteins | sample Lox_Sample_34_FD_206720 | JGI IMG/M metagenome (GOLD analysis project Ga0335080, IMG submission 206720) | Soil microbial communities from Loxahatchee National Wildlife Refuge, Florida, United States - Lox_Sample_3.4 | ecosystem: Environmental > Terrestrial > Soil > Wetlands | place: USA...
CGGCGAGCGGCCCGCCGACGCCATGGAAGGCGTCCTCGCCGCGCTCGTTGTCCTCGGCGCGCTTGAAGTACGGGAGCACCTCGTCGTACGACCAGCCCTCGGCGCCGTCGGCCGCCCAGCCGTCGAAGTCGAGCCGGTGGCCGCGCAGGTAGATCATCGCGTTGATCGAGCCGCAGCCGCCGATCATGCGCCCGCGCGGCAGGTACAGCCTGCGGCCGCCCAGGCCGGGCTCCTTCTCGCCGAGCAGGTCCCAGTCGTGGCCCGACTTGAACAGGGCGGGGAACGCGAACGGGATGCGGATTTCGGGCGCCACGTCCGGCGGGCCGGCCTCGAGCAGCAGCACGGTCGCGTCCGCGTCCTCGCTCAGCCGCCCGGCGAGCACGCACCCCGCGGAGCCGCCTCCGACGATCACGTAGTCAGCCACAGCCGGGCAAGCATCCCATTTGGCGGAACGCCTGTCCACCAGTTAGGTTGTCGGCTCAGTGGCGGGCGACGATCTCCTCGGGCTGTACTGGACCACCTCGGGGCCGGTCGACGTGCACTACGGCCGGGAGTGGAGCCTGTTCGACATCGCCGACCGCTGCACACAGGCGGAGCGGGTCGGGTTCAGGGGGATCGGGATCTGGCACGCGGACCTCGAGCACATCCTCGAGACGCGCACGCTGGCCGACGTGAAGCAGCTGCTCGACGAGCACGGCCTCGAGTACCTCGAGCTCGAGTTCGTCTGGGAGTGGTTTCTCGATCCCGACGACGAGCGCCGCCGCGCCGCCGAGCCGACCAAGCGCCTCCTCTACGACGCAGCGGCCGCGCTCGGCGCGCACCACATCAAGGTCGGGAACATCCCCGGCACGCCGTGCGAGCTGCCGCGGCTGACGGAGGCCTTCGGCGAGCTCTGCGCAGACGCGGCCGGACACCACGACGCGAAGCTGGTCTACGAGTTCATGCCTCCCGACGTCAACGTCCAGGATCTCGACACGGCGCTCGCGATCGTGGAGGGCGCCGGCGCGCGAAACGGCGGCCTCGCGATCGACACGTGGCACATGGCGAAGCTCGGGATCGCTCCGGCCGAGCTCGAGAGGATCCCCGCGGAATACCTCTCCTGGGTCGAGCTGTCGGACGGCCAGTGGGAGAACATGCCCGATCCGGTCGACGAGACGATCAACCACCGCAGGCTGCCCGGCGAGGGCGAGTTCCCGATCCGCGGCTACGTCGAGGCGTGCCGACGGGCCGGCTACGAGGGGCCGTGGGGCGTGGAGGTGCTCTCCGAGGAGCTCCGCAACCTCCCGATCGAGCAGATCTTCGACAGGGCCTACGCGACGACCGCGGCCCAGCTCACCGCCTGAGGCTCACGCCTTCGCCGCCCGGTAGGACCGCCGCACGACCTCGACGTACGGGACGGGGCTGACGACCGCCCGGATCTCCGTCTGCACGTGCGGCTCGACCGTCGGCTTCGCGGAGCCGCCGTTCTCCTCGCCCCAGACCAGGCTCACCTCGGCGCCCGGCTCCGCGTGCTCCGCGTCGAGGACGGCCAGCGTCAGCATCTTCCCCTCGTTGGCGCTGTAGCCGATCCAGGTCGAGATGCCGACCGGCTCGCCGTCGACGACGACCCTGTCGTAGGGGTGCATCGCGTAGACCGCGGAGGGCCAGTCGATGAACTTCGCCCGCTCGGCCTTCCTGAACATCGTCCCGATGGTCTCGGTGACGCTGTCGTCGTCCAGCGCCAGCGTGACCTTCCGGCGATGCTCTCCGCCGGCCGTTCGCTCGAGCGCCTCGCGCCCGACGAAGTCGTGGTCGAACTTGACGTAGCTCCCGTAGCCCAGGTCCCAGGGCGTGAAGTAGTAGTCCTCGATCGCCGGCGAGGCAAAGCTGCCGCCGAGCGACGCCGACCCCTCGTACCCCGTCGCGGGGAGCCACTCGCGGTATGCCTTCAGGCTCTCGCCGGAGTACACGGCCGGGAGCGGCGAGGGGATCCAGCCCGACTCGAGCGTGTTGGACGAGTAGGCCCGGCCGCCGACCTGCCTGAGCCCGAGGTCCTCGCCCGCGGCGAGGATCGCCTCGCGCACGGCCTCGCCGTCGTCCCACGGCCCGTAGAGCTCCCAGCCGGGCTGGCCGGCCATTCCGTGGCGAAGAGCGCGGACCGCCCTGCCCGAGATCTCCACGGTCGTCATGTTGAAGAACTTCAGCTCCGGCGCCGGGCCGCCGAGCAGCTTCTCGATCACCTGCATCGCGTTCGGCCCCTGAACCTGGAAGCGGTAGGACCGGCGGCGGCCGTCGCTGCGGAGCGCGCTCCGCTGGTCGAGCTCGACCTTCACGTCGAGCCCGGCCGTCTCGGCGTGGTAGGTGACCCAGTTGAGCGCCGGCGCGCGGCCGACGAGGTTGAACCTGTCTTCGGCGAGATGGAAGAGGATCACGTCGCCGATCACGTAGCCGTCGGGCGTGCACGGGACGAAGTGCTTCGCCTTGTCGACGGCGAAGCCCTCGAAGCTGTTGACGGCGAGCCCGGAGAGCAGCTCGAGCGCGTCGGGCCCCTCCACCGCGAGGTCGGCCATGTGGTACGACTGGTTGAAGAGCACGCAGGTCTGCTGCCAGGCCATCTGCTCGTCGCGCCAGTTCGTGAACTCGGCCGGGACCCCCGGGTAGACGTTCGGGCCGGCCTGCGAGTTGCGCAGCAACTCCACCGGGCTCTCGACCGAGGCGAGCAGGTCTTCGAGGCTTCCGTGACTCACGACTGTCCTCCCTCTCTCGACTCGAGGATCGCGGTGCTCTGCTCCCCGAGGTAGCTGGCGATCAACAGGTGCTGGTCGGCGCGCAGGTGCTCCGCGTCGTTCTCGAGCACGATCCGGCCGTGTGACAGGACGTATCCCCGGTCTGCGACCTCGAGCGCGAGGTGCACGTGCTGCTCGACGAGCAGCACGGCACAGTCGCGCTCCTGTGCGAACTGCCGGACGACCGGCAGCAGCCACTCGACGATCACCGGCGCGAGCCCGAGGCTCAGCTCGTCGAGCAGCAGGAGCTTCGGGTGCCGGGCGAGAGCCCGGGCGACGGCGAGCATCTGCTGCTCGCCTCCCGAGAGCAGGCCGACCCGCCTGCCCTTGAGCAGCTCCAGCTTGGGGAAGTACTCGTACGCGAGAGCCACGTCGGGTCGCTCGTCGCGGGGGGCGACCCGGAAGTGCTCGGCGACCGTCAGGCCGAAGAAGAGGCCGCGGCCTTCGGGCACGTGCGCGATCCCGAGGCGCGCCCTGGCGCTCGGGGACGTGCGGGCGAGGTCGCGCCCGGCGAACAGGACGCGGCCGCCCATCGGCTTCACGAGGCCGGAGACGGCGCGTAGCGTCGTCGTCTTGCCCGCGCCGTTCGCGCCCAGGAGGGCGACGACCTCCCCGGCCGAGACGGTCATCTCGACGTCACGGATCACCGCGGCCTCGTCGTATCCGGCCGTCAGGGCCTCGAGCCCGAGCACCGCATCAGCCATCGCGATCCTCCAGCCTCGACGCCGCGCTGCCGAGGTAGGCGGCGACGACCTGCGGGTCGTTACGAACGTGGTCCGCCGGCCCTCTGGCGATGACCTCGCCGAACTCGAGCACGACGACCTCGTCGCAGATCCCGAGCACGAGGCCCATGTCGTGGTCGACCAGCAGCATCGCCTGCCCGTCGTCGGCGAGGCGGCGGAGCAGCCGCCCCAGGTCCTCGCTCTCCTGCGTGTCGAGCCCTGCGGCCGGCTCGTCGAGGCAGAGGACGCGCGGTTTCACGACGAGCGCACGCGCGACTCCGACGAGCTTCCGCTGCCCCTGGGAGAGCTCGCTCGGCATCGCCTCGGCCGCACCCCCGAGCCGGAGGAGCTCGAGCACCGGAGCCGTCTCCGCCGAGCCGGAGCCCGGTGTCGAGACCGTCTCGCCGATCGTGCGCCAGACGGAGGGTCGGTGCGAGGCCACGAGGAGGTTCTCGCCGACCGAGAGGTCGTCGAACAGCTCGATCGACTGCCACGTGCGCGCGAGGCCGCGCCGTGCCCGCGCGTGCGGCGGCAGGCCGGCGAGGTCCTCCCCGTCGAGCCTCACGCGGCCCTCCGAGCGGACGAAGCCGCCGATCGCGTCGATGAAGGTCGTCTTGCCGGCGCCGTTCGGGCCGATCAGGCCCACGAGGCGTCCCTCGCCGACGTCGAGGTCGACGTCGACGAGAGCGCGGACGCCGCCGAAGCTGACGGAGATGCCTCTCGCCTCGAGGACGGCGCTCATCGGCCGGCACCGGTGACGCGGACGGCGGGCACGGCGGCTGCGCGGTCAGACGGCGGACGCGGCAGGCACCGCGAACGACTTCGCCTCGCGGCGGAGCTCGCTGGGCGAGCGGCCGTACTCGGAGCGAAACAGGCGGCTGAAGTGCTGCGGGCCGGGCAGTCCCCAGCGGCTGGCGATCTCGAGGATCGTCTCGTGGGCGAGCGCCGGATCGAGCAGGTCGCGGCGGCAGCGCTCGAGCCGCGACGCGCGAATCCAGCGGCAGACGCTCGTGCCCTCGGCCTCGAAGAGCTTGTGGAGGTATCGGGTCGAGATGAAGCTCGCCCTGGCGATCTCCTCGGGACCGAGATGCGGATCACCGAGGTTCGCCTCGATGAACGCCTGGACGTTGAGCAGGATCTCGGCGCGCGATCGCAGCCTCGTCGGCTCCACCGCGCCGGCCGGCGTCGCGTACAGGCCCCGAATCAGATCGAGCACGCAGTCGACGGCATTCGGTGCGTCCGCCGAGCCGATCGTGCCGTCCTCCAGCCCGTCGACCAGCCCGCGCACGAACGCCACCGCCGCCCTCGGCAGCCCCTCGGTCCCGGAGATCCCCACCGCCGTGAGATTGCCGATCTGCGTCGCGTGGCGACCGAGCAGCTCCCTCGGCACCCTGACCACGAGAGTCTCGAACGGCTGGACCGCCCGGAAGACCACCGGGTGGGAGGTCTCGTAGCTGATCACGTCCCCGACCCCGGCGACACCGGTCCGACCCTCCTGGGCCGCGTTGATCTGTCCGCGCAGGACGAAGGAGACGTGCAGGCACTCGGGGTCGCAGGCGGCGATCGCCCGGGACGTCCGCATCATCGTGTTCGCCGAGGCCGCGATCCTGAACAGGCTGAGGTGGCCGAGCCCGTAGCCCCACATCCTGGCCCCGAACTGATCCTTGGCCGGGGTCCGGATCTGGACGGGGAGGTACGCGTCGAACGCCGCGGCCGACCAGAAGTCCACCCGATCCTCGGCCGAGACCGCGGCCGTGTCGATCAGCAGCGTCATCGACGGCGATGGGGACGCAGGAACATCGGCGCCGCCATCTTCCCGCGTCCAACCGCGCACGGCAAGTACCAGTTGTCACCAGAGCCGCTCCGTGGCAAGGCGCGCGCCCTCGGCCAGGGCCTCGAGCTTCGCCCACTGGATGGTCGGATGGACGCGCTGCACGAAGGCTCCCTGGGCGAATCCGCAGTCGGTGCCGCCCATCACGTTGTCGCGGCCGACGAGCTTCGCGAGCCGCACGAGCCGCTCGGCGACCAGCTCGGGGTGCTCGACGACGTTCGTGTGGTGGGTGACGACGCCCGGGACGAGGACCTTGCCCTCCGGGAGCTCGACGTCCTCCCACAGGCGCCACTCGTGCTCGTGCCGGGCGTTCCCCTGCTCGATCAGGTGGTAGCGCGCCGGCACCCGCAGGATCAGGTCGATCACCTCGGCGAGCGGCGGATCGAACGCGTGCGGGCCGTGCCAGCTCCCGTGGCAGACGTGATAGCGGATCCGCTCCTGCGGGATCCCCTCGAGCGCGTGGACGAGGGCGTCGACGCGCAGCTCCGCCCACCGGCGGTAGTCGTCCACCGAGCCTCCGAGCGAGAGGATCGAGTCGTACTCGTGCAGCAGGACCGCGTCGTCGACCTGGACGAGGAAGCCGGCGTCGACGATCCCCCTGTACTCCTCGTGCAGCGCGTCTGCGAGCGCGTAGACGAACTCCTCCTCGCTCGCGTAGTGCTCGTTGCGGAGCCAGTACGTGCTCGCAGGCGCGACCACCGGGAGGAAGACGTCGGCGACGTCGACCCCGGCGAGAGCATCCTTCAGGCGCGCGATGTCGCGCTCGAGCGCTGAGCTGTCGTACTCGATCGGTCCCGTGCAGTACCAGTACTTGCCCTCGACCTGCATCTCCCCGGCCGAGGCCGCCTGCCGGTCCGGCTCGGCCACCCGCAGCATGTTCTCCATCGTGCGGGCGTACTCCGCGTCGAGCTCCGCGTAGAACTCCGGGAACGCCAGGCGGTCGCGGCTCGGCGGCAGCATCCTCGCCCCGTCCAGCGCCACCAGCCGGGGCTCGATCCCGCTCACCCGCTCGTACAGGTACGTGATCCAGGACGACTTGCCCATCTCGCCGTCGTCGATCACGTCGACGCCCGCCGCCGCCTGCCGGCGCACCACGTCGCCGACCGCGTCGGCGAGCGCCCGCTCGTACGCCGCCTCGTCGTAGCTCTCGCCCCGCTCGGCGGCGACGAGGAAGTCGAGCAGCGCCTGCGGACGGACGAGGCTGCCCACATGCGTCGTGAGGATCCGGTCCATCAGAGCTCCTCTCCGGTCAGCACGAGCGTCTCCGGTCGCGAGTCTCCGGAGCCCCGGCGCTTCTTGCGCAGCTGGTGCTTCCGGTAGGTGGCGCCGGCGACGCCGTCGGGGTTCTGGATGAGGGTCACGATCAGCGCGAGCCCGGCGAACAGGAGGGCCCAGTTGCCCGCGATCCCGAACCACTTCTCGAGCGCGTAGGGAAACAGCGCCTCGACCGAGATCAGGCCGGCGAAGAGCGCGCCCGAGACCATCGTCACGCCGCCGACGTACGCGAGGGCGATCAGGCTGAGCGCCGTCAGGGCCGAGAAGCGGGTGACCGTGACGGAGCTGAAGTTGTAGCCGTACAGCGCGCCGCTGATCCCCGCGATGAACGAGCTGATCCCGAACGCGGCGAGCTTGACGTTGCGGACGTCGATGCCGGCCGCCGCGGCGGCGCGCTCGTTCGACCGGACCGCGAGCATGCGCTGGCCGAGGTTCGAGCGCCGCAGGTTTGCGACGAAGACGCCGAGGAGGACGGCCATGCCGAGGACGAAGAACCCGAACACCGGGCTCGGAACCTTCCCGTCGAGCCCGCGGAAGGGGCCGTAGGGGCCGAGGTCGATCCCGAGCTTGGGCTCGGGCACGGGCGAGCTCGACGTGCCGCCGCCCCAGGTCGAGTTCAGGAACACGAACTGCTCGATCGCGACCGCGGCGGCGAGAGTCACCACCGCGAGGCTGACGCCGCGGACGCGGAGCGCCGACACGGCGATGATCAGGCCGCACACCGTCGCCCCGACCGCGCCGATCAGCATCCCGGCCGGGAAGCCGACGCCGTGGTCTGTCGCGAGGTGGGAGAGGATGAACCCGGAGATTCCGGCGAGCGCGAGCTGGACGATCGAGATCTGGCCGACGAAGCCGGTGATCACCACCACCGAGAGGCACATGATCATCGCCAGGAGCGACGTGATCAGCGCCTGCCTGAAGTCGTACGGGAAGACGATCAGCGCCACGACCGCGGCGCCGGCGCCGAGCGCGACCTTCGGCCAGAGACGCCTCGCGCGCGGGGCGAGCGGGAGCCGCTGCTCGACGAGCTCGCCGCGGCTCGGCAGGCTCGTGCCGCGCACGAACATCGCGATCACGATCAGCACGAAGACGAGGAGCGGCTGCACCCCCGGCATGGCGACGCCGTGGTCGGTCGGGAACCAGCTCTGGATCTGGAGGTAGTAGAGGATGTTCTCGAGCATCCCGATCCCGAGCCCGACGAGGCACGCGATCCAGAAGGACGTGAACCGCGCGAAGAGCGCAGCGGCCAGCGCGGGGACGACCACGAGAGGCAGCGCCTGCGGATCGAGCTGCGTGATCGAGGCGGCGAGGACGCCGAGCCCGCCGGCGACGTACGTGCCGAGCAGCGTGCTCGCGAGAGCGAGCTGGTTGGGCGAGAGCCCGATCAGCATCGCCCCGATCTCGTTCTCGGAGGCCGCGCGCGTCGCGAGCCCGAACCGGCTCAGCCGGTACACGAGCGAGAGCACGAGCGTGGCGAGCACGATGATCGCCGGCAGGACGAACCGGTCGATCGGGACGTTCGAGCCGAAGACCGTGACCGTGCCGCCCGGCAGCACCGGCGGCTGCGGCTTCGTCCCGATCCCGAACGCCAGCGAGACGGCCGCCTGCGCGACCAGCAGCACCCCGAGCGAGGCGGCGAGCTTCGCCAGCGGCGCGGCCGTTCGCAGCGGCCGGTAGACGGCGAACTCGGTCAGCAGCCCCACGCCGAGGAGGAACAGCGCGGTGATCGCGAGCGCCGGGGCGGTCGGCACGTGCACGCCGTAGGTGCCCGTCTTCAGCGACCAGTACGAGTAGCCCGCCAGCATCGCGATCGCGCCGGTGGAGAGGTTGATGATCCCCGAGCCGCGGTACGTGAGCACGACGGCGACCGCGACGCCCGCGATCAGCGACCCCGACCCGAGGCCCAGGATCGCGAAGAGAAGGATGTCCTTCCAGTCCATGCCGATGAGTCTCCCGCCCCCGAGGAGGCGGGGCCGCCGGTCGCGGCCCCGCCCTGCCGGGAGACGTCGTGCTCAGCCCCCGAGCTTGAAGGTGCTCGGCGGCCTCAGGAAGCCGGTGATGCGCTTGAACTTACCGGCTCCCAGGTACTGGAAGAACTGGGCCTGGTCGTTGCACGCCGCAGGCTCGGCCGGATACTTCCCGCACTGGAGACTCGGAGCGCCGAGGGCCTGGGGGCCCTTGAACGCCCTGATCGCCGAGGTGAAGTTCGCCGAGGTGACGTTGTTGACCCCGATCTGGTTCATCAGCTTCACGGTCGTCAGGATCTGGCCCCAGGCGACGATCACCCAGGCGTCGGCCGCGAGCTTCGGCTGCCCGACCAGGGTCAGCCCCCTGACGAACGGCTTCACCGCGGGATCGGTCGTGTCGAAGCCGAGCGACGACGCGATGCCGTAGATCCACTTCGGCAGGTCCCCGCCGAGGCCCGCCGGCACTGCCGGATCCAGGCAGAGCGGGTTGGAGACCACCGGCGTGGTGCTCTTCCCGAGCTGCTGGAGCGCCTTGGCGATGTTGACGCAGCCGGCCGCGTTCGACTGCGGCACGATCATGTCCGCGTTCTGCGCGCCGGCCGCGGTGAGCGGCCCCGTCAGATCGGTCGCGGTGGGCGGGAAGCCGACCAGCGTCGTCTTGATCCCCGCCGACTCGAGGCTCGCCTTCTCGACCGTCGCCCCGTAGTCGATCCCGGGCACCTGGACGTAGACGACCGCCGCCGTCTTGGCGTGGAGGACGTTCTTGCCGAGGGTGCCCCACGGGCCGAGGACGGAGTCGTTCGTCCCGAACAGCGCGAAGCCGTTCTTCCGCTGCGCGTCGACCGGGAGCAGCTCGACGCCGCCGACGGTCGGCTTGTTGTTGCCGAGCGCCGCGTAGAACGACTGGTTGCCGACGGCGACCGCGCCGAACTCGACGACCTTGATCCGCTTGTCGTTCGCGAACTGCTGCCCGCACTTCGTTCCTTCCTCCTCCGCGGAGGTGGTGAAGCAGTAGCTCACGACCAGCGGGTGGCCGTTGACGCCGCCGAGGTACTTGTTGACGTACTGCACCGCGGTCTTGACGCCGTTCGTCCAGCCGGGGCCGACGAGCACCTGGCCTCCCTGCGTGTTGATCGCCCCGATCACGACCGGCGAGAGCTTCGGATTCGCCTTGCCGGCCTTGCCGCCGGTGTAGGTGACGTAGTTGGTGACCGGCCCTGACGCGGAGCCCACGCCGAGAGCGATGGGGACCGCGAAGGCGAGCGCGACCGCGACGATTCCAAGGGCGATCGCGAGACGTCCGAACGGAGTCCTTGCTGCAGACCTCACGGGCGTTCCTCCTTCATCTGTGCTCGCCGTCGAGCACGCATTTTCCGTGAACCGTCATGAGCCAAGCAGATGCACGGGGGGACGCCCCCTTAGACGGCGATCTTCGCGCGGACGTTAGGAGCGCTCTTCGCACTGTGCGCACAGTCGACGCGGACGAGTTAACCGTGCGTGCACATTTCGCCGCGGCGGCCGGGCGGGCCGGGCTTCGCGCGGCCCGCCCGCGTGGTTAGATTCGAGCAAGCCCGAGCCGACAGCACGAGAAAGGAGCACCGGTGCCCGAGAACGGCCTCGACAAGGAGCGGCTTGTCTGGATGTTCACCCAGATGCTGCGGATCCGCGAGTTCGAGGAGCGGGTGAAGCGGACGTTCGAGGAGCACCCGGGCGTGATCCGCGGCCACACGCATCTGGCCGACGGGGCGGAGGCCTCGATCGTCGGCTCGCTCGCGACGCTCGGGCCCGACGACCAGCTCCTCACCACCTACCGCTGCCACGGCTACCCGATCGCGCTGGGCACCGATCCGAAGGCGATGATGGCCGAGATCTACGGCCGCGAGGACGGGCTCTGCGGCGGTTACGGCGGCTCGATGCACCTGACCGACGTCGGTCGCGGCTTCCTCGGCACCTCCGGCATCGTCGGCCAGGGGATCCCGCACGCGACCGGCGCCGCCTACGCCGCGCAGATCAGGGGCAAGGGCCAGGTCGTCCTCGCCTTCTTCGGCGACGGCGCCTCGAAGCAGGGCGCGTTCCACGAATCGCTGAACATCGCCTCGCTCTGGAAGCTGCCCGTCGTCTACATCATGGAGAACAACAGCTACAACGTCGTCACGCGCACCGACCAGGAGGATGCGAACGCCGCCGCGGGCGAGCCGCTCGCCGTGAAGGCGAAGGGGTACTCGATGCCGGGCGTCACCGTCGACGGCGCCGACCCGGTCGCGGTCTACGAGACGGTCGGTGAGGCGGTCGGCCGCGCCCGCGCCGGCGAGGGACCGACCCTCGTCGAGTCGCTCGTCTACCGGCTCAGCGCCCACGGCAACATCATCGCCCCGCCCGGAGTCCCGCTCCACTTCCCGGAGCACGAGGCGATCACCGTCTTCGGCAACGCGGAGGAGTACGAGGCGGCGCTGCGCGGCGACCCGGTGCCGCGGTTCCGCGCGAAGCTCGTCACCGACGGGACGCTGACCGCGGAGGAGGCGGACACGATCGCCGGGTCGGTGAAGCAGGAGATGGAGGAGGCGGTCGCATACGGGCTCGCGAGCCCGTTCCCGTCGCCGGAAGCGGCAGTCGACTACGTCTACGCCTAGGAGACGAGACATGGCACACGAGCTCCCCTACATCGCCGCGATCGGCGAGGCCATCCAGCTCGAGATGGAGCGCGACGAGCGCGTCCTCTACTTCGGGCAGAACATCGCGACGACCGACGACGACCCGTTCCTGAAGGCGTTCGGCCCCGACCGCGTCCGCGTCACGCCGATCTCCGAGACCGCCGAGATCGGGATGGCCGTCGGCGCCGCGATGGCGGGCTACCGCCCGGTGGTCGAGCTGTACATGGCCGAGTTCATGCTCGTCGCGATGGACCAGGTCGTGAACGAGGCGAACCGCTTCCACTACATGACCAAGGGCCAGGTCACCGTGCCGCTCGTCCTCAAGGCCGGCTACGGCTTCACCGCCGGCTGGTCGGGCCAGCACACCGGAACGATCTACGGGATGTTCATGGGCGTGCCAGGGCTGAAGGTCGCGGTGCCGTCGACCGCGGCCGACGCGAAGGGCCTCATGGCCGCGGCGATCCGCGACGACAACCCCGTCGTCTACTTCCACCACTACCTGCTGACGCTCGAGCACGGCGAGGTGCCGGACGGCGAGCACGTCGTCCCGCTCGGCCAGGCGGCGGTGCGGCGGGAGGGGGGCGACGTCACGATCGTCGCGATCGGCTGGCTCGTCGACAAGGCGCTCGCCGCCGCCGAGCAGCTCGCGGGCGCGGGGATCGCCGCGGAGGTGATCGACCCGCGCACGCTCGCGCCGCTCGACACCGCGACGATCCTCAAGTCGGTGGAGAAGACGGGGCGCCTCGTCGTCGTCGACCAGTCGACCCGCCACGGGTCGGCGGCGGCGGTGATCGCGGCGGAGGTCGCCTCCGAGGGCTTCTCGTCGCTCAGGGCGCCGATCAGGCTCGTCACGGCGCTCGACGCGACGATCCCGTACAGCCAGCCGATGGAGGACTACCTCCTGCCCGACGAGGCGAAGATCGTCGACGCCGTGCAGCAGGTGCTCGGCTCCTCGCCGATCACGGCCTAGCGCGTGACCGGCCACGCGGAGCTGGAGGTGCTCCGCACGATGTGGCGGATCCGCGTCTTCGAGGAGCGGGTCGGCCGGCTCGTGCGCGCGGACGAGGTGCACGGGCTCGTCCACCTGAGCATCGGCCAGGAGGCTGTCGCGGTGGGCGTGTGCGGCGGGCTGCGG
>Ga0335080_10006210_pt1 | contig 12344 bp, 11 predicted proteins | sample Lox_Sample_34_FD_206720 | JGI IMG/M metagenome (GOLD analysis project Ga0335080, IMG submission 206720) | Soil microbial communities from Loxahatchee National Wildlife Refuge, Florida, United States - Lox_Sample_3.4 | ecosystem: Environmental > Terrestrial > Soil > Wetlands | place: USA...
TTGCGCAACCGCAGAAGTGTCGGCGTAGTCGCTGGTGAGCGCGTGCCAGTCGGCAATGAAATAGAAGCATTCGAACTCGGGATCGCCTTGCAGCCGCACCCAGTTTTCCAGCGCACCGAAGTAATGGCCGATGTGCAAGCGTCCAGTAGGCCGCATGCCGGAGACTACGCGCTTCTTTTTGACGTCAGTATATACGGTCAACCTCGGCTCCCGGATCGAGGGGACGGGCTAAAGCCCGCCCCTACATTTTCGCTTCTCGCGACGCTCGAATCGCCAAACGTAAGACCGATGTAGGGGCGCGCTTTAGCGCGTCCCTGCCGCAGACTTCCACGGCGGCACCCAAGTCCGCTCGACTGGCATTGCCCTCGGCCATTCGACGGTGAACGAACCCGAAAACGGATATGCTTGCGGCTCCTTTACGATACCTTTGCGGACAGGGTTCATCCAAATGTACCAAGCGACTGATTCGGAGTCGGTGGCGCGACGCAAGACACAATCGTAGAAGCGGCGCTGCCAGAAACGCGGAGGAAGCTCCTGCCGAAGAACGTAGCCGGTTCCCTGCTTCCATTGCGTGACGAATTTGAGCAAGTCGGTGTTCGCTTCTTTCCCTTCCACTAGTACATGCACGTGATCCGGCATGACGCAGAATGCGTGTACTAACACGTTCATTCTAGCAGCTACTCTTCGCAGTTCGGCGATCAGGGCATTCGCATGGGCGGAGTCTTGGAAGATGCGGCGGCGTTCCTCGGTGCAAATCGTAATGAAATAGATCCGTTTACCGACGTACTTCTCGCGCGATAGCCGGATGTTTTTGCGCCGGACGATCATGGTGAAGGGAAGACCTCAAGGTCTGGAGCTTGTGGGCTTTTTATCGCCTCCGAACTGCTGACATCTCGCCCCAACAGGGGACGCGCTGAAGCGCGCCCCTACACAAACCCAACCGCCGCCAAGGCCGCAGCGTTGCGGAAGCCTGCCATTAAACGGATTTCCCCAGAATATCGCGGGCGATGATCATGCGCTGGATTTCGCTGGTGCCTTCGTAGATGGAGACTACGCGCGCGTCGCGGTACATGCGCTCGACGTCGGTTTCCCGCGAATAGCCGGAGCTGCCATGAATTTGCACGGCTTTGTAGACAACACGATTGGCCATTTCGCTGGCGTAGAGCTTGGCTTTGGAAGCGGCGGAGCCCAGCTTGCCGGGTTGATGGTCTTTGAGCCAGGCGGCGTGGTAGACGAGACCGCGGGCGGCTTCGATTTCGGTTTGCATGTCGGCGAGCATCCATTGGATGGCCTGGAATTCGCCGATGGACTTGCCGAAGGCGTGGCGTTGCTTGGCGTATTTAACCGCTTCGTTAAATGCGCCCTCGGCCAGGCCGAGCGCCAGCGCCGCAATGCCGATCCGGCCCCCGGCGAGCGTACCGAGGGCGATTTTCAGGCCCTGGCCTTCCTCGCCGAGGCGGTTCTCGCGGGGCACTTCGCATTCATTCAAAAGGACTTCCACCGTCGGCGAGCTGCGCTGGCCCATTTTTTCTTCGTGGCGGCCGACTTTGAAGCCGGGAAAGGTGGGTTCGACGAGGAAGGCGGTAAGGCCTTTGCCGCCAGCGTCAGGATCGGTTTTGGCGAAGACGAGAAAGACGCCGGCGACGGATCCGTTGGAAACCCAGGTTTTGGTGCCATTGAGTTTGTAAATGTCGCCGGAGGGCGAGCCCAGAGGAGCTCCAGCCCACGAGGAACCCGCGGCAGGCGCAGGCGCCGAGGCCGTTCGCGCGCCGAGGCCCGCCCCGATGCGTTCGGCCGCCACCGCCCGCGCTTGAATGCCGGCGGCATCGGAGCCGGCGCCGGGTTCGGTCAGGCAGAAGGAGCCGATGATTTCGCCGGTGGCGAGGCGGCGGAGATATTTTTGCTTTTGTGCTTCGGTGCCGAATTTGAGGAGCGGGATTTGGACGGCGGAGTTGGTGACGCCAAGAGTGGTGGCCATGCCCGCGTCCACGCGCGCCACTTCTTCCATCATGAGCACGTAGGACAGCGTGTCGAGACCGGCGCCGCCCCACTCTTCGGGAGTCATCATGCCGCAGCAGCCAAGTTCGGCAAGCTTTTTGATTTCCTGCGAAGGGAAACGCTCTTCGCGGTCGCGCTGCTTCACCGTGGGGCGTACTTCGGCGTCCATGAATTGGCGGACCGTGTCGCGGATTAGTTTTTGGTGGTCGTTAAGAGAAAAATCCATCGGCCAGAACTGATGCTATCACGCGGAGGGAGTAGCGCCCAAGTTTCGCCTTCGAGTGACCTTGGACTGATTTATTGTCGCAAGGACCACCGATATGACCGCCGGAAACGTTACCAGTTCCCTGAGCGGCTTGTGGGGTGGCCAGTAATTCAGCAAAATCTCGAACACGAAGAAAGCCGCGAAAAATAGCACATAGGCCGCGAGGAAGCGAAAGATTCGGGACCACAGTGAAACCGGCATGGACGGCTCCATAGCAGCGGCGGAGGTCAGCGTACGTGGAATGCTAACACGGGATGGTGCGGCTGTTGCGGGGACGGCTGGTAATCTTCAGGGCGCGTGTTCGTCTTACGGGGTAAGGGAGGGATGATGGCCTATCCTCCGTTGTTGATGGTTCATATTGCCGGTGGGACGGTCGGGTTGGTGTCGGGAACGGCGGCGATAGTGTTTCGCAAGGGGTCGCCACGACATGTGCTAGCGGGAAAGATATTTGTTGCGGCCATGCTGTGTATGTCCGCGTCCGCGACGTACTTGGCGATTGTAAAGAACCAAGTGGGAAATATCGAAGGCGGGATCTTTGCGTTCTACCTGGTCCTGACGGCATGGCTGACCGCGCGACGACGCGATGGCGAAAAGAGGCGGTTCGATTGGGTGCTTTTACTCATTCCCACGGTGCTCGGCGGATTGATGTGGGTAGGAGGCGTGCGACTGATTCGCGCCGGGCTGGGGTCGTTTGATGGCGTGCCTGTGGGCATGATCTTCTTCATGGGCACGGTGATGCTGCTGGCCGCCACAGGAGACGTGCGTATGCTCCTGGGCGGCGGAGTTGCAGGAACGAGGCGGATTGCGCGGCATCTCTGGCGAATGTGCTTCGGGTTGTTTGCCGCCGCGGGATCGTTTTTCATGGGGCCGAATAACCGGCCATTGCGATTGCTGACGAATGTGGGAATCGGGCAACATCTTCCCGCGGCGTTGTTCAGCCTGAGCGTGTACCTCGTGCTCACGATTCTGCCGCTCGTGTTGTTGGTGTTCTGGTTGCTGCGCGTGCGGTTCAGCACGACGTATAGCAGGCGGGCACAACGTTCCTCCGTGTAGGTCACATCCGGCAGGTTGCCAAACAACTTCGAAAGTGCGGGCCTAAAGACGGCGACTAAAGTTTAAAGAGTTCGCGGAGACGTTTGGCCTGGGGGCGGGAGACGGGAATTTCGGTGGAGTTTTTGTCGTTCATTTTGAGCATATAAGTGGCGTTGAACCAGGGCACGACTTCCTTGACGTGGCGCAGGTTGATGAGGAAGGAGCGGTGCGGGCGCCAGAAATGGTCGGAGTCGAGCGCTTCATCGAGTTCTTCGAGCGTGCGGTAGTTCGAGGAGCCCTGAATCTCGCGGGTGGAGACAGTGACATCGCCGCCATCGATGGTGGCGAACACCACGTCTTCGGCGTTCACAAGAAGCAGGCGCTGCTGAACTTTGATGAGGACTTTGAGGCGCGGGGGAATGTCGCGCTCTCTGGCGTTGCCAAGCTGGTTGACAAGCTGCTCGAGACGGTCGGTAGTGGACGCCTCCGAGTCGAGCGCTTTGCGCGCGCGTTGGATGGCTTTGGAGATGCGTGCCTTGTCGAAGGGCTTGAGGACGTAATCGACGGCGTTTACGTCGAAGGCTTGAACGGCGTATTGATCGAACGCGGTAGCAAAAACGACATGTGGCATTTTCATTTTGCGTTCGACAAGCTTTTTGAGGACACCGAAGCCGTCAAGACCGGGCATCTGAACGTCAAGGAAGACCAGATCGGGGGCGTGTTCTTTGATGAGCGAGACGGCTTCGACGCCGTTTTTGCCCTGGCCGATGACGTTGATTTCGGGAAAAGCTTTGAGAAGAAACGCGAGCTCTTCGCGCGCGGGTTTTTCGTCGTCAACGATGATGGTGTTGATGGGCATAGGGCCGTAGTCATGCGCCAGACTGCGAACGCCGTGGTGCTGGTATGGATGCGCCGAATGGAGCCGCGGCCACATGATTTTATGCTGGGCGCGGGCTGCAAGCCGGCGAATACTCCCTACAGTGTATGATAACCGCGGAGAAAACGTACGGATCATGGCGAAGAAAAAGAGCACGGAACCGACTGCGACAATCACGAAAAGCGAAATGATTTATGAAGGGCCGGTGTTTGGGCTGCGCCGAGATGAGGTGGTCGAGCCAAGCGGGATTCGCACGATGCGGGAGGTGATTACGCATCCGGGTTCAGTGGTAGTGCTGCCCATTTTGCCGGACAAGAGAATTCTGCTGATCAGGCAGTATCGACATGCGACGCGGCAGTACATGTGGGAACTGGTGGCGGGTCGAATTGATGACGGCGAGAAGCCAAAAGAGGCGGCGTTGCGAGAGATGATCGAAGAGACGGGTTATCGCGCGAAAAAGGTGACAGTGTTTTTGGACGTGTTCCCTACGCCGGGCTTTTTGGAAGAGCGGATGTACATTCTGCTGGCAGAAGGCCTGACCGCCGGCAAGGCGACGCCGGAAGAGGATGAGCGAATCGAAGCGAAGGCGTTCACGAGAAAAGAAGTGGAGAAAATGATCGAAGGAAATGTGATCCGGGACGCGAAGACGATCGCGGGAGTTTTGTATTATTTGCGCTTTCTGGCGTAGGTTGGATGGCCCGATACACTCTGCAATAGCCGCACCCTTCTTGAGCAGAGGTGCGGCCCCCCCAAAAAAAGAAGCAGCCCGGAAGCTACTAGGGCTGGTAGTACAGGGCGAGAAGCGATAGCGTTTCCAGCTTTGTTCATGCTCAAAACATAGGGGAGTGAAATCGCCATGCTGCGCTGGCCTATTTCTTTTGCAAAGTGTCGGTATGTTCGAACGCTGGTATTCCTTGGCGGGTTAGGTGTCTGCCTGCTTCTGGCGGCGCTGTCCCTTTCGGCACAGACACCGGACGCCGCCGGGATTCGCGGGCAGGTGCGGGATCAAAGCCGGGCGGCGGTAGCGGGCGCTGACCTAACGCTGACCGGCAATCTGACAGGTGCTGTGCGCACGGCACAGACGGATGAGTCGGGAAATTTTGTGTTTGCCGGCGTGGCGATTGGACACTACACACTGCTGGCGCACAAACCGGGCTTCGCAGACGTGAAGCGGGAGATTGTGCTGGAGGGTGGAACGACGGCGAACGTGGATTTGCAGCTGAGCGTCTCCGGAGGGGACGTGCAAGTGCTGGTGACCGGTTCCGCGGGCGAAATTCGCACCGACGAGCCGCAATTGGGCGACCGGCTGGGGCAGGAACAGATCCAGGAGATGCCGCTGCTGAACCAGAGAATCACCTATTTGCCGCTGCTGAACGCGGCGAATCGGCCGGCAATCAACATGGGCGACGTATTCATGAACGAAGACTTGTTCACGACCAACGGGTCGGGGCGGCGGCAAACGGCGTGGGTGGTGGACGGGAGCACGTCGAATGACAGCTGGGGCCGGCAAACGATTTTTTCGAATGTGCCGCGCGACGCGGTGCAGGAAATGACCGTGCTAGAAAATGCGTTTTCGGCGGAGTTTGGCGCGACGACCGGCGGCGTGGTGAATATGGTCACGAAAAGCGGCGGAGACGTATATCACGGAGACGTGGAAGGATTGTGGCGGCCGAGCGATCTGGGAGCGAAGCTCGCAGGATTCACGACGACGAACGCGACGAGCGGAAACCAGATTGTAACAGATGGATTGGGACAGTTGGATGCTTCGCTAGGTGGACAGATTCCGAAGCTGGAAAAGACGTATTTTTTCTTTTCCGGAGAATACAGCCGGCAAAATCGGGGATCACCGGTGACTTCGCCGCTGCAGCCGCAAGTGTTTGTTGGGCATTACGCAGGGTGGCTGTCGCTGCTGCGCATCGATCATCAGATCAACGATGCGAATACTTTCTTTTTCCGGGCCAACACGGACAGTTTTCACGACACGAATCCGAACGGAGCGGTGGGGGGAAACAGCCTGCCGACAGTGGATCGCATCTTCCGGCGGCGCACGTACACGCTGGACGCGGGGGAGACGGCGGTGATTTCGCCGTCGCTGGTGAATACGGCACGGGCCACATTCCAACTGGCATCGCCGATTACAGAGTTCGATCCGGTGATTTTCGGCACGCAATTCGTGGTGCCGATTTCGACCGGCGGAACGTTCACCAGCGGAACGTCGCAGTCGGCATTGCTGTTGAACCGGCAGTATGGGGTGAACGACACCGTGGCGTGGAATCGCGGCGCGCACCAGATCAAATTTGGGGCGGACTTGTCGCATGCGCACAACGGTGGAGACAGCAAAGAGTTTGGCGGACCAATTTTTTTGGGCCAATTGACGTACAACACCTGCACGCAAGCGCTGACGGTTTGCGAAAGTTCGACGTATCTGGACAACATCGCGAACGTACGGCAGTACACGCAGAGCTATGGAAACGGAAGCTATACGGTAGACGACACGCTGTGGGCGCTATACGCACAGGATGATTGGCGGATACGGCGGGACCTGACCCTGAATCTGGGGTTGCGTTACGAGCGGCAGACGTTTACGGATGGGGAAAAGAATTTCGCGCCGCGCGTGGGATTCGCGTACAACTGGCGCGGCGAAGGCAAGACGGTAATCCGCGGCGGATTCGGAATCTACTATTCGCAGGTGGTGGACAATTCCGAGGCGAACTATGCGCTGAGCGGACCGACGGGAGTATTCAATTTCACCGCGACGCCCGGGCAAATCGGGTTTCCTACGAGCGTGGCGGACGTGCCTCTGCCGGCGTTTCCGGCGGGAGCGGTGGCGCCGGTGCGGACCATTTATATCCGCCCGGGGCGGGCGGCGTTTTACAACCAATTCTTTCCGGTGGCGGATTTGATTGGCTATCCAGATGCACTGCTGAATCCGTACTCGGAGCAGTGGACGCTGGGAGTCGAGCGGCGCATCGCGAAGGGCTGGGTGCTCGGAGTGGATTATGTGGGCTCACACACCGTGCATGTGGTGCGGCCACTGGATGTGGATCCGCCAACGTCTCTCTTACGAACGACGCCGGGACAGACGCGGACAGCGCAACAGGCGAATTGCACGCGGCCATTGTGGGTGCAGTTTTACGCCGATGCAGGGCGCACCTGCAATCCGAGCGCGGCCAATCCGCCGCAGCCGGCGTATGCGGTGATTACCTCTGACGTGAACAACGGGTACGTGTACTACGAAGCGCTGAACGTAAACCTGAGCCATCAGTTCGCAAATCATTTCGCGATGCTCGCGAGCTACGTGTATTCGCACACGATCGACAACGTCGATCCGGACGCCACGGGACAGAATCCGAATGATCCGAACTTCACGGATAGGATCGAGAACGGGAATGCGCTGTTCGATCAGCGGCACCGGTTTGTACTGAGCGGAACGTACAGCGCGCCGTGGGGATTTCATGTGGGCGGAATTGCCACGCTGGCTTCGGGGCTGCCGTTCAATTTTACGACGGGAACGACGAACAGCGGCGACAGCGGTGCGACGACCGACCGTCCGGTGATTGACGGCGTGGTGGTAGGAAGGAATGCTGGAAGAGGCCGATCGATTTACGACTTTGCGCCGTTCGTGGAGAAGGAGTTTCCCATCAAGGACCGCTTGCACCTGCGCGCGCGGGCGGAGGCGTTCAACATTTTCAATCATGCTAATTTTGTGGGCTACAGCGGTACGTTTGGGAACGGAGCGACGGCGGGAACAGGCTTTGGGCAGCCGTTGACGGGGATTACGAACCAGTTGCCGGCGCGGTCGTTCCAATTTTCGGCGCGGTTGCAGTTTTAAATAGCTCGGCCGAGCTTCAGACTCGTCCGAGGGTGCTCTGCGGCCGTAATCGGCAATCGTGCCGTAATTCTGCGCTGCACTCAGAATGACATCGGTGCTGCGCTGCAAAGGTGTGTGGTGCAACTGAACTGATTTTGTGAAATCGAGTGCAGGAGGAGGCTGAGGATGAAGAAATGGATTGTCGCGACGTTGCTCATTGCCAGCGTGGGTGTCAGCACGGCGGTGGCGCAGCAAACTCACAATCAATATGAGCCAGCGAACGCGCCGGGCGCCGGGCAGAAACTGTTGGCACAATTTGCGGGCGACTGGGATGTGGTCAAAACGTTTTTCCCGACGAATGGCAAACCGGCCGAGACAAAAGGCACGTGCAAGCAATACATGATTCAGGATGGCAAGTTTTTGCAGTCGGATTTTGTGTTCTTCAATGCCGACGGAACCAAGATGACCGGCACGGGAATCTCCGGCTTCGATTCGAAGACGAACCGCTTCACCACGGTATGGTACGACTCGCATCAGACGACCATGTCGATTCGGCAGAGCGATGGCACGTTCGACGGCAAAAACATTGTGCTGTGGGCAACGCCGCTCGATACGGAGCATCCCGGACGCAAGACTGTGGCACGAGCCCACCTCGAAGAAGACGGCCGGGTTCTGCTGCATCGGCATTTCCTGATCAATGAAAAAGGCGAAGAGCGGTTGATGATTGAGTTCCGGATGACCCGGAAGTAGCGGGCGTCGCGGCGCCCCGGTTTTTGTCGTTCTTAGCTGACCCGAAGAAAAACTCTTCAATCGACAGTTAATCCTGGGCGGGCGTGTGGCTGCTCTGGTCTGCGAAGGCCACGGAGATCAGTCCGCCGAGACGCGCCACATATCTTCGCCGGAGGCTTTGACGCGCATGGCTTTGTCGTTGACGAAGTCGTGAAAGCGCAGCCACTCGGGGCTGTGCGGCTCGTCGCGAAAGTAGAAATAACCGTCGGCAGCGGGCTCGAGCGGCGTCGCGCCGTCCGCATACAGCTTGCCCTTGCGGATTACGACGCGGATGCTGCCAACCCAAGGATTTTCGTTGCGATAGTGGCCGACGTAGCGTTCCCACTCCTTGGGATAGTCGAAGGTCTTGGGTCCTGAATAGGCAGCATTGAAGAAACACAACGGTCCCCAGGCCGCTTCCACGACGCGGCTCTTCGGGTCGTCGGATTTTTCGCGCCCGAAGGTCAGGGCATAGCGATTCAGCTGCGGCGCGCGAATCAGGAGCAATTGTTGCGAGCCGACAATGGTTTCCACCTGAACGCGCTGGCCATCCTGCAGTAAATACAGATTCGTTCCTTCGGCTTGGAATTCCCATTTCTTGCCGTCGGTGCTGGTGTAGACGCCCGCATATTGCTGCGGATTCTCGATGAACGTGGCGGGAGCGGTTTTTGGCGGCTCGGGAAGAGACTGGCTGGCCCGCTGCGCGCGCATCAATTGCAATGCATATTGCGCCACCGGGTTCGGGCGGTAGCCTTGCATCGCGTTGATGGAAGCGAACGCGCCAAAGCCTTCGTCAATATCGACGTGCAGCGCGGAAGCAAAGGAAACCATACCGCCAGTGTGGCGCACGACCGTGTGGCCATCGAGCGAATCGACCGCGATACCGTAGCCATAGGACGCGGCGGGTCCAAACTCCTCGGCGGGGATATGACGTTTCGAAAATAGCGCAAAGCTGCTTTCGGAAATGATGCGGCTTTTCGGCGCTGCGCCGTGATTGGCGATCATTTGCGCGTAGAGTCCCATGTCGTGGGGCGTTGCGGCGACGCAGCCGGAAGAGTCGGTCATGACTATGGCGGGTGCCTCGGCGAGGCGATCAAAGCGGGCGTAAGGGCGATCCGAGCGGAACGCCTGATAGTTTTTTGCGAGACGATCGCGGAAATCGAGAGTAATGACAGGTTCAGAGGCTGTCATGCCGAGCGGTTCGAAAATGCGCGCCCGGAAGCACTGCGGAAGCGACTTGCCGTCGAGGGTAGTCAGCAAATGTCCAAGCAGGGCATAGCCGGTGTTGCAGTAGTGGAAGTCCTGGCCCGGCGGGTTGGCGGCGCGATGTTTGGCGCTGGGATCGCTGAGAAACACCGGCGCGTTTCCTTCCAGACCTGCGCTATGGGTCAGTAGGTGATGCGTAGTGATGGGAGCGAAGGAAGATTCGATGCGAAACCAGGGCAGATATTCAGTGATGGGCCGCTGCAGGTCGAGCTTGCCCTCGTCGTGAAGCTGGAGCAGGCAGATGGCGAGGAACGATTTGGAGATTGAGCCAATTTCGAAAAGCTGGTTCGTGTTAGTGGAGAGTTTTGTTTCGAGATCGCTGAAACCATACGACGCCACGCGCTGTACGCCGGCGCGATCGGCCATCACGAAGGTCAAGCCGGGCGCATTCATATCGCGCAGGTACTGTTCGATGAAATGGTCGAGCGCCTGGAACACGGGTTGGTACGGACTCGGCGCTTGCGAACCCAAGACGCTTTCAGCAACGAAGAAGCGCGCCGCCGAAGCTGCTACTACACCTTGCGCCGAAGCCCGGACAAACGCCCGCCGCGTCATCGAAGAAGACATCGATTCCTCCCGGGAATGCGCCGGAAGGGTAGCATGACCTCGGCCCCTTCGCTGAATGGCAACGCCGAAGTGTTTGTGGCGGGCAAGTATCGAAATCTTCTACGGGAGATTGATGCGGCTGCCTACGCCGCAATGCGCGGGTTTGATATCGACGACGGGCGTCCCGTCGATAGCTTCGATGGGACCGACGCGCAGACGATTCTTTTGCACTTCACGGATTTTCACAGGATGCAACCCCAGCGGATTTGGACGATCCGGAGAGCGCGTGGCAAAAACGCCGGTAAGGGCCTTGCTGCGATCCGAGCGCGGATGAACCTGCAGAACATCGCGGCGCGCCACGTGGAGCCAGGTCACCACAATAATGTCATCGCCAACCGCGAGGCCATCCATTCCCTGCTCCACTTCCGGGTTGAGTTCCAGCCACGCGTCGGGCGCTCCTTCGGAACCTTGTTTAGGCGCTTCGCTGCGGTCTTTGATGCGCGAGCGAATAAAACCAATGGGGCGAAGCGATGCTCGTTTGCCAGCCCCTGTCCGGCGACTCCGAGCCGTGCGAGTTTTCTTTTTCTGCGCCATCCGAGTTTCTCTGCTGAAAAGGATAACTTATAACTCTGGCCGGGTGAGGCGGTCGATGAGTCAATTCCCACGAGCTTCGCTCGGCGGCAAGGTGGTATTGAAGAAAAACGCGCATGTGGTACTTGCTTCGCCTGCTCACCCAGGGGATATTGGCGGGCTTTGCGGGGGTGGGCCAGCACATGAGCGGAAATTTTGCGCAACCTTGGGTTCTTGTAGCTTCTGCAGCGATTCCGAGCGACGTACTCTGGTCTTACGGGGTGTTTGGAGCGGTGCTGGCGGTCGGGCTGGCGGTGATTTTTCTTCGCGGCGACTGGCAGAAGACGCCGGGAGTCGAAAAGTTGTTGCTGCTCGGGCCGCTATTTTATGCCGCACCGGTGGCGGGATTCGGCACGGAACATTTCACGCTGGCGGCGGGCATCTCGTCATTTGTGCCGAGGTGGATGCCGTGGCACCTGTTTTGGACGTACTTCGTTGGCGCTTGCTTTATCGCGGCGGGGTTCAGCCTAGTGACTAAGATTCAGGCGCGGCTGGCGGCGGGTTTGCTGGGTTTGACGTTTTTCCTTTTTGTGGTGCTGATGGACGCGCCAGCTTGGGTCCAGCAACCGGGGAACCGCATTGCGGCAGCTCTGATGATGCGGGAACTGGCGTTCAGCGGAGGCGGCCTGGCGCTCGCCGCCACTTTGACGGAGCCAACGAGGTACAGCAAGAACATCCTGGCAACGATCGCGCGATATTTTGTGGGCGTGCCGATACTGCTGTACAGCATCGAGCAGTTCCTGCACGCCGATCGTGTTCCCGGAGTGCCGCTGGAGCGCGTGACGCCCCCTTATATCTACGGGCACGTGCTGTGGGCTTGGGTCGCGGCGCTGGTTTATGGCGTTGGAGCCATTCTCCTGTTAGTTGGCAAGAAAACGCGCGATGCGGCAACGCTGGTGGGTGCGGCGGTGCTGTTTGTGGAGTTGGTCGTCTACGTACCGATTGCGGTGGTAGATCGAGCTAGCCTGGGTAACGGGTTCAACTACATGGCGGACACGCTGATGTTTTGCGGAGCCGTATTACTTCTGGCGGCCGCCATGCCCCGCGAGGCAGAGCGAGTAGAAACGCAGGCGTCGCACATTCCGCGTGCTGAAGCGAACGTGTCGGCGTGACTCTTCCATTGGGCACCGCCGAATGGATCGTGCGCTAGG
>Ga0335080_10006211_pt1 | contig 12344 bp, 10 predicted proteins | sample Lox_Sample_34_FD_206720 | JGI IMG/M metagenome (GOLD analysis project Ga0335080, IMG submission 206720) | Soil microbial communities from Loxahatchee National Wildlife Refuge, Florida, United States - Lox_Sample_3.4 | ecosystem: Environmental > Terrestrial > Soil > Wetlands | place: USA...
GGCTGCAGCGCCGATCCGCCCTGCTAGGATTTGCTTAACGTTCTCGGCCGGGGTCCGATGCCGCGACGTCGCGCACGACCCGATAGACGGTGAACACCTGACCCGGCCCGGACGGCAGGCGGGCAAGCCAGGCGGGGGGTGCCCCGGCGTGCAGGGCGGCCCACAGGCCGACGCGGCGCTCCGCGGCGCTCAGCCCGGGTGGCGCGCGGTCGCCGCAGGTAACCACGTAGTCGACGTTCAGGCGGGTGAACAGCACGTGCGCCTCGTCTGGCGGCAGCGCAAACGCGTCATGCGCCGCCAGGACGCCCTCCGCCAGGCGATGATAGGGCGCGCCGAGCACCGAATGCGGGGTCGAGGCCAGCACGAACGAGCCGAAATCGATCTCGGTCGCGACGAGCCCCGGCGGCAGCGCGGCGAGCGGCGCATAGTTGGCGATCCTGAAGCAGCCTCCCGCCACGCGGCCGTCCTGCTTGGCGGCCGGCGGCGCGCCGGCGGCTTCGGCGATCGCGATCACCCCGGCCGTCAGCAGGATCGGGGTGAGCAGCAGCGCGACCGCCGCGCGCGACACCAGGTTGGTGAGCCGGAGCCGGGCAAACAGATGCATGCAGCCCGCGGCCACGAGCGGCATGCCGAGCCACATCGCGTACATGCACATCTTGGCGACCGCGACGGTCAGGATGCAGGCGGCCACGAGCACGCTCGCGGCCGTCAGGTAGGCCGGATCGCCGCGACGCTCGCGGGCGGCGCCGAGCAGCAGCGTCGCCATGAGCGAGACCGCCGGAAAGATGATGACGGCGGCCGCGACGGCCGGCGACCGCGGCGCGATCTTCCACAGCGGCTCCATCTCGGAGACATGGTCGAACCAGATGGCGCGCAGCCGCGGATCCATCATCGCATAGGGCCCGCCGAGACAGTGCGGCTCGAGCGCCACGAAGATCGCGCCCGCTGCGGCGGCGACGGCCGCCACGAGCGCGCCGCGCATCCGGACCGAACGCGCCTCCAGCCTGCCGGCGCCGAGCGCGAGCAGCGCGCCGGCGACGATCGCCGGCGCGGCCCAGTTGATCGCGATCTCGTCGCACACGGTGCGGCCCCAGTGATCGGGCGGCACGCTCACCAGGAAGGCGGCGGCCGCGCTGGCCGCGAGCGCCGCGCCGTAGCGCACGAGAGCGCCGGCGGCCGTCCGATCGACCGCGTAACGCAGCGCGAAAGCGGCGCCGCACAGCGCAACGAAGATCAGGTTCTCGAGGCCGATCGCCAGCGCGAGGCCGCTCAGTGCGCCCGCGGCCCATGCGGTCCAGGGCCGGCGGTCGGACCACACCGTCGTGGCCAGCACCAGGACGGCGAGCGCGATCTGAACATTGTGGTGGTCGATCCGGCCGGGCAGGAACTGCTGGAACGCCGGCAGCCCCGCCATGGCGAGCAGCAGCGCGACGATCGCGGCATCGCGGCCGGCCAGGCGCCAAGCCGCCGCGACCATGCCGAGAACGGCCGGCGCCACCCACAGCATGGGCCACACCGCGCGCATCAGCCGCTCGGCCGAGGCCGCATCGGTGAAGACGTTGAACAGGAGAAACAGCCCGGCGAGCCCGGCATCGATCAGGCGCGACCAGTGCGACTCGTAGCCGAGCGGTCCGAGCCGCGGCTCATGCAGGTCGAACCACGCGTGGCCATCGAGAAAATGGCGCACCTGCAGGAGCCGCATGGCGTCGTCCATGTCGCCGAGCGTTTCGCCGGCGCGCTCCCAGCTCCCGACGACCAGGTTGATCGCGATGAAGACCGATGCGAGCCCGACCAGGATTGCAAAATGCGGCTGCTGAATCGCGCGCGCCATCGTCAACGCCTCACCGCCATGCGGCCAGTGTCCCGATTCCGAAGTTCGCTCGGAACTTGCGGCAAATGCCTGCGAACTTCGGAATCGAAAAGGACACTAGAAACTCCGTGATTCTACTGCCGCTTTTGCACCCGAAGTTCGCAACCGTGCCCACCGCGATATGATGCGAACTTCGGGTTCGCGGCACTAGCCTGCAGCCTTGCGGCAAGACCGTTGAGGTTTCATTAACGTTGCGGGGGGCGGCGGCCGGTTCCCGGCTGCCCGCCTAAGCCCAGCGTTAACGAAGCTCTGCGAAGCATGGAACCGGGAGGCGCGCTCGCCGGCCGCCCGAACGTGCGGCCCGGCGGCAACGGCGGACGGTGGAGATGAGATTTCCCAGGATCGAGCGCGGGGCCGGCAGCGACCGGATACGGGCGCTCGCCGAGCGGCTGCCGCGCCCGCTGCGGTTCATCGCGGTGGGCTGCATCGGGCTTGCCGCCGATCTCTGCGTCTTCACGCTGATCGCGCTCTATCTGCCCTATCCGCTCGTGGTCCGGCTGATCTCGCTCGCGGTCGCGACGGTCGTCACCTGGCGGCTCAACCGCGCGATCACCTTTGCGCGCAGCCATCGGGCGCAGCACGAGGAGGCGGTCCGCTACGCCGTCGTCACCGCGGTGGCGCAGGGCACGAGCTACGCGGTGTTCGCCGCGCTCGTCCTCACCGTGCTCGGCTGGCTGCCGCAGGCCGCGCTGATGTGCGGCGCCGCGGTGGGCGCGTTCGTGTCGTACAACGGACATCGCCTGCTGTCGTTCGCGCCGCGCAAACCGATCGTGCCGTGTGAGAACTCGGGGTCGGGCTGCGCATGAGCGAGCATGTCGACGTCCTGGTGATCGGCGCCGGCCCGGCCGGGCTCACCACCGCCTATTGCCTCACCAAGGCGACGCCGTCCGTCCTGGTGATCGAGAAGGATCCGACCTACGTGGGCGGCATCAGCCGCACGGTGCGCTACAAGGACTTCCTGTTCGACATCGGCGGACATCGCTTCTTCTCCAAGGCGAAGGAAGTGGTCGACCTCTGGCACGAGATCCTGCCCGACGACTTCATCGCCCGGCCGCGCCTCTCCCGCATCTACTACGGCGGCAAATACTATTCGTATCCGCTCAGCGCATTCGAGGCGCTGCGCAATCTCGGGCTCGTCACCAGCGCGGCGTGCATGCTGTCCTACGCGCTCGCCAAGGCGCGGCCGATCGCCGCGCCGAAGAGCTTCCACGACTGGGTGCGCAACCAGTTCGGCGAGCGGCTGTTCCAGATCTTCTTCAAGACCTACACCGAGAAGGTGTGGGGCATGTCGTGCGACGAGATCTCGGCCGACTGGGCGGCGCAGCGCATCAAGGGCCTCGACCTGCGCGTCGCGGTGATCAACGCGCTCAAGCGCTCGTTCGGCCGCAAGGCCGGGCCGGCCGCCGGCGGCGACGTGGTCAAGACGCTGATCGAGACGTTCCAGTATCCGCGCCGCGGCCCCGGCATGATGTGGGAGGCGGCCGCCGCCAGGGTCAGGGAGCGCGGCGGACGCGTGCTGATGGGCCGCGAGCTCGCGGCGCTCGCCTTCGACGACAAGACGAAGCTGTGGAACGTCGCGGTCGCGACCGTCGACGGCGGCGCCGAGCAATACACCGCGCGCCACGTGGTGAGCTCGGCGCCGGTGCGCGAGCTGGTCGGCAAGATCGCGCCGCGGCCGATCTCGCTCATGCATGCGCGCGCGCTGCGCTACCGCGATTTCCTCACCGTCGCCCTGATGGTCGACAAGCCGGATCTCTTCCCCGACAACTGGATCTACATCCACGATCCGTCCGTGAAGGTCGGGCGGGTGCAGAACTTCCGCTCATGGTCGCCCGAGATGGTGCCGTCCGGCATGACCTGCCTCGGGCTCGAGTACTTCTGCTTCGAGGGCGACGGATTGTGGAGCGCGCCCGATGCCGAGCTGATCGCGCTGGCCAAGCGCGAGATCGCCAAGATCGGTCTCGTTTCCGAAGCCGACGTCGTCGACGGCTGCGTGGTGCGCCAGCCGAAGGCCTATCCGGTCTATGACGAGGCGTATCGCGACCACGTCGACGCGATCCGGCGCGACCTCGAGGGCAGCTATCCGACCTTGCATCTGGTCGGCCGCAACGGGATGCATAAGTACAACAACCAGGACCACGCCATGATGACCGCGATGCTCACGGCGCGGAATATCCTGGCGAACGAGCGCATCTACGACACATGGCAAGTGAACGAGGACGCGGAGTATCACGAGGCGGGAGCCGCGGGCGCGAAGGAAGCGCTGGCGAGCGAACGGCTGGTGCCGCGGAAGGTCCCCTCGCAAGCGGCCTGAAGGTCAAACCCGGCTTCCTCGACCGTTCGACCCAGGAAGCGCTCGTCGCCGCGGTCGCCGAGATCATCGCGCAGGCGCCGCTCTATCCGCCCCGCATGCCGAAGACCGGCACGCCGTTCAGCGTGTGCATGACCAACTGCGGGCCGCTCGGCTGGGTCTCGGACGTGACCGGCTATCGCTATCAGGCGCATCATCCGGTGACCGGCGCGCCGTGGCCGCCGATGCCGCCAGTCCTGCTCGCAACCTGGGCCGAGCTTGCCGACTATCCGCATCCGCCCGAGGCCTGCCTGATCAACGTCTATGCGCCGACCGCCCGCATGGGACTGCACCAGGATCGCGACGAGCAGGATTTCGCCGCCCCGGTGGTGTCGCTGTCGCTCGGCCAGACCTGCCTGTTTCGCCTCGGCGGCACCACGCGCCGCGACCCGACCCGGTCGTTCCGGCTCGCCTCGGGCGACGCATTGGTGCTCGGCGGACACACCCGGCTGGCATTCCATGGGGTGGATCGAATAATTCCCGGCACCTCCACGCTGCTGCCCGATGGCAGCCGCATTAACCTGACATTGCGCCGGGTGAATGCGCCGCCGTAAGGCTGCCATGGATGCGGGCGACGGCCCGTCGATACGAGGTAAGCTCATGTTATTCCATCGAGTTTTTGCCACCAGGACCTTCGCGGTCGTGGCGCTTGCCGGTCTCGCCTGGGCGGCCGCGGCGCAGGCGGCCGACGCGGTCTTCCCGCCCGCCTCGCATGTCGGCCTGGTGGCGCCCGCCACGATGACGCCGAGCCATACCTTTCGCGGGTTCGAGGACCGCGCCGCCAGCGCGTCGATCCTGATCCTGGAAATTCCGACGCAAGCCTATGCGGGGGTCGAGAAGCAGCTCGCCACCGAGGTGCTCAAGAAGGACGGCGTGACGGAGGAAAAGCGCGAGACCGTCACGCTCAACGGCGCCAAGGGTCTGCTGATCGCCGGCACGCAGGAAGTCGACGGCAAGAAATATCACAAGTGGCTGCTGCTCGCCTCGTGGCCGGAAGGCGCCTCGCTGGTCGCGTTCCAGGTGCCGGACGAGAGCAAGAGCAAGTATCCGGAGGCGAGCGTGCGCACCGCGCTGCTGTCGGTGACGTTGCGGTCGGTCGTGCCGGTCGACGAGCAGCTCGACCTCGTGCCGATCCGCTTCGACGAGCTGTCCGGCATGCGGCCGTTCCGCGTGCTCGGCAACAGCTCGGTCTTCCTCACCGAGGGCGCCACCGATCCGAAGGAGCCGGCCGCGCAGCCGCTGCTGATCGTCTCGGTCGCGCCGGGCGGGCCCGAGCAGGCCTCCGACCGCGCCAACTTCTCGCGCCAGCTGTTTGCCGGGTTCAACGACTTCAAGGATGTCCGCATCGTCGGCAGCGACGTGCTGCGGCTCGACAGCCAGCAGACCTACGAGATCCAGGCGGAGGCCAAGGACCCGAAGTCGGACGCGCCGATGAAGCTCGTGCAGTGGATCCGTTTCGGCAACGGCGCCTTCATCCGCTTCATCGGCATCGCGCGCGCCGATGCGTGGGGCGACGCGTTTCCGCGATTCCGCGCCGTGCGCGACGGGACCAAGCCGCGCGGCGGGTAAGGACTCTACGCCTGGGTATCGACTGAGCTCGATTGCGCCGCCGCGTTCTCGTTCGCGGCCGACGCGGCCTTCGGGCCGCCCTTCGACACGCCCACCAGCGCGGGACGCAGGACGCGATCGGCGATCATGTAGCCGGGCTGCATGACCTGCACGACCGTGCCATCGGGCACGCTCGGGTCGGGCACCTGCATCATTGCCTGGTGCAGATTGGGGTCGAACTTCTGCCCCTGCGGATCGAACCGCTTGATGCCGTGCTTCTCCATCACCTTCACGAGCTCGCGCTCGGTGAGCTCGACGCCCTCGATGTGCGACTTGACCACCGGATCGGCCTGGTCGCGGAAATCGGCGGAGAGCGTGTCGAGCGCGCGCTGCATGTTGTCGGCGACGGCGAGCAGGTCGCGGGCGAAATTCGCCACCGCGTATTGGCGCGAGTCGGCGACCTCGCGCTCGGTGCGCCGGCGCAGGTTCTCCATCTCGGCGAGCGTGCGCAGCAGCCGGTCCTTGTAGTCGGCCGCCTCCTTGGCGAGCGCCGCCACCGCGCCGGCGGCCGGCTCGGCCGAGACGTCGCTCTCGGAAGTGGCCTGTGGATCGGTCGAATGGCCGTTGTCCGTCATCGTCCTTAAGCTTCCGTCCTGCGGATCGTGATCGGGGGTGAACTCGCCCCGCATATCGAGATTCCGGAGCGGAAAATCAAGCGGGTTCGCGCGTGTCCCGGCGAAGCCTGCCCTCGGACTTGATCCGAGGGTGGACGCCGGTTCGCCGATAAGGACACGCGCCGACGTATGGAGTGGTTCACCCCCCGAGCAGCTTGCCGACCACCCGGGCGGTATAGTCGACCATCGGGATCACCCGCGCATAGTTGAGGCGGGTCGGTCCGATCACCCCGATCACGCCGACGATGCGGCCGGCCGCGTCGTGATAGGGCGAGATCACCGTCGACGAGCCGGACAGCGAAAACAATTTGTTCTCCGAGCCGATGAAGATGCGCACGCCCTCGGCCTGCTCGGCGCGGCCGAGCAGCTCGGCGACCTCGCGCTTGGTCTCGAGGTCGTCGAACAGCAGGCGCACGCGCTCGAGGTCCTCCAGCGCCTTGAGGTCGTCGAGCAGGTTGGCGTGGCCGCGCACGATCAGCTTGCGATCGGCGCTCTCGCCGCCCGACCAGCTGGCAAGCCCCGCCTCGACCAGGCGGTGGGTGAGCGCATCGAGCTCGGCGCGGCTCGCCTCCAGCGCCTTCTCGACCTCGATCTTGGCGTCGGCGAGCGTGCGGCCGCGAATGCGCGCGTTGAGGAAGTTCGACGCCTCGATCAGCGCCGAGATCGGCAGGCCGAGCGGCAGGTTGAGGATGCGGTTCTCGACCTGCCCGTCCTCGGCGACCAGCACCACGAGGGCGCGCTCGGGCTCGAGCCGGACGAACTCGATGTGCTTGAGCCGCACGTTGGACTTCGCGGTCAGCACGACGCCGGCCGCATGGGTGAGCCCCGACAGGAGCCCGCTCGCCTCGTTGAGCACGTTCTCGACCGATTTGCCGGCGGCCGCCACCTTGCCTTCGATCGCCTCGCGGTCGCGCTCCGTCAGGTCGCCGACCTGCATCAGCGCGTCGACGAAGAAGCGCAGGCCGCGCTCGGTCGGCAGCCGGCCCGCCGAGGTGTGCGGCGCGTAGATCAGCCCGAGCTCCTCCAGGTCCTGCATGACGTTGCGGACCGAGGCGGGCGACAGCGGCATCGTGATCAGGCGCGACAGGTTGCGCGAGCCGACCGGCTCGCCGGTCGCCAGGTAGCTGTCGACGATCTGGCGAAAGATCTCGCGCGAGCGCTCGTTGAGCGCAACGAGGCTCGGCTGGCCCGACCCGATCGGAACGTCTTGCGCCACGAAGGTATGCTTCCAAAGATGCTCGGCCCCCAGAATTGTCCATCTGCGGCGAAAAGTTCAAGCGCGCTCGGGGTCGCAATTTCGGCCGCGAAACGGTATCTACTTCGCCCCTGACCCGGGCCGGCCGCCGCCACCCCGGAACCGAGGTGGAGACCAAGCATGCGACCGAGCCGCCGCCAGCCCGACGAGCTGCGTGCCGTCACGCTCGAGCGCGGCGTGGTCAAGTATGCGGAGGGTTCCTGCTTCGTGAAGTTCGGCGACACCCACGTGCTGGTGACCGCGACCCTGGAGGATCGGCTGCCGCCGTGGCTCAAGGGCCAGGCGCGCGGCTGGATCACCGCCGAATACGGCATGCTGCCGCGCGCCACGCTGGAGCGGACGCGGCGCGAGGCCTCGGCCGGCAAGCAGGGCGGCCGCACCATCGAGATCCAGCGCCTGATCGGGCGCAGCCTGCGCGCCGTGGTCGACCTCGTGGCGCTCGGCGAGCGGCAGATCACCATCGACTGCGACGTGATCCAGGCGGACGGCGGCACCCGCACCGCGGCGATCACCGGCGGCTGGGTGGCGCTGCACGACTGCATCCAGTGGATGAAGTCGCGCAAGATGATCAACGGCGAGGCCTTGCGCGACCACATCGCGGCGATCTCGTGCGGCATCTGCAACGGCGTCCCGGTGCTCGATCTCGACTATGCGGAGGATTCGGAAGCCGACACCGACGCCAATTTCGTCATGACCGGCACCGGCAACCTCGTCGAGGTGCAGGGCACGGCGGAGAAGACGCCGTTTTCCGAGGAGCAGCTGCTCGCCCTCCTGGCGCTCGCCCGCAAGGGCGTCGGCAAGCTCGTCGACCTGCAGAAGATGGCGGTGACGTGAGCCAGAAACCCTCGACCAGCCGACCGATCGACCCGCAAGCGCACCGGCCGATCCACGGCCGGCTGGTGATCGCGACGCACAATCCCGGCAAGCTCGTCGAGATGCGCGAGCTGCTCGCGCTCTACGGCGTCGGGGCGACCTCGGCGGGCGAGCTCGGCCTGCCGGAGCCGGACGAGACCGGCGCGAGCTTCCGCGCCAATGCGCACGTCAAGGCGGAGGCCGCCGCCCGCGCGTCGGGCCAGCCGGCGTTTGCGGACGACTCCGGCCTTGCGGTCGATGCGCTCGGCGGCGAGCCCGGCATCCACTCGGCGCGCTGGGCCGGACCCACCAAGGACTTTGCCGGCGCCATGGCGCGCATCGACGCGCTGCTGCGCGAGCGCGGCGCGACCGCGCCGGCGCAACGCAAGGCGCATTTCGTCTCCGCGCTGTGCGTCGCCTGGCCGGACGGCCATGTCGAGGAGTTCGAGGCGAAGGTCGACGGCACGCTGGTGTGGCCGCCGCGCGGCACCAAGGGTTTCGGCTACGACCCGATGTTCCTGCCGGACGGCTTTGCCCAGACGTTCGGCGAGATGACGAGCGAGGACAAGCACGGCCTGCCGCCCAAGGGCCGCGGCCTGTCGCACCGCGCCCGCGCCTTCCTCAAGCTGGCGGAGGCCTGCCTTGAGCGCCCGTGAGAACGGCGATGAGAACGCTCATGAGAATGCGTTCGGCGTCTACATCCACTGGCCGTTCTGCCTGTCGAAGTGCCCGTACTGCGACTTCAACAGTCACGTGCGCCAGGCCGGCATCGACGAGCCGCGCTACGTCGAGGCGTTCGTGGCCGAGATCGCCGCGACCGCAGCGCGCGTGCCGGGCCGCACCGTCTCGACCATCTTCTTCGGCGGCGGCACGCCGTCGCTGATGGATCCCAGGACGGTCGGCACGATCCTCGAGACGATCGGCCGGCACTGGACGGTCGCGCCCGATGCCGAGATCACGCTCGAGGCCAATCCGACCAGCGTCGAGGCGGCGCGCTTCCGCGGTTTTCGCGCCGCCGGCGTCAACCGCGTGTCGCTCGGCGTGCAGTCGCTCGACGACGGCGTGCTCAAGCAGCTCGGCCGGCTGCACACGGCGCGCGAGGCGCTCGCCGCCGTCGCGATCGCGCGCGAGAATTTTCCCCGCTTCTCGTTCGACCTGATCTATGCGCGGCCGGGCCAGTCGGCCGCGGCATGGCGGGCCGAGCTCGACCGGGCGCTCGCCGAGGCGGGCGAGCATCTGTCGCTCTATCAGCTCACCATCGAGCCGGACACGCCGTTCGCGGCGCTGCATGCGGGCGGCAAGCTCGTGCTGCCGGACGACGACCTCGGCCGCGATCTCTACGATCTCACGCTCGATCAATGCGCCGCCGCCGGTCTGCCCGCCTACGAGGTGTCGAACCACGCGCGGCCCGGCGCCGCGTGCCGGCACAATCTGGTCTACTGGCGCTATGGCGAATATGCCGGCATCGGCCCGGGCGCGCATGGCCGCCTCAAGGTCGACGGCACGCGGCGCGCGACCGCGACCGAGAAGCGCCCGGAAGCCTGGCTGATGCGGGTCGAATCGCTCGGCCACGGCGTGACGGTGGACGATGCGCTGAGCCGCGCCGAGCAGGCGGACGAGTTCCTGCTGATGGGGCTGCGCCTCACCGAGGGAATTGATCCGGCGCGCTACGCGGCGCTGGCCGGGCGTCCGCTCGATCTCGAGCGGATCGCCGCGCTGACCGGACATGGGTTCGTCGAGACGACCGCGGACGGACGGCTGCGGGTGACACGATCCGGGTTCCCGGTGCTGGATGCCGTCGTGGCGGATTTGGCGGCCTGATTCCGGAGGCTTGGCGGCGCGCTGGAGTGCAGGGGCCTTCCTTTCACCCCAGTCCAAGCCCGCGCGCCACCGTCTTCTGCTCCTCGCTCAATGTCTCCGACAGGATGGCGCGAGCGAGCCGCCGCGCCGAACGGTTCTGCGGCGCGACCGCATGCGCCATCAGGCCGATCACCAGCACGATCGGATCGAGGCCGAGCGTGCGGGCGAGCGCGAGGACCTCCGACTTCGCCGCCGCCTTGCGGATCGCCTCCTGCACGGACGAGGCGAGGCCCTTGAGGTCGCCGGCCTGCAGGCGGTCGGGCGCGAAGTCCCAGTTCATGGTTTGCGCGATGCGCGAGAGGTCGTCGCCGCTGCGCTCGAGCATGTCGCGGCCGAACAGCCGCCCGATCCCGCGTGACAACAGCCGCGACCGCCCGGATGCGGAGGCGCGACCCATGCTCCTGAGCGGCTGCTCCGCGTGGTATTCATCGGGCGGCGCGGCGCTGGCCGGGGACGCGTCGACCACCGGCGCCGGACCGGCGTCGTAGTAGCACGCCAAGCCCCGTCCCAACCGCGCGGACGCGGCCTGCGTGGCGGGCGTGGCGAGCGGGACCTTGCGGCTGGCCGGCACGTTCTCCTGGGTTGCGCCATTCTCGTCGACCAGCACCAGGCTGGTGAGATGCGTCACCAGGCCTTCGGCCTCGGCGAGCCGCGCGGCGTCGCCGGTGCGCAGCGTGGGCAGCGTGAGGCTCGCCGCGACGGCGGCCACCGCGCGGGCCGCGGTGCCGTCATCGGCCGGCGGCTCGGCAGCGCCGAAGGCCACGCTCAGCCGCATGCCGCCGCGCCCGGCGACGAGGCGTCCGCTCGGGTCGGCTGCTTGAACGACCGGATCGCATTTCGTCCGCAGCGCGCGCAGCGCCGCCGCGAACGCCGACGCGATGTCGTGCCCGGCCGCGATGAAGATGTCGCCGCCGGTGAGCGCCGCCAGATAGCCGACATTGGCTTCCAGACTGTCCTCGCCGATCAGCACCACCGCGAAACGCCGGCCGGATCGCGCCAGCGATTGGACCTCGAGCGCGTGGCTCTTGCCGTCGGTGAGCAGCAGGATGTCGCGCGCATTCGACTGGGCGATGACGGTTTCGAGCGCCCGCCCGATCGCGGTGCCGCCATCCGGGGCAGAGAACCGGCGCGACGGCGCGACGTCGGCGGCAGGGGCGCCGTCGAGCGATCCGACGTGGCGACAGGTGTCGCTGAACTCCCACAGGTCGATGGCGTCGGCGGCATCGAGCCGCTTCGCCATGGTGTCGAGCGCCAGCAGGACGGTTGCGTGCTTGGTCAGCGCCAGCTGGGCGACGCAGACCTCGGCCATCGAGCCCGAATGATCGACCAGCAGAGCGACATCGAGCGCGCCGTCGCCGCCGGCGGCCGGGTCGATGCGCAGCGCGACGGCACGGCCGTCGGCGGCGCGGCCGGAGAGCTCGCGCGGCGTCCAGCCAGCGACCTCGAGGTCGATCGGGGCGTCGAGCCGGACCTGGGCGCAGCCGTTCTCGAGCGTGCCGCCACGCAGCGTCACGGTGCCGTCGCGGCATTGCACCGTGAGGCTCGCGACGTGGTCGGACTCGGCATGGATCAGATCGTCCGACTCGAGCAGGCCGGACGGACCGTAGATGTCGCCGACCGTGAGCGGGATGCGCAGCTGGCAGCGCCCGTCGATGTTGGTCGCCACCATGGCCCAGCGGAACTCGACCGCCACCTCGACCCCCGGCGGCACCTGCCCGACCGACAGCATGTGCACGCCGCGCAGCACCTCCTCGTGCAGCACCGCGGTCTTGCCGCGGTCGATCGCCGCCTCGTAGTCGGCGCGCGCCGCCTCCTTGCGCTTCGCCCGCGCGACCAGCACGCGCTCGCCGATGCGGGCCTGCAGGGCGAACAGGGTGGCGTGCACCGGCACCGGAAAGGTGAGCGTCGCCTCGATGCTGCTTGCCTCGGTGTTGC
>Ga0335080_10006213_pt1 | contig 12343 bp, 9 predicted proteins | sample Lox_Sample_34_FD_206720 | JGI IMG/M metagenome (GOLD analysis project Ga0335080, IMG submission 206720) | Soil microbial communities from Loxahatchee National Wildlife Refuge, Florida, United States - Lox_Sample_3.4 | ecosystem: Environmental > Terrestrial > Soil > Wetlands | place: USA: Florida...
TACGAGTTAGATTGGAAGTCGGAGCCTTTACGCCGGCTTGTCTGCGCATCTCAGCTGCACGGGTCTCGATAGTTGGCTCGGCATGAAAATCTCGGGCGATCTGGCCGCGCATTCGCTCGCGCAGTTCTCCATCGACCGGGGTTTGGTCGAGCAACGATAACAGGCGCTCCTCGGAAACCATGCCGCGACGAGCAAGCTCACGCGTGAATATCAGGTCCTTATCGCGTGCGGCGGCGTACTTTGCGATGGCGAGGTCGTGCGGCTCTAGACACAGTCCTTTCACACCCTCAGTCTCGCCGGGAGGCAAGTTCACCAACCGCCCCTTCCAGCCTCTTGGAAGAGTCGCAGTGCTCACATCAACCGGATCCGCGTAATAGCCAAAAGTCTCGTGAAACGGTGAATCGACGCCAATCACATTCAGCCATTCGGTTCGATCTGCATGTCTCGACGCGATCAGATCCACCTCAAAAGAGGTGAGGATCTCGTCAGGAACATCGGGGTACTTACCGTGGAGAGACTGACTACCGATGATGACGAACTGCTTTTCTCCAGTGATGCGGCCCGCAGCCCGCAGCACATGATCAACCTGCTGCTTCTTCATTCAGTTTTCTCACTTCCTCTTTCGGAAGCAAGCCGACGAATGGCGCCGATTGCCGAAGTCTGACCGCGTCGTCGTCGCATCCGAGCATCGCTGCAAAAAGCTCTCCGTCGTCTTTTCCCTCCGCAATGTCTCGCCATTCCTTATAAGCCGCACCCCAAACGCCCTGCCGTTCCCACCGGTGTAAGTTCGCGAGGATCTGAGCGCGTATCTCGCGCGGCGTGAACCGCCGCACGATCGCCAGCGAGATGGACCGCCTGAGCTCGTCCAATTCCTGATGTAAGAAACCCCCTCTTGACGGGGGGCGAAGGCCGCGTTCGGTGAGGTCAAGCGCATCACCTTCGCTCAAGCCCCACGCGTCAAGAGTTGTCTTCGGCAGCAGCACACCAAGAGAGTTGCCGATTCGTCGCAGCGGGACTTTCATGCGGTGAATTATAACGCGTTATTACATATGCGACAATATGGGTGCCATTACTTCACCAGCGGCAACTGAAGATTTCTTCGAGGAGACATATAGGGATGGGCATTCGGTGCCGCGCCAACTCTCTGATTCTAAAGGTCAATACACCTTCGTCCGTCCATTCCTGAAGCAGGTGCAGATACGCCCGGCCGGAGCAATCATGCGTCGAATACGTGCTTTCCTGCGGAAGACGTCGGCGATCCGCTGCGTTATTTTTGCGTGTGGAACCTGCACAGCGCGCGGCTTGCCCTCCGCGTCCTTGTATATAGGTTCGCGCACGGCATCAGGGTGGAGCGGACCTCCGCCGGTTGGCGCAACAGCCTTCAGATAGATTGGCCGGCCTTCTAAAACCACGCGGAAGTCCGGACCCGGCTTCGGGGCTTCAACGTGAAGTCCCGCCCGAAGAAGACCGACCCCCGAGGCACATCTCGAACCCGCGCTGATGAAATTCGAACGGGAAGCGATCCAAAACCCGGGCGGCTCTCTCCGAACGCGCCTCAAAGAGGTTGCGATACGCGGCGGATGCACCCTCTGACGGCTTCACATCAGATAGTTGACGAATGCGCGCGATCATTTGGCCTCTCCAAAGCCAAGTTGAACGCCTTAGTATGGGATCGACGCATTCTTCTGCGCGCGAGGAGGAGACAAGGACTTGCCACCGTCCCTCATTGAATGACCGTCGGATATTGCTTCGTCGGTCCAATTCAGCATCGGCCGGAGCGATGTCCTCCGACGCTTGCACTGCGAGCTAAAGGGAGATCGGACAACCGACCGACTACTTCGCTCGCTCCACTGAGGGCGATTTCCACTGCTCCTTGAGGAGTTCCAACTTCGGCCAGTAGTACCGTACCGCCAGCATGAAGGGCCCGGCCGGTGCCGGCAGCCAGTTAGGCGTGGCGGCAGCGCCTGGCGATTGGTTCTGAATGTAAATTGTTACGCCGCCATCCTTGTCGCGCTTCAGACTGGGAAGCATGGGCGAGTTGATAAGATAGCGATCAATCGGATTTCTGACGAGAAGCTGTGACGGCAACGCATACATCGTCACAGACCAGAACGCGTTGACGGGCGGCAGTTTCCCCTTCCTGAATCGCAGAGTGTACCGACCACTGCTGCCATTGAGCGCCTGACCGGACGAGTCCTTCTCATAGATTGGGTACAGGGCTTCTTCTTTCGAGTTGGCACCGATGCCCACCTGTGTGCCTACGGCGCGCCGGACGTAGTCATTTTTGAGGAATGCCCGCGTGCCGAACAGGTCAGCGCTACTGCCCTTGAGGCTTGCGCGCCGGGCATCAATCTCCTTCTGTCCATCCAGCATCCCATCGCTGAACGCCGCCTTGTTGGCGGCAGATAGATTGGCGAAGTCGATGGGCTTTCCCGGGATGACGCCGATGCTCTCAAACCGCTTGCGAAGAGCACCCTCACTCGGATGATTCGGCGCGAACCGCAGCGCAAAAGCCAGTACATTGAAAAACTCGAGCGACGTGCGCTGATCGGCTGGTAAGACCGGCCTGATCCAGTCGACCGCTGCTGCCATAGGTGGAGACTTCGTTCCCAAAAACGCGGAGAGGGGCTGGGCCCTGTAACCTGCCTGGGTGGTCTTGACGTTCTCCAGGTCGGATGGATTAAACAGCTGGGTCCGTCCTACGACGTTGACGAGCTCCGTTTCTGAGCGAATGACTTCCTTGATGCCTTTGGGTTTCCGGCCTTTCCAGCCCGGTCCCGCAATCAGGTAACTGCCGCCTGCATTGCCGGTGGTACGGCTGCCCAAGTAGGCAAAGTTGAACGTATAAAGGTCCATGAACTGAAAGACGAAGTAACGACTCTTCTCCATGGCTGGGATGGTGATGACCATAGGTTCGGCACGCAGGTCGAGACCCAAGAACGTATAAGGCGTATCGGAGTTGGGAGTCACGAATGCCGTATCGTCCGGCGTAAAAACACGGGCGAAATTGAGCACCGTGTTGAAAGGACCCTTGTACTCCGGATTTGTCTTGTCGATCGAAAACACATACATCGTCATGTACATGCTCACGATCGGGACCCCATAGATGTACGCATCCTTGGCTATCTCGCGGGTCCGCGCCGCGACGGACTGCAACCCCGGCAATTTCCACTTGCCGGTCATGGCCGCTTTGCTCGGTCCGTAAACGCGCCCCACCAGGCTGAAATGAGCCGCAGGTGCCGGCAGCCAGTTCGACTCCTTATCCTTCCCCGGAGAATCGTGCCCCACGTAGAGCGTCAGCGATCCGTCCCTGCCGTACACCAGACCCTTTGTGCGGTCCCCGATCGAATAACGCTTCAGATCGTTGGCATAGAGCAAACGGTCTGGCAGGGTATAGAGCGTGAGGGACCAGAAGAATCTCGCTGGAGGCAAATCTGCCTTGGAAAAATGGATGGTACAAAGCTGGGCTCCATCCCCGATGTAACCTCCATACCAGGCCTCCTCGAGTGAGTTGCCGTACAGGCCCTTCGCGGCCCCGATAGCGCGCTTCATGTAGTCGTTCTTCATGAACGCACGTGAGCCGAACAACCCATTCGAGGAGAGCGTCTTCTCGCTCTGAGCCTTGAAGGCCGCCTTGGCGTCCCCGATCCCCGCGTCAATCGCAGCCAAGAGCTGTGGGTCAACCCTCGCCGCATCCCAAGGCGATCCCGGCCCGATGCCGATCTTGGCGAAGCGCTTCATCAAGGCCGCTTCGCTCTTGTTGGATGGTTGCGTAAACCGCAACAGGGAATTGAGATAGCCGATGAAATCGTGCGTCTGTTCCCGAGCCAAATCGGGCTTAGGGAAAGTCAGTACCGGCGCGGCAGGCGGCGGGGGCTTCCTGAGGAACGCACTCAAGGGCTCTAGACGGTAGCCCGCCTGAATGGCCTTTACGGCGGGTATGTCAGAAGGCCCGTCGAGCTGCGTCCGCCCCAGAATTTCGACAATGTCGGTTTCGCTACGGAATACCTTCGTGATTCCCCGAGGTGTCTTACCCTTCCAAGCGGGGCCTGCGATGAGGAAGCTGCCGACCTTGTTGCCCGTGGTCCGGGCACCCACGTACGCGAAGTTGAAGGTGAAGAGATCAATGAGCTGCATGACGTAGTACCGGCTCTTCGGTACGGCCGGCACGCTCAGCACCATCGGCTCAGCCCTCAGATCAAGCGTCGCCCAGCTGTAAGGCGTGTCATTGTTTGGCGTGACGATGTCCCGGTTCTCCGGGGTAAAGGCCTCGGCGTAGTGCCGAAACGTATTGAATCCGCCAATGTATTCATGAGCGCCCCTGTCGACGGCCTGCTTGTACCAGGTGTTGTAGCTCCAGATCGGCGCGTACGCATAGATGTAAGCCTCTCGGGCTATGGCACGAGCCTGGGCTGCAGAGGTGCGGACATTCCGATCGCTCGCGTTCTTCATCGGCTGATACCCCACATTGCTTTCGAGGCGCACGCATCCACACGCCCACCCGCTGGGACGGAATACAGCGAGGCTAGATGGTGGAGCTGTAAGCGGGTATGGGACTAAGGCCCCACAGCCCCGGGATTGACACGCCGCGCGACCGCCGCAGCGCCAGGGCAGAAGCGCTCATGGCGGAAGGGGGCGTCATCGGCGTGCAGGTGCTCATTGAATTTACCAGCGTCGTTCGCCGCAAGCTGAGCTGGGACTGGCCTCAGGTCGACGCGGCACTCTCAGTCATATCCGAACTTATGGGCTCGGCATACCCACTCACGACCGAGATCCATGCCCACGCACTGAAGCTGGCTCGTGGCAGCACGCTTTCGTTTTACGACGCATTGGTTATTGCGGCTGCCGCCGATGCGGGATGCAGCGTGCTCCTCACCGAAGACATGCAGCACGGGCGCAAATTCGGTGGCGTGACGGTCCAGAGTCCGTTTCTCGGGGAGACGTAAAGGAGACAAGCGTTTTCTGGTCTACGTAAAAGCCTGATCTGCAAAGCCGTTTATAGATCGTCGATCCAATCCATCATCTTTCGATCAATCCAGCATCGGTACGGCCGACGTCTCCATCTACGAGCGAAAGTGGAGCATGTTTGCTCGGGGGAATCTCACTCCGCAGAGTCGCTAGCGAAGCCGACCGACCTTTTCGGATCAGCCGGCTTGCTAGCCTCGTTTAGTTGCTGCTACCGCCCGGCTGATTCAGCTTCGCCATAGCGCTTTCGATCGCCTTGTGCATGCTCAGCGTATCGGCGCCTTGCGAGGGCGGGTACTCCTTCATACTCTGCAGGTGCGCCACGAGGAACGGCCCGGCGGCAGTCGGCGCCCATAGCTTCTGCGCCACGAACTTGCGGCCTGCATACCCCCACTCCTCCGATTCCGGATCCATCTTTTCCATCGGATCCATGAGCAGGTTGAAGAGGTATGGCACGCTTGGGTAGTACTTCTCGTTGAACCAGCTGCCCTTGGGCTTGACACCGATGTGCATCTTCCAGGCGTCGACGCGCACGGCCATGAGGTCCGTCTCGTCGTAATAAAAGAACTCACGCCGGGCCGACTTCTCCGACTTGCCGGTCCAATGGTCCAGGTTGTTGTAGCCGTCCAGGTGCACCTTGTACGTAATCCCGTTGGCGGCCTTGTAGCCCTTCAGCAGCTTGTCCTTGACGTCGGGCATGCCTGCCGCCGCGGCTAGAGAGACGAACAGGTCTTCGTGACTCTGGATGCCGTTGGAAATGCTGTGCGGCGGGATCTTCCCTGGCCACTTCGCCAGGCACGGCACGCGTACGCCTCCTTCCCAGGTGGTGCCCTTCTCGCCGCGGAACGGGGCATAGCCACCATCCGGCCACAGCATCAGTTCGTTGCCATTGTCGGTGGTGTAGATGACGATGGTGTTGTCAGCCACGCCCATATCCTTGAGCTTCTGGAGCAGTGCGCCGACGTGCTCATCGTGCTCGATCATCCTGGCCCGCACCACGTCCTCCTCCGCCCGGCCCTCGTCCACGGCCTTCTGGATGTACTTCTTGGTCGGATGCGACCATATATGAATCGCTGTGGTGTTGAACCAGCAGAAGAACGGCTTGTCCGTCTTGCCGGTGCGGTCCAGCCAGTCGAGCGTCTTGTCCAGCACCTCCTTGTCGAAGGTCTCCATGCGCTTGCGCGTGAGCTTGCCAGTGTCCTCGATTTTCTGTTTGCCCACCTTGCCAAAGGTCGGGTCCGTGGTCGGATCATCCTTGTCGGTGGCCCAGGTGTGCAGCACGCCGCGCGGTCCGAACTTCTTGGTGTATTCCGGGTTCTTCTGCCCCGGGTAGTCTAGTTCCTCAGGCTCTTCCTCGGCGTTGAGGTGGTACAGGTTGCCGAACCACTCGTCAAAGCCGTGCATCGTCGGCAGGAACTCGTTGCGGTCGCCCAAGTGATTCTTGCCGAACTGCCCGGTAGCGTATCCGCCCTCCTTCAAGACCTCAGCAAGGGTCGGGTCGGACTTTTGAATACCGCGCGCTGAACCCGGGATGCCGATGGTCGTCATGCCGGTGCGCACCGGCAGTTGCCCCATGATGAACGCGGCACGACCGGCCGTGCAGCTGGGCTGTCCGTAGTGATCGGTGAAGATGATGCCATCCCGGCCGATACTGTCGATGTTGGGCGTGCGGGCCATCATGCCGTTGGTGTAACAGCCAACATTCCACATGCCGATGTCGTCGCCGAAGATGACCAGGATGTTCGGCTTCTTCGCGTCCGCTTTCGCCATCAGATTCTCCTCAAGCGAGTTGTCTCGAATTCCGATATGAATGGGGCTTAGGCCGAGCTAGGCAATCGGGTAAGCCTGCGCGCCAAGTCGTTCTCTACGCGGTGCTGCGGCGAGTGGTCCTCGACTGACGCTCGCCAACTTCTGCCCAGATTAAGGTGAGCGATGGCGCCTTTGCATCCGACCAAAGGCCTATTGAAGGCTGGCACGCCGCCGAGCCGATTGGCCTGCTTGAAGTGGTACAACCTTTGTATACCGCCAGTCGTGCGGGCTACGCTTAGGTTTGCGGTATCAACTCCTCCGTACGCACTGCTCACAACTCGCGAGGCCGCGCGCCGAATTGGCACTCTGCGACCGTGGGAGCGCCGCTACGGCATTCCACGTCCGTCGCGAACTCCCGGTCGGTACCGGCTGTACGATGAAGAAGCCCTCGCCGAGATCGCTGCATTGCAGCAGTACAAAGCCGCCGCGATCCGACCTCAGCAAGCGTCGGTGCTGATAAGGCATAGTGGAGCCGCCCACAGGTCGCGACCACCAACCCACGCGCGAGGGAGTGGCAGCGCCGGCTGGAGTCGGCATGCGTGCCGAGCTCGCGACGCTCGTCATTATTTGTGAGCTACGCAGCCGGGGCTGCCGCGTCGTTCATCTCGGCGACGCGGTCCCGGTGGAAGGCATGCTGGCAGCCCTGGACTCCGTGGGGCGCGCGTGGCGGTTGTCGGTAGCACCCTAACCGGTGGGCTGCAACCATGGGTATTGCATTTCAACGAAGTGATGCGGCGAGCTCAACAAGGTGTGGCGTTCGTTTGGGCCGGACCAGGAGCTGTCACCGCGGGCGCCTCTCTCCTGGAGCCGTAGCCGGCGACCTCTTGATTGACATAGAGGTCGTGGCGCGTCGGTCCAATCCCGCATCGGCGCTACGGAGGCACGACCGATCATCTTCATTAGACTTGACTGCTCGGAACCGCAGCAGTTCAACCGTGACGGCAACCAACGCTGGCGCTACTTTAAATTCTGCTAGTGCGGCTTGTCCGCACCGCTTGTTTCCACGAGGATCTTGGGCATCCGGTGAGTCCGTAGGTTGCAAAACCTGCTATACGGAGTGAATGAATAGCTTGACTCATTGAGGAACTCAGTATGCCGAGGGCACGTCCTCAGGCACCGACGCTGCGACGATCCCGTCAAATCACGCGGAGGCAACGAACATGCCGAGCCATACTTCCGCCAGTTTGAAAGAAAAAGCACTCGAGGAACTCAGGATGTTCTGGGTCATCGCGATCTACCTGGCCGTGATGCTCGCCGCTTTCGCGTGGTACCGAAGATTGGTTCTCTCGGCAGCGGGCATCAGCTACTTTCACTACTGGGCCGCCGTGATCGAGGCTCTGATCCTGGGAAAGGTGATCCTGATCGGGAAGGCATTGGGCCTTGGAAGGCGGTTTGAGGGATCTCGGCTGATTTTATCGGTCTTATTTAAGGCGCTGGTATTTGGCGTATTCATCGCGATCTTTGGCGCGCTCGAACATGTCATTGAGGGGCTCGTACGCCGCGAACCCTGGGACGAAATTGCACATGGCCTGATCAGTGTCGGCCGCGATGAACTCCTCGCACGTACAGTCATGGCGGTCGTGATCCTCATTCCATTTTTTGCATTTTGGGAGACCGATCGAGTGCTGGGTGACCACAGGCTGTTCGCCCTGTTTTTCCGTAAGACGTAACTCGAGTCTCGACGGGCCTGCCGAGCGTCGGTCGCTGCACCCCTATTGCGCGCCCAAGCGAGCGGCAATTCGCGCGGCGACGCGCAAGGCGTTGGCCGCGATCGTCAGGCTCGGGTTGATTGCGCCGCTGCGCGGCATGAACGAGGCATCTACCACGTACAGATTCTCGAGATCGTGTGCCCGACAGTCGCGGTCGAGCACGCTGGAAGCAGGGTCATCCCCGAATCTGCAGGTCCCGCACGGATGTCCGTAGTTCAGCTGAACTTCGGGCGAAATGCGCACCATCCGCCACGGTCGCACGCTCTTTGCGAACTCGAAACGCAGGTCATCGGCCCGGCGTCGCAGCTCATCGGTCAACGTATAGGAGAATGTCGCGCCATCGGGCTGCGTCGCATCGAGAACGATGCGGTTGTTCGGACTCGGATCATCCTCGCTCGTCGCAGCAAAGATGCCCGCATTGCCGAACATCAGCGCGCCGATCTTCGAAGGTGCCTTGGCAAGCAAGGAAAGCAACACCTCGTTGTGTACACCGCGTCGACGCAACTGCTCCTTTAGGTAGGCGGCAATCACGCCCGCGCCCGCATCCACCCCCAAGCTTTGCACGTACCCCAGGCGTCGACCATCCCGGACATAGAAGTCGCGCACCGATATAGCTTTGCGCTGCCGTGCCTCTCGCGACAGCCGCCGCGGCGCCCAGAGCGCAAACAGGTCCGAGGCATGGAACATCAGGTTTCGCCCGACCTGGTCGGACCGGTTGGCCAGTCCTTGCGGCCAAAGTGCGTTGCGAGAGCGCAGCAGAACCTGCGGCGTATGCAAGGCGCCGGCCGACAGTACGAAGATCCGGGCGCGGAACTCCAAGGCACGACCGCGATGAGTCGCTCTCACTAGGCGTACGGCTTGCGCATCGGCATCCAGAGTCTGCACCTCGCAGTCCTCGAGTAGCTGACATTGCGCCTGGCGCAGCGCAGGTTCCAGGCAGGTCACGAGGGCGTCGGCCTTGCAAGCTCGCGGGCAAATTCTGCCAATACACTCGAGGCACTTATCGTCATAGCGCATGGCGACGTGCAGCGGCTCCGGACGCAGGCCGTTTTGGCGCATCTGCTCCATGAGTGCCCGGTCCCACTCGCTGATACGTGCTTCGACCTCCTGGCTTGCCGTACGACTGATGCCGTAGAGTGTTTCTGCAGCCTCGTAGTACGACTGAAACTCGCCAAAGCTGACCGGCCAGGGCGGAATCGTCCCGCCAGAGGTCTGCAGGCCGGTAAAATCGCTCGCTGCCATGCGCTCCAGCGCAGCAGCGTAGTGAATCGACGACCCACCCACGGCGCAGCCGACCGCGGCGTAGAAGTGCTTGAGGTTTCCGGCAGATTCCCGCTCGCTGACAGGGTGGGGCCACCATCCGTAGGTCATGCGGGTGTCAGGACTTATCTCCGTGTGACCTTCGCCGCCGCGACGGATGCGACTCCCCTTCTCCAAAAAGAGCACCCTGAGGCCGCGCGAAGCCAGAAAATGACCCAGGGTGGCGCCGCCAACACCGGTGCCGATGATGATCGCGTCCCAATCTTGAGCGGCGACTGCGGCCGGGTCCGTCATCGAGCAAGGCTCCGGAGGCGATGGTGCAAAGCTAGCAAAGGAGACGGAATCCACATAATTCTACAGGCGCGCCATGAAGGTAGGACCCAGGCTCGGTCCGCCGCCCGCTCCAGCGCGATCCTGTTCTACAATGCAGCGCCTTTCGTCTGGCTTATCCTGACGGCGGTGCAGGTCTCCTTGTCATGGCGGTTGACGGGCACCCGCCGCTCGACCTTCGGACCGCCTGGCCGTATCGAATCCGATGATAACGCTCGACAGCTTCAAGGAACTGATCGTCGTCCTCGCGATTGCCGCGACGATATTTCACCTTGCCAAGCCGGTCGCGCTGCAATTCATGGGCGCCGAGGACTTCGCGAGGCGCCGCCTCTTGTGGTTTGCCTTGACGATTGTGGCCTTTATGGTCACCAGTCTTTGGCTGTTCGCCCTCGCGGCAGTTCCTCTCTATCTGTGGGCCGGGCGTAAGGACAGCAATCCGGTCGCTTTGTATCTGCTGATGATGCAGGTCGTACCCGCGGTCTGGGTGGATATCCCGTTCTTAGGGAACAACGGCCTGTTTCCTCTTGATAACTACCGGATGCTTGCGCTCGCCGTCCTGCTGCCGGTCGCAATCCGCTACCGGCGAAATTCCGGTGACGCCGTGCCTGGAACATTTGGAGCCATGGACGTGCTCCTGCTGATTTTTGGAGCCCTCCAGGTCGCGCTCTACACGCCGCCCGATCTCAGAAGTCACTTGGTGATTCCCGACTCTCCAACCAACGCGCTGCGGCGAGCTTTTCTATTTCTTCTTGACGTATATCTTCTGTACTTCGTCCTAAGTCGCACCTGTCAATCGCGACGTAAAATGCAGGATGCGATGGCGACCCTCTGCCTGGCGTGCGCCGTGATGGCTGCTATCGCCATCTTTGAGCACGCGCGCGGCTGGCTGCTGTATGTCGGCATTGCTTCACGCTGGGGCGACCCGACCGCCGGTTTCTACCTGCTCAGGGCCGGAGCGGTACGTGCCCAGGCGTCGGCCGGCCATTCAATATCATTAGGCTGTCTGCTGGCCGTTGCCTTCGGCTTCTGGCTTTACCTGCAGTCGCAAGTCCGCAGCGCGATGCGACGGATTGGAGCAGTGCTGCTGCTGTGGGGCGGACTATTCGCGGCATTCTCCCGCGGAGCTTTGCTGGGTGCCGCTGCTGTTTATTTCGCGTTCATGGCCGCCGGGCCACGCGCGCTATCGCGTCTCGCCCGCGGTGCCTTCGTCGCTCTCGCCTTGGGCGGCTTGCTTGCGCTGACACCGATCGGTGAGCGGGTCCTGGACGAGCTGCCTACCGCCGGACAAGCTGCAGATCCCTACCGCGAGCGGCTGGCCGAGCGAGGCTGGCAGCTGGTATTCGCGCATCCGTATTTTGGCGATCAGTTTCCGTGGCCTGAAATGGAAGACCTGAGGCAGGGCGAAGGGATCATCGACATAGTCAACACCTACCTCGGTACGGCACTGAGCTATGGACTGGTCGGCCTGTTTGTCTTCGTAAGCTTCATGCTCCTGGCAACCACGCGGACTTACAGCCGTTCCCGGGAACTGGCTGTCGCAGATCCCGACCTGGCTCTGCTCGGAACGAGTCTCGTCGCCTCGATACTCGGCCTACTGCTGATGATCAGCACATCCAGTTTCATATTGGCCTGCCAGAAGATGTTCTACGTGCTGGCAGGGCTTGCGACCGCCTATGCGCAGCTGGCGAGCGCGCGCCTGCACGAACCAGTTGCACCGACCGCGGTCGCTCCGCTGCGGGAGTGATGCGCAGTGGCGCTGCCGAGAATGGTCAATCTGCGCGGCGACCTGTTTGCCACCACGTTCACATTCGCACTGCAGGCGCTCATACGGCTCGGGAGCAGCCTTGTCCTGACGAGGGTACTGCTGCCAGAAGCGTATGGAATCATCACGATTCTGGCGTCGATTCTCTACGTAATCGGCAATATCCTCGATACCAACGTCGCACTCTTCATCGTCCGCGACAAGAATGCCGAGCAGCCGCGCTACCTGAATACCGCGTGGACCCTGCGCTTCTGCCGCTCCCTGTTGAGCGCGGCCGCCTTGTTTGTATGCGCCCCGTTCATTGCGACGCGAGTCTACGATCTCCCCAGCCTGACCCTGCCGCTTCAAGTCTTTTCGCTGTGGTTCGTGATCGATGGCTTCGAGACCATGGCGTTTCCGCTCGCCATCCGCCGCAAGCAGGCACGCCTGCAGATGTACTCGGAGCTTGCGGCCTCCGCTCTTAGCACGGCTTTCTCAATTGCCTATTGCTATCGCTACCACACGTTTT
>Ga0335080_10006214_pt1 | contig 12342 bp, 10 predicted proteins | sample Lox_Sample_34_FD_206720 | JGI IMG/M metagenome (GOLD analysis project Ga0335080, IMG submission 206720) | Soil microbial communities from Loxahatchee National Wildlife Refuge, Florida, United States - Lox_Sample_3.4 | ecosystem: Environmental > Terrestrial > Soil > Wetlands | place: USA...
GCGTGTTTGGTCCCATGCTTCTCCGCTTTTTTGATTTTGTCCCAGTTCGCCCAGACTTCCGCCACGTCTTTGACCCGGATTTTGCCGAAGACATGCGGATGGCGCCGCACCAGTTTCTCCACGATCACCCGGCAGACTTTTTCGAAGTCAAACGCGCCGCGCTCCTTTGCCAACTGGCAGTGGAAAACAATTTGCAGCAGCAAATCGCCGAGTTCCTCGGCCATCTCGTGGTCGTCGCGGGCCTCGATGGCGTCAATCAATTCATAGACCTCCTCGATGGCATGGCGCCGCAACGTGCGATGGTTTTGCTCGCGGTCCCAGGGGCAGCCCGTGGGCGAACGCAGCCGGGCCATGACTTTGAGCAAATCGTTTATAGCAGGCTTTCGTTTCATGGGAATAAACGCAGAGGCGCAGAGAACGCAAAGAAGCGCAAAGGCTTTATTGATTGAATTTTTCTCTGCGTCTCTCCGCGCCCTCCGCGTCTCTGCGTTGAATTTTCGCTCACAAAATTACCAGATCGTCGCGATGCACGACTTCGACGCGCGCCAGTTTCCGGCTGCGCACCTCGGCGGCGCCGAACTTCGCAATCCCGCGCGCGAATTCCGTCCCGTTCAGGTCGCAGATCCGCACCACGTCGCCGGCTGCGAACTCCCCCTCGCAACGCGCCACGCCCGGCGGCAGCAGACTCTTGCCCTTCTCACGCAGGGCCAGCTTCGCGCCGTCGTCTACAAACAATGCGCCTTGGGGATGATGAAAAAACGCAATCCAGCGCTTGCGCCCCTGCAGCTTCGTCGGCTGCGCCACAAACAACGTGCCTTCGCTTTCGCCGGCGAGGATTTTCGCCAGGACGTTTTTCTTTTTGCCGGACGCGATGACCAGCGGGATACCGGAGCGCACGACGATTTTCGCCGCCTGGATTTTTGACGCCATGCCGCCCACAGCGGTGTCGCTGTCCGTGCCCCGGGCAATTTTTTCGAGGCCCGAGTCAATCTTTTCGATGAGCGGAATCGTTTGGGGATTGGCCTTGCCGAAATTTTCGATGACGCCGTCCACGGTGGTCAAAATGACGAGCAAATCTGCGGGCAGCAGCGATGCCACCAGGGCCGAGAGAGTATCGTTGTCACCGAACTTGATTTCGGTGAACGACACGGCGTCGTTTTCGTTGATGATGGGCACGACGCCGCGGTCGAGCAGGGTGACGAGGGTATTGCGGGCGTTGAGATGGCGCTCGTGATGTTCGAGGTCGTCATGCGTGAGCAGCACCTGCGCGACGTGCAGGTCATGTTGGGCGAACAGTTCGGCGTAGGTAGCCATGAGGCGCGACTGGCCGACGGCGGCGCACGCCTGCAATTCGGCGAGGTCGCCGGGGCGTTTGGCATAACCGAGCACACCCATACCCGCGCCGACGGCGCCGGAAGTGACGAGCACGATTTCCTTGCCTGATTTTCTCAACGCGGCGACCTGCGCGACGAGCTGTTCCAACTGCGCCGGGTCGGGCTGTTTGCGGCTGTCGGTGAGCACACCGGTGCCGAGCTTCACGACGATACAGGCGGCGGATTTGACGGATGCACGGTGCACGCGGTGAAATTAGAAGAAAAGGCCCGCGTGGAAAACGTTAAAATGACCGCCACCCATTGCCGGGTAACCAAGTCGCGAACCCTGGGAGCGCCGCCGTCCCGGCGGCAGGTGAGATTGTCCGGTGTAATCCGACAATGCCGGCGGGACGCCGGCGCTCCCAGGAAGATGGTCCCGGAAAGCATTTTTTGCCCTCCACTCTCACTTCCCCGGCGCGTCGATCCGGGGCAGTTCCACCAGCGAACCGAAAAAATTCCCGCCGCGCAGCGCGACGAGCACCGCCAGCCCGGCCAGGTCGGCTTCCGACTGCACATTTTTCAGCACGCAGTTGTCGAGGCCGATTTTTTGCGTGCGGTTGCCGGCGGGATCTTTCAGGTCAATGAATTTCATCGTCCCCACCGAGACATTCAGCACGTCGATGGATTTGAACTCGAAGCCGGTCTGTTTTTTAAATTCCTCAGCGCTTTTACCGCCGCCGGATTTTTTGGCTGGCCAGGCGGCGCCGAGCGAGAAAATGTTTGTGCGACCGGCCTCATTTTTCACGATATCGAGTTCACCCAGGTTGAAGCGCAGCAGCGTAAGGTGAAGCTCGCGTTGCGCGAGAGCGGCGCGGTCGTATTCGATGTGAATTTCCGGGATATCGAGAAACGGCGTGCCGCCGAAATCCGGGGGATTATACAGCTTCAGATTCCGGATGGTTACCGTTGGCTCGGTGAGGCTGAGCGAAAACCGGCCGATTTCCGCGTCCATGCCGGTTTGGGCGCGGATGTGGTGCTCGACATAAACCCGGAGAATCGAATTGAATGACAGGAGGAGCATGACGGCCAGAACAACGGCCAGGAGGAACAGCCGGAACAGCCATTTGAAAATCCATTTCATATTCGTTAAATCGTTAAATCGTTGAACGGTTGAATCGTAGTTGCGCTTCGCCGGTTTAACAATTCAACGATTCAACGAATCACACGGCGACGTCTTCCGGCCGCACTTCGAGACATTCGTCCTGGTCCTCCCAAATAACGGCAGGATAAAGATTCAGCAGCTTCGGGGCGAGTTCGCGGCCGGCGCGCGCGAGCAGGCGCTCGGCCTCTTCCGCGGCGTTTTCATAGGCGCGGTCGTAATTGCTCGCCTGCCGGCGCTGACGGTCGTCCCAATGCGCGACGGCATGGACGGGCTCATATTGCCGGGCCCAGGCCTCGAGTTCGGAGCGGACCTCGGGGGCAATTTCGTCGAACGGCACCAGCGTTTCGTTGCAATGCTGGCAGATCAAACCCGACTCGCGCACGTCCCGCGTGAGCAGCGGCAAAAACGGGGCGCGGCAGCAGGGTGATTCCGCATAAGCGGCCGGCGGCGTGGCCAACCGTTTGAACCAGATCTGCCGGTCGTGCGCGAGTTGCGCCGCCAGCCGGTACGCGCCCATGAGCGGGTGCGAGAGCCGCCATCCCCGGCCTTCGAGCTGGCCGAGCGTTTGCGCCAGCCAGCGCGCGAGCGTGAGGTCGTCCCAATCCTGAAATACCCGGCCGTATTCCTTCCACAACGAGTCGAGCGGTGAATCCGATTCAAAGGCCATCGCCGGCAGGATGCCGCGCGCGGCGGATTTTGTCGAGCGGTGTTGCGAGTAAGGCTCGCGGCCGGGCCGGGTCTGCGGCCGGCGGATTAGTTGAAACAAAAAACCTGCGCCGCACTTGACTGAAATCCGTTTCGCCCAATAGACTCCGGCAGTTTAAGTTGCCGCCTTTTTAAAAAAATTCATGAGCCAGCCGGATCCCCCAAAATCTTCCATCGGGAAATTCCGGTGGGTCGTCTGTGCGCTGCTCTTTTTCGCGTGCACGGTCAATTACATGGACCGGCAGGTTCTCGGTCTGCTCAAGCCGCAGTTGTCGGAAATGTTCAAGTGGACGGAAACGGATTATGGGCGGATGGCCATTGCGTTTCAGGCGGCCTATGCCATCGGCCAGACGCTGTTCGGCCCGTTCATCAACTGGATCGGCACAAAGAGCGCTTATGCCTGCTCGGTCGTCTTTTGGAGCCTCGCGGCCATGTCACATTCCCTCTGCCGCACGGTGACCGGTTTTTCCCTGGCGCGTTTTGCCCTGGGTCTGGGTGAATCGGGGAATTTTCCGACCGCTATTCGCGCAGTAACGGAGTGGTTTCCGCCGAAGGAACGTTCGGTGGCCACGGGCATTTTCAACACCGGCACGAACATCGGGGCCATTTTCGCGCCGTTGCTGGTGCCATTGATCGTGTTGAACCTGAACTGGCAGGCGGCCTTCATCCTGCTCGGCCTGACCGATCTGGTCTGGCTGGGCTTCTGGCTGAGCCTTTTCAACTCGCCGGAAAAATCCCGGCGGGTCCGCCCGGCGGAATTGGCCCACATCAGGAGCGGCGTGGTGGCAACGGCGGAGCAAAAAATTCCCTGGGTCAAATTGCTCCGTTATCGCGAAGCGTGGGCCTATTACGGCACGTGTGTGCTCATCGGGCCGGTCTGGTGGTTTTACGGTTTCTGGCTGCCCGACTTCTTCAGCAAGCAATTTCACCTGAGTTTGAAACAATTCGGCCTGCCGCTGGTGGCGGTGTACACCGTCGCCGCCCTGGGCAGCATCGGCGGCGGCGGTTTGTCGGCGTGGTTTTTAAAACGCGGCTGGTCGGTGAACCGGGCGCGCAAGACGGCCACCCTGATCTGCGCGAGTTGCACGTTGCCGGTGATTTTCACGCCGCGGGTGGACAGCGTGTGGCTGGCGACGGCCTTCTTCGCCCTGGCCGCCGCGGCCCATCAAGGCTGGTCGGCCACGATGTATCCGGTCGTCGCCGACATCTTTCCCAAACCGGCGGTGGCGTCGGTGGTCGGTTTCGGCGGCACGCTGGCGTCGGTGATGTCCATGGGTTTCTTCTGGCTGGTGAGCAACATTTTGCAGGGGGAAGGCACCTACCGTAACATCATGCTGATTTGCGGCAGCGCGTATGTGGTCGCCTGGTTGATATTCCACGCGGTCGTGCCGCGCATCAAACCGATTCAGATTAAATGACCCGCGCATACAATTTGCCATGCCCATCGAACTGAAATCCATGCCTGCGTACCGGTATCCCTGGGTTCCTGACCGGCAGGACGGAACATTTTTCAACCCGGTCATTTATGCGGATTACTCCGACCTCGATGTCATCCGGGTGGACGACAATTTTTACCTGGCGGCTTCCAGCATCAATTGCGCGCCGGGCCTGCCGATCCTGCACTCAAAGGATCTGGTGAACTGGACGATCATCAATCACGCCGTCAACCATCTGCCATCCGCGCGTTACGCCGCAGTGCAGCACGGCTGCGGTATCTGGGCGCCCGCCATTCGCTTTCACCAGGGCAAATTCTGGATTTTCTTCCCCACGCCGGATGAAGGCATTTACCTGACCACCGCCGACGACCCGGCGGGCCGGTGGTCGGAACCGCATCTGATGCACGAAGGCAAGGGGCTGATCGATCCCTGCCCGTTGTGGGACGACGACGGCAATGCCTATCTGGTCCACGCTTACGCCGGTTCGCGCATGGGCATCAAACACATCCTGCGGGTGCGCCCGATGGCGGCCACCGGCGCGCGGTTGCTTGGCGAAGGGAAAATGGTTTTTCACGATCCCAAACGGCACCCGACGCTTGAAGGCCCGAAGTTTCTGAAAAAAGACGGGTGGTATTACATCCTCGCACCCGCCGGCGGCGTGCAGAACGGCTGGCAGGTCGTCCTCCGCTCACGAAATATTTACGGACCGTACGAGGACAAAATCGTGCTGGAGCAAGGCAACACCCCGGTCAACGGGCCGCACCAGGGCGCGCTGGTGGACTTGCCGAATGGCGAGTGGTGGTTTCTGCATTTCCAGGACGCCGGCGCCTATGGCCGCATTGTCCACTTGCAACCGGTCATTTGGAAAGACGGCTGGCCGTTCATGGGCCGGGACCTGGACGGCAACGGCGTCGGCGAACCGGTGACGCACCACCGGAAACCGGGCATCGGACACGGCGCGGCCATTGGCATCCCGCAAACCGGCGATGAATTCGATTCCCCCGTCCTCGGCCAGCAATGGCAGTGGCAGGCGAACTTTTCCGAGGAATGGTTCTCGCTCACAGCGCGGAAAAACCGGCTCCGGCTGTTTGCCGTGCCGCCGCCCGCCAACGCCAAAAATCTCTGGCCCGTCCCGAATTTGCTGCTGCAAAAACTGCCCGCGGAGAAATTCACCGTCACAACGGAGTTGGATTTCAGCCAGCTGGCTGTTGGCGCCAGGGCCGGACTCATCATAATGGGCATGGACTACGCGTATCTCGCGGTGGAACGAACGGCGGCCAATTGCCGGTTGCTCCGGACCACATGCAAAGAAGCAAAGGAAGCCGGAACCGATATCATGGAAGCTGAAACGGCCGTCGACGGCATTTCCACCTTTCTGCGCGTGGAAGTAGAGGCCGGCGCACAGTGCCGGTTCAGTTTCAGCCGCGACGGAAAAGGATTTTCCGCGTTGGGTGGGACGTTCATCGCCCGGCCCGGTGTCTGGATCGGCGCCAAGGTCGGGCTCTTCTGCCTGTCCGCGGCCCCGGAAACGTCATCCGGCCACGCCGATTTCGCGTGGTTCAGATTCAGTTAATCGCACGCCTTCCCGGACAAACCAAAGGAGCAGACGGTCAGGATTGCTCCATTTCGCCTTTTTCAACTACAGGCGCAAGTCCCTTGTCCGGCTTCGTTTCCGGTAAAAACTTTGAAGATTGAAAATTCGACGTGCGGCAAATCGCCCGCAGTCCATCTCGAACAAAAGGCCCCACGATTTGTCGTATAATTGCGTTCATGCACTTCAATGAACAAGCCGATGCAGCGTGCGTTGTCTTTGCCGAAGCCGGTGGCGGTGCCTCTGGCTTTGGCGTTGTGCGGGTTGATCGGCATTTTTGACTATGCCGCCGGGCGGGAAGTCGGCATCTCCGCCTTCTATTTGATCCCGATTTGCTGGGCCGGTTGGGCCGCCGGACGAAGGGCGGGCCTGTTGCTGGCGGCGGTGAGCACGATTGCCTGGTTCATCGCGGATTTAAAGACCGGTTACACCTATGCGTATCGTTTTATTCCGTATTGGAACGCGTTGATGCTGCTGGCGCTTTTCCTGTTTGTGGTTTATCTGCTTTCGGCAGTTCAGGCGGCACACCAGCACCTCGAAGAAACCGTCCAGCGGCGGACGGCGGCGTTGCAGGCGGAAATCGCCGAACGCAAACGCCTGGAAATCGCCAAGCTCCAGGCGGAACGGCTCGCGATGGTGGGCACCATGGCGGCCGAAGTGGCCCATGAAGTCCGCAATCCGCTCGGTTCCATCACCTTGAACCTGGACCTCATCCAGAAGGAGGTTGACCAACTGGCCGAAGGCCGGGGCCATTTGCCCGACGAAAGCCGCGTGCTCGTGGACGAGATCCGCGAGGAGGTTCGCCGCATCCAGCGCGTGATTGAAGACTATCTCCAATTTGCGCGCCTGCCCAAACCGCGACGGCAACCTCTGGATTTGAACGAATGGCTCGACCAGAAACTGGCTTTCATGAACAGCGAATTTGCCCGGGCCAAAACAAAATTGCGCACCCACTTCGACCCCGCGCTGCCGACCATCAGCGCCGACGCGGAACAATTGTGGCAGGCGACCCTGAACCTGATTCGCAACAGTCTCGAGGCCATGCCGGAGGGCGGGGCATTGACCATCGGCACCTGGCGGGAAGGCGGACAGGTGCGCTTGCGGGTGGCCGATAGCGGTAAAGGCATGACCGAGGAACAGCTCAAGCAGGTGTTCGTGCCGTTCTTCACGACCAAAACCGGAGGCACGGGCCTGGGCCTGGCACTCGTCCAGCAGATTGCCATCGAGCACGGCGGCCACGTCGAATGCGAAAGCGCCGTCGGCAAAGGCAGCACCTTCACCCTGGTCCTGCCGTTGGCGGAGAAAACCGGATGACGATCGAAAAAAACATCTTGTTGGTGGACGACGATGAACGGCTGTGCCGCGCGGCCGCCAAAGTCCTGGCCGGCGCCGGCTATCCGGTGACCGTCGCCGCCTCGGGCGGCGAAGCCCTGGACCGGCTGAAAGCAACCGGCTTTGCGCTGGTAATCTGCGACCTGCGTTTGCCGGATGGGGACGGCATCGGCTTGCTCAAGCAGCTGCGCGAACTTCTGCCGGAGTTGGAAGTGGTGATGATTACCGGACACGGCAGTATCGAGCAGGCGGTCGAAGCCATGCGGCTGGGCGCTTATGATTTCATTCAAAAACCGCTCGACAGCACTGCGCTGCTGAAAACGGTCGCCAAGGCCCTCGAGAAACAGCACCTCAGCCGCGAGAATCGCCAGTTGCGTCATCAACTCCACCAACAACGCGGCGTGGAAGCGCTGATCGGCAGCAGCCCGGGGATGCGGGAGGTCAAAAAACTCATCCGCCAGATCGCTCCGACCGGCGTCAATGTGCTCATTCAGGGCGAAAGCGGCACGGGCAAGGAAATTGTCGCCGATGCGCTCCACTCCCTCAGTGACCGGCGCGACCGACCGTTACTGAAAATCAGTTGCGCGGCGATTCCCGAAACGCTGCTGGAGAGTGAATTGTTCGGCCATGAGCGGGGCGCGTTTACGGGGGCCGCCACCGCCCGGCCGGGCAAATTCGAACTGGCCGACGGCGGCACATTGCTGCTGGACGAAATTGCGGAGATGAGCCCGCCATTGCAAGCCAAGCTGCTTCGCGTGTTGCAGGACGGGCGCTTCCAGCGGCTCGGCAGCGCGAAGGAACTCCAGGTCAACGTACGCCTGCTTTGCGCCACCCATGCCGACATCCCGCGGGCCGTGGCGGAGAACCGGTTCCGGCACGACTTGTATTACCGGATCAATACCGTTCAACTGGCATTGCCGCCGTTGCGCGAGCGGCGGGACGACATTCCGCTGCTGGCGGAACATTTCCTGGAGAACTTTGCCGTGGCGATGGGCAGGGACGTTCACACGATTGCTCCGTCAGCGCTCGGCCAGTTGCTCGGTCACGACTGGCCGGGCAACGTCCGCGAACTCGAACACGTGGTTCAGCGCGCCGTGGCCCTGGCCAAAGGCGGAACAATTACTGCTTTCGCTTTCGCCCCGGCGGTTCCTGGCGCGGTAAACGCGGCGACCAACGGTACGGACGGATTGAGCATCTCCATTCCCATCGGCACCACCATGGACGAAGCCACCCGCCGATTGGTCCAGGCCACGATCAAGCAATGCGAGGGGAATAAACTCAAGGCTGCCCGGTTGCTCGGCATGGCTCCGCGGACGATGTACCGGCATTTTTCAGATTCAACCCGCTAACCATGGTCGGCCAATATGGCAGTCATTCGACTGCCGCATTGGCATGAATCATTGGATTTCAACAACGCGGCGGAAAAGCATTCCTGTGAGAATCTGATTAAAAATCAAGCACTTCCGCACGAACCCGGCTTGCTGGCACTATCCCTGCAAAACAAAAAATTTAACAATGAAAAACATTCGCAATAAGTCGGTTTTGATTGTCGACGACGATGCCCGAATGCTCCGGGCGCTGGACAAGGTGTTAACCGGCGAAGGCTGTACGGTGACCAGCGCAACGTGGGCGGGAGATGCGATTGATATTCTGACGGAGCGAAAAAAGCAAATTGATCTGGTCATCACGGATTTGCGGATGCCGTTCGTGACCGGGATCACGACCGTCTACGCCATTCACAACCTCCTCCCCGATTTGCCGGTAATTGTGCTGACCGCTTTTGGCAGCCCGGAAGTCAAGGCCGAGTGTCTGCGGCAGGGCGCCATCGCCTTTTTGGAAAAACCCCTGGACACGCCTCACCTGCTGGAAGTGGTCGAAGGAATTTTCTCCGCGCCGAACACCGGCCCGGAACCCGGCCGGGTCAAGGCCAGGGAAATTATCAAAGAAAAAATGCGTTAACCAACGGCCCGGCCGGTGGCGTATAGAGCCGACCGATGAATCCGATTCATGCCGGACGCCACCGTGACGAAGCCAACAAGAGAAAGGAATGAAAGTCTATGAATACCGATGTTAACAAACCAATTCGTCCCCCCAAAAAATCCACAACCGTTATCGTCGGCGTAATTACGCTGGCGATTGGCGTGTTGATTGGACTTACGGTGACAAAATCGATGGGCGGAAATTCCGCCGGCCTGGAAACGGCCAAAACCCCGGCGAGCCAGATGGCGTCCGCTTCGGCTCCGGGCCCGAATCCGGCCTCGCCGGCCGAATGGAATCCCTTCCCGGAAATCCGCAACCTGCAATTGCAGATGGACCAGGTGTTCAACCAGTTGTCCGATCAATTCCGTTTGGAGCCAGGCCTCAATTCCTTGCAGGTAAATCCAGGCTACTCCTCCTCGCTCACTGTGCAGGATCTGAAGGACCGGTATGAAGTGCGCGCTTTTCTGCCCGACGCCAGGACTTCCGACGTCGACGTCAGCCTCGAGGGCAGCCAGACGTTGAAGGTCCGGGTCAGCAATAAAGCCACCGAAACTTCCGGCAAGAATACGGCGACCACCCGCGTCGCCGAATGGGGCCAGTACGAACAAACCATCCAGCTTCCCACACCGGTGAAAGCGGATCAGTTGAAGATTGAACGCAAAGACCACGAATTGCTCATCACTATTCCCAAGGCGTGAAGCACAAACCGGAAACGTACGAGGGGGTGGAGGAAACCGACACCTGCGGCGGCGGGGGTGAAAGGAGCCGCCGCGGGTGAGCCGGGGTTTCCCCCGGCCGGCGACAAACTGAACCGGTGAAGACGGCGGAAAGGAGATTTGATATGAAAGGGACAGACAAGGTTAAAGCCACGGGCCTGGCGCTGGGAATGGCCGTGTTTGTGGCCAGCGGGCTAATGGCGTTGGTCGCAGCTGAAAAAAATCCCGTTGACAAATCGCTGCCCGCCGGCCCTCTGGACCCGGCGGTGATCGCATCGGCCGAGCAACTGGGCCGGGCGTTCAATCTGGTGGCCGAGCACGTGAAACCGGCGGTGGTCAGCGTGTACTCGGAAAAAAACATCACTCTGACCGAGCCGGAATTCCCGTTCGGCCATGACCTCTTCCGCCATTTTTTCGACGGACAGGTTCCGCAATTCCCCCAGCCGCGCCAATATCACGGCCAGCGACGCGGCATGGGGTCGGGCATGATTCTCGACAAGGAAGGTCATATTCTCACCAACTTTCACGTCGTCCGCGACGTGGATGACATCAAGGTGCGTTTGGCCGATAAACGGACCTTCGAGGCCGAGATCGTTGGTTCCGACCCGAAGACCGATGTGGCCGTGCTCCGGATAAAGGGGCGCGTGCCGGACCATCTACCCACCATTACCCTCGGCGATTCGGATGCCCTGAAGGTCGGGAACCTGGTTCTGGCGGTCGGCGCGCCTTTCGGTCTGTTGCAGACGGTGACAGAAGGCGTCATCAGCGCCACCGGCCGTTCCGCCATGGGGATTACCGATTACGAAGATTTCCTGCAAACCGACGCTGCGATCAACCCGGGCAATTCGGGTGGTCCGCTGGTCAACATGCGCGGTGAGGTCATCGGCATGAACAGCGCCATCGCCACCGATGTCGGACAGTTTGCGGGCGTCGGCTTCGCCATTCCCAGCAACCTCATCAAAACCATGCTGCCCCGGCTGGTCAAGGGCGAGCAGATTGTCCGCGGCCAACTGGGAGTGATTATCCAGGAGATGAACGCAGACCTCGCCAAACAATTCGGCCTGTCCGAACCCAAAGGCGTCCTGGTCAGTCAAGTGAACAAAGGTTCGGCCGCCGAAAAGGCCGGCATCAAGAATGGCGATGTCATCGTCCGCTACGACGGCAGTGATATCACCGACGTCCAGCAATTACGCAACCTCGTGGCCAACACACTGCCGGGGACGCGGGTCAAACTTGAAATCCTCCGCAACGGCAAGACGGAACCTATCACCGCAACGGTCGGCACGCTGAGCGAGGAAACTGCGGCTGCCTCGGAAACGGGGGCCACCTTGTTGACCAAGCTCGGTCTGAGCGTGCAAACCCTCACCCCGGACCTGGCGAAGCAATTGAATGTGGCGGCAAAACAAGGCGTGGTCATCACCGATGTGAATGAAAGCAGCCTGGCTTCGGTGGCGGGTCTGGAGAAAGGCGACGTGATTGTCGAGGCCGATCGCCAGCCAGTGGCCGACGTGGACGCGCTCGAGCAGGCGCTCGCCAAGGCAAAGGACCGGGACCAGGTGTTGTTGCGGGTCACCCGACCGGGCGGCAGCCTGTTTGTTGTGCTGCAGATGAAATGAAGGGCTCCCCGACACCGGGCGGCCGCAGGGCAGCGTCCCGGTTCAGGTGCGTCGGACGGACCGTCGGCCAATTTTAATACCGTTTGGCCCGGGATCTTCCTGACTGCGGGGCAAGGAAAATTTTATAATCTTGAACATTGCCATGGGCCGGGTGGTCAAAGCGACTGAATTAAACCGCGCAGGTAAAGTTGTATAAAGGAGTTTTATATGGCCATTTTACTACAGGTGAAATGGGTGGATCGGGCTGAGGAGGGTGAACCGCATCAACGCATCCGGCTTATCGGCGGGGATTCCAGGCGCCTGCAATGGCAACACACGCAGGAGCAAGCCATTGAATCCATCGAACGCGGCCTGTTCAGTTATTACGTGGAAAAGGACGCCCGCATCTTAAAATTGGATGTCGGGCTGACTGCCGATGGCAAAAAATATCTCACCGTTCCGGAAGCCGGCGGGGATCCACAACTTCTGTTGGACCTGCCAAATATCCCCGT
>Ga0335080_10006217_pt1 | contig 12339 bp, 9 predicted proteins | sample Lox_Sample_34_FD_206720 | JGI IMG/M metagenome (GOLD analysis project Ga0335080, IMG submission 206720) | Soil microbial communities from Loxahatchee National Wildlife Refuge, Florida, United States - Lox_Sample_3.4 | ecosystem: Environmental > Terrestrial > Soil > Wetlands | place: USA: Florida...
AGGCGGCGAGCCTGCACCTGCTGTCCGGCGGCCGGTTCGAGCTCGGCATCGGGGCCGGCTGGTACCAGCCCGAGTACGCCGCGGCGGGCATCGCCTTCGACACGGCGGGCCGGCGCATCGCCCGGCTAGACGAATCGCTCTCCATCATCAAGGCCCTGCTGGCCGGGACGCCGGTCCGGCACTCGGGCGAGTTCTACCAGATCGACGGGCTGGATCTCGACGTCCTCCCGATGCCCAGGTCCGGTGCGCCGCGGCTGCTGGTGGGCGCGGGCGGCCCGCGTATGCTGCGGCTCGCCGCCAGGCACGCGGACATCGCCGGCGTCCTGCCGGCGCCGATCAGGGACTCGGCCGACGGCGACGATCCCAGGGACCGGCTGCCGGCGGCGTTCAACGCGAAGGTCGGCGTGCTGCGGGAGGCGGCCGGCGACCGGTTCGGGAACCTGGAGATCAGCGCGTTCGGCACGTTCATCGTCACGGGCAGGCGGCTGGCCGCGACCGAAGACCTGATCGCGCGGCGCGGCTGGACAGGGATCGACGCCGAGACGGTGTGGCAGATGCCGACGATCTTCATCGGCAGCGCGGAACAGATCCGTTCCGACCTGCTCGAACGGCGCGATCGCTGCGGCCTGTCCTACCTCGTCGCCGACGACAGCGCGCTGCCCGCGCTGGCGGAGATCGCCGGCGGCCTGTAATCCCGCCGACGTGTGCTCGATGTCCGCGGGCGGCAGGTGCCGCACCTGCTCCCTGGTGATGTTCAGCCTGAATCCGTCCGCGCCGACCTCCGCCACGGCGGACCGCGGGACCAGCACCGTCCTGCGGCCCCACAGGTGCCCCTCCCGCAGGAGTATCGAGGTCACCCGGCCGCTGCCTGCCTCGACGACGAATCCGAGCACGTGCCCGATGTCGCCGTCCGTCGCGTGCACGTGATCACCGCGGAACACCTCGTCCTCATCCGGCAGCTGGTCCGGGACGGTGTCGACGGTCACGGGCTCCGGGATCCCCCCTGGGGTGCCTGGCGCTGCCGGCAGCATGCCGCCCGGAGCGTAATAGGGCCACGCGACCGCCGGTCCCCACATGTCGCCGTAGGCCTCGTAGCCCTCATCGCCCGGGAACAATGTCTGCTCGGCGGGATGCAGCTGCTCGTACTCGGCCCCGGTGCAGCGCAGCCGGACCTCGCCCTGAGCGGTATCGGCTCCCCCGATGTCGACGAGGCTGAGCGGGACAATCCTGGCGGGCGCCTCCCGGCGCGCCGGCTCCACCACCAGGTGGGTGACCGCGTCCGTGGCGCGGTTGATGACCAGGGTCATGAGCGTGCCGCAATCGCCGTCCGCGCAGCGAACCTCGGCCTCGAGCCTGAACAACTGTGCCTGCGGCATGCCGTCCTCCCGCGTTGTCATCGCCAGCCTCAGCGTAGTGTCAGGCCGGCTCACGCGGCCACAATGCCGTCAGCTGGCTCGGGCTGATGTTGCCGCCGCTGCAGACGATCGCCACCTTGCGCTCCGCGAACCGCCCGGGCGCGCTCAGTACCGCCGCGAGGGCGGCCGCGCCGGCCGGCTCGACGAGGTTGCGCGTCTTCTCGATCATCAGCCGCGTCGCGTCCTTCAGCGCGTCTTCCGGTACGAGCACGAAGTCATCCAGCATCGCCCCCAGGATCTGCTGCGGCAGCTCGAACGCGGTCCTGGTGGCCAGTCCTTCCGCGAACGTGCTAGTGGTGTCCTCCACGAGGGCGCCCTCCCGCCAGGAGCGGTACGCGGCCGGAGCCGCCGCGGACTGCACGCCGATCACCTCGACCGACGAGCGCACCGCCTTGGCCACCACGCAGGCCCCCGCCGCCCCGCTGCCGCCGCCGACCGGGACCACGATCACCTCGGTGTCCGGCCATGCTTCGAGGATCTCCAGGGTGGAGGTCGCCACCCCCGCGATGAGGGCCGGCTCGTTCCCTGAGTGGATGTACCGGTATCCGTGCCGGGCGGCCTCCTGTTCGCAGTGCTCACGGGCCTCATCGAAGTCCCGGCCGTGAAAGACCACCTCGGCGCCCAGCGCCCGCATCGACTCCACCTTGACCGGGTTCGACTGCTCGGGCATGCAGATCACCGCCCGCACGCCGAACAGGTCCGCCGCGTAGGCCACCGACTGGCCGTGATTTCCTGTCGAGGCGGAGATGACACCCCGGTCCCGCTCATCGCCGCTCAGCTGGCTGACCAGGTTCACGCCGCCGCGGACCTTGAAGGCGCCCACCGGCTGGTGGTTCTCATGCTTGACCCGCACTTGAGCCCCGGTCAGGGCATCCAGCGCGGGATAGCGGTACAGCGGGGTCGGCCGCAGGTAGGGCGCGATGCGCTGCCGCGCCGCGAGGACGTCAGCCAGGTCCGGCGCCGGGGAGACGGTCATGCCACGTGTCTACCACGGTGTCCGTCACAGTGCGCGCGTGCCGGCGCGGCAGCGGGTGCCGGCGGAAAAACCCCCGGTATCCGATGAACAGCGGGTGGACGACCACCACCACGTCAGCGCCGGCCTGGTACCACATGGTGTCAGCGCACGATGCGCAGCGCGACCTTGCGGTCGCCGCCGTTGTGCTTGACCAGCGCGAACCACAGTGGCAGCAGGGCGTCGACGGTCTGCGTCGCGGTCGCGTCACCGAGGAACGCCGGCTCGAGACCGACGGCGCTGATGAGTTCCTCGGCGGTCGCCCGCGCCTCAGGATCGGCGGCGAAGAACAGGTTCGCGCCGGGCACCGGGTCGGCGAAGTTCTCCCAGCCGAGGGAGTTGAACGCCCGGACGTACCTGGCCGATGGCGCGGCTGCCGCCAGGAGCGCCCGGCTGTCGAGCTCCGGCGCGCCGACCCGGTTCACCGCGTCGATCACCACCTTGCCCGCCAGCGCCGCGCCCTGCTCGTTTACGACGCCAGGCACGGCCTGGCCCGGCACAGCCAGCAGCACCACCTCGGAGCCGTCCAGCGCGTCGCCGATGCTGCGCACCGGCACCCCGCCCGGGCCTTCGCCTGAGCCGTCCCTGGCGCCGAAAACCACGTCGTGCCCGGCGGACCGCCACCTGCTCCCGAGCGTTCCGCCGATGTTGCCTTTGCCTATGACCGCAATCTTCATGCCCGCCACCAACCGGTGTGACGCCCGTCTCATTCCCGTACCCGGGACAGCCCTTGACAACTCAAAAACTGATATCACAATGATAGTAGATAACTGACAGGGAGGCGGCCATGGGCGAGCCAGCCATCGAGGTGCAGGGACTGCGCAAGAGTTTCGAGAAGAAGGAAGCCGTGGCGGGGATCGACCTGGATATCGCGGCTGGTTCCCTCGCGGGCCTGGTCGGGCCCAACGGAGCGGGGAAGACGACAACGCTCTCCATGATGACAGGGCTGCTGCGGCCGGACGCGGGCCGGATCGTGATCAAAGGAATCGACGTGTGGGCCGACCCGGTCGCCGCCAAGGCGGTGATCGGGGTAGTGCCCGCCGAGGCCAGGCTGTTCGAGCGGCTGAGCGGCGAGGAAGTCCTGGAGTACGCCGGCCGGCTGCGGGGCCTGCCGGCCGCCGAGGCCCGCTCGCGGGCGGCGCAGCTGCTCGAGGTGCTCGACCTGGCCGCTGACGCGAAGCGGCTCGTCGCGGACTACTCCACCGGGATGCGCAAGAAGACCGCGCTCGGCTGCGCGCTGATCCACAATCCGTCCGTGCTGTTCCTGGACGAACCGCTCGAGGGAGTGGACCCGATCTCCGCCGACGTGATCAGGCGGCTGCTGACGCGCCTGGTCGGTACCGGCGCCACCGTGCTGTTCTCCAGCCACGTCATGGAGCTGGTCGAGCAGGTCTGCGATCACGTATCCGTCATCGACAAGGGCAGGATCCTGGCGACCGGCACGACCGACGAAGTGCGCGGCGGCAAGACCCTGCAGCAGGCGTTCATCGACCTGGTCGGAACGAGGGCGAAGGATGAGGAGGGATTGACATGGCTCGGATCCTCGTCGAACTGAAGCTCCGCCTGGTACGCAACGCGCTGCGCTCGTCCACCGCCGCGCAAGTCACGTTCCTGATCAGCACGCTGTGCGCCGCGGTTGTCGCGATCGGGATCTTCTGGCTCCTGGCCCAGTTGCGTTCTCAGAGCGCGGCGGTGGACCTGACCACGGTCATCTTCGGCATCTTCGCGATCGGGTGGCTGGTCGCCCCGATCTTCGCCTTCGGCCTGGACGGCACGCTCGACCCGGCGACGTTGGCCCTCTATCCGCTCCGCACCCGTCAGCTCGTCCCCGGGCTGCTCGCCGCGTCAGCTGCGGGCGCTTGGCCGGCGGCCAACGTGCTAGGCCTGCTCGGCGTCACGATCGGGCTGGCTCGCGGGGCGCTCGGCGTGTTCGTCGCGTTCATCGCGGTGGTGGTTCAGGTGCTGTTCTGCATCGTGCTGGCGCGGCTCGTGACCACCGGACTGGCGGGACTGCTGCGCTCGCGCCGCGGCAAGGACCTCGCCGTCTTCCTGTTCATCCCGATCTTCGCCATATTCGAGTTCCTCATCCAGGTGATACCCCGGGCCGCTTCCTCTGGGCAGCTGAGCCCGGCGAGCTTCGCCGGCATCGACAGCTGGATGCGCTGGCTGCCGCCCGGCCTGGCCGCGCACGCGATCCAGGACGCATCGACCGGGCACCCGGGCGCCGCCGCGGCGGGCCTTGGCCTGCTGGCGGCCGTCATCATCCTGCTCGGCGTTCTGTGGGTGCGCTCGCTGAGCCGCGCCCTGGTCACCGCGGACACCTCTACCGGGTCATCGCGGGTGCGCAATGCCGTGCTGCCGCTGGCGCGGTACGGCCTGCGCGGCGCCGTGGCCGCCAGGTTCCTGAAGTACCAGCGCCGCGACCCCGCGTCCCTCGCTTACTGGGCCATTGTCGTCGTCATCATGTTCATCTGCTGCGCCAGCACGATCTTCGGCCGGCAGCACCATCCCGCGGTCGTGATCACCAGCGCGGTCTTCGGCGCCGCGTTCGCCGGCGCGTATCACGCTAATTTCGCCGGGCAGGCCGGGCCGGGGTTCGTGATCGAGGCCCTGGCACTGAGCGGGCGCCGGCAGCTGCGTGCCTATTTCTCGGCCCAGGACATCGTGTTCGGCGCGATCGCGGCACCGCTCATCACGGGGATGTCCTTCGCCCTCGCGGCCCTGATCGGGGACCTGAGGGAGGGCTGCGTCGCCGCCGCGGTCGGCCTGGCCGGGCTCGGCGCGGGGCTGGCGCTGGCCAACGTCTTCGGCGTCGTGCTGGCCTATCCCTTGCAGAAACGAGCCGGCAATCCGCTGCCGCAGCAGGCTCAGGGGTACGGCGCGCACGCGGTCGGCACCATCTTCGGCACCCTCGCGTGCGTCGCGGTAGCCGCCATTCCCGTGATTCTCCTCGGCAACCTGACCATCCACGATTCCGCGGCGATCGCGCTGCCGGTGCTGTTCGGCTGCGCGGTGGCCTACGGCCTCGGGCTCGCGTGGGTCGGGGTGCGGGCCGCCGCCGTCCTGGCCGCGGGCAAGCTGCCTGAGCTCTGCCAGGTCGCCATGCGCACCACCCTGTAATGCCGTTTCACTCTTGGATGCGGGCGCGACCTCGTTGATCGCGGCGAGCGCGTTGAGCGTACGGGGGTAGCCGATGAACGGGAGCAGGACGGTGATGACACCGATCAGCGTCTGCCGGTCGTTCCCGACGTTAAGGTTGGCCGCCACGTGGCTCCTGACCTGCGGGTCGCACCCACCCAGCGCGGCGAGCATGGCGAAGGTGATCAGCTCCCGCACCGGGACACCGATCCCGTCGCGGGTGAGGTAGTCGCCGAAGCTCCGGGTCGGTGACCTTCAGCGTTGAGACGCGGCCAGGGTTCGTTCCTCCCATCACAGCGCTCCCACCCGCACCAGCGACTTGATGGCCCGCCGCTCGTCCATGGCCCGGTAGGCGTCGGCGATGTGGTCGAGATCGGTTTCGTAGTCGAAGACCCGGCCGGGGTCGATGACACCGTCGAGGACGTCGCCGAGCAGTTCGGGGATGTAGATCCGGGCCGGGGCCGGACCGCCCCGCCAGCCGGTGTTGCGGAAGAACGTCTCGGCGAATGGCAGCTGGCCGTGCGGGACGCCGACGATGCCGACGGTGGAGCCGGGCCTGGCGACGCCGAACGCGGTCGCGATGGACTGGGCGCTGCCGACGCACTCAAGTGCCGCGTCGGCGCCGATGCCGCCGGTCAGATCAAGCACAGCCTGGATCGCCTCCTCGCCGCGCGCCTCGACGACGTCGGTGGCGCCGAACTCACGGGCGACCTCCTGCCGGCCAGCGTGACGGCTGAGCGCGATGATGCGCTCCGCGCCGAGCCGCCGGGAGGCCAGGACGGCGCACAGGCCGACCGCGCCGTCCCCGACGACAGCCACCGTGTCGCCCTTCTTCACCCCCGCGGCGGCCGCCGCGTGATGCCCGGTCGACATCACATCGGACAGTGCGAGCAGCGACCGGAGCATCGCATCCGGATGTTCCGATCCTGGGACGGGCACGAGGGTGCTGCCGGCCAGCGGAACACGGACCGCCTCCCCCTGGCCGCCGTCGATCGTGCCGTTGCCGAAGGTCCCCCCGGCGGGGCAGGTGATGGTCGACCCGTTCAGGCAGTTCGGGCAGGACATGTCGCTGTAGATGAACGGCGCGACCACCAGGTCGCCCTCGCGGATTCCCCGCACCTCGGCGCCGGCCTGCTCGACAACACCGATGAACTCGTGGCCGATCGAGCCAACCGCGTGGGCCGACTCGCCCCGGTAGTACCACAGGTCCGACCCGCACACGCAGCCAAGCACGACCCGGACGACGGCGTCGGTCGGCTCCTGAATGACCGGGTCGGGTCGCTCGCCGATCTCGACCATTCCTGGTCCCTTGAATATCGCGGCTCTCATCGTCAACACGGCTCCCTGCCCTCAGATGTCTTTGCTGACTCGACTCCAACCAATCACCTGGACGCCGCCGCAGGGAGGGCGGGATGTTCCAGGCACTGAGAGAACCCCTTCCGGGACGAGAGACAGCCGCGCCCGTTCCGGATAAAAGTCAAGATCATGCACTGAACCGGCACGCAGGCAGGCGTGCTTAGCCGGCGTCTGCGGCCGGGGCTGCCTGGTCCATGGTGGCGGCCCAGGTGGCGAGCAGCTTCAGGGCGTCGTCGGAGGGAGTACCTGGCTCGGCGCTGTACGCCGAGATCCGCAGGCCGCTGTCGGCGGCGAGATCCAGGGCCTCGAAGGTGAGGGTCAGGTCGCCGACGACGGGATGGTGGAAGCGCTTGGTGCCGGTGCGGTGGAAGCGGACATTGTGCGCGGCCCACCAGGTACGGAAGTGCTCGCTGCGGGTGGACAGCTCGCCGATCAGGTTCGACAGGGCCTTGTCGTGCGGGGTTTGCCCGGCCTCGGTGCGCAGCATGGCCACGACGTCCTGGGCCTGGCGCTCCCAGTCCGGGTAGAACGCGGGGGCGGCCGGGTCGAGGAACAGGAACCGGGCGGTGTTGGCCGGCTGGGCGGGGCCGGTGAGGATCGGGGCGAACAGCGCCGCGGCAAGCCGGTTAGCGGCCAGGATGTCCAGCCGGGCGTTGCGGACGTAGGCCGGGGTCGTGGTCATCGAGTCCAGGATGCGCCGTACGCTCGGCCGGACCTGCTGCGGGGACGGGCGGCGGGGCGCCCGCGGCGGGGCCGGGGCGGACGCGCGGGCGAGGTCGAACAGGTGAGCGCGCTCGGCCTCATCGAGCTGCAGGGCGCGGGCGATGCCCTCCAGCACGCTGTCGGACGCGCCGTGCGCCCGACCGCGTTCCAGCCGGGTGTAGTAGTCGATGCTCACCCCGGCCAGCAGCGCGACCTCTTCCCGGCGCAGCCCTGCGACACGGCGGTTGCCGCCGTAGGCGGGCAGCCCGGCCTGGTCCGGGGTGATCCGGGCGCGGCGGGAGACCAGGAAATCGCGCATCTCGTTCCCGTTGTCCACAACCCCAGGCTACGGGTGCGTCGCACGGCCTGGGGGGTCCTGTCAGTACCCCGAACGCCAGACTCTCCCTCCCGGCGTTTGCCGCTGGTTTGCTGGGTAGGGCCGCCGAATCAGCGAATAAGGAGAAGCCAGCATGGAATACCGCCGTCTGGGACGCACCGGCGTCGCCGTCAGCAGCCTGTGCCTGGGCGCCATGATGTTCGGCGAGTGGGGCACCAAGGACCACCAGGAGAGCATCAAGATCATCCACCGCGCCCTGGACGCCGGGATCAACTTCATCGACACCGCCGACGTGTACTCCGCCGGCGAGTCCGAGGTGATCGTGGGCAAGGCCCTGGCCGGCGGCAGGCGCGACGACATCGTGCTGGCCAGCAAGGTGCACATGCCGATGGACGAGGACCCGAACCAGCGCGGCAACTCCCGCCGCTGGATCATCCGCGAGGTCGAGAACTCACTGCGCAGGCTGGGAACGGACTACCTGGACCTGTACCAGGTGCACCGGTACGACCCGGAGACAGACCTGGACGAAACCCTCGGCGCGCTGTCAGACCTGGTCCGGGCGGGCAAGGTCCGCTATTTCGGCCACTCGACCTGGCCGGTCTCGGCGATCGTGGAGGCGCAGTGGACCGCGCAGGAGCGCGGCCGGGAACGGTTCCGCACCGAGCAGCCGACCTACTCGATCCTCACCCGCGCGATCGAATCCGATGTGCTGCCCACCTGCGTCCGGTACGGGATGGGCGTGCTGTCCTACAGTCCGCTGGCCGGGGGCTGGCTATCGGGCCGCTACCGCACCGGAGACGAGGGACCCTACTCGGTGGCGCGGCAGCGGCTGGCCAACCGGTTCGACCTGTCGCTGCCCGAGAACCAGCGCAAGCTGGAAGCCGCAGGGCAACTCGGCGAGCTAGCCGGCAAGACGGGGATCACCTTGATCGAGATGGCCATCGCGTTCGTCCTGCGCCACCCCGCCATCACTTCCGCCATCATCGGCCCGCGGACCATGGAGCACCTGGAATCCCAGCTCACCGCAACCGACACCGTGCTCGGCGACGACGTGCTCGACCGGATCGACGAGATCGTCCCGCCCGGCATCACCCTCAACCCGGCCGACAACGGCTGGGTCAGCCCCGCCCTCCAGGCCTCGGCACGGCGCCGCTGACCTGGTCTCCAAAGGGAGGAACCACCACCATGACTTCGCCCGTTCCGATGCTGACGCTGAACAACGGCGTGCCTATGCCCGCTATCGGGCTCGGCGTCTTCCAGACCCCGCCCGAGCAGACCGTCGCCGCAGTCGAAGTCGCCCTGGCGACCGGTTACCGGCACATCGACACCGCCGCCGCGTACCTGAACGAGCGCGAGGTCGGCGAGGGCATCCGCCGCTCCGGCCTCGGCCGGTCGGAGATCTTCATCGAGACCAAGGTCTGGATCAGCGACTACGGCTACGACCAGACCCTGCACGCCTTCGACAAGAGCACCGCCAAGCTAGGCGTCGGCCACCTCGACCTGCTGATCCTGCACCAGCCGTTGCCGTCGGCGTTCGATCGTACTATCGGTGCCTACAAGGCGCTGGAACGGCTCATGGCCGACGGGAAGGTGCGGGCCATCGGGGTCTCCAACTTCATGCCCGAGCACCTCAGCCGGCTGCTGGAGGCTACCGATATCGTGCCCGCCGTCAACCAGGTCGAGCTGCACCCGTACTTCACCCAGCCCGGCGTGCAGAAAGCAAACGCGGAGCACGGCACCCTCACCCAGGCCTGGTCCCCGATCGGCGGCATCACGTTCTACCGCAGCAGCGGGAAGAGCACCCTGCAAGACCCGGCCATCCTCGCCACCGCCAGCGCCCACGGCAAGACCGTGGCCCAGGTGATGCTGCGCTGGCACCTCCAGCGCGGCCGTTCGGTCATACCTAAGTCGGTCAGGCCCGAGCGGATAGCGGAGAACTTCGACGTGTTCGGCTTCGACCTCACTCCGGACGAGCTCGACGAGCTCGACGCCCTCGACACCGGCGTACGCGGCGGACCCGAGCCAGCCTCCATCACCCTTGAGAACTTCGGCAGGCCAATCCCCGAAGCGTGAGCGCAAGACCGCGTGTCACTGAGGCTTGATGGCCTGCCGGGCACGTTCGCTCCTAAGAGCGGATCTGCTAGCTGAAGATCTGATCCATGACCTCGGCGCCGCGGGTTAGGGCGGGCACGATCTGATGCCGGTAGACCAGTTCCGTCGTCGCCGTCTGGTTGTGCCCGGCCAGCAGCGCGATCGCCTCCACCGGGACACCGCGAGCCGACAGCAGCGACACGAACGTATGCCGCATCTCCCGCGGCACCCACCCCGTGCCCAGCCCGGCCTCCTCCGTGATCGCCCGGAACATCCGCCGCACGTTGTGATCATCCATCGGCGTCCCCACCGCCGACGCGAACACCAGTCCGCGGTCCTGCCACAATGGCCCGGCCGCCAGCCGGTCCTGCGCCTGCCGCACCCGGTGCTCCCGCAGCGCCTCCACGCACTTACGCGGCAGTGCCAGCGTCCGCCGCGACTCCGGCGTCTTGGTGTCGCCCCCGGCCCGCTCGGCTCGCCACACGAACACGGCCACCTGCTCGTGGTCGAACCCGGCCTCCGACACCGGCACCCACTGCCCAGCAACCCAGGCCACCACGTGATCCCACCGCAGCGCCCGCGCCTCCTCCGTCCGCACGCCCGACAGCAGCGATACGACGATGTACGCCTCCAGCCGCGTCCCCCGGGCCGCCGCCATCAAGGAAACCGCCTGCTCAAACGTCAGCGACTTCGACGGCCGCCCGCCCAGCTGCCCCTTCGGCGGCTTCACCAGCGCCGCGACGTTCCGCCCCACCAGGTCGTCCCGCTCGGCGTGCCGGATCGCCCGCACCAGCACGTTGTGCGCCATCTGCACGGTCCGCGTCGAGACCCGTGTCGCTAGATTAGCCAGCGCCTTCTGGACAGCGCCCGCAGTCAGCTTCGTCAGCTCGACCGTACCCAGCTCCTCGCGGAGCGCCTTGGCGATCGTGTTCCGGTACACGGTCACGGTCGATGGCGCCAGCCCGTCCAGCCCGGTCTCCAGCCAGTCATCCAGCGCGTCGTTCACCGTATAGTGCCGCCGCGGCCGCACCCCGTTCTCGGCCTGCTGATGGAGCTCCTTGAGCTTCTCCCGAACTTCAGTCTTGGTCCGGGCCATCACCCGCTTGCGGATGCGCGTCCCTGATGGGCTGTAACCGAGGCTGACGGCACCTACGTAGCAGCTCTTGGCCTCGTTCCCAGTAGATCGAGTCCTCGCCGCGCCCACGTCGCTTGCCCGAAACAACCGTTCATGAGAACCAATGTACGCCGATTGGCTCACCTATTGGCTCACCTAAGGCCTCGAAAGAAGCCTTAAAAAGCTCTGACCTGGCGCGCCCGGCAGGATTCGAACCCGCGACCCGCTGCTTAGAAGGCAGCTGCTCTGTCCGGCTGAGCTACGGGCGCTCGAAGGTAATTGTGCACGGAGAAGATCACGTGACGGCTACACGAAGGTCGCAGTGTGTCGGCCCTTGGACGCCGCACCACCTCGGGAAACGGCTCGCCGTTAGCCCTCGAGGACTCCCCAACCGCAGAGGGTACCTCACCCTGCCGTCAGTCGTAGAGTTCCTCGAGGCCGATCAGCTGAATCGTCGGGTCACCCGCGGCCCGATCGACCAGCTCAGAATCGAAGCGAGCTCCGCTGTAACAAGTGAGTCTCGTCTGCTCCGTGTCGTACTCCTTCACGGCGAGCGGTCGCGGGCCCGGCGCAGCCGCTCGAGGTGACCGAGATTCGTGACCTTGTCCCACTTGGCCGCACCCGAGAGACAACACGCGGCGCGGGCGTCCTGGCTCGTCGGGCGCAAAGACGGCCGCGTCGACCTGAATCTGGCTGCGGCGGAGCGGATCGGGCACCACGCCTGCCACGACATCACCCGGCACTGTGCCGAATACCTGCGCTCCCGAAGATCGCGCCCAGTCACGGCAGACGGCCTCGAAATGCGGCCCGACCACCTGAGACAGGAAGGTGACCTGAGAGCGCAGCAGGCGCGCGCTGGACTGCTGCGCGTAGCCCCGAGAGCTGAGGGCGCGCTGGATCAGCGACGGCAGCGACGGGCTGGCTTTCATCAGGTACGGGAATTCGTCGATGATGATGAGACCTTGGTTTACCGCCCCGAACAGCCTCTCTAGTGCCTCGTCCCAGTCCGCGAAGGCGTACCGGCCGCCGCCGCCGTAGCTGGCCAGCGCTCGGCCGAAACTGGCCAGGGAATCCGTTTCGGTCGAGTCAGTGGCGGTAAAGAAGAAGCCGCCGAACGTGTCTGCGGCCGCGTCGGCTCAGCCCGCCTCATCCCGCCTCATCCCGCCTCATCCCG
>Ga0335080_10006220_pt1 | contig 12337 bp, 8 predicted proteins | sample Lox_Sample_34_FD_206720 | JGI IMG/M metagenome (GOLD analysis project Ga0335080, IMG submission 206720) | Soil microbial communities from Loxahatchee National Wildlife Refuge, Florida, United States - Lox_Sample_3.4 | ecosystem: Environmental > Terrestrial > Soil > Wetlands | place: USA: Florida...
AAGCACGCCGGGCGGGGCGCTAGAGGGCTGGCACCATGTCCACGCTCGCCGCCTTCCCCCGTCTCGCCGAGGAGATCCAGGCCTTCAACGCCCGAGGCCAGCTGGGGAAGGACCCGGTCGCCGCCTACTTCGCCGAGCGACGGAAGGCCCACGGGCTCTTCACCAACCTCCTGGTCGACAAGGAGCTCGAGCTCCTCAAGCCCTACCTCTTCTGCTACCGCGACCTGCCCCAGCGGGGCTCCGATGCTCCGGTCCGGGTGACCAACTTCATCGACGGCGAGTGGAGGCTGCCCGCGAAGGGAGAGATGGCGCTCCTGCGGAGCCTCGCCGACCGGCGCATCCCCCTCATGGAGGTGCCCGCGTCGACGCCCGAGGACGTGGAGCGCGCGGTGGGCGCGGCCGACCGGACCTGGAAGTCCCTGTCCTGGGCCGACGACGTCTTCACCTACCGGAAGACGGTCATCAAGAACTTCAGCCGGATGATGGACTACTTCAGCGAGGACTGCATGCGGGAGATCCGCCAGCAGATCCCGAAGACCCGGCTCGAGGCACAGAAGGACTTCTTCGAGGCCAAGCGCGCCGCGGATCACCTCGAGGGCTCGGCCGAGGCCGCGCTGCAGGGCGAGATCCTCCCGCCCATGCTCCCGGGTCACAGCTACTGGCGCAACCCGTGGGTGCCCGCCGGCGTGTCGGTCATCATCTCCCCGATGAACTTCATCTGGGGCATCCCCGGCATCCACCTGGTCGGGGCGTACCTGGCCGGGGTGCCGTTCATCTACAAGGGCCACCCCTTCGCCGGGATCAGCAACACCACGATGATCCGGATGATGCTCGCGGCCGGAGCCGACCCGGCCTACGTCCAGAAGGTCGAGGGCTTCGGCAAGGGCATCGCCACCCTCGCCACCGACAAGCGGGTGACGGTCGTCGCCGTGACCGGCTCGTCCGAGACGGCGAGCAAGATCCAGTCGGGCCGCGGGCTCAACCGCCTCCGTTTCGAGGGCGGCGGCTGCAACTGGTGCTACGTCGACGACGGATACAGCCCCGAGGAGCTCAAGAAGATCGCCGTCCGGCTCACCTACTCGGTCTGCGGCTTCGGCGCGCACAAGTGCACCTCGCTGCACGGTGTCGCCGCCTCGGCCAAGACGCTGGACACGCTCCTCGGCCTCGTCAACGAGGAGATGACCGGCTGGCGGGTCGCCGACCCACGCGAGGCGACCGACGACAAGGTCCTGAGCCCGCTGATGGTCCACAAGGCCCAGACGCTGGTGGACATCGTCGCCGCGGCGAAGAAGACCCCGGGCGTGACCGTCGTCCGCGAGGGCGGCAAGGCCGACGGCGCCTACGGCGAGCACTCCGAGGCGGTGAAGCCCGCGGTGCTCAAGGTCCGTCCCGACAGCACGGTCCGCGTGAACTGGGACGGAAAGGGCATGCAGGACGTCCGCCTGGCCACCACCGAGTTCTTCATGCCCATCCTGGTGGGGATGGAGCTGCCGGACTTCGAGTCCTACGTGCGCTTCTGCCTGTTCGAGAACAGCCACGACCTCGCCACCAGCGTCTGGACCCGGGACGACCGGAAGCTCCAGCTCGCGCGGCGGACCCTCGGCGGCATGCTCAAGGAGAACGACGGCACCGACTCGGCCCTGGAGTGGGAGGAGTTCGGCGCCTCGGGCATTGGCGACTCGGGGAACATGGGCGTCGGCGAGGTGACCGCGACCCTCAGCATCTACACCCGGCGCCAGAAGGGGCGGCACCTCGTCTTCTGACGGGCCCCGAGGCCGCGTCGCGCGCCGCACCGCGACGTCCGTTCGGGAGAGCGAGCCCGCCGCGCCTCGGCTAGAAGGGGCCCATGCGCCGCCTCGGCCCGGCCGCCCCGGAGGTCACCATCGAGTTCGAGGGCAAGCCGCTCCCGGCACGCGAGGGGGAGCCGGCGGCCTGTGCCCTGCTGGTCGCTGGCGAGACCGTCTTCTCCCGGAGCATCAAGTACCACCGCCCGCGCGGCCCGTTCTGCATGGCCGCCTCGTGCTCGAACTGCCTGGTGCGGATCGACGGCGTGCCGAACCGCTTCGCCTGCCAGACGCCGGTGCGCCAGGGGATGCGCATCGAACGGCAGAACGCCTACCCGAGCGTGAAGGTCGACGTCTTCTCCAGCATCGACTGGCTCTTCCCCAAGGGGATGGATCACCACTCGATGTTCGCCGGCGTCCCGGTGGCCGAGAAGGTGATGGCCACGGTGGCGCGCCACCTCGCCGGGCTCGGGCTCCTGCCGGATGCGGCGCCGCCTCCGGCGCGTCCCGCGGAGCTGCTCCGGGTCGACGTCGCGGTGGTGGGGGCCGGCCCGGCGGGTCTCGCCGCCACGGAGGTGCTCGCCACCGCCGGGAAGCCCCCGCTGGTCCTCGAGCAGGAGGACCGGGTGGGCGGCCGGGACGCGCTCGACGCTCCCGAGGACGGACGCGACGGCCCGGCGCGGATCCCCGCCGGCGCCCAGCTCCGCCTCGGCACCTCGGTGCTCGGCCTCTACGACGACGAGCTAGGCCGGGTGCTGCTCGCCGTGCAGCGGGATCCGGAGGGCGCCCGGGTCCTCCTCGTGCAGGCGCGCGACACGCTCTTCGCCATCGGCGGGCACGCCTCCACCCTTCCCTTCGAGAACAACGACATCCCCGGAGTCTTCAGCGGCCGGGCGGTGGCGGACCTGCTCCGCCGCCGGCGGCTCCTGGTGGGCGACGCGCCCATCGTCGTGGGTCACGGCCCGCAGCTCCTCCCGCTGGCGGCACTTCTTCGCGCCGAGGGGGCCGCCCCGCGCCTCGTTCTCCACACCGGGGAGGGAGGGCAGCCCCCGGGAACGGTGCAGGGGACGCCGAGCCGAGCCCATGGTCGCACCTGGGTGCACGGTCTCTCCTACCGGGTGGCCCCCGGCGGCGAACGGCGCGTGGACTGCGATGCGGTCGCCCTCACCCTCCCGCCCTCCCCCGCGTTCGAGCTGCTGCGCCAGGCGGGCGTGAAGATCGCCTTCCGCCCGGAGCTGGGAACCTTCACCCCGGACGTGGACTCCGATGGGCGGACGTCCATCGCCGGCATCTGGGCCGCCGGGGACCTGGTCCGGCCCGGAACGGCGAGCGCGGCGGTGGAGGCGGGTCGGCGCGCCGCCCGCGGGATGCTCCAGCGATGATCCCCGTGCGAAGGAAGATCCACCCGTGAGCAAGTCCGTGCTCTGCACCTGCGAGGACGTGACGGTGGACGACGTCCGTCACGCCATCGACAAGGGCCACCGCGACATCGAGAGCATCAAGCGCTACACCGGATTCGGGACCGGCTTCTGCCAGGGGAAGACCTGCCTCTCGGCGGTGGCACGCACCCTGGCCGAGCGCACCGGCGCCCCGGCCGGAGCAGTGCTTCCCTTCACCCCACGTCCTCCGCTCCACCCGGTGGAGATGTCGCTCCTCGGCTCGGTCCCGGTCGACGAGTCGGTACCCCCGAAGGGCGGCGTTCCCCCGGTCATCCAACTCGGCTCCCACGCTCTCCGCCCCGCCGAGCCCGTCCCGGCACGGACGCGGGTGGTCATCGTCGGCGGCGGCATCATGGGGCTGGCCCTGGCCCACAACCTCGCCAAGCTGGGGTGCACCGAGGTGGTGGTCCTCGAGCGGGGCTATCTCTGCGCCGGGGCCAGCGGACGCAACGGCGGTGGTGTCCGGATGCAGTGGGGCACCGGGATCAACGTCGAGCTCGCCCGCCGCAGCATCGAGCTGATGAAGCAGTTCGCCGGGGAGACGGGGATCAACGTCTGGCTCCGGCAGGGCGGCTATCTCTTCCTCGCCCGGACCGAGGCGGTGGCCGAGCGCCTCCGGGCCAGCGCCGAGCTCCACAACAAGCACGGGGTGAAGACGCAGATCCTCTCCCCCGGCGAGGGGCGGGACGTCGTCCCCGAGCTGACGATGAAGGGCGTGGTGCTCTGCGCCTACAACCCGGACGACGGGGTCATCTTCCCCTGGCCGTTCCTCTGGGGCTACGCCCAGTCGGCCCAGCGCCGCGGGGTCCGTGTCGAGACCTTCACCACCGTCACCGGCTTCGATCTCTCGGGCGGACGGGTCCAGGCGGTGGAGACCGACCGGGGGCGGATCGCCTGCGAGATGGTGGTGATCGCCGGCGGGGCGTGGAGCCCCGAGGTGGCGAAGCTGGCCGGAGTGCAGCTCCCGAACGCGCCGCACCGCCACGAGATCCTCTCCACCGAGCCGCTGAAGCCGTTCCTCACGCCGCTGGTCACGGTCCTCGACTCGGGCCTGTACTTCAGCCAGTCGATGCGCGGGGAGATCGTCGGCGGCATGGGAGATCCCCTTGAGCCCGCAGGGATGAACATGGGCTCGACGCTGCGGTTCCTCTCCCGCTTCTCGCGGGCGCTCACCGAGCAGATTCCCCGCCTGGGGGAGATCAAGGTCCTCCGCCAGTGGGCGGGCCCCTACGACGTGACACCGGACAACAACCCCGTCCTGGGGCGGACCCCGGGTCTGCCGAACATGCTCCAGATGTCCGGCTTCGTCGGGCACGGCTTCATGATGGCCCCGGCCGTCGCCGAGCGGATGGCGGCCTGGATGCTCCACGACGCCCAGGACGAGCTCTTCACCCGCTTCGACCTCCAGCGGTTCCGCACCGGCAAGCTGGAGCGCGAGACGATGATCATCGGCTGACGGTGGCCGAACCACCGCCGTTCGGGCAGAACGGCGGTCGCCGGAGGGCCACCCGATGATTCCCCCATTCGAGGACGCCAGCGCCGTTCGCCGGACAGGTCCCTCCACCTTCGAGGCGACCGTCCCCGACGGGTGGCAGCAGGGACGCGGGGCGTTCGGCGGCCTCGTCTACGGGATGCTCGCCCGGGCGATGGAGCAGGTCGTCGGCGAGCCCGAGCGCCGGCTGCGGACCCTGACCGGCGACATCGCAGGGCCGGTGCTTCCCGGTCCGGTCAGGCTCGACGTCGGGGTGCTCCGGAAGGGCGGGAAGCAGAGCAACCTGCGAGCCACCCTGTTGCAGGCCGGCGAGCCCCTGGCGGTGACCATCGGCGTCTTCTCCGCCTCCCGGAACGTCGACCCGCCGGCGTTCGACCCGGAGAGCCCGGAAAGGGCGGACTGGGACCAGCTGCTGGAAAACCCGATCGAGCCGCCCTCGGGCCCGGCGTTCGCGAGGGCCTACGAGTACCGCTCGGCCGGGCCGATGCCCTTCACGGGCGGGCGCGAGGCGGAGACCGCCGGCTACGTCCGCGAGAAGGTCGTGCCCTCGCGGCGGGACGCCCCGAGCATGGTCGCCCTCCTCGACGCCTGGTGGCCGACGCTGTGGTCCATCGACCGGATCCATCGGCCCGTCGCCACCATCAGCTTCGCGGGCCAGCTCCTCCTCGACCCTGCCCGGCTGGACCCCTCCGAGCGGCTCTTTCACACCGCTCGCCTGGGAGCGCTCAGCGACGGCTTCTTCGTCGAGCTGCGGGCGCTCTGGAGCGGGGACGTCTGCGTGGGGATGAACCAGCAGACCTTCGTGGTGCTCGGTTAGGTGAGCTAGCGCGAGGGGCCGATGGGCCGGGCGGGAGTCTCGACGGTGTGCGGGCACCAGGACATGTTCTCGCCAGGGAGCGCCGGGGCCGCGGTGCGCCGGAGCAGCGCCCCGTGCTGCCGCGCCGTGCCGGCGGGACCGTCCAGCGCGCAGGCGAGCAGGACGATTCGCCCGGGCCGCAGGGCGTCCTGCACCAGCGGAAAGCGGTTCAGGTCGCCCTCCTTCGGCAGCGGAACGAGCGCCCCGGAGGGCGCGAGCGCGGCGGGGACGTAGACGTCCCAGTAGTCCCCGAGCAGCAGCCGCGGCTCGGGGCCCACCAGCGCCTGCGCCGCGGCCCGACGCTCCGCGAGCGGATCCCGCGGCGAGGTGGGCATCACGAGCACGAGCAGGGCGAGGGCCAAGCATCGCACCCCGGGTCCGAGGGCCCCGGCGAGCGCCGCGAGGAGCACCAGCCCTCCGTGCGCCGCCGCCGCGAACGCCCAGTACGCCGGGAAGGAGAAGTACCGGCCGGCGAAGAAGTTCTCGCGAAAGTGATCGACGACGACGAACACCGGAAGGCAGCACGTGGCCAGCCAGAGGAGAACGAGCTGGTCGATCCGGCGGCTCCGCGTCCAGCCCGGCAGAGGAAGCAGCGCCGTGCCGAGAAGCAACGGAATCACCACCCCCTCGCGCCAGGCCACGGCCGCGACGGCGCCGAGGTTGCTCCCGAGGTTGCCGCGGTCGAGGTGCATCACGGTGATGAACCGCTCGCCGAACCTCCGCTTGCAGAACGCGTTGTACAGGCGGTGGAGCTGTGCCTCGAAGAGCGTCGCGAGGCCGAGCGCCGAGAATGCGCCCGCGCCCCGCGGCGGACCGGCCCGCGCCCGGACCGCCTCCAGCACCAGCAGCCCGAGGAGCGCCAGGAGGCTCACGACGCTGATCCACGCCGAGAGCGCGGCGGCCACGAGCAGCCCCAGCGCCGCGAGGAGCCGCGCCCGGCGCGTCGAGGCCCCGAGCGCTCCCCGACAGGCCCACCACGCCCAGCAGAGCGTCACCACTTGCCACAGGTAGGGCTGCCCCGCCTGGAAGGTGTTCCAGGCCACCAGCCGGCCCAGGGCCACCGGAGCGAGGAGCGTGACCACCGCGAGCGCCGGGCTGCCCAGGAGCCTCCAGAGCGGAATCGCCGCCGAGCAGAGGGCCAGCACCGAGAGCACGTGGAACGCCTCGGGCGTCCCGAGGTGGAGCCAGCGGGCCACGAGGAAGGGCCACATCCCGTACCGGTCCTGCCGCGGGTAGAAGAGCGTGAACGGGCCGTCGCCCAGCCCCCTCATCAGGAGCAGCGGGACCGCGCAGTCGGAGTTGAAGAACGGGTCCGGGCCGATGCCCCGCGCCAGCTTGAGCGCACACCCGAGCAGGGCCAGGAGCGCGGCCCACGGCTCGAGCCGCGTCCAGGGTGTCGGCTCAGCCCGTCCCAAGGAGATCGTCGCGGTCGAGCATCGAGAGGCCCGGGACTTGAGCGCACCCTCCCCCGGGCCTGCAACGCCCTCGCGGCACCCCGACCGCTCGTCCTTCAGCCGGGGCCCGCGTCGCTCCAGGGCATCGACAGCTGCGGGCTCCGGGCCTCGGCGGCTGGGAGCCGCAGGGCGCTCGCCCGGCTCACCTGCACGGTGACGACCGTCGAGACCCGCTCCACCCGCCCCTCGGCGACCAGGAACGCCGAGCCGAGCAGAACCCGGCGATCCCGCTCGAAGATCTCGGGGGGAACCACCAGGTTCGAGATGCCGGTCTCGTCCTCGAGCGAGAGGAAGGCCACCCCCTTGGCCGTCGGCGGCCGCTGGCGGCAGATGACCAGCCCGGCGACGCGGACCCGGGCCTTCGCCCGGGCGTCCATCAGCCGTGACGCGGTGAGCACGCGCCGCCGATCGAGGAACGGACGCATCAGCGCGAGAGGGTGGCTCGACAGCGAGAGCCCGGTGGTCCGGTAGTCCTCCACCACCTGCTCGACCTCGTCCAGCGGAGGACCGGGGGCGGGCGAGCGGTCCATCGGCACTCCGCGGAACAGGTCGTCGTCGGCAGGCGGACCGAGCGCCTGGACGTCCCACACCGCCTGTCGCCGGCTCCCGCACAGCCCATCGAGCGCCCCCGACCGGGCCAGCCGCTCCAGCGCGTGGCGGGGAAGGCGGGCCCGCCGCGCCAGGTTCCCCAGGTCCTCGAGGGGCCCCGCCTCCCGGACTGCCATCAGCGCCCGGGCATGGGCTTCCTGCAATCCCTTCACCTCGCGCAGCCCGATGCGCAGCGCGCCGCACTCGAGCGTGGCGTCCCAGTCGGAGTGACGCACGTCGATGGGCAAGACGGCGACGCCGTGCCGCTTCGCATCCTCGACGATGGTGTGCGGGGCGTAGAAGCCCATCGGCTGGCTGTTGAGCAGCGCCGCGGCGAACGCCGCCGGGTGGTAGCACTTCACGTAGGCGCTGGCGTAGGCGATGAGCGCGAAGGACGCCGAGTGGGACTCGGGAAAGCCGTAGTGGCTGAACCCCTTGAACTGCTCGAAGCACTTCTCGGCGTACTCGCGCGCGTAACCGCGGGCCACGCAGCCATCGATGAAGCGCTCGCGCCAGGGGACGAGCAGCACCTCGGCCCGCTTGTGGCTCAGCGCCCGGCGCAGCGCGTCCGCCTCGCCCTGGCCGAACCCCGCCGCGGTGACGGCCAGCCGCATCGCCTGTTCCTGGAACAGCGGGACGCCGAGCGTCTTTTCCAGGATGTGCCTCACCTCCTCCGACGGGTAGGTCACCTCCTCCAGCCCCTCGCGCCGCCGGAGGAAGGGGTGGACCATGTCCCCCAGGATGGGCCCGGGGCGAATGAGGGCGATCTCGATGGTGAGGTCGTAGAAGCTCTTCGGCTTCATCCGGGGGAGCAGGTTCATCTGCGCCCGGCTCTCCACCTGGAAGACGCCGATGGCGTCGGCCTCCCCCAGCATCCGGTACACCGCCGGGTCCTCGCTGGGGATGGTGGCCAGGTCGAGCCGGATGCCCTCGTGCTTCTCGACCAGGGCGAACGACTTGGAGAGGACGGTCAGCATCCCCAGGCCGAGCAGATCCACCTTGAAGATGCCCAGCGCGTTCAGGTCGTCCTTCTCCCACTGGACGACGGTGCGGTCCTTCATCGAGGCGTTCTCGACCGGCACCACCTCTGCCAGATCGCCGTGGGTGATGACGAAACCTCCGACGTGGATGGAGAGGTGACGGGGGAAGCCCTCCAGCATCCGGGCCAGGACGAGCGTCCGCTGCACGCCCGGATCGTCCGGACGCAGCCCCGCCTCCGCTACGTGCTCCTCGGTGAGGGCCCGAGCGCCGGCGAACTCGGTGTGCTTGGCCAGCCGGTCCACCTGGTCCAGCGACAGCCCGAGCGCCTTGCCCACCTCGCGGACCGCCAGCCGCCCGCGGTAGCAGATGACCTCGCACACCATCCCGGCGCGGGTCCGGCCGTGCTTGCCGTAGACGTACTGCAGCACCTCCTCGCGACGCTCGTGCTCGAAGTCCACGTCGATGTCCGGAGGCTCGGGCCGCTCGAGACTGAGGAAGCGCTCGAAGAGCAGCCCCATCCGGACCGGGTCGATGGAGGTGATTCGCAGCGCGTAGCAGACCGCGGAGTTGGCCGCGCTCCCCCGCCCCTGGCAGAGGATGCCCTTCCCGATGGCGAAGTGGACGATGTCGTGGAGCGCGAGGAAGTAGCCGGCCACCTCGAGCTTCTCGATGAGCTGGAGCTCGTGCCGGATCTGCCGCTGCACCGCCGCCGGCACGCCGCCCGGGTAGCGGAAGCGGAGGCCCTCCTCCACCCGCTGGGCGAGCCAGCTCTGCGTGGTGTGACCGGGCGGCAGGTCCTCCCGGGGGAACTGGTAGCGGAGCGAGTCGAGCGAGAAGTGACAGCTGTCGGCGATCTCCAGCGTCCGGCCCACCACCTCGGGCGCATCGGCCCACAGCCGGAGCATCTCCCGAGGCCCCTTGAGCGTCCGCTCCGCGTTGGGGAACAGCCTCCGTCCGGCCCGGGCCACCTGGGTCTGGTGGCGGATGGCGGTGACGGTGTCCTGGAGCCCCTGGCGCTCACGAGCGTGGGTGTGCACGTCGTTGTGGGCGCAGAGAGGAAGCTCGAGCGTCCGAGCCAGCGCCCGCGCCCGCTCCCACCGCGCGTCGTCCCCGGCGGACAGCGTCCGGCACGCGCCGACGTAGAAGCGTCCGGGGAAGGCCTCGGCCAGCGGCGCCACCCGTTCGGGCTCGTCCGGGAAGGGCAGCAGCGCGAGCAGCCCCGCGCTGCGCTCGGCCAGCGCCCTCCAGCCGATGCCCGCCTCTCCCTTGGGGTGGTCCAGCCGGCTCCGGGTCAGCAGCTGGCAGAGGTGCCGGTACCCCTCCGCGTCCTGCACGTGGACCACCACCGGGGGCGCATCGGTGAGCGTCACCCTGGCGCCGTGGACGAGCTTCAGCCCCATCTCGTGCGCCGCGAGGTGCGCCTTCACCGAGCCGTACAGGCCGTCACCGTCGGTGAGCGCCAGGGCCGAGAGCCCCAGCTCCACCGCCTGGGACACCAGCTCCTCGGGGTGCGAGGCGCCCTCGAGGAAGGAGTAGTTGGAGCGACAGACCAGCTCGGCATACACGGTCGGACGAGGCTACTGCTCGTCCGTTCAGTTGGCCAGACCCCGTCAGCCCAGGTGGAGCGACGCGTGGGTCTGCAGCTGCCACTCGGGCTTCTGCACCGGGGGAAGCCCGACGAAGGCCCAGCGCGGCGGATCGGCAGCCGACCGCTCGCGGAGCAGCTCGAAGGCCCGAGCCACGAGGTACGTCTCGCAGCGAAGCCCGAACTGGGCGCCGGCCACCTGTGCCTCCGCGACCGCGAGCGGCGACAGGTGAACTTGGAGTCTCAGCATCCCCCGCGGCTCGCAGTACGGGCGCGCCCAGCGCTGGACCCGCTCCACCCGGGTCTGCGACTCGGCGGCCATCTCCAGCAGCGCCGGGAGGGGACGCCCGAGAAGCCGCGACCCGACCAGCAGTGCCCGCGCCTCGGCAGGCGTGAGGGCCAGCCGGAGATGGGGATACCCGGCGTCGCCGAAGGCCCTGGGCAGGCTGGCGCTGACCCGGGCGGGAAGCTCGGCCTCGCAGGCGGTCAGAAATACCACCGAACTGCACCTCGATTGACGTGTGCTCTCTCGGAATGAATTGTGAGCACCCCGTCTGACCGTCACCTCGCGCGAAGCTGCGGCGCGCCGGTCGTCACGGTGAGGCGGAACCGCCCGACGAGCTGCTCGATGGCGCCCCGCCCGAGGTCGTGGTGGTGCTCGGCGTCGCCGCGGTCGAGGTCGTCGTCGCCGAGCCTCCGCTCGTGTCCGGCAGTGGCACGCGGTAGGTCCCGGTGGGATCGACCTGGACCGATCCCGGCACCCGGTACGTCCCCAGGAGGCGCGCCGCGGCCTGGCTCGCCGGATCGAACGTGGGCGCGTTGTTCACCGTCGGGGCCTGCCCGCTGCTCCCAGGGGTCTGCTGCCCGAGGCTCTGCGCCCGGGCGACCGGGACCCACAGGCCCACGGCGAGGAACGTCGCTCCCGTCCAGAAGATGCGGCCCTTCGTCGTCATGGCCAGAACCTCCGCTGTCACTTCTCGACGGGGAAGCCCCGCCGACCCGCCTTCCAGTCGTCCCACTGGTCGAAGGCCTGCAGCTGCTCCACCAGCTTGGTCTTCACCAGGAGGGCGTCAACCTCCGTACGCGTCTGACGTCTCGGAATTGCCGACGGTGAGTTCGCCAGCGCCCAGACCAGGGTCGCGGCGATGCCAGCGTTCCGTCTCGCCTCCCGGGCGTTCACCCGGTCCGGGACGTCCGACTCGGCGTGGTAGTCGGGCAGGTAGGGCGCCGGATCCTGGTCGGCCACGAAGTTCGGCACCCCGCTGAGGAGGAAGTCGAAGTTGTCGGACCCGTCGACCCCATCCAGGGCGTGCGCCGCCGGGCCCATCCCCGGGTAGACGGAGAGCGCCCGGGCGACGACCTGCCGGAGCTCCGTTCGGCCGTTGACGAAGAAGCCCCGCGTCCGTCCCGAGCCGATGTCGAAGACGACCGCCCCGGCGTGCTTGTCGAGCTCGGCCTTGTGGCGAGCGACATAGCCCGCAGAGCCCCACATCCCCTGCTCCTCGCCGGTGAAGAGGACGAAGCGCACGGTGCGGCGCGGCTGGAGTCCGAGCTCGCGGAAGGCCCGCGCCACGTCGATGACCAGCGCCACGTTCACCCCGTCGTCCTCCGCGCCGGTGCCGAGGGCCCAGCTGTCGAGATGCGCTCCGAGGAGCACCACCTCGTCCGGCTTCTCGCGCCCGCGGATCTCGGCGACGACGTTCTGGGCGTCGTAGGAGGGCCCGATGCGGTTCACGACGTCCAGTCGCACCCGCACCTCGGTCCGGTCGGCGAGCCAGGCGAGCCGCTGGGCCTGCTCGCGGGAGACGAGCGCCACCGCGACGCCGCTCGGCTTGCCGCCGAAGACCATGGGGTGCTGGTAGAGGAGGCCTCGCGGCCGCGTGGACTGGAGCAGGAGGCCCCGGACCTGTGCCTGCGCCGCGGCCCGGAGGAGCGGGCCGGCGCGCATGTACTCGCCGAACAGGTCGTCGATGGTCTTCATCTCGCTCGAGTGCACGAGCGCGATGGCCCCGGCGGTGGCGGTCCCCAGCTTCGCCCAGTCCTTGTCCAGGCCCTCGCCGACGTCGACCAGCTTCGCCTCGATCGGCCCGCCGGTCGACGCGGTCCCCGGAGCGGCCACCGCCCGGACCGGGAAGGTCTCCGGGGCGATGGCGGTGAC
>Ga0335080_10006221_pt1 | contig 12337 bp, 7 predicted proteins | sample Lox_Sample_34_FD_206720 | JGI IMG/M metagenome (GOLD analysis project Ga0335080, IMG submission 206720) | Soil microbial communities from Loxahatchee National Wildlife Refuge, Florida, United States - Lox_Sample_3.4 | ecosystem: Environmental > Terrestrial > Soil > Wetlands | place: USA: Florida...
GCTGACTGGCTGCTCGTTTCAAAGCCGGTGCTGAAAACGCATCTGGGGAAGGAGATCGGTTTCATGGCTCTCTAGGCTCCTCGGGATTTTGGGCAATAACTATTGCACGTTGGGCTCCAACAAGACAAGGACTTCTCACCTCAAATAAAGAGAAAGGGACCAACAAATAAAGAAAGCCAAGGCGGTTCTGTAACCGGCATCCGCGGCATATCTACGGGATATGGGACGTTCGCTCCAATAAATCGGAGGCCCCAATCGCCATCACCCGGCCCCATACTGCTTCAACCTGGCCGCGAAAAAAGCCCCCGCCCACACCAGCAGCGCCGGGTAGCACTCCAGCGTGTAGCGCGGCTCCGGATTCTCGATCGTGCCCAGGAACACACTCCGCATCAGCAAAAAGCCGCCGAGCAATCCCACGTAACGAACAGCCGGCTTCCTCTGTGTCAAAGCCATCAGCGCCCCCGCCACATAAATCAGATTCAGCACTCCGAATCCAACCGCCAGCGCCGACTCCCGCCGCTCGTCATCGAATTTCCACCAGCTTGGGTCGGGAGGCAGAAGCTCCGTGCGCGGCCGCAGCCACATATCGGCCACCCGCAGCAAGGGCAGCACAACGTAGTAACGCGCGGGATGCGCCCGGATCCGCTCTGCGGCCAGTTCTCCAAAGCGCGCATCCAGTTCGGGCGTCAGTTCCCGCGACTCGTTATAGTCGGCTATAGCTGCCAGCGTTTCCTTCCGCCCGGCGTCGTCCAATGCCCGCGAAGGCAGCTTCTCCACCTCGATCTTGTCTCCCGGAACATTCCAATAAATATCTTCGACCGACGCATACTCCGCGATCCAGGTTTTCACCCACCGGTTAAAACCCCGGGGAGTCAATTCGTCCGCTTCCGTCGCATAGCGCGGCGCCAACGGCTGAAAATGATGCAGCGTGCGAGAGTTCCGAATCGTCCACGGAACCAGCGGCGCCAGCGCAACCGCCGTAATCACCAGCGCGGCGACCGCGAGCGCTTGCCTTCCTGGCTTCCCGCTGCTCGAGGGTTGAGACACGGAGGGTTGAGACACGGAATGTTGAGCGGGGGCTGAACTCTTGCCCGCCCTCCACATTGCGACCGCCAGGTACGCGCAGACCGCCGCCAGCAGTATCCCGCCATCGGGTCGCACCAGCATGCAGGCCCCGATTGCCGCGCCCGCACCCGTCCAATAGCGCCAGGTGCCCCGCGGCCGCGCCGCCGCTCCAGATATGAGATCGAGGCCGGCCACCACGCAATCGAGCGCCACCGCGGTAAAGAATATCTCCAGGGTTTCCGTAAGCACCGCGGCCGCATAATTGGCCAGAAAAGGGCAAGCCGCGGCCAGTGCAAACGCAACCCTGCTCGCCATGCGCCCCGGAACGCTCCGCCGCGCAATATCCGCGATCAGCAGGCACGTCAGCAAATCGAGCACGATCTGCGCGGCCAGTACGGCCCTCACATTCCCCACGCCCGAGAGCCAGAAGACGGCAGCTAGGAATGCCGGATACCCCGGCAGCCTGGTGTCGGTCGGCACGATCTGTCCCGCTTGCGTCTGCCCGTAAACGCCATTTTCAAGCCAATTGCCGGCCTGATCGATATACACGCGCGAATCGTCGGTCACCGATGGAAAGTACACGAAGAACAACAACCGCAGCGCCAGCCCCGCTAAAGCGCCCCAAAGAAAGAACCTCCGATGTTCGCGCAGCATTCCAGGCACGTTGAAAATATAACGCGAGTAAGGCGATCCCCGGACCACCCTCGCAAGCGATTGACCGCGCCCGCATCGCCCCTTAGGATGAAGGCACTGACGCGATGGCCAAACAGGTCTTTTACGATCCTTTGCAGGCGCGCTGGAGGCGCATTCGGCGAGTCTTCGACGCTGCCGCCCTCGCCTTTACTCTGCTCGTCATTTTTTTCCTCTACAGCGCCCTGCACAGCCAGCCCCTGCCCGACGTTCCCTGGGGAACTGAAAAGCGTCCCTATCACGCGCTGAAAGAAGGCGAAAAAGAGAAGGCGAGAGAGAAACGCCGCCTCGCCACCATCGCTCGCACCGGGCGCGGCCAGCATCGCAAGCATCCTTCGCAGATTACCCTCAACTCCGAGGAAGGTCTTCGCGCCGCCTTCTACGTGGCCTGGGATCCCGCCAGCTATTCCTCGCTGCGTGAGTATGCCCGCCAGATCGACTTGCTGTTCCCCACCTGGCTCCAGATCCTCAGCCCCGATGGCCATCTGCAAGCCGTCGATCCCGATACCAACGCCATGTTCGACGTGGTCCACGATCAGCGCGTCCATCCCGTCGACGACAAAGTCATGTCCTTCCTCAAGACGGAAGACACCAACATGGAAGTCTTCCCCGTCGTCCAGAATTTCGACGGCAACGACTTCAGCCCGGTCGTCGCCGACTTCCTGAACAATCCCGAAGCCCGCGCCCGCTTTCGCCGCGAGGTCGCACTCTTCCTCGCCGCCGAACACTACCGCGGCCTCATGGTCGATTTCGAGTCTTTTCCAAAAAGAGGACAACCCGGTTACGTCGCGTTGCTCAATGAACTTGCTTCCGACCTCCATGCCAAAGGATTGAAGCTGTATGTCAGCGTGCAGGTCCGCAACCCCGATTACGATTACCAGGCCGTTTCCGCCGCCGTCGACGGTGTCGTCATCATGAACTATGACGAACACTTTCCCGGCGGAACCCCGGGGCCGGTCGCCTCGCAGGATTGGTTCGCCGCCAACCTGAACTTCGCCGTCAAAGCCATCCCCAAAGACAAACTGATCTGCGCCATCGGCAACTACGGCTATGACTGGGTGGAACGCCCCAAAAAGGGCCGCTTGCCTCCCGACGAGCGCGATAAAGGCGTCTCTGTGCAGGAAGCCTGGATTGGCTCCCGTGATTCCGAGGAGGATATCGACTACGACAGCGATGCCCTCAATCCCCACTTCAGCTACCGCGACGACGATAATTATCGCCACGATATCTGGTTCCTCGATGCCGTCACCGCGCTCAACCAGATGCGCGCCGCTCAGACCCTCGGCATTCAGGCCTTCGCATTGTGGCGCCTCGGGTCCGAGGATCGGTCACTCTGGCGCGTGTGGGACGTCCCCGGCGAACCCAATGCGCCCGCTCGCCTCAAGGATGTGCCGCCCGGCCAGGATGTCGACATGGAAGGTAACGGCGAAATCCTGCACATTGAAGCCAAGCCCGCCGACGGTGAGCGCGACATCTCCATCGATAAGGACAGCGGCCTGATCGACGACGAAGTCTTTAAAACTCTTCCTGAGCCCTACCGCGTCGCCCGCTATGGGGCCAGCAGGAATCGCCTGGCCCTCACCTTCGACGATGGCCCCGATCCCGAATGGACCCCTCGCATTCTCGACATTCTGAAACGAGAGCGCGTTCCCGCCACCTTCTTCATGATTGGCATTCAGGCCGAGAAATTCGGCAGTGTCGCCCAGCGCCTTTACAGGGAAGGCCACGAAGTCGGCAATCACACCTTCACCCATCCCGATATCAGCAACATCGGCTCCAGCTACATGCGCGTCGAGCTCAACCTTACCGAACAGCTGTTCGCCAGCCGCCTGGGCATTCACACCATTCTGTTCCGGCCCCCTTATTCGGTCGATGCCGAACCCGATACCGAAGACGAAGTCAAGCCGCTCGATCTCACCCAGAGCATGGGATATATCACGGTTGGCAACAAGATCGACCCCCGTGATTGGAGCGACCAGCCCCTCCTGACTCCGCAACAGATCGCCGCCAATGTCCTCGATCACCTCCCGCCCTGCCAACTCTCCGACCAGCGCTGCGGCAACATCATTCTTCTGCACGATGGCGGCGGAAATCGCGAGCGCACCGTCCTCGCTCTTCCCCTCATCATTGACGGTGCCCGCGCTCGCGGATTCGATTTCGTTCCCGTCTATGAACTCATCGGAAAAACCAAAGCCGATGTCATGCCCCCGCTTCCCACCAATCAACTCTGGGCTGCCCGCCTGAACTGGGTCAGCTTCTGGCTCTTCAGCGCGACCATCACTGCCATCACCGTCATCTTCTTCCTGGGCGACATTCTGATGACGGGCCGCCTCGTTTCGGTGGGTGTCCTCGCCATCTACGACCGCCTTCGCGCCCATGTCTTCGGAACGCCTGGCCAGATCGCTGCCTACCGGCCCAGAGTCGCTGTCCTTATCCCCGCCTACAACGAGGAGAAGGTCATCGAACGCACCATTCAGGGCGCGCTCGATTCCGACTATCCCGACCTGCGCGTCATTGTGATTGACGACGGCTCCAAAGACCGCACGCTTGAAATCGCCCGCCGCGCCTTCGCCCCGGAAGAAGCCGCCGGCAAAGTCATCATTCTTACCAAGCCCAATGGCGGCAAAGCTGAGGCCCTCAATTACGGCCTCCAGCACATTGGCGATGCCGAACTGTTCGTCGGCATCGATGCCGATACCATCATCGCCCCCGATGCCATCTCGCGCATGGTCCCGCACTTTCTCAATCCCAAAGTCGCCGCCATTGCCGGCAATGCCAAAGTCGGCAACCGCGTTAATCTCTGGACCCGCTGGCAGGCCCTCGAGTACATCACCAGCCAGAATTTCGAGCGCCGCGCCCTCAACGTCCTCGGTGCCGTCAGCGTTGTCCCCGGCGCCATTGGAGCTTGGCGTGTCTCCGCCGTCAGTGAAGCCGGAGGCTACCACACCGACACCGTTGCCGAGGATGCCGACCTTACCATGGCTCTCCTCCGCAACGGTTACCGCGTCGAATATGAAGACTGCGCCCTCGCCTTCACCGAAGCGCCTACCAACGCCAATGGCCTCATGCGCCAGCGCTTTCGCTGGTCCTTCGGAATTCTGCAGGCGGTCTTCAAGCATCGCGATGTCGTCGCTCGCGAAGGCCCCCTCGGATGGGTCGCCATTCCGAACATCGTGGTCTTTCAAATCCTCCTGCCCCTGGTTTCACCCTTCATCGACATTATGTTCGTCGTCGGCGCCATCTGGTATTTCGTCCAGAAGTATTACCATCCCGACTCCACGGACCCGGCAAGTTTCCAGCGGCTGGTGCTGTTTTTTGTCGTGTTTCTGCTCATCGATTTCATCGCCTCGGCCATCGCCTTTGCCCTTGAGCGACGCCAACCTGAAGCCCGCGAAGACGGCTGGCTCCTCAGCCAGGTCTGGCTTCAGCGCTTCGCCTATCGCCAGGTCTTCTCCCTCGTTCTGTTCCGCACTCTAAAGCGCGCCTTCACCGGCCGTCCCTTCGCATGGGACAAACTCGATCGCACCGCCGCCGTTAAGTACAAGGCCGCTGAACGCGACTCCGTCAATGTGTCCTAGAAAAATGTGTCCTGGAAATTTTCTCGTTAGGATTTACCAGGCAGGACCTTGAAGGCGGGCAAGCACTCCGCGGGACTTTGCCCCGCTCACCGGCGGTATTTGAAGAATGTTGACCGCCCTGTTACCGCTTCACCGGGATGGCCGGCGGGAAGGTCATCGAAATCGCATCCTCCGAGAAGAACGAGATCACAATGTTGGTTTCTGTCGCCACCGACTGGCCATCTTTCAGATAGGGGCGATAGCGCCATTGACGAACAGCGCGCACCGCGGCCGCCGCCAGCGCCCGGTTCCCGCTCACAATTCTCACCGAGCGCACGTTGCCGCCCGGATCTACTCCGGCTGTCAGGGCGACCACTCCCCGGGCCTGGATTTCCGTATATATCGGATACACGAAATGCAACGGCGGCCTTGTCGCCTGAATCGCGTCGTCCTGAACCGGGAGCGGCGCCTTCAACCTCGCTGCCTCGTGCACGCGAACTCTCTGCTTCGACTCGGCAACCGGCGCGACCGCCGATGCCAGCTCTACCGACGCCGGGTCGACCGCACTTTCCGGCGTAGCCAGAGGTTGAGTCGTTGCCTGAGTCGTCGCGACCGGTGTCGGGACCGCTGTCGGAAAATGACCCGCAGCCGACTCAGTGCTTTCGGAAATGGCCACTGCCTCCGCGGGATGAAGATTCTGCGCGGCGGTCAAATTCACCTGCTGCGCTCCGCTCTCGCTGTGCGCCTGCGAACTGGGCGCGGCTTGCATCCAATGCCATGCCCCCGCCAGCGCGCCACAAACACATATCGCTCCCAACGCTGGCGTAACCCTGCGCCACCTGACTTTGGACCATGCCGGCCTGAACTCCGGCAGCTTTGGCCACGCAAACTGAAACGACGGCAGCTGGGGCCACGTTGGCCGAAATGACACCACCTTGACCCATGCGGATCGAAAGGCGGAGAGTCCGCGCCGATCAGCTTGCGGCGTGAACAAATTCTCCGCACCGGGCGCTGTTCCAACCTCTGCCCTCACCGTAACGAATTCCTCTGTCTGCTGTTCCCTTGCCGCAGAAAGAGCGCTCTCTCCAACTGGCGTCATCTCAATTCTTGCGGCCACTGCGGACTCGACGGGCCCGACCGACGTTAGTACAGGCTGCGCCGTCATCTCGCCCGGTCTTTCCATCGCCACGTCAGCATCGATCGAAGAGGCGACGGGCGCATCCATCATGGGAGCCGGTGGCACAAAGTCTTCGACCACACCAATCACTCGCCATGGGTCGTACTTGTGCGGGAGTACTTCCGCGCGATGGCGGAAAAGATCATTGACCATTGCCGTTTGCCGCACATTCAACAAGGGGAGTGAGAGCTGCCGGAAGTTGCGGAACGTCCAGACCAGATAAAGGCGCTGCCACACCGAAGCAGGCTCAGCGGCCAGCAGTCCTTGCGGTGTTTGAAACAGCAAAAAGCCGGATTCCAGCTTGTCCAGAAGCACAGATTTTCCCCAAATCGTAGGATGCAGTTGGGGTGCCACTGCGTTTGAATCGCAACTTGTAGATAACAGACTTATTGTTCGGCAGAACTCTATAGCCTTCGCCGGCAGGTTGCAAAGGCTTTCATGCTCTTGCCCTGCACGGGGCCACCCACACGTCCATCCCCCGCGATTACAATGGCTTAGACCTGCCTGAAAGTGGGGATGATACCGGTCCGTTCGGGCCACTCCTGCACTTCCCCCCTACCTCTTCGGCCGTGCATCCAGGCCAAAACTGCGCTCCACGCTCCGGTACCAGGTTTCATCGTCGCTCGAGTTCAATTCGACCCATGCTTCGTCCGTCATCGCCGCACGCCACTGCAAAAAGGGAACTGCATCCGGACCCACCGGGTGGCGGAGTTGCCACGTGCCGTTCTGCGCGACCTCGACAATCTTCTGCCCGACCATCGACGGGTGCACCGGGCTCTTCAGCGACGCTGTGAAGAGCGCGGCAAAGCGTGCCGTGTGCGGATAGAACGATTGATTCGAGGGAGCCTTGGGTACCCTCCGCGCCATCGAGGTATCGACGATTCCAGGTTCGACGATGGCCACCCGGACATTGAACGCCTTCATCTCTCCGGCCAGCCCCTCGCTGAGCGCCTCCAGAGCCCACTTGGACGCGTTGTAGGACGTCAGGGGCGCGCAGCAGATCCGTCCGCCTACCGATGTGACGTTGATGATGCACCCATGGCGGCGCTTTCGCATATCTGGCACGACAGCCTGAATGCACCGCAGGGCGCCGAAGTAGTTGGTCTCCATGACGGCCCGGAACTCTGCCAGCGGAAGTTCTTCCACCGATCCCAGCCGCTCAACGCCCGCGTTATTGACGAGCACGTCAATCGCGCCATGCTCTTTTTGAATTTTCCCGATCGCCTGCCTTACCGAATCGTCAGAGTCCACATCCATCGCCGTGACTATGACCGGTAGCCTTTCCTGTGCCGCCGTCTCCGCAAGCTCGGGAGACTGCGACGGCTTCCGCATCGTCGCGTGAACCTTGTATCCCGCCCTCCCAAATGCCAGGGCGGTTTCCAACCCAATGCCTTTGCTGGAGCCAGTTATGAGTGCGGACGGCATTCTCCCCTCCCCGGGCTTTCGCCCATCGGGGGATTGTACAGGCAATCGCTCAGTTCGGAGGGTCGCTTGGGTGCCGCTTCTGGACGACCTGCTAGATCAGCCCCGGCTCTCGCGCATACTCCGGGCGGAGTATTTCCGGCAATCCCTCCAATCCCGCTTTCCTGCCTTCGCGTTGCGCGAAGGCAATCATTGCCTGCTCGCGTTCGGGAGAGAGTGCATGGCGCTGGTAGGACGAGAGCAATTCCTCAACCCTCTGCTGTGCGCGTTCCAGAATGCCAGGCGCAGTTTCGTCGATGCCGGCCAAGCCGCGGTCCACAACCGCGGAAGGGAAGTGCTGTTCCTTTCTGAACAATGCGCGCGTTTCTTTGAGTTTCAGAAAATCGCCATTCAATCCTGTTTTCGCAAACATATCCACCGCCAGCGATTCGCCGTGCGGCTGAATGCCATCGATCAATCGCTGTGCCGAGGCAATCGCTTCCGCGTCGATCACAAGTTTCTCGATGCTGTGGCACGCCAGAAAATCCAGCATGCCTGCGCCCGAAATCATGTTGATTCCGGCGAGCGCACCCAGCGCCGCCGACATCCCGCTTTCCATCGCCACCTGCGCGTCGACCAGGCGGCCATCGCCGGCCACCAGGTACGCATGTGTGGGCAAGCCAAAATACTTCCCGACCTCCGAACATGCTACGTCCAGCATCGCCGTCTCGATCGCCCCCATGGGAGTCTTGCCGGACCGCATATCAAAAATCGCGGGCGCGCCTCCCCACACAATCGGTGCTCCCGGTTGCGCCAGTTGATGAATCGTGATTCCGCTGATGCACTCCGCCGCATGTTGCACCACCGATCCCGCCAGCGTCACCGGAGCCGTTGCGCCCGCCAGCGGCATGCTGACGATTTCCGCCGGCACTCCCGCGCGCGCCAGGTCGACCATGTTCTGCGAGGCAAATTCCGACCAGTTCAGCGGCGGCGAAGGGCATACGTCGAAAATCGCCCGTGGCCGCCGGCGCAACTCCTCTGCGCCGCCGCTCTCCAGTGCCAGCAACTCCAGCAGCGTATGCAGGCTCGCTGCTGAAAAAGCGCCAGTTACCACCGGCTTCTCCGAATACCACAACACCAGCAGAAGCCGGTACCAGTCGCCGATTTCCGGCGGCACATCGTTGCACACCATCGCTGTCGATTGCGCGGCAAACTGCGGCAGCATTTCTGTTACTTGTACCAGCCTCACCAGATCGGCGGCCTGCGCCGGACGTGCCTGCTGCGTCTTCGGGTCCAGAATGTTCAGGCACGATGATCCTGGATCGAAGTGCACCTTGTCGCCCTCATATTGCACGACCGGCCTGCCCCCGCGGTCATAAAGCGAAAACCCGCGCGGCGCCGTCTCCAGCGCCTTCCGCGCCACCGTCTCCGGGATGTGCGCCACCCCGTCTTCCACCGCCACGCCCGCCCCGCGCAGCAACTCAACCACATAAGGAGCTACCCGCACTCCAGGTCTCTCGATCAGTTGAAAGGCTTCTCCCACGATCCGCTCGATGAGCGGCCTGTCGAGCAACTGGAACCTTGGCCTCATACCGGTTCCTTTGGGGCGGCCGCCGTTTTCTTTTCCATCAGTTCCCGGGCCAATATGACTGCGCTCATCGCGTCTTTGGCATATCCATCTGCCCCGATCTCCGAGGCCCATGCGCGCGTCACCGGCGCCCCGCCTACCATTACCTTGACTCGCGACCGCAGGCCCGCCTTCTCCAGCGACTCGATCACGTCCTTCTGATTGCGCATCGTCGTCGTCAGCAAGGCCGAGACTCCAACGATATCCGCCCCTGTTTCCTTCGCCTTCGCGGCAAATTTCTCACCGGGCACATCCACGCCCAGATCGTGCACCCGGAACCCATGCGCCGTCAGCATCGTCCCTACAAGAATCTTCCCGATCTCGTGGATATCTCCTTTAGTGGTTCCCAGTACCACCACGCCCGCCATCGGCCGCTCGGTCCCGAGCCTGGTCAACTCCGGCTCGAGCACAGCCAGAGCCGCCCGCATCGCTTCCGCCGACGCCATCATGTCGGGAAGAAACATCTGTCCCCGCGCAAACTGCTCACCCACGTCGTGCATGCCGGCAACGTAACCGTTGTTGATCGCGTCGAGAGGCGGAACTCCATCCCCAAGCGCCCGTTCAGCCAACCCGGCTGCCGTATCGGGAGCGCCATCGATAATGCTCTTCCGCATCGCAGAGAAGGTTTCTAATGACATAAAAGGCTCTCCGCCATGCTTTCCCGGCAAGCCCACATGCGTCTGTGATTGCGATCACAAGCGAGTGGGGGCGCGACCCGATGATTTCTGAATGAAACTGTCTTGCCGGGAGTCGGTCGTTGCTTTACGCGGCCTTCGCCCGTAGCGGGAGAGAAGCGGGGTGGTGGGCTCTAAGCAGCAACCGGCCGTCTGCGGTGTATGTACAATGAACATCCTCAAAGCCGGCCTGTTTCAGCGCGATCGTCATTCCACGCTGGGACTGCCATGACTCAACCCTCTTGCTGAAGGGAAACCGCACTACCTTGCCCGTCATATGGAAGTACACTCCGTTCGCTATGACATAAGGCCTGTAAAGGAGCGCTCGAATTGGGAATGGTCTCCTCAAAGAATCCCGCAAGGTGAAAAGAAATGGGTGCAGGCTCGCATCCAGGAGTCCGCCGGGCTTGAGCACGCGACGAATTTCCCGTAGCGCCGCCGGGATATCCATGTAGGGCAAGGACAGAGAAGAAACTACCAGGTCCACACTTGCGTCCTGGATCGGCAACTGTTCTCCCTTGGCGCAAACGCACGTCCACGGGATTCGACGGTTTCTCCACGAGGCCATCACGCAAGCATCGTAAGAGATGTCGACGCCCGTAAAAGCGGCATCGACAGGCCGAATACCCAGACGCTTTGGCCATTTGCCCGAGCCGAAGCCCAAATCCAGAATTCTCGTAATCTCAGCCTCGCTCTCTCTTGTTTTCTATTGGGGACTGACGGATCGTCCACGTGCGCTGAGGCGTTAGCCCCGTATTCGAAATTCAGGCTCCAGTTCGTTGGGACGATCGCGGTAGCAGTCCGGCAAGCATCCTTCACAGGCTACCCACCCCCTCAATTCGAACATTTCAAATTCATTGAGATTGGAGCGGCAGCGGCAACATAGAAGTGTCAGGCCATTATTTGCGTGGGTGGTGGCACGCGAAGCTGTGCCTCGCTCGTGGTTGCCTGGAACTCGAACGGACTTGATCATACGGCTCTCCGAACGTCCACAGCTGGCGATCCGGTTCCTTGTTATGGCTCGTGCGCGGAAAAAGCAATGATCCAGATCACTATGCCTTGTGATTTCCTTTCCCTTCTCAGACTTCATGACAACGGACGCCCGCGACGCTTACTGCGAAAGTTGTCTCCGGCGAGATGCGCGTGCTTGCATCTTTTCCGCAATCCCCATACCTTGGTCGTGGCGATTGCTCCTGCGTCTGGCGCTACGGGCCGGCCGCAACATACGCCGCTGACCGGTGTTTAATCACCCCAGATTGCTGTCTTTATTTGGAGGCTAGGAATTTATGAAGCGTCAAAGAGCTTGGGTAGGGGCATGGTGTGCGCTTTTCATTGCTTTTTCATTTCTCTTGCCTGCCCGCGGTTGGGCGCAGGACGATGACCAGAACCAGTATGTCGATCCGCCTTCCCGCGTTGCCCGCCTCAACTATGCGCAGGGTACCGTTTCCTTTCAGCCCGGCGGTGAAGGCGACTGGGTCGATGCCATACCGAATCGCCCCATCAGCAGCGGTGACAACCTCTGGACGGATCGCGGTTCCCGCGCCGAATTGCACGTTGGATCGACATCGATCCGGCTGGGCAGCGAAACCAGCGTCACCTTTCTCGATCTCGATGATCGCACCCTGCAATTGCGTGTCGCTCAGGGCACAACCATGCTGCGCCTCGTGCACGTCGATGACGATGACCTCGTTGAGATCGACACGCCCAACGTCGCTTTTGAGGTGAATCGCCCCGGTGAATTTCGCGTCGACGTTCGCCCCGACGGCTTGACCACAATCGTCGACGTTCTCCGCGGCCGCGGCCAGGTGGTTGGCGGCGGCAACCGGTACACCGTCGTTGCCGGCCAACAGGCCGTCTTTACCGGAGACCAGAACGTCAGTTATGACATCGACTCGCTCCCCAGGCCCGACGACTTCGATCGCTGGGCTTCCGATTGCGATCGCCGCGAGGATCAATCGCAATCTGCAAATTACGTGTCCGCGGAAATGACCGGCTACGAAGATCTGGATGACAACGGCTCCTGGTCCTACGCCGGAGGCTATGGCCCGGTCTGGTACCCGACCGCGATTCCCGCTGGCTGGGCGCCCTATCGCTTTGGCCATTGGATCTGGGTCGCCCCCTGGGGATGGACCTGGGTTGACGATGC
>Ga0335080_10006222_pt1 | contig 12337 bp, 13 predicted proteins | sample Lox_Sample_34_FD_206720 | JGI IMG/M metagenome (GOLD analysis project Ga0335080, IMG submission 206720) | Soil microbial communities from Loxahatchee National Wildlife Refuge, Florida, United States - Lox_Sample_3.4 | ecosystem: Environmental > Terrestrial > Soil > Wetlands | place: USA...
TCTACTACACCGATTCCTACCTCCGCGAATTCCACGCCCGCATCCTCGATCGCTCCCCCGACGGACGCACCGTCTACCTCGACCGCACCGCCTTCTACCCAACCTCCGGCGGGCAGCCGTTCGACACCGGCGCCATCGCGGATGCGGCGGTGGTCGAGGTCGCGGAAGAGGAAGATCGCGTCGCGCACCGCCTCGCCGCTCCGGTCGCGGCAGACGAGGTGGATTGCACCGTCGATTGGACCCGGCGCTTCGACCACATGCAGCAGCATACAGGCCAGCACCTCCTCTCCGCCGTGTTCGAGGAGCTGTTCGCGCTCCACACCGTCAGCTTTCATCTGGGCGCCGAAAGCGCCACCATCGACCTGGAGGGAGGCGCCGTCGACGCGCGAACCATCGCCGCCGCCGAGTTCCGCGCCAATGAGCTGGCCTTCGCCAACCTTCCCGTAAACGTCTCCTTCGAAGACGCGGCGACGGTGCAGGGGCTGCGCAAACCCTCCGATCGCCCCGGCATGCTGCGCATCGTCTCCATCGCCGGTTACGACCGCAGCGCCTGCGGAGGAACCCACGTCCGCTCCACCGGCGAGATCGGCCCGGTCCTCCTGCGCAAGGTCGAGAAAATCCGGCAGTCGGCGCGGGTCGAGTTCGTCTGCGGCGGGCGCGCCGTGCGGCGGGCGCGCGCCGATTTCGAAGCCCTCGCTAAAATCTCGCAGCTCTTCTCGGCCTCTCTCGACGAAGCGCCCGCCATGGTCGCCGCGCAGCTCGAATCCGCGAAGGCGGGCGAGAAGGCGCGCCGCAAACTCGAGCTGGACCTCGCGGCGCACCGCGGTCGCGAGCTGTATCGCGAAACCGTGCCCGGCGCCGATGACGTACGCCGCGCCATCGAACGGCTCGACCGCGGCAACCTGGAAGACCTGCGCGCGGTGGCGCAGAACTTCACCGCGCAGCCCAAGTCCGTCTTTCTGGCGGTGATGAAGGAGCCGCCCTCGGTGCTGCTGGCCGCGTCGGAGGACGCGGGGCTGGATGCCGGAAAGGCGCTCAAGGCGGCCATCGTCGAGGCGGGCGGCCGCGGCGGCGGAAACGCGCGCATCGCGCAGGGCTCGGTTCCCTCAGCGGACGCTCTGGAATCGGTTGCCGGCAAGCTCCTGGGGTAGACCCTCGACGCTGGTCACGACCGCGCCCTTGCGCCGCAGCTCGAAACGCCCGTCGTCTCCCGTGCCGTCGACGGCGTCCTCCGTCTCTGACGTCGCATGAAACTGCTTCCATTTCTTTTCGAGCTGGACGCGGTAGGCGCGCAGGTAGTCGCGGGCGGCATCCTCGCTGTCCCACTCCACCGCGTACAGCAGCACGGTCCTCCCGGCTCTCTTGTTTTCCAGAAGATTGAAAGTGCAGCCGCGCCAGTGCGGCGCGAGCTGCTCGGCTTTCTCCTTGCCGGAATACTGCTCCAGCATCACCGCGTGATCGAGCTCCCCGAGCGTGCCGCCCACCAGGCTCTTGTAGCCCTTCGGGAGCTTGGGCTCGGGCAGGTCCGGGTTCGTGGGCTTGACACCCGCGAAATACTTCTCCGGATGCAGCACCTGCTGCGTGGAAACGGGCGGTTTCTGAAACACCTCCGCGAACCCGTACTGGCCGTCGCGCGTGTAGAGCGCGTTCTGAAACAGCATGCCCTTGGTGTACGGAAACACGAGCGTGAGGCGCAGGTACAGAGGCGAATTGTCGTAGACCGGGTACTGGCCGCCGCCCGCATCGTTCACGCTGCTCATCATCGCCAGCAGGGTGGGCGAGTCCTTCAGGCTCTGCCCAACCTTGCGCGCCAGAAACTCGCTCATCAGCCACGTGGCCTGCCCTTCCATGACGGCGAGGCGCGCGGTCGATCCGTCGTCGCTCTTCCGTCCCTGGCGGATGAAACGCGAGAGGTTGTAGCTTTGGTCGGCCAGCGCGTGCGCCAGTTCGTGGGCGAGCACGGGCTCGCGCGTGTCGGATGGCGTGGAATCGGTGATGAAGAGCTTCTTCTTGTCGTAATCGTAGAACGCCGCGGCCTGTTCGGTGAGCAGGTCCACCGTGTTCTTGGCCAGGTCGAAATCCGGCGGCACGAGGCCGAACTTCTTCAGCGTGAGCTCCTCGGCGCGGATCTCGTCGGGCTTGGCAACGTCCTTCACCCGCTGGTTGAGGAACGAGTTGATCTTGTCCTTGGAAATGAAATCGCAAGGCACCGGATGCTTGAGCGGCATGCCGGAGATTCTGGTCAGTTCCAGCGCAATCGGCTGGATCTGCGCGCACAGCCCTCGCGCGCGGGAATCGGATTGCGCCGGCGCGGCCACAGCGGCCGCGAGGAACAGAACAGCAAGCTTAAACCGCAACCGGTTGCCTCCTGAGACTCCAGGCGTATACCGACGCGGCCGCCATGGCCAGCACGCCGCCGCACGCCAGCGCCACGCGCGCGTTGGTGCGGCTGGCGATGGCGCCCGCCGCGAGGCTGCCGAACGGCCCCAGCCCGACGACGGTCATCGCATAGAGGGCCATGATGCGGCCTCGGTACTGGTCGGGAATCGCGGTCTGGATAGTCGTATTGGCGGAGGCCATCTGGCGCATCACACTGTAACCAATGATAGGCATGATTGCCATCGAAAAATAAAAGGACTGCGAAAACGCAAAAGCGAGGTACCCCGCCCCCGTGGTCAGCCCGCTCACCACCATCACGCGCCCAAGGCCGCCGGGACGGGTCCGGCGCGCCAGCACCAGCGTCCCGGTGACCGCGCCGATTCCCATGGCGCCCATGAGATACCCGAGCCCCCTGGATCCCCGGTGAAAAATGTCGTCGGCGAAAAAAGGCATGAGCACGAAGGCCGGCATTCCGCCAAAGGTCGCGGCGGCCATCAGCGAAAGCACGCTGCGCACCTGGCGATGATGGGCCGCGTAGCGGAAGCCGTCCACCAGGTGCTGCAGGACGGGCGCCGGCGGGTGCGGCTCGAACCGCGGCAGCCGCATCGCGAGCAGACAGAAAATCACCGCCAGGAAACTGATCCCATTGAGCAGGAAACACATCCCTTCGCCGACCGCGCTCACCAGCAGGCCGGCCACGCCGGGTCCGATTACGCGCGCCGCGTTGAATACCGCGGAGTTCAGCGAGATGGCGTTGATCAGGTCTTCCTGGCTCGTCATCTGAATCACCAGCGCCTGCCGTCCCGGCATATCGAACGCGTTGATCACGCCCAGCGCCACCGCCAGGGCGAGCACGTGCCATACCTGGATGTTTCCCGTGAGCGTCAGCGCTGCCAGCGCGAAGGCTTGCAGCATGGACAGGGTTTGCGTTGCGACCACGACTTTCTGGCGCGAATACCGGTCGCAGGCCAGCCCGCCCAGCGGGCCGAGCGCGAACACCGCGATTTGCGAGCAGAACCAGGTCGTGCCCAGCAGCAGCTCGGAGTGCGTGAGCCGGTAAACCAGCCATGCCTGCGCGACATTCTGCATCCACGTTCCCACCAGGGAGACGATCTGGCCGCTGATGAAGAGGCGGAAATTGCGATGTCGCAGCGCGCGGAACGTGTGCGGAACCCGAGTGGCCGGCGCGAGCGGCGCGGGAGCCGGCCCCAGCACTTCTCCAGTCGGTAGTTGAGGCGGCCCCATGCGCTTCTTCCAGAATAATGCGCGCTACAATGAAGGATCAAACCAACCGGAAAACTTGAGGAGAATTCTTTTGGCGGACGACAAGACCTACACAGCGGAATACCTGGGCAGCGGCACCTTCAGGATCAGCAAGCCCAAGCGCAAAAAATCCAAGGTGCGCCAGGCGGCGCTCAAGAATCCGCGCCGCGGCTCGCGCAAATAGCGTGCGCGTCACCCAACTCGTCCTTCACCCCATCGCCATCGCCGACCCTCCCTTGCGCAGCTCTTACGGCCTGCACGCGCCGTTCGCACTGCGCACCATTGTGGAGCTGAAGACCGACTCGGGGCTCACCGGCATCAGCGAAACCTATGGCGGCGATGGCCCGCTCGCCGGCCTCGAAGCCATTCGCGAGCGCGTGACGGGCATGGACCCGTTTCAGTTGGCCGGCCTGTGGCGCGACCTGGCCCGGCGCGCCGCGCCCGGCGACCGCACCCAGACCTATCTCGTGCCTGGCGAGAACCCGCTCGATCAGTACGCGCGTACGTTCGCGGCCATCGAGATCGCCTGCATCGATCTGATCGGAAAAGCTGTCGGTAAGCCCGCTTGCGACGTGATCGGCGGCCGGGTACGCGACCAGGTCGGCTTCTCTGCCTACCTCTTTTACAAACACGCGGGCGGCGGCGGGATCGGCGCCGATGCGCGCGAGGATGAGTACGGAGAAGTGCTCTCCCCGGAAGCCTGCGTTCGGGAATGCAGGCAGATGATCGCCAAATACGGCTTCCGCGAGATCAAGCTGAAGGGCGGAGTGCTCGATCCCGCGATCGAGGTCGAGTCCATCCGCGCGCTGCGGCGCGAGTTCGGTCCGTCATACCCGCTGCGCATCGACCCCAACTGCGCCTGGAGCGTGGAGACCAGCATCCAGGTGGGCCGCGATTTGAAGGAGGAGCTTTCCGGCGGCGGCTACCTGGAAGATCCCTGCGCCGCGCTCGAGGGCATGGCCGAAGTGCGCCGCCGCCTGCTTGCCGAAGGAAACCATACGCCGCAGGCCAGCAACGTGGCCACCACCTCGTTCTCCGATGTGCCGCGAGCCAAAGAACTCGATGCCGTGCAGATCGTCCTCAGCGATCCCCATTATTGGGGCGGCATGCGCAATCTGCAGCAGCTCTCCCACCTCACCAGCGTGCTCGGCATGGGCATGTCGATGCACTCCAACAGCCACCTCGGCGTGAGCCTGATGGCCATGACCCACGCCGCCGCCGCGTGTCCGAACCTCACCTATGCCTGCGACACGCACTATCCGTGGCAGGTGGACGCGGACGAGGTCGTGGAGGGCGGCCGGATCAAGTTCGTCGACGGCTGCGTGCGTATTCCCGATAAGCCGGGCCTCGGCGTGGACCTGGACTACGACCAGCTCGCGCGCGGGCGCGAGCGCTACGCGAAAATCCCCTTCCGCAAGCGCGACGACGAAGCCGAGATGCGCAAGCACGTGGATCCGAACTGGAAGCGCGTGCTCCCCCGCTGGTAATCACTGGACGCGGTACATCGCGCTCGCGTGCGGCGCGAGTGTGACCGGCCGCGAATCGCCGAAGTCTTTCTTCTCCCACACGTCGCGATACTTGCCCGGGCGCAGCGAAAGCGTCTCCGTCTGTTCCCCCACGTTGAAAAGCGCCACGTACTTCCGGCCTTCCACTTCGGACTCCCAAATCACCCCCGCGCCTTCCTGCGCCAGCTTGTGCGGGTTCCTGCCCTTCTGATTCGCCGCCAGGACCTCGTCGTTGGTAAGCAGTGATTCGGTGAATGCATCGTTGCTCGGCAGGTCGCCGCCGAACATCAGCGGGCTTCGCGCGATGCACCACAGAGTGATCAGCGTCCGCTGCTCGTCGCGCGTGAAGCGGGTGGGCCGGTCGTCGCCCCGCTCTGCGCGGATGCCGATGCGGCCCAGGGGCAGCATGTCGGCGTCGGGCCAGGCGCCGGGCTTGACGTGCGGGCTCCACTTCTCCAGCAGGTCGAAACTCTTGCGAAGGTCGCGCCAGAGATCCCAAAAATCGTCCGAGATGCGCCACAGGTTCGCGTTGGCGGCATAGAAATCGGCCCGTGCGAGGTCCGCGGGCCCGGGCGAAAGGCTCAGCACAATGGGACGGCCGGTCTTGAGGATGGCCCTGTGCAGGGCCGCGATTTCGTCGCCGTGGAATGGCTGCGCGATGTCGTCGGCCTTGATGTAGTCCACGCCCCACGAGGCGTAAAGCTTCAGGAGCGAATCGTAGTAGTCCTGCGCGCCCGGCTTGCTCATGTCGACCCCGTACATGTCGCTGTTCCAGCGGCAGGTCGAATTCCGGTCGGCGACGTCGGCGGCGCGCGCCTTGCTGTCCAGTACGGGCAGGTTGGCGGCAACCGCCCTCCGCGGGATCCCGCGCATGATGTGAATGCCGAATTTGAGTCCCTGCTCGTGGATCCACGCGCCCAGCGCCTGGAAGCCGGACGGGAACCGGTTGGAAGCCGGGATGAGGCGGCCGTATTCGTCCATGGCGAGTTCCGCGTTGGGCCGGTAGCCGTGGGGCTTCGCCAGCGGATCCGACCACTGGATGTCTACCACCACATACTGCCAGCCATGCGATTTCAGCTTGGAGGACATGTAGGCCGCGTTGGCCTTGACCTCGGCCTCGGTCACGCTGGTGCCATAGGAATCCCAACTGTTCCACCCCATCGGCGGCGTGGGCGCCACGGGCTCCGCGGCCCCGGCGGTGAGGATCGCCATCAGGGAAAGCAGGCTAAGTTTCATTCGTACCATCTACCAGCCCGGTGTCCAGGCCCAGCCGCCGCTCGCATCCGCTTCGATGCGGCCGACGCTCGGAAAGGGAAAGTGGAATGCCATGAGATGCATGTTCTCCGCCGCCGCGCGTTGAAGCAGCCGGCTGCGCGTGGAGATGGCGGTGTCGCAGGCGAGGTCGAATCCGTTTTCCCAGCGCGGCTGCCCGAGGTGCAGCGGGTGAACCGCGGCGTCGCCCAGGTTGAGCAGCGACTCCCCGCCGCTCGATACCAGCACGGCCAGGTGCCCCGGTGTGTGGCCGGGCGCCGGAATCACGCGAACCCCGGGAACCACTTCGGTCTCGACGTCCACCGGCTCCAGCTGGCGCCGCACGGCGCCCAGGCAGCGGCGCGCCGAGGAGTGGATCGCGATCCTGGTCTCCTCGGGCACGCGGAGGCTCCGCAAATCGGTCCTCGCTGAGGTCCAGAATTCCCATTCGAGTTCGCCGATGACGTAGCGGGCATTCGGAAACACGGGCCGCCCGGCGGCATCCACCGCGCCGCCGATATGGTCGGGATGCGCGTGGGTCAGGATGACCGTATCGACGTCACGCGGCCTGACGCCCGCCATCTCCAGCCGGGCCCGCATGGCGCCGGTGGTGCGGGAGGATTCGCCGGCGCCTGCATCCACCAGCACCACGCGGCTTCCCGTCTGGATCAGCAGACAGGTGAGCGGACTCAGCACGTCTTCCTGGGGAAGCCGGCGCTCGTCGAGAGCCTGGCTGAGCGCCTGCGGATCCGCATTCGGAAAAAACCACGAGGCCGGGTAGGCGTAGTAGCCATCGCTGAGCACCGTGCAGCGGATGGTGCCAACCACGAAGTGGTGCGAGCCCTCAGGCATACCAGAGAGGTAGCGCAATGCAGGCCGGAAGTCAAAAAAGCGGGGTGCAAGCTGAAGCCTGAAGCCCTGAAGCCTGACGCCTTTGCTATGATATGCCTCTGTCTATGCCCGATCTGCGCTGGGATCTCGCTCCTGTCTCCGAGGCCGTCACCGGCGAGGTGCGTGTCGAGGTCATCTCTCAGCATTCCGCCGAGAATTCCCGCCCGCACGAAGGCCAGTGGGTATTCCAGTACACGGTCCGCATTACGAATCTTGGCAGGGAGACGGTGCAGCTCATGAGCCGGCACTGGATCATCACCGATGGCGCGGGCCATACCGAGGAAGTCCGCGGCCCGGGCGTCGTCGGACAGCAGCCGGTGCTTGCGCCCGGCGAGTCGTTCAAGTATTCGTCTTGGTGCCCTCTGAAAACGCCCATGGGGATGATGCGCGGCACCTATCAGATGGTGCGGCCCGATGGATCGTGCTTCGATATCGAGATCGCGCCATTCGCCTTGAAGGCGCGCTACACCGTGCAATAAAACAAGGAAAGAGGGAGGCCGCAGTTGAAGGTGCGCTCCGTCGGGGGAGCGGTGCGGATATCGGGGGAGGTGTCTCGGTCATCAAGAGGGATAGTAATTAGAGGGATCGGCCTCCTCTTTCCACTCCACAGTAACCGGCCGTCCCGATGACTAAGTCAGTCGCAATTACCAAGTCATAGGTGTTAAAGGAAATATAAATCCACACCTTCGGTGACGCTCAAATTCTGGCGCTACTGCGCAGATCGGTACCAGTCCAGGGTCAGGCGCAGGCCTTCTTCGAAACTGAACCGCGGCGCGTGGCCGAGATCCCGCGCGGCCAGCGTGATGTCGGCCTGCGAATCGCGCACGTCGCCGGCCCGCGGCGCGCCGTAATTCGCCGGAATGTCCACTCCGCCCAGTTTCTGTGCCAGCGCCCACGCCTGGTTGAGCGTGATGCGTCCGCCGTTGCCCGCGTTGTAAATCCGTCCGGAGATGTTCCTGGCCCGGGCGGCTCTTAGGTTCAGCTCCGCGACGTCGTCCACGTACGTGAAATCGCGCGACTGCTCGCCATCCCCGAAGATCGTTGGCGGACGCTTCTCGATCACGCACTTCATGAAGATCGAGAGCACCCCGGAGTAGGGGCTCGAAGGATCCTGCCGCGGACCGTAAACATTGAAGTAGCGCAACGAAACCGTCTCCAGGCCGTACACCTCCGTGAAGACGCTGCAATAATATTCGCCCATGAGCTTCTGAAGCGCGTACGGCGACTTCGGGCGGGGCGCCATGCTTTCGAGCTTGGGCAGCACCTCGGTATCGCCGTAGGCCGAGCTCGATGCGGCATACACGACGCGCCCGGCCTTGCCCTCGTGGGCCGCGCGAAGCACGTTGAAGGTTCCGTTGGCATTCACCTCGTGCGAGGGAACCGGGTCGTCGATCGAGCGCGGCACGCTCGGAATCGCGGCCTCGTGAAACACCACGGCGGCGCCGCGGATCACGGGAGCGATCTCTTCGTAGTTGCGGACATCCGCGCGCTGCCAGTCGATCTTCCCGCGCACGTCGTCGAGGTTGCGCTCCTTTCCGGTCAGCAGGTTGTCGATCACGACCACCCGGCCGGCGCCCTCGACAAGAAGCCGGCGCACGATCGCGGAGCCGATGAACCCGGCTCCTCCAGTCACAACGTAATGGCTCATAGGGTCAGTTGGTGAATGCAGCTTTCCAGGTGGGCCAGGCTCTCCCGCGCCAGGCGCTCCGGGCCGGGCGTGAAATCGAAAGCCTCCAGCGAGATCCATCCGCCATAGCCGCGGCCCGCCAGAACCTCGAAGACCGGGGCGAAGTCGTACCCGCCGGTACCGCAATGACGCCCGTCCAGTTCGTTCACATGTACATGGCGGATGAAATCGAAATAGCGGTCGACGAGCGCCGCATGGGGCTCGCGCTCGTCGATGGCGTTGTGTACGTCGAACATGGTGCGGATGGCCGGACTGTCGATTTCGCGCACCATCTCCACGGCCTCCGCCAGGGACTGCACGATATCCGACTGGTCCGCGGGCAGCGCCTCCACCAGGATGGTCACGCCCCGGCTTGCGGCGTGCGGAGCGACACCCGCCAGGCCGTCGATGAAGTTCCGGGTGGCCTCTCCCCGGGACATTCCGCCGGTTGTGGAGCGCTGCTTGGGCGAGCCGAACACCATTACCCCGTCTGGACCCAGATCGGCGCACAGATCCGCCAGGTCCCGAATGTGCTCCCAGCTCCGGCGGCGCAATGCGGCGTCCGGCCCGGTGACGTGCAGTCCCTTGGGACTGACCATCAGCCAGTGCAGCCCGGCGAAGGTGAGGCCCTCGCCCCGCATGATGTCGCGGTACTCGGCGCGCGCGGCGGCGGAGATGTCGGAGGGCCGCTCCGCCAGCGTGAAGGGAGCGATCTCGATGCCGGTGTATCCGATGGCGCGGATGGCCCGGCACGCATCCGCGAAGGGCCACTTTTCGAAGGCTTCGTTGCAGATGGAGTGGCGAAAAGTCATGAACCTTTCTAGTGTACAGGTTTACGGAATGTGAAACGGCCCCTTGACATCCTCCGATACTTCGACGATTATGGAAATAGCTCGATCCGAAAGATCAGCCATGCCTTCGAAACTCAAGCACGAAGAGATCAGCCGGTATGCGGACATGTTCGCCGCGATGGGAAGCGAACCACGGCTGCGCATCATGCGCTTGCTGCTGTCCGCCCACCCGGAGGGCATGGTCGTCGGAGAGATCGCCCAAGATCTGGACGTGACAGCGAGCACGCTCTCGCATCATCTCGAAAAACTCAAGAACGAGGATCTCGTTCGCGTTCGACGTGAGGGGACATTCTTGCGGTACTCGGCAAACACGGCCGTGCTGGAGCAGCTCCTCGGATTCCTGTATGCCGAGTGCTGCACGCGCAACAGGGCCGTCGAGCCCCAAAAAATCGTCTGTTGCAAATAGGAGAGATCATGGGCGGTATCAAGGACGTAGTGAAAGAGAAATATGGACAGGCGGCCCTGCGCGTTGCTTCCGGCGAAGGAAATGCTTGCTGCGGAAGCAGTCCTTCGTCATGCTGTTCGGGCGGCGACCCGATCACTTCGGATCTCTACGGCCAACTGCAGAAGGACGAGCTGCCGGAGGCTGCCGTCCTGGCATCGCTCGGCTGTGGGAATCCAACTGCCCTCGCGGAGCTCAAGCCCGGCGAGGTGGTCTTGGACCTCGGAAGCGGCGGCGGAATTGATGTTCTGCTGTCAGCGAAGCGCGTCTCCCCAGGCGGGAAGGCGTACGGTCTCGATATGACGGACGAAATGCTGGCGCTCGCGCGGGATAACCAGAAAAAGGCTGGCGCTGACAATGTCGAGTTCTTGAAGGGCGAGATCGAGAACATCCCGCTGCCGGACAATTCCGTTGATGTGATCATTTCGAACTGCGTGATCAACCTCTCGGCCGACAAGGACCGCGTGCTGCAGGAAGCCTTCCGGGTCCTGAAGCCGGGTGGCCGTTTCGCTGTTTCCGACGTGGTCACGCGTGGAGACGTGCCGGATGACGTACGCCAAAACGTGCTGCTGTGGGTTGGCTGCATTGCAGGCGCGCTTCGGGAAGATCAGTATGTCGCCAAGCTCGCCGGGGCAGGCTTCGATGAAATCGGCATCGAGCCCACCCGTATATACGACATCGAGGACGCGAGGTCGTTTCTCGGCGGCCAGGGCGTCGATGTCGACTTGATTGCGCCACAGGTCGAAGGCAGGTTCATGAGCGCGTTTATCCGCGCCACGAAGCCCGCGGGTTGCTGCGCGCCCGGTTGCTGCGCATGACGCTGGCGCGCCGGGTCGTCGCTGAATTCTTCGGAACGGCTTTCCTGCTGGCTGCCGTTGTGGGTTCCGGCATCATGGGCGAGCAGCTCGCCGGAGGCAATGTCGCCATCGCACTACTGGCCAACACGGTCGCTACAGGCGCGATGCTGGTGACACTGATTCTTACCTTTGGCCCGATCTCCGGCGCGCACTTCAACCCCGCGGTGACTCTGGCAGACGCATCGCAAGGCGGGATCGGATGGCGTGTCGTTCCGTGCTACCTGGCCGTGCAGGTCGCGGGTGCGTTTCTCGGCGTGGCGTCGGCACATCTGATGTTCGGTGATCCGGTGTTTAGCGCCTCCCGGCACGTCCGGGCTGGCGGGCCGCAGGTCTTCAGCGAATTCGTGGCGACATTTGGGCTGATGAGCGTGATTTGGGGATGTGCGCGGCTGCGCTCCGCTGCCGTACCGTTTGCGGTTGGCGCTTATATCACTGGCGCCTACTGGTTCACGGCCTCAACCTCGTTTGCCAACCCGGCCGTGACACTCGCCCGTGCTGCAACCGATACATTCGCGGGTATTCGGCCGGTCGATGTGCCGGGCTTCATCGCCGCACAATTGGCCGGCGCTATCGCCGCCACTGTGCTCTTTCGTTGGCTGGTGCCGTCGCTGCCGAAAGACGCTTCGGCCGTCGTGGTCTCTCACGCTGGCAACCCCGGAGCATAGCTATGACGGTCAAGAAGCGGGTTCTTATTCTTTGCACGGGAAACTCCGCGCGCAGCCAGATGGCCGAAGGGCTGTTACGTCACGATGCCGGTGATCGCTTTGAGGTATTCAGCGCGGGAACAAAGCCGGGCCTTGTCCGGCCGGAAGCCATTGCGGTCATGCGGGAATTGGGCATCGATATCTCCGGCCACCGCTCCAAGAGCGTGGATGAATTCGCCGGCCAGTCACCCGACTACGTCGTCACCGTCTGCGACAACGCCAGGGAAAGTTGCCCGGTTTTTCCAGGCCAAAGCATCCGCATCCACCACGCTTTTGACGATCCCGCCGGGGTGCAAGGCTCCGCGGAGGAGAGGATGGCCGTGTTTCGCCGCGTCCGCGACGAACTGCGGCGCTACCTCAGAGACTTTCCGCCCGTCACCGCCGCCCGGTAGGGGCTCGTTCCTCAGTTCTGTGCCGGCTGGAACGACTGCCGGTTCGCGCGCGCGGCAATCGCGCCCCCAGCGAGGAGTCCCGCGATCTCAACCGCGATCGGCACGAAGAACCAGGCGAGGTAACGTGCAAGGTACG
>Ga0335080_10006223_pt1 | contig 12337 bp, 9 predicted proteins | sample Lox_Sample_34_FD_206720 | JGI IMG/M metagenome (GOLD analysis project Ga0335080, IMG submission 206720) | Soil microbial communities from Loxahatchee National Wildlife Refuge, Florida, United States - Lox_Sample_3.4 | ecosystem: Environmental > Terrestrial > Soil > Wetlands | place: USA: Florida...
AAGCGCAAGTAGTGCTTGGTTGTGAAGTCAGCGGTGACCGTGGGCGACTTCTGGGAGGCGCCCGCTGCGGAGTCGATTCCGGCCTGCCTGGCGCGCGCGATCGCCAGAATGTCTGAGACGACTGCGACCGCGGTGGGATGGCCTCCCGCTCCATGACCACCGAAGACCGTCTCACCTCCATACACCCCGGTAGACATCACCAGATTCTGGCTGCCTTCCACGCTCGCCAGCGGCGAGTTCAGTTCCACCAGTGCGGGCTGAACTGCAACGAATAACTCGTTCCCCTTCAGTTCCGCCAGCGAAATCTGGCGGATCGTGCATCCCAGCCGGTTGGCGTATTCGAAGTCGACCGAGTCAATCGGAGTAATTGAACGGCACTTAATGGCATCAGGATCGACGGCACAGTGCAGTCCAACACGGGCAAGGATCGCGAGTTTGGCACGCGCATCGAGACCGTCGACGTCTTCGGTCGGATCAGCCTCGGCGAAGCCGAGTTTCTGCGCTTCCCGCAGAGCCGAGGCGAACGACACGCCATTGCTTTCAATCTGACTGAGAATGTAATTGCACGTCCCGTTTAGGATCCCGCAAATCTTGAACAGGTCGTCACCGGCCAGGCCCTCGTGCAGCCCAGAAATCACGGGAACACCCCCCGCCACCGACGCTCCAAATGCGATTTCCTGGCCATTCCGTCGCGCGAGGCTGATCAACTCCGTGCCGCAACGCGAGATGAGTTGCTTATTCGCAGTAACAACAGACTTTCCCGCCGTCAGCGCCCGGCGAATCCAGTCTTCGGTGGGCTGCAGGCCACCCATCACTTCGACGACGATATCGGCATCGGAAGCCTCGATATCCTCGAACTTCTCCGTCCACTGCACCGACGCGGGCAGCCAGTCCACCTTCTTGCGCGCGACGTTGCGATTGCAGATGTGAGTCAGACTCAGGTTCGTGCCGCGCCGCTCCTGGAGAATCTTCGCGACCGAACTCCCCACCGTGCCGAAACCAAGCAGGGCCACGTTCCAGATTCTGCCCCCTCGGACTCCGTCGCTGCCTCTTGCGTCGTGCCTGTCCGTGCTGGTCATTGGCTCTCCCTGCATGTGCTGTCCTGATTACCCTTCCCGCTCCACCCGTAGGTATAATAAAGGGTTTTCACGCATTCATTCCGCACAATGCCGGGCGCCTGTGGGGCTGGCCCGGCCACGAACAGAAAGGTGAAGGGAATGGCCACCACGGATGTCGTGCCTCAGGAATCGTCCGGCCACCTGGGGCAAAAGCGTGTCGTCAATGACATGAGCATTCAGGTTGCGACCGTGAACGGGTCGGGGTCGCAGAGCTCCAACACCGTCCTGTTGCGCAGCATTTTCCAGATGGGCGTGCCGGTTTCGGGCAAGAATCTGTTCCCGTCGAACATTGCCGGACTGCCTACCTGGTACACGATTCGCGCCAACAAGGACGGCTACATTGCCCGCAAGAAAGAAATCGACTTTCTGGTGGCCATGAACGCCGAGACAGCGCAGGATGATGTGAAAGCGCTGGCGCCCGGGGCTTCGGTGCTCTACGACGAGCCGCTCGCTCTCGATAAGCTGCGCAACGACCTGATTTTCTACTCCGTCCCCTACGACAAGCTGGTTGCGCCCGTTTGCCCCGAAGCCAAGCTGCGCAAGCTGGTCAAGAACATGATCTATGTCGGCGTCGTGGCGCAGTTGCTCGAGATCGACATGGGCGAGGTCGAGAAGGCGCTGCGAAAGCAGTTCGCCAAGAAACTGAAAGCGGCGAACCTGAACCTGGCTGCAGCGAAGGCCGGATATGACTACGCCGCCGCCAATCTAACCAAGCGCGATCCGTTCGTCGTTTCGCGCATGGACAAAACCTCCGGGAAGATCATCATCGACGGCAACTCGGCCGCGGCGATGGGCTGCATGTTTGCCGGATGCACGGTCGTGACCTGGTATCCGATTACGCCCTCGTCGTCGCTGGTCGAAACCATGATCGAGTACATGAAGGAATACCGCATCGGACCAGATGGCAAGGCGACTTTTGCAATCGTGCAGGCCGAAGATGAGTTGGCCGCAGTCGGCATGGTGATTGGTGCCGCCTGGGCAGGCGCGCGTTCCATGACCGCAACCGCCGGGCCGGGCATCTCACTCATGGCCGAGTTCGCCGGTCTCGCTTATTACGTCGAAGTGCCGGCGGTGATCTGGGACATCCAGCGTGTGGGCCCTTCTACCGGCCTGCCCACGCGCACATCGCAAGGCGACATTCTTTCCACAGCGTTCCTCAGCCACGGCGACACCAAGCACATCATGTTGTTGCCCTACTCGGTCGGCGAGTGCTTCACCATGGCGCAGGATGCCTTCGATCTCGCTGAGCATTTCCAGACGCCCGTGTTCGTCATGTCCGACCTCGATCTGGGGATGAACAACTGGATGTCGGATCCGTTTCCCTATCCCGACAAGCCGATCAAGCGTGGAAAAGTTCTGACCAAGGAAGACCTGCAGAAGCTGGGCAGTTTCGCCCGTTACAAAGACGTGGACGGCGACGGCATCGGCTATCGCACATTGCCGGGCACGGACCATCCCGCGGCGTCATATTTTGCCCGCGGCAGCGGCCACAACGAGAAGGGCCAATACAGCGAGCGCCCCGACGATTTCGAGCGCAACATGGAGCGCATCAACAAGAAGTTCGAGACAGCGCGTTCGTTTGTGCCGCGCCCGGAAATCATCGCCAATGGGAAGTCGAAGATCGGCATCATCGCTTTCGGCACGTCGCATTGGGCGATCATTGAGAGCCGCGACCAGCTACGCAAGGAGCACGCGGTCGAGACCGACTACCTGCGGCTGCGGTCATATCCCTTCACCCGGGAAGTGCATGACTTCATCGAGACGCACGACCGGATCTACGTCGTCGAGCAGAATCGCGATGGACAGATGGCCACCTTGCTCAAGCTCGACATCCGGCCCGAACTGACGCCGCGCCTGCGCTCCATCTGCCACATCCACGGATTGCCGATTGACGCGCGCTCCGTAACCGACGAACTCATGATGATGGAGGGCAAGTAAATGGCAACCACTCCGACTACGCCTGCACCCAAAACGAACCGCATAGGCTTGCAGGTCGTCGATTATCGTGGCGGCAAGACCACGCTCTGCGCCGGCTGCGGCCATAACGCCATCTCCGAACGCATCATCGACGCCATGTACGAAATGGGCGTGTCACCCGAGCGTGTGGCCAAATTCAGCGGTATCGGTTGCTCGTCGAAAAGTCCGGCGTACTTCATGAACCGCTCCCACAGCTTCAACTCGGTGCACGGCCGCATGCCGGCGGTCGCGACCGGTGCGATGCTGGCCAACAAGAATCTCATCGCGCTCGGCGTCACCGGTGACGGCGACACGGTATCCATCGGCGCCGGCCAGTTCGTCCACCTGATGCGGCGCAATTTGCCGATCATTTACATCATCGAAGACAACGGTTGTTACGGCCTGACAAAAGGCCAGTTCTCCGCCACAGCCGATCTCGGTTCAACGCTGAAGAGCGGGATCGCGAACGATCTGCCGCCGGTCGATACCTGCGCCATGGCCATCCAGCTGGGTGCGACATTTGTCGGGCGATCCTTCTCCGGCGACAAGCGGCAACTTCACACCATGTTGAAGGCAGCGATCGCCCATAAGGGCACGGTCATGCTCGACGTCGTTTCGCCGTGCGTCACGTTCAACGATCACGAGGGCTCGACTAAGTCCTACAAATACATGCAGGCCCACGAGGAGCCTCTGCACGAGGTCAGCTTCGTCCCGGCATTCGAAGAGATCAACGTGGATTACGATCCAGGGACAACGTTTGAAGTCACCATGCACGACGGCTCGCGCCTGCGGCTGAGAAAGCTCGAAGAAGCATACGATCCGACCGACAAAGTCGAGGCCGTGAGCCGCCTGATGGAATCGCACGCCAAGGGCGAGGTGCTGACCGGCGTTTTCTACATTAACGCCAAGGCGCCGAGCTTCATCGACATGCTGAACGTGACCGACCAACCGCTGGCGACATTGCCGGAATCGGCGGTGCGGCCAAGCAGGGAAGCACTGGAAGCGTGCATGGAAGAGTTACGGTAAACATAGACCTTCGGCCAACCGCAGAGAAATAGACCACCCAACTCCCCGCGACCCTGCTCTGCCTTGCGACTTGCGAAAGAAACGAGTGTGGCATCGGCAAGATCCATGAGGTGGTCGGCGTAGTTTTCCATCAGGGTCTGAGTTTGTGATCGCAGGCAATAGAAAGGGCCGGCCCTTTTAGACCGGCCCTTGTTGATTTGTTGGCCCGCTCTGCCGTCAGTTCACAGCAAAGATCAGGTCGTCGTGGTCGTTGTACGAGCCCGAGGTGCACGAAGACGCCGTCCCCTGGTAGCGGAACTGCGCCCGCACCGCCTGCAGCGTGCTTCCTGACGGAAGTGTGTAGGTCCGCGAGATGCTCTGAGCGCCCGCGGCAGTTGGGGTGATCGTGCCGATCAGCGTCCACGTCGGACTGCTTGCATTGGCGGCGTAGTAGAGGTCGAGCGAGTCCGCTGAGGGTGTTGTCCACGCCCAGACCGTCGCCGTGACCGTGATGGTCTTGCCTTGCGCCAGCGGAGTGCCGTCGGAAGTCGCCACTTTCAGACGATCGTTCGATTCGTCGGAGTGAAACGTTCCCGAGTTGCCGTCGGCGCAGGTGCTGTTGATGGTGTTCGGACGGTTCACTTCGTTTCCGCCGCTCATCGTGCCTCGGCCCAGCAGCAGAGTCGGTCCCGAATCGCAGGACGAACCTACCGTGGCGCACTTCGGCGCTTTGAGAGTCGAGTCGTAGACAGCAGTCAGCGCGCCTCCCGACGAAGTCACTGTCAGCGCGATGGTGGTCGTCTGCACGAGCGTGCCCGAAGTTCCAGTAACGGTCACGTTGGTGGTGCCGGTGGTGGCCGTCGCCGACGCGGTGAAGGTGAGGTTTGAGGTCACGGTGCCATTGGCCGGCGGAGTGACTGGATTCGTCGAGAATGCTGCCGTCACGCCGCTGGGAAGTGCCGACAGACTGAGCGTGGTCGCGGAGTTGAATCCGTTCTGGCTCGCCACCGTGATGGTGCTCGAGGCATTCGACCCCTGGCTCACGCTGACCGCTGTGGGCGCGGCCGATACCGTGAATCCGGGAGTGCCGCCGCCCACGGCGAAGATCAGGTCGTCGTGATCGTCATAGGCTCCCGTGCTGCACGAAGACGCGCTCCCCTGGTAGCGGAAGTTCGCGCGCACGGCCTGCAGGCTGCCGCCGCTCGGCAAAGTGTAGTTGCGCGAAATGGTGTTCAACCCCGCCGCCGTGGGCACAACAGTTCCGATCAGCACCCACGAAGGGCTGTTGGCGTTGGCCGTGTAGTAAAGGTCGAGTGCGTCGGTGGTGAACGAGCTATAGGCCCAGACCGTCGCACTAACCGTCGGCGGTGGTGATCACCAGGCGGTCATTCGATTCGTCGGAATGGAACGTTCCCGACGTGCCGTCCGCGCACGAACTGTTGATGTTGTTGGGTTGATTCGGCTCGGCTCCGCCGGACAATGTGTCGCGGCCCAGAAGCAATGACGGACCGGAATCGCAGCCGGACGTGACCGTCGCGCATTTCGGCGCCTTCAGAGTGGAATCGTAGACCGCGGTTTGCGTTCCGCCGCCGGACCCATTCACGGTCAGCGCAATCGTCGCGTTGTGGCTGAGCGCGCCCGAGGTTCCGGTGATGGTCACGTTGCTTGTGCCCGTAGTCGCCGTGCCGGAAGCGGTCAATGTCAACGTGGAAGTCGCGTTGCCGTTGGCCGGTGGCGTGACAGGGTTGGTCGAGAAAGCTGCGGTCACGCCGCTCGGCAGTCCGGAAGCGCTCAGTGTAGTTGCCGACTTGAAGCCGTTCAAGCTCGTGATGGTGATCGTGCTCGTTCCGTTCCCGCCCTGCGCGATCGTCACGGAAGAAGGCGAGGCGCCGATGCTGAAGTCGGGCGAGGGTGCGCCACCGCAGCCGGGAAACTTGAAATTTGCGATGCGCGTGTTCCAGTTGAACGTGCCGTTGGTCTTGATGTATTCCTGCGTGTACCAGAACGTACAGTCATCGACGGGATCGACCTGCATGGCGCTGTAGTCGCCCCACCGGCTCAGGCCCGTGCTTTGCGATCCTGTTCCGCTCACCACGTTGACTTCCGCTTCCATCGTGCCCGCCGGGTCTGTGGGAACGCGGCCGGTGTAGCGAATCGACGGATTGATCGAGGAACTCGACACGCTGTATCCGACCGCCATGTCGCCGGCCTGATCCATGGCAATGCTGCCCATCCAGCGATAGCTGGAATCGGGAGCAAAGGTGCCTTGCTGCGCCAGGACCGGAGTTCCGCTCGGGTTCTGGATTTCGTACCAGCGGATGCCGCCGCCGCCAGTGATCGTCACCGAATGGTTCGCCACCAGCGATTCGTGAGTGCCGAAGTTGCGATACGCCAGCCGATACATCATGCGATCGGCGAGAGAATCGAGCTTCTGTGTCGTGCCGGGCTGCACCACGCAGGTTCCTCCGCTGCACAACGGCGTGAATGCCGACACGCTGATCGAGGTTGGTCCCGTGAATGTGGAGTTGGCGGGCGTAGTGAAGTCGACGTGGAATTTGTAGAGGTTCAGGCTGTTCGTTCCGAAGTTAAGCACGTAGTTCGGCGAGCCGCCCGCGGGAGGCGTGGTGCCGTCCAAGTCAGATGGCAACAGGCCGCCGACCGACGAACCTTGCTGAAAGCAGACTTGCGTCGCCGTCTGCCCGTTCAGCATGGCAGTGCGGTTGTAGGCGCACACGTCGGATCCGACAAAGGTGTTGCCGTTAAACATGTTGAAGGTTTCGTAGTAGCCATCGGGCCACACACCCATCTTGGGATAGTCGTCGAAGTTGCTGTACTGGAAGCTGTAACGGTTGTAGCTGCCGGTCGCGTCTGATGTCGTTGAGACCGCAATACATTGCAGGTAGGGCGTGGTCGAAACCGAGAACTGGCTGAAAATCCAGCGTTGCGCCAGCTTGTCATAAAGAACGATAGGATCGCCGTCGTTGTTGCTTTGGCATCCGCCGCCAAATCCCGCCCACAACGCATTCCCCGCTGTCGGCCCCGCCACCAATGCCCCGGTTGACTTGTTAAAGACCGCGAATGACGTATTCACCCACTGCACGTATTGCGACGCGCCCACGGTGCCGTTGGTGTCCGGAGGAGCTCCAGTCACGCTGAAGCCATATTGCCCGGCGCCGAGACCTTCAAAGCTGGTGCCGACCACAGGCGTAAAGGGAACCACGGTTTGCTGGCGGATGGGATCTTCTGCCAGCGTGCTGAGCCCGGCAGGCAACGGAATTCTGCGCACCGGTTCCGCCTCGTGTTTCGCCAACGACGGCGGAGGCATCAGCTTGATCATTTCGCGCAGAGGCGGAGAAACGTCTCGATACACTTCCCGCCGTACCGTCATGTGCGACTGCGACAATCCGGGCAAACAGAAAATGAGGACTAGACCTGCCAACAGCACGGCGGGTCGGAGGGAGGGCGTCTTCGTTCCATGCATTGCGATCTCCTTCACAAATTGAAATCTCACCCAAGGGTCGTGGCCAGGGAAGAAACGGAAGCGTGGCTCGCAATGTGACTACTACTCACAATAGTTGCGCCATTCTAATCACTCATCGAGTGTTTTGTTAGGATTTTTCCAAGACCAACCGGTCGGTTGTGGTGACACAGCTATGTGCTCACGGGAGCGACGCTGGTTCACCCGTTTCAAGCCTGTGCTGCTGGGCGCTACAATCGTCAGGCTATGTCGGAACCAGACGTAACGCGGCTTGATGCCGAACCAGCCGGCGGCGCTCGTGGGCGGCTGAAAGTATTCCTGGGCTACAGTTCGGGCGTTGGCAAGTCGTTTCGCATGTTCGATGAAGCTCGCCGACGCAAGGAACGCGGTCAGGACGTAGTGGTCGGGGCTCTCCAGCCGGAAGTGCAGCCCGAAATCAAGCCACTGTTGGACTCTCTGGAAATCGTTCCTACGCTCGACGTGCACGGCGTGCCTGTAATCGACGTGCCCACGATCCTTCGCCGCCATCCTCAAGTGTGCATCATTGACGGCTTGGCCTACGACAACCCATGGGGACGCCACCGGCACCGCTGGCAGGATGTCGAAGAACTGCTCTCCGCCGGAATTACCGTGGTGGCGTCGGTGAACCTGCAACATATCGACGACCAGCGTCAGGCGGTGGAGAAACTCACCGGCCAAAAAGTCACGGAAACGATTCCCCGCGATTTTCTGAACACCGCAGATGAAATTGTGGTCGTGGATGCTCCCACCGAAGGCGCTCCGCCCGAGCTTTCCGAACTCCGTCAGATGGCCCTGGTTCTTTCGGCGGACGTGATCGACGCCGGCCTGCAGCGCTATCTGCAGGCACATGAGATTGAGCCGGGATGGCGGCCACACGAGCGTTTTCTGGTTTGTCTCACACCCCGTGCCAATGCCGATCGTATGATCGCCAGCGCTCGCCAGAGCGCCGCCCGTTTTCATTGTGACGTGGTTGCAGTTTCTGTGAAACGTCCGAACCTTTCCGGCGAGGAACAAAACGCCATGGACGAGAATCTGGCACGCGCGCGGGCCACCGGGGCCCACGTAGACGTTCTCGAGGGTGATGATCCGGTGGAAACCATCGTGCAATATGCCCGCACCCACGGTGTCACTCAGATCTTCGTCGGCCACAGCATGAAGAAGGACTGGCGAACACGCTTGTGGGGAAGCCCAGTCAGCCGCTTGATCCGGGCCGCCGAAGGCATGGATGTCCGCGTCTTCCCACACTAAGAGAACCAATAACATGACTCACCTGAGCAGTGGCGGCCGCCTCAAGATCTATCTCGGTTACGCTCCCGGCGTTGGGAAAACCTACCAGATGCTGAAGGACGCGCGCGAAGTCAAGGCGCGGGGCGTGGATGTCGTGGTCGGGTTCGCGGACGCGCACGGCCGGGCCGACGTTCGCGAACAACTTGGCGAATTGCAGACCATACCCCTCGCCCGCATCGCACATCGCAGCGGCGTGACCGAAGAGCTCGACGTCGGGGCCATCCTGCGATGGGGCCCGCGCGTTTGTGTGGTTGATGAATTGGCCCATTCCAACGCCCCTGGCTCAGCTCAGCAAAAGCGCTGGCAAGACGTGCAGGTCCTGCTGCAGGCGGGCATCGACGTGCTCACCACCATGGACGTCAAGGACCTTGCCAGCCTCAGCGATCAGATCTGGCAGCTCACCGGTCGGCGCGTACGCGAAACCGTGCCCGACTGGTTTTTCCAGCAAGCCGACGAAGTCGTGCTGGTAGACGTCACTCCGCGTGCCCTGCTGCATCGTTTGGAGCGTGGCGCCATCTTTTCCGCGGACCGCGCCAAGGGCGAAGTGGAGGCGATCTTTCAGGAACCGGTCCTGGTTGCGCTGCGTGAACTGGCGATCCGCCAGACCGCCCAAGCGCTGGAAGCCCGGCACCGGGGAAAAATCGCCCCCGCAGAGATGCACGCGCAAAAAATCTTGGTCAACATCACCGCGGATCCGTCTACGGCCATGCTGCTGCGTCGCGCTCGTCGGGTCGCCGACCACCTGCAGGCGATTTGCATCGCCGTGTATGTCTACTCCAAAGAGGAAGCGGAAGCCTTGCCGGCAGAAGACCGTCCAACCATCGAACGCCACCTTCGCTTTGCCGAGAACCTCCACGTGGACGCTCAGACCATCCACGGCAAAGATCGCGCCCGCACGCTGGTAGACTATGCGCGCAAGAACGGTGTCACGCAGATTTTCCTCACCCGCGGCACCGAACCACGGAGACGCTGGTTCCCCGGCCTGGACTTCACCGAGCAAGTCCTGCAGCTGGCAAGCGAGATGGAAGTCACGGTTGTGGCCGAACGAAGCCACCAGGGCCGGACCGCCTCCCCCTATCCCGAGGACGAAGCTGGTGCCCTGATGCATGCCGGCTACGTCCGCATCGCGCCCGACATCACCGTGGAAGAAGCCATCGCCCAGATTCGCCAGCAGGCTGGCAGCGTGGAGATGATCTACTACGCTTACGTGCAGGACGATCCCCAACATTTACTCGGCGTGGTTTCGTTCCGCGAGCTCATTTCGGCGGAGAGGTCCAGGAAAGTCCGCGAGCTGATGCACACCGATTATGTCTATGTCGCGGAGGATACCGACCAGGAAACAGTCGCTCAGTTGCTCGCCAAACGCCGCCTGCTCGCCGTGCCCGTACTCGATCAGGATGGACACATGCTGGGCATCGTGACCAGCGCCGATGTCGCCGGAATCGTGCAGGAGCAAGCGGGCGAGGACATAGTGAAAATCGGCGGTATGGAAGCGCTGGATGGACCTTACCTCGACGTGACCTTCGCCCAGATGGTGCGCAAGCGGGCAGGATGGCTTGCCATCCTCTTTTTGGGCGAGATGTTGACCGCCACCGCGATGGGCTATTTTTCCGCCGAGATCGAGCGCGCCGTCGTGCTCGCTCTGTTCATTCCGCTGATCATCAGCAGCGGCGGCAACTCCGGCTCTCAGGCAACCACGCTGGTCATCCGCGCCATGGCGCTGGGGGAAATTCGCCTCCGCGACTGGTTCCGCGTCATTCGACGCGAACTCGCGGCAGGCCTCGCACTGGGTGCGATTCTCGGTTGCATCGGCATCACGCGCATCTTCATCTGGCATACCTTGCGCGGAACCTATGGTCCACACTACCTGGTCGTGGCCCTTACCATCGGATGCAGCCTCATCGGCGTCGTGCTCTTCGGCACCACGGCCGGATCCATGTTGCCCTTCATTCTCCGTCGTTGTGGACTCGACCCGGCCAGCGCTTCGGCCCCGTTCGTCGCCACGCTGGTCGATGTTACCGGACTGGTCATCTACTTTTCGGTTGCGAGCGTGATCCTGAGGGGAATCCTGCTTTAGCCAGTTCTCCAGATAGCAGCCCGCACTAGTTCACGGTCAGTACCACGCGGAACCGTGCGCGCCCTGGGCCTCGTCGCACCAGGCATCAACAACTAGCCACCAACCACTTTTTTCCCCTCTCCCTCAAACGTATGCTCAGGGCTGGACCCAGGCTCGGGGAAATCGGAGTCGGCTCCCTGGATCATGGGGTCCTGATTCCGATGGGGAAGTTGGCCGCTCATCGAATTGTTGCCGGCTTGGAGGCGGTCGTCAGGTTCGAGCGAACCCTTCCCGCGGTCGGAATCGTTTTCCAGATGATCGGCGGCATGAGTGGGCATGGATGACTCTCAATAAATCCGGGGATATCAACATCGTTACCACGGCTCAGAGTACGCTCAAACGCTCCACAGGGCAAAGGAAAATCTGCAAGCCGAGTGCCCGTAAGTTATTGTGATCACAACGATAGTTAAATTTAATGGCCGCTTAACCGGCGAAGTAGACTCTAATGGAGTATGCCTAAGAAGCCGTTGAAGCGTTATCTGTTTGCCAGCGACTTCGACCAGACGTTGACCTTTAACGATACAGGGTACGTCCTGAGCGAGTTGCTGGGTATTTCCGTGGAAGAATTCGAGCGCAAGGCCAAGGGGATGGCGAAACTGAACCTGGTGCAGCAGGGCGCCGAGCTGGCCTATTTGCTCCTGCACGATCCTGAGTTTCGCTCGCGCGTGCGCAAAGAGCATCTCTACGAAGCCGGGAAGCGAATCCGGGTGAAGCAAAACATCCAGCAGGTGTACGAAATTCTCGACAAGAAAATTGACGGATTCCACTTTAACTTCTACGTACTCTCGGCCGCGCCCGTGGAAGTGATCAAGTCCGCGCTCGAAGGGATTGTCCCGGAAGATCACATCTTCGGCACCGAGTTCAAGTACAGCAACTCGGGCGAGATCGAAACCCTCGTGCGCGCCACCGCCGGCTACGGCAAAGTCGCACGGCTCGACCAGTTGCAGGAGGATCTGGACATTCCTGCCAGCCACATCGTCTACGTCGGCGATGGCAGTTCCGACATCCACGTCATGCTGCACGTCAACCGCCGCGACGGCTTCACCATCGCCGTATCGGAATCAAAGCATGTAGCCCAGATCGCCAAGCGTACCGTGCTCAGCGATAACGCCCTGCCCGTCGTCGTGCCGATCCTCGAGCAGATCGCCGGATGGCAGCGTCCGAAAATTCGCGCCCTATTCGAGTCCTACGGCTTCCTGATCCAGGACTGGGACCGCGTGCAGACCGATTGGATCACGCTGCGGTCAGCGGCAACAGAAACAGTACAGGCAGCTGCCGCCGACGCAGGGTAAGCGCCTCTCATCATTGTCATCCCGAGCCGTCCGGAGGCGAAGCCGAGGACGAGCGAGGGATCTG
>Ga0335080_10006224_pt1 | contig 12336 bp, 16 predicted proteins | sample Lox_Sample_34_FD_206720 | JGI IMG/M metagenome (GOLD analysis project Ga0335080, IMG submission 206720) | Soil microbial communities from Loxahatchee National Wildlife Refuge, Florida, United States - Lox_Sample_3.4 | ecosystem: Environmental > Terrestrial > Soil > Wetlands | place: USA...
GGTGTCCTGCGGCGAGGTCGAGGTGAACGTAGAGCAGGTGCGCCGCGGCATGGCCTGGGTCTCGCGCCTCGACCACCCGGAGCCGGCCTTCTACGAGGCCGAGCGCGCCGCGCGGGGACGCGGTCTCGGATTGTGGAGCGGCCCCGATCCGATGCCGCCCTGGCAATGGCGCCGCCGGGAGAAGTCCGAAGCCACGGCAGGCAGCGCGGTCAGGCGGCGAAGCGAGGGCCGGCCGTGCGATCCGTAGGACCCGGATCGCTCCTCGGCGGGAGAATCGCAGGCGCCCGCTCTTATAATCGGCGCATTCCGAGTTTTCCGCCCGGGGCGCAGCAATGATCCATTTCGTCGTGCACGAGGAAGGCGATGGCGTCGGCGTCGTCGTCGTGGAAGGCGTGAAGGCAGGGCAGGAGCTGGTCGGCTGGATCATGGAGGACGACAAGGAGATCCGGGTGACCGCGAAGAGCGCGATCCCGATCGGCCACAAGCTCGCGCTCAAGGACTATAAGCCTGGCGACACCGTGATCAAGTACGGGGTGGACATCGGCAAGGTGGTGGCGCCGATCGCGCGCGGCGAGCACACGCACGTGCAGAACCTGAAGACGAAGCGGTGGTAACCATGGACCTGTCGAAAAGCACTTTCTGGGGCTACCGGCGCGAGAACGGGCGGGTCGGCGTACGCAACCACGTCGTCGTGCTGCCGGTGGACGACCTCTCCAACGCAGCGGCGCAGGCCGTCGAGAACAACGTCAAGGGCGTCATCGCGCTGCCGCATCCCTATGGGCGGCTGCAGTTCGGCGCCGACCTCGACCTGCACTTTCGGACGCTGATCGGCACCGGCAGCAACCCGAACGTCGCCGCGGTGGTCGTGATCTGCATCGAGGAGGAATGGGCGAAGAAGGTGGCCGACGGCATCCGGGCGAGCGGCAAGCCGGTGGCGCACTTCGGCATCGAGCAGCACGGCGACCACGACACGATCATGCGCGCCTCGAAGGCGGCGCGCGAGTTCATGCAGGCGGCGAGCGAGCTGCGGCGCGAGGAGCGGCCATTGAAGGACCTGTGGGTGTCCACCAAGTGCGGCGAGTCGGACACGACCTCGGGCTGCGGGGCGAACCCGACGGTCGGCAACGCCTTCGACAAGCTCTATCCCCATGGCGTCACGCTGGTCTTCGGCGAGACCACCGAGCTCACCGGCGGCGAGCACCTGGTCGCCGCGCGCTGCCGCACGGACGAGGTGCGGAAGAAATTCCAGTTCATGTTCGACCGCTACCAGGCGATCATCGAGAAGCACAAGACGAGCGATCTTTCGGACTCGCAGCCGACCAAGGGCAACATCGCCGGCGGTCTCACCACCATCGAGGAGAAGGCGCTCGGCAACATCCAGAAGATCGGCCGCAAGTGCATGGTCGACGGCGTGCTCGACAAGGCCGAGACGCCGACCGGTCCCGGCCTATGGTTCATGGACTCCTCCTCGGCGGCGGCCGAGATGGTGACGCTATGCGCGGCCGCAGGCTACGCGGTGCATTTCTTCCCGACCGGGCAGGGCAACGTGATCGGCAACCCGGTCCTCCCCGTCATCAAGCTGTGCGCCAACCCGCGCACGGTGCGGACGATGTCGGAGCACATCGACGTGGACGTTTCCGGCCTGCTGAGAAAGGAATTGACCCCTGATCAGGCGGGCGACAAGCTGCTCGAGTGCATGTTCCGCACCGCCAACGGCCGGCTGACCGCCGCCGAGGCGCTCGGCCATCGCGAATTCGTGTTGACCAGGCTCTACGAGTCGGCTTGAAGGTCTCAATAAAAAGAACTTCCTGCTTTCAGGAGTTCGAGGTCCCGCGTCATCCGAGCCAGACCGTCCTCGACGTCGTCACCTACATCCAGCGGGAGCTCGACCCGACGCTCGCCTACCGCTTCGCCTGCCGCGTCGGCATGTGCGGCTCCTGCGCCATGACGGTGAACGGCGCGCCGCGCTGGACGTGCCGCACCCACATCGACAAGGTGGCGAGCAACGATCGTCTTCGGATCGAGCCGCTGCGCAACCTGCCGGTGATTCGCGATCTCGTCACCGACATGAGCGCCTTCTTCGGCAAGTGGGCGCAGGCGAAGGGCCGCTACGAGGGAACGAGGACCCGTCGCGACGACTTCCACCAGGTTCCGCCGGACGGCGAAAAGCGCAGAGCGGTCGACGCCGCGATCGAGTGCATCGGCTGCGCGGTCTGCTACAGCGCCTGCGACGTGGTCGCGTGGAATCCGGACTACCTCGGGCCGGCGGCCCTCAATCGCGCCTGGACCCTGATCCAGGATGAAAGAGATGTGGCGAGAATCGAACGCCTGCGCGTGGTGGCAGGAGACGCCGGCTGCCACTCCTGCCACACGCACATGAGCTGCACCGAGCGCTGCCCGAAGGGCCTCTCGCCCACGGCCTCCATCGCCGGGCTCAAGCGCGAGGCGGCGAAGCTCGCGCTGCGGGGAAAGCTCTGAGCGCGCGCGCCCAAGGCTATCTCTGGGTGGCGCAGCGCGCGAGCGCCGCGATTCTCGCGATCTGCGTCGCGGTGCATCTCGCCACGGTGATCTACGCCGTGCGCGGCGGGCTGAGCGCGGCCGAGATTCTCGGCAGAACGCGCGGCAACGCCGCCTGGCTCGCGTTCTACGCCATGTTCGTTGTCGCAGCGAGCGTGCACGCGCCGATCGGCCTGCGCGCGGTGCTCACCGAGTGGCTGCGCTGGCGCGGCGCATCGCGCGACCTCTTCCTTCTCGCATTCGCCGGCCTGCTCCTCGTGCTGGGGCTGCGCGCGGCAATGGCGGTGTTCGGCCCGGTTTCCCCATGACTCAGGGCGCATCCTATTGGGCCGCCGCGGTGCACCGGGTCTCGGGCATTGCGCTCGCCGTGTTCCTGCCGCTGCACTTCTGGGCGCTCGGCCAGGCGCTCGGCGGCGCCGAGCACCTGCAGCGCTTTCTTGCCTGGACCGAGCAGCCGCTCGTCAAGCTCGGCGAGTGGGCGATTGTCGTCGCCCTCGCCGCGCACCTCGGCGCCGGGCTGCGCGTGCTGGCGATCGAGTTCCTCGACTGGCGCGAGTGGCAGAAGACGCTCGCGGCGCTTGCCGCCGCGCTCGCGGCGCTCGTCGGACTCGCGCTGGCGCTCGCGCTGTAGAATGAAATCGAGGAGGAGCGAATGAAGCTCATTGCGAAGCTCACGATGCTCGCCGCCGGCCTGCTGCTCGCCGGCGCGACCGCAGCGCAGGGCTGGCCGCAGAAGCCGGTGCGGTTCATCGTGCCTTTCCCGCCCGGAGGCGCGACCGACATCTCTGCGCGCCTGCTCGGGGAGCGGCTGCAGGAGATCTGGGGCCAGACGGTGGTGATCGAGAACCGCGGCGGCGCAGGCGGCGGCGTCGGCGCCGCCGAGGCGGCGCGCGCCGCGCCCGACGGGTACACGCTCTTCTTTCCGTCGGGCTCGGTGATGACGGCCAACCAGCATATCTACGCCAAGCTCAACTACAACCCCGAGAAAGACTTCGTTCCGGTCACCAACGTGGTCACCGGGCCGCAGGTCCTGGTGGTATCCGCCAAATCGCCTTACAAGTCGGTGAAGGATCTCATCGACGCCGCGCACGCCAATCCGGGCAAGCTTACCTTCGGGCACGCCGGGATCGGCTCGCAGACGCATCTCGCGGCGGAGAACTTCGTCTACCAGGCGAAGATCAACGCCATCTCCGTTCCCTACAAGGGCGAAGGCCCCTCGCTCACAGGCCTGATCGGCGGCGAGACCACGTTTCTCCTCACCAACCTCGCCGCCGCGCTCGGCCACATCAACGCCGGGCGCATCCGGGCCCTCGGCGTGAGCTCGAAGAGCGAGGTGCCGCAGCTGAAGGGCGTTCCGCCGATCGCCAGGACGCTGCCGGGCTTCGAGAACCAGGGCTGGTTCGGCATCGTCTCGCCGACGGGAACGCCCAAGGAGATCATCGAGAAGATCCAGCGGGACTCGAAGAAGGCGCTGGAGAGCACCGAGCTGAAGGCGCGGCTCTATGCCCAGGGGCTGTCCCCGGTGGGCAACTCGCCCGAGGAAATGGCGAAGGCGATGAAGGCCGAGACCGCGCTCTGGGCGAAGGTCGTCCAGGAGCGAAACATCCACGTCAAGTGACGGTCTCAATGTGAAAGAGCGCAACGTCCACGTCGAGTGGCGGTCTTAAGCCCATGAAGGTCGACCTCGCGCAAGTCGAGGAGGCGGCGAAGGAGCTCTACATCCGGGCGCTCAAGCAGCTGCCGCCGGACGTCAAGCAGGGCTTCGACGCGCTCGCGGCGAAAGAGAGCGACACCGGGGCAAAGCGCATGCTCGGCACGATGATCCGCAACATCTCGGTCGCGGAGGACACCGACAACCTGCTCTGCCAGGACACCGGCATCCCGATCTACAACGTGTGGATCGGGCGGGGGGTCGAGGTCGACGGCGTGGGCCTGAAGGAGGCGATCCGCCGCGGCTGCGAGCGGGCGACGCGCGAGCATCCGCTGCGTTCTTCGGTGGTGCATCCCATCACGCGGGTCAACCAGCACAGCTCCTCGGGCCGCGGCGTGCCGGTGATCCAGGTCGATTTCTCCGAGCGCGACGCGCTCGAGATCGAGATGGTGCCCAAAGGCTCGGGTTCGGAGAACAACTCCTGGCTCCGCATGGCCATCCCCGCCGAAGGCATCGACGCGGTCAAGACCTTCGTGGTCGACTGCGTGCTCGAGGCCGGCGGCAAGACCTGCCCGCCCACCATCGTCGGCGTCGGCGTCGGCGGCACCGCGGATCTGTGCGTGCACCTCGCCAAGGTGGCGGCGACGCGGCCGCTGGGCACGCGCTGCGCGGATCCCGAGGGCGCGAAGCTCGAGGCGGAGCTCTCCGCCGCCGTGAACCTGCTCGGCGTCGGGCCGCAGGGCCTGGGCGGGGACTCGACCGCGTTCGCGGTGCACGTCGAGACCGCGGCGACGCATATCACCATGAACCCGGTGGCGGTGAACATGCAGTGCCATTCCGCCCGGCGCGCGCGCGCGACGTTCCGCCCCTCCGGGGTCGAGTACGGCTTTTGAGCGCATGGCACACCACGACTTCACGATGCCGATCACCGAAGCCCAGGCGCGATCGCTGCGCGTGAACGACAGCGTCACGCTCAACGGCACCCTGTTCGGCATCCGCGACGCGACGCAGATCCACATGTTCGACCGCGGGCGCAAGACGCGCTTCGACCTCTCCGGTCATGCGGTCATCCATACGGCGCCGAACGTGAAGAAGGTCGCGAAGAGCGCTTCGCATCCGACCGGCTACGCGCCCATCTGCATCGGCACCACGACGAGCGACCGCATGGAGCGCTTCACGCGCCCGCTGATGGCGGAGCACGGGGTGCGGCTGGTCATCGGCAAGGGCGGTCTCAGGGACGAGTCCCTGAAGGCGTTCTCCGATCTCGGCGGCGCCTACCTCGCCATCATCGGCGGCACCGCGGCGCTCGAGACGACGTGGATCGAAGCGATCGAGGACGTGGACCTCGACGACCTCAATCCCGAGTCGCTGTGGAAATTCCGCGTGCGCGGCTTCGGCCCGCTCGTCGTCGCCATGGACAGCCACGGCCAGAGCCTGTACTCGAAAGTGAGGAGCGCGGCGCAGGGGCAGCGCGCCGAGGCGTTGCGCAAGCTCGGCGTGCGCTGACGCGGCCCGTCGAGATGACCCCCAAGGTCCAGCGCACTGTCGATACCGACGTCCTGATCCTCGGCTCCGGTGGCGCCGGCCTGTTCGCGGCGCTGCACGCGCACCAGGCCGCAACGAGGGCGGCGTCGCCGCTCTCGATCACGGTGGCGGTCAAGGGCCTGCTCGGCAAGTGCGGCTGCACGCGCATGGTGCAGGGCGGCTACAACGTGGCGCTCGCCAAGGAAGACTCGGTCGAGCGCCACTTCATGGACACGATCGAGGGCGGCAAGTGGCTTCCCGACCAGGAGCTCGCCTGGAAGCTCGTCACGCTCGCCGTGGAGCGCATCCACGAGCTCGAGAACGAGCTCGGCTGCTTCTTCGACCGGAATCCCGACGGCACGGTCCACCAGAAGGCATTCGCCGGGCAGACCTTCGACCGTACGGTCCACAAGGGCGACCTCACCGGCATCGAGATCATCAACCGGCTCGCCGAGCAGGTGTGGGCCCGCGACATCCAGCGCCTGGAAGAGCACAGGGCCGTTGAGTTGATCAAGAATGCTTCAGGAGACGCGATTGCCGGCGTGCTCCTCATCGACATGCGCACCGGCGAGTACCTGCTCGTCCGCGCAAAGGCCGTTCTGCTCGCCACCGGGGGCGGCCCGACGATGTACAAGTACCACACGCCTTCGGGAGACAAGAGCTGCGACGGGCTGGCGATGGCGCTTCGCGCCGGGCTGCCGCTGCGCGACATGGAGATGGTGCAATTTCATCCCACGGGGCTGCTTGCCGGCACGCACACCCGCATGACCGGCACGGTGCTCGAGGAGGGCCTGCGCGGCTCGGGCGGCTACCTGCTCAACGGCGCGAGGCAGCGCTTCATGCCGAGCTACGACGAGCGCGCCGAACGCGCCACGCGCGATGTCGTGTCGCGCGCCATGTACTCGGAGATGCGGCACGGCGCGACCACGCCGCACGGCGGCCTCTACATCTCGATGGCGCACCTCGGGCCGGAGCGGGTGCGGCGCGAGTTCAAGGGCATGGTGGAGCGCTGCGCCGATTGCGGCTTCGACCTCGCGGGCGGCCTGGTGGAGGTCGTGCCGACGGCGCACTACATGATGGGCGGCGTCGAGTTCCGCGCCGACTGCACGACCCACCTTGCCGGCCTGTTCGTCGCGGGCGAGGACTCGGGCGGCGTGCACGGCGCGAACCGCCTCGGCGGCAACGGAGTGGCGAACTCCACCGTGTTCGGCGCCGTGGCGGGGGACGCGATCGCGGGCTGGATGCGCGGCCGCGCCTTCGCCGATCCGGACGCCGCGGCGATCGATGCCGCGATCGCCGCCTGCGAGCGGCCCTTCGGCAGGCCTGCCGGGAGCCGCGGCTCGCTCGAGCGGCTGCGGGAGAAACTGTACGACACGATGTGGGAGCGCGTCGGTATCATCCGCGACGCGCCCGGGCTGAAGCGCGCGCAGGAGGAGCTCGCGGCGCTCGATGCCGAGCTCGATGCGCACGGCCTGAGCGACGCGGACCGCGCCTTCAACCTGACCTGGCACGACTGGATGAACCTGAAGAGCCTCGTGAGCGTGAGCCGCGTCATCGCCGCGGCGGCGCTCGCGCGCGAGGACTCGCGCGGCGCGCACTTCCGCTCCGATTTCCCCGAGACCGGCCCGCTCGAGAGCTCCTCGTACACCAGCGTGCGCGGCTCGCCGGCCGGGCTCGCGCTCGCGATGAAGGCCGTCGCATTCACGCGCGTGCGGCCGGGACAGAGCCTGCTCAAAGATGCCGCCTAGCGACTGGCCCGCCGGGATCCACCGCGAGCTCGCCCAGGCGAAGGTGCGCCTCGTCGGCTTCGTTCCGGACGCCGGGCACAAGCGGCTGATCGAGCTGTGCCAGGCCGATTCGTCCATGCGCACCGTCGTCCTCACGACGGAGGAAGAAGGGATCGGGCTCGTCGTGGGCGGCTGGCTCGGCGGCGAGAAGGGCGTGCTGCTCATGCAGTCGAGCGGCGTCGGAAACATCATCAACGTCCTCGGGACGGTGAAGGAGTGCCGCATTCCGCTCGTTACGCTCGTGACCATGCGCGGCGAGGAGGGTGAGTTCAACCCCTGGCAGGTGCCGATGGGACAGGCGACGCGCGGCGTCCTCGAAGCGATGGGCACCGTGGTGCACGCGCCTTCGAGCGCCGAGGACATCGCGCCGACGGTCGGCACGGCGCTGCGCCTCGCCTACAACAGCTACGCGTCGGTCGCGGTTCTGATCCCGCAGCGCGTCATCGGCATCAAAAGCTTTCAGGAGCAGGCCGCCCGATGACGCTGCACCGCCGCGACGCGGTGAAGAAGCTCCTCGAGAACCGGGGCGAGTTGCTTGTGGTCGCCGGGCTGGGGTCGACGGCGTGGGACTGCACCGCGGCCGGCGACTCGCCGCTCACGTTCCCGCTCTGGGGCGCGATGGGCCAGGCGGCGATGATGGGGCTCGGCCTCGCGCTCGCGCAGCCCAAGCGTCGTGTGCTGGTGGTCACCGGCGACGGCGAGATGCTGATGGGCCTGGGCTCGCTCGCGACCATCGGCGTGCAGAAGCCCGCGAATCTCAGCGTGGTGGTGATCGACAACGAGCGCTACGGCGAGACCGGCATGCAGGCGACGCACACCGCCTCCGGCATCGACCTCGCCGGCGTCGCCCGATCCTGTGGTCTGACCATTTTTGATTTCAAAGACCACAGGGCCGCGATCCACGAACGGCCCGGCCCGAACTTCGCGGTGGTGAAGGTCGCGGCGGAGAAGATCCCGCTCGTCCTGCCGCCGCGCGAGGGGGCGCTGCTCAAGGCGCGGTTTCGCCGCGCCCTGCTCGGTCCGGAGGCCGACCTCGCCTAATCAGCCGCGCCTCATCAGCCTAGGTGCTTGCGGAAGAATTCCAGCGTGCGCTCGCGCGCCTGCTTGGCCGCGCCGGCGTTGTAGGAGCCGCGCTGGTCGCAGTTGAAGCCGTGCCCGGCGCCCGGATAGAAGTACGCGGTGATCTCGGGGTGCGCCTTGGCGATCGCCTTGGCCTGGTCGAGCGTCGGCGATTGGTCCTGCTCGCCGAAGTGGCACATTACCGGGACCTTGGGCTTCTCGCCGATGAAACCCGGCATGCCGCCGCCGTAGTAGGGCGCGGCGCAGGCGAGCCCGGCGACGCGCGCGGCCGACACCCAGGACACGGTACCGCCCCAGCAGTAGCCGACGATGCCGACCTTGCCCGCTTTCTTCGCCTCGGCGAGCGCAGCCTCGACGTCGAGCTGGGTCTGCTTCCAGTCGAGCTTCTGCATGATGGCGACGCCGGCCTGGATCTCGGGCTGCGAGTAGCCGGTGTCATAGCCGCGCTGCGCGCGGTCGAACATCGCCGGCGCGATCGCGAGGTAGCCGTCCTGGGCGTAGCCGTCGGCGACCGACTTGATGTGGCTGTTGACGCCGAAGATCTCCTGGATGACCACGACGCCGCCGCGCGCCTTGCCCGCGGGGTCGGCCCGGTAGGCGGCGAGCTTGTGGCCGTCGGCGGCGGTAAGTTCGATCATCTTGCCCATAGGCAGGCTCCTCCAAAGAATTAATTAGAATCCCTTCGATGAGGAAGAACGCGCAAGAGCTATTTCGACTGGCGCGTGCGGCTCTCGAGAAGGCAGGGGCGCATTCTAAGATGGCCGAGGCCGCGGCGCACCACCTCGTGCAGGCGGAGGCGCAGGGCCTGCCGACCCACGGCATGTCGCGCGTTCCCTTCTACTGCACGATGCTTAAGAAGGGGCGCGCCGACGGCGCCGCCCATCCGGCGCTCGTGGCCGAGCGCGGCGCCGCCTGCCTGATCGACAACCGCGACGGCCTGCCATACACGTCGGTGCAGTGGGCGGTCGAGGAGGCGATGCAGCGCGCCCGGCGTAACGGCATCGGCTACGCCGGCATCCGCAACAGCGCGCACGTCGGCGTGCTCGGCATCCACCTGCAGCCGCTCGCCGCGGCGGGCCTGGTCGGCTTCGCGTTCACCAACTCGCCGGCTGCGATCCCGCCCTGGGGCGGGCACAAGCCGCTCTTCGGCACGGATCCCGTTGCCGGAATCTTCCCGCGCCCGGGCAAGGAGCCGATCGTGGTCGACCTCGCGCTCACGACGGTCGTGCGCGGGCGGATCATGATGGCGATGCGCAAGGGCGAGAAGATTCCCGAGGGCTGGGCGCTCGACCGCCACGGGAAACCCACCACCGATCCGAAGGAGGCGATCGAGCACGGCAGCCTCTTCCCGATCGGCGGCGCGAAGGGCGCGGCGCTCGCGCTGATGTTCGAGCTCCTCTGCGCGGCCCTCACCGGCGCCGCCATCGGTTCCGAGGCGGATTCGTTCTTCGCCGAGGACGGCAACCGGCCGCGGATCGGCCAGTCCTTCATCGCCATCGATCCGGGCGCACTCGCCGGCGCCGCGAAATACGCGGAGCGCGTCGAGGCCGTGGTGAGCGCCATGCTCGTCGATCCCGAGGTGAGACTGCCGGGCGCGCGCCGCTTCGCCTCGGAGCGGGCCGCGAACGAGCGCGGCATGGAGATCCCGGACGATCTCATGGCGCAGATCGAGAAGCTGGCGGCATGACGGCGCGCTGGGACGCGATCGTCGAGTTCCCCGTGATGAAGGTGGGTGTCAGGACCCGCGAGGAGCGGGTCGTCGAGATTCGCTACCTGCCGTCGTCCGTGGCCCCGCAGGCGCCCGCAAACGCGCTCGCCGAGCGCGCGGCGCGGAGCCTCGAGCGCTACCGCGAAGATCCGGACACCGCGTTCGATCTGCCGCTCCTCGTCCGCGGCTCGGAGTTCCAGCGGCGCGTGTGGGACGCGATGTGCGCGATCCCGCGCGGCCGCACGCGCACCTACGGCGAGCTCGCGCGCGAGCTGGGCAGCGACGATTTCGCCACCGCCCGCGCCGTGGGCCAGGCCTGCGGCGACAACCGCCTGCCGATCGTCATCCCCTGCCACCGCGTGGTCGCCGCCGACGGCATCGGCGGCTTCGGCCACGCGACCGGGGGCTTTCTCATCGAGGCCAAGCGTTGGCTGCTCCTGCACGAGACCGGCGCGGACGCGTTCGAGCTGCGTCCCTGAGCGACGCGGACGCGCGGCTCCTCGACGCGTTCTGCGACGCCTTGTGGCTCGAGGACGGGCTGGCGAAGAACTCCATCGCCGCCTACCGGGCGGACCTCGAGCAGCTGTGCGCGTTTCTCGGAAAGGCGACCGCGATCGACGCGACTGAAGCCGATCTCTTCGCCTTCCTCGCCTCGCGAGGCGGGCGCGCCTCGAGCGCGGCGCGGCGCGTCTCGAGCCTGAAGCGCTTCTTCCGCTACTGCCTGCGCGAGCGCCGCATCGCCGCGGACCCCACGCTCAGGCTCGACGCGCCGAAACGCACGCCGCGTTTTCCCAAGGGACTCTCGGAGGCCGACGTCGACGCGCTGCTCGCCGCTCCCGACGTCGACACCGCGCTCGGCCTGCGCGACCGCGCCATGCTGGAAACGCTGTATGCGACGGGATTGCGCGTCTCCGAGCTGGTCGCGCTGAAGCTGCACGAGGTCGATCTCAACGCCAACGTGGTACGCACCTTCGGCAAGGGGGCGAAGCAGCGGCTCGTCCCGCTCGGCGAGGTCGCGGCGGACTGGCTGGCGAAGTACCTGAAGGAGAGGAAGCGCGCCGTTTCCGACACCCTCTTCATCACCGCTCGCGCCGCGGGAATGACGCGACAGGCGTTCTGGCACCTCGTACGGCGCTATGCGAGGCGCGCGATCCCAGGCAAGGCGATTTCGCCGCATGGCCTCAGGCACGCCTTCGCCACCCACCTGATCAACCACGGCGCCGACCTGCGCGTCGTGCAGCTGCTGCTCGGGCACGCCGATATTTCGACGACGCAGATCTACACCCACGTGGCGCGCGAGCGCCTGAAGCGGCTCCACGCCAAGCACCACCCGCGCGGCTAGGGCCGGCGCTTGCCGCGCTCGATCGTGACGCCGACGAACTTGGCGTTGCCGAGGATTCCGATCTTGGACGCGCTGACCTTCACCCACGGAGCGCCGAAATCCCCGACGAGGAGCGTGGCGATGCGCTCGGCGAACGTCTCCACCAGGCGGAAGTCCCCGGCCGCGGCGAGGTCGCGGATGCGCAGCGCCACCTGCTCGTAGTCGATCGTGTCGACGACCTTGTCGCTCGAGAACACCGCGCTTCCCGGAAGGCCGATGTCGAGGTCGATCGAAACCGTCTGCCGCGCATGTCGCTCGCGCTTGTGGATGCCGATCAGCGTTTCCACGCGCAGGTCGCGGATGAGAATGGCATCCATGGGTGGCGGCAATTATAGAATCCCGCAGTGCAGACTGCCGACCTGCCGCAAGCGCTCCTGATCCTCGCCGCCGCCTACTGCCTGGGATCGGTGTCCTTCGCCATCCTCGTGAGCCGCCTGATGCGCCTGCCCGATCCGCGCAGCTACGGCTCGAAGAACCCCGGCGCGACCAACGTGCTGCGCTCGGGCAGGAAGGTTGCCGCGGTCCTCACCCTGCTCGGCGACGGCGGCAAGGGCTGGCTCGCGGTATGGGCGGCGTCCCTGTTCGAGCCGAGCGCGGTGGCGGCCGCCGCGGGCCTCGCCGCCTTCCTCGGCCACCTGTATCCGCTCTTTCATCGCTTCCAGGGCGGGAAGGGCGTCGCCACCGCGGC
>Ga0335080_10006225_pt1 | contig 12334 bp, 13 predicted proteins | sample Lox_Sample_34_FD_206720 | JGI IMG/M metagenome (GOLD analysis project Ga0335080, IMG submission 206720) | Soil microbial communities from Loxahatchee National Wildlife Refuge, Florida, United States - Lox_Sample_3.4 | ecosystem: Environmental > Terrestrial > Soil > Wetlands | place: USA...
CTTTCGGGAAGCGGCACGTTGGGACGCCGCACCCAGGTGCACTTCATCGACGATTCCGACAATCGTGGCGTCGAAAGGAGGCGCCGTGGGAAAAGGAAAGCTGGCCTCCCGGCCTCGCACCCAGTAAATCAACTCTCCCGCGCCGGCGCCTGTGGAATCGCCGCAGATCAGCGGTTTGCCGGTGTTCTTTAACTCGGGCGTTACCGGCTGGATGACCAGCAGGCGGTGCCCTTCGATCCGCGAGTCTTTCACGGTCGACCAGACGCGTCCCACTACACGGCCAAACTGCATCGCTCAATCCATGGCCACGTCGTCGACAATTCCGATGATGGCATTGTCGACCGGAGTATCCTTACAGCCTTCCGCCATCCGGGCGCTGCTGCCGGCGACGGCGATGACGCGCTCGCGGTATCCCGCACTTACGGTGTCCACGCTCACCACGTACCCGGCTTCGTCTTTCCCGTCAGGCGAGATCGGCTTCAGGATGAGCAGCTTCTTACCTTCCAGACGAGGGTCTTTGCGTGTGGCAACCACCGTGCCCACGACGCGGGCGAGAATCATGAGGCTCCCGTCTTACTTGCCGGCGCCAGCCGCCTGGCTCTTGCCGATTGGCAGGACGTCTTCCAGGCTCTGATGCGGGCGCGGAATTACGTGCACCGCGATCAGCTCGCCGACGCGGCGGGCCGCGGCGGCGCCGGCATCCGTGGCCGCGCGGACGGCCGCCACATCGCCGCGCACCAGTGCGGTGACGTAGCCGGAGCCGATCTTCTCCCAGCCCACCAGCGTCACCTTGGCGGCCTTCACCATCGCGTCCGAGGCCTCGATCATGGCCACCAGGCCGCGCGTCTCAATCATTCCTAACGCTTCACCCATCTGTCAGCTCTCCAAGAAACTCGAAAATTCAGGCCACTCCGCGTGCCCGCAGCGCGTCTTCCACCATGCGGATCAGCTCGGAGCGGGACACGTAAAAATGTTCTTCATCGGCGCCCGGCCCGGCCGCGGCCTTGCCTGGTCCGGGGAGATCCTCGAGCGCCACCGGGCAGCCGGGCTCGCCTGCGTTGCGCGCCTTCACGCCATATCGCGTCCGCGAATCGAGCAGCTTGTCGACTTCGGTCCGCGGCAGCACCTTGGGGCCGCCCAGCAGCTCCGCCACCAACTGGATCCGGGCGAAGTGCTCCAATGTCTCCATGCGGAAGTAAGCCTTGAACACGTCTTCGCCATAGCAGACCGCGCCGTGATTGGCCATCATGAGGGCGTCATACTTGGGAATCAGCGGCAGCATGCCCTCCGTAAGCGCCGGCGTTCCGGGCAGGCCATAGTCGGCGAGCGGAACGCAACCCAAGCCGATCACGACCTCCGGGAGCAGAGCCAGGTTCAGCGTGCGGCCGGCCGTGGCGTATCCGGTGGCCACCGGCGGATGCGCGTGCACCACGGACTTGATGTCGGGCCGCATCTCGTAAATCGTAAGGTGCATGGCGATCTCGCTCGTGCGCTCGGCGCGGCCGGAGATCTTGTTGCCTTTCATGTCGACGATGATCAGGTCGTCGCAGCTCATCATCCCTTTGCACACGCCGGTCGGCGTGGCCAGGATGCGTTCGGCATCCAGGCGGATGGTGATGTTGCCGTCGTTGGCCGCCACCCAGCCCTTCTGAAACACGAGGCGGCCGACCTGGCAGATATCCTCGCGATACTCGCGCTCCGTCTTAACCATGCGGGACTTTCGATTGTAGCAGACTGCGGATACACCACCCGCTATCATGGACTTAATGGACCCACGGCGCATGTGCCCGCATTGCCGGGCGTTTATCACCACCAAGGACCGCGTCTGCCCCTACTGCAACGAGGCTGTGGCGCCGAAGCAGAGCGGTGGCGATACGGCCGGTATGTTCGCGGGTTTCATTCCCCACGTCCGCTTCAACACGATGATCATTCTGCTGATCAACTTCGGCCTCTACATGGCGACGGCCTTGTTCAGCATGAATGCGGGGAACGAGAAAGCATTTCTGGATATCGACCCCCGCACGCTGGTCGATTTCGGCGCCAAATTCAATCCGTACCTGGCGGCGGGCCAGTGGTGGCGGCTCGTGACGGCGGGGTTCTTGCACGGTGGCATCCTGCACATCCTGATGAACTCGTGGGTTCTCTTCGACCTGGGCGCACAAGTGGAGGAATTCTACGGCTCGAGCCGCATGCTGGCGATCTACTTCGTGGGCACGGTAGTTGGGTTCTACGCGAGCGCATGGTGGAGTCCCACGGTTTCGGTGGGCGCGTCGGCGGGAATCTGCGGTTTGATCGGCGCCATGATTGCGTTTGGGACCCACAGCCGCACCGGCATGGGTGCGGCCATTCGCGGCATGTACATCCGGTGGGCGATCTACGTGCTGGTATTCGGACTGCTGACCCAGTTCACGGACAATGCGGCCCACATCGGCGGGCTGGCGGGCGGGTTCGGCCTGGCATACATCGCCGGAACGCCTGGGCCGGCACGGTCCGCCAAAGAACAGGTCTGGCGTATGGCAGGTTGGCTGTGCATACTGATAACCGCCTTTTGTTTCCTAAAGATGTACTTGTGGTTCCGCCTGAACACGCGGTAATAATAGGACATGCGTTTTCGTAGCTTTGCACTGGCGCTGGCTTTGGCACTCGGCGCGGGATCGGTGGCCACGGTCCACGCCGCCGATAAGACCGTCAAGCGCAATATGAAGCGCAACAAACAGATCAACAAACAGCGCCTCAAGCAGTCGAAAGCGGGTCAAGTGAAACCCCGCAAGGCGAAGAAGATCAAGCACGCGTAGTCCCAACGCCTCCGTCTTTTGACCGGCACGAAGCCTCCATGGTACGAAGTAAGTAGGGAGGGATCTGTCGTGTTCCGCATCATGCTGCCCGTAGCGCTCGGCGCATGTCTCCTGGCCACCGCTGCCGCGCCCACACGGACGCCTGTCCTGATCGAACTCTTTACCAGCGAGGGATGCTCGAGCTGCCCTCCAGCTGACCAGTTGCTCGCAGTGCTGGACTCGCAAGCCATCGTCCTCGGCGAGCATGTCGATTACTGGGACCACCAGGGGTGGCGCGACCGTTTCTCTTCCCATGCCAACACCCTCCGCCAGGAATCCTACGCGCGGCACTTCGGAATTGACGGGCCGTACACGCCGCAGATGGTGATCGACGGGGCCGTCGAGTTCAACGGCAGCGACAAGCGCCGCGCGCTGGACGAGATTGCGCGTGAGCGCGGGCGCGTGCAGGGGGAAATCCGGCTTTCGCGCGTGACTGCCGGGCTTGAGGTCAGCGTAAGCAGCGTGCCGCGATCCGCCGACGTGATGCTCGCGTTTGCGCAGGACAGCGGAGCGTCGGAGGTCGCGGGCGGCGAAAACAAGGGGCGCAGCCTGCGGCACGTGGCGATCCTGCGAAGCCTGAAGAAAATCGGCACGGTGAAGAAGGGAACCGACTTTCATCAGACGGTGGAACTGCCCGCCGACACCGCCGCTCAACGGGTGCTCGTATTCGCGCAGGAGCAGGATCAGGGCCGCGTCTACACCGCGGCAATGCTGGAGAGATAGTCTGTGGATGCGCGCCTTGCCCGCCTGTCGAAGATTTGCCTGGCGCTCCCCGGAGCCACGCGCGAGGACTGCGGATCTCACGCCGCATTTAACGTTCGCAACAAGAAATTCGCCTATTTCCTCGATAATCACCACGGCGACGGCATTGTCGCTGTGACCGCGAGGGTGCTGCCGGGCGACAATACGGCCTTGGTGGTGGCCCAGCCCGCGAGGTTCTACCTGCCGGCGTACCTGGCGTCGCGCGGGTGGGTTGCGCTGCGCCTCGATACACCCAAGGTCGATTGGGAAGAAGTTGCGGAGCTTGTCCGCACCAGCTTCAGTCTGATTGCGCCCAAAGCAGCGGTTCGCAAAAAGCGCACATGAGAAATTCCTGTTGACACGGCTTGTGCGGTTGCCGCATAATGAACAGTGTTCAGTATATGGGAGTCGCGGAACGCAAATCCCGGCAGAAGGCGGACCTCCGGCAGGAGATTCTGGACGCCGCGCGCGACCTTTTCGTGCGCGAAGGATACGAGAGCGTCTCGATCCGCAAGATTGCCGAGAAGGTCGAATACGCGCCGGGAACCATCTATCTTTACTTCAAGGACAAGACCGAGATTCTGGACACGCTGGCCGCGCGAACCTTCCAGAAGTTGCACGCCCGGCTAGAGGCCATCCATCGCGACCCTGGCGACCCGGTGGAAGCGTTGCGCCGTGGATTGCGCAGCTACATTCAATTCGGTCTGGATCATCCCAATGAATATGTTGTGACGTTCGTCATCGCCAAGCGCGAGCCCGGGATACACGAACGCAGCGGGCAGAAATGCGGCATGGCTTGTTTTGATACGCTGCGAAGCATCGTGCGCAAGTGCCTGGAAGACGGCTACATCAACGGCGGCGGAGTCGACGAGACGGCCCAGGCGCTCTGGACGGCCATTCATGGGCTCACCTCGCTGCTGGCGATGAACTGCGGGTTTCCCTTTACTGAGCAGACGCGCCTGATCGAACGCCTGCTCGACATTCTGATCAAGGGTGTTCGCACGCAGAAAACGTAGTGGTTTTTTCTGTGTTCTTTGGTGAACGGTGTTCATATGCTGAATAGCGTTTGATAGGAGGGGGAAAGAGATGAATTTCATAGCGCTGCAAATGCTCCTGGGCGACCGCGCCAAATACCTCGGACTTATCTTCGCCATCGCGTTCTCCAGCTTTCTGATGTCGCACCAGAGCTCGATCTTTGCCGGCATCATGGACCGCACCACCAGCCAGATCAAAGACGTCCACGACGCCAACATCTGGGTGATGGACCGCTATACGCAATATTTCGACGAAGTGAAAGCGCTCACCGACAGCGATGTCTACCGCGTGCGCGGCGTGAGCGGAGTTCAGTGGGCCGTACCGCTTTTCAAGGGCCAGCCCCGCGCCAAGGGGCCGGACGGCACGTTCCGCGTCGTGATCCTGCTCGGGCTGGACGACTCCACCCTGGTGGGCGCCCCTCGCGACCTGGTGCTGGGCTCGGTCGACTCCCTTCGCGAGCCTGACTCGATCATCGTGGACCGGGTCGGATACGCATTCTTTTTCCCTGGCCAGCCCCTGGGGCTCGGCCGCACCCTTGAGATGAACGACCATCGCGTGAGGATCGTCGGTATCTGCAATTCGTCGGCGCCCTTCACGAATTTTCCGGTGTTCTACACGCGCTATAGCCAGGCGATCACGTACGTCGGGCAGGAGCGGAACCTGATGAGCTTTGTGCTGGCCAAGGCCGCGCCCGGCGTGAGCGACGCGGAAGCCTGCCACCGGATCTCCGCGGCGACGAGCCTGCGCGCCGAAACCGCCAGCGAGTTCGGTTGGCGTACCATCTGGTACTACATCCACCACACGGGTATCCCGATCAACTTCGGCATCACGATCGCGATCGCGCTGGTGGTAGGCACGGTGGTCGCAGGACAAACCTTCTACATCTTTACGATCGAGAACCTGAAGCAGTTCGGCGCGTTGAAGGCCATCGGGGTCACCAACGCCCGCATCGTCGGGATGATCCTGTTGCAGGCCATGCTGGTGGGCGCGATCGGATTTTCACTGGGTATCGGCAGCACTGCAGCTTTCTTCGAAATCACGAAGGGCAACCTGGACCTGCGCGGCTTCCACTTGCTGTGGCAGATTGCGGCCGGTACGGGCGCGACGGTAATGATGATCGTGACTCTGGCAAGCCTGCTGAGCGTGCGCAAGGTCCTGGTGCTGGAACCGGCTGTCGTATTCAGAGGGTAATCATGACGACTACTATCGATCGCAACGCAGCGGTGGCGTGCTCGCGCGTCACCAAACATTTCGGGGAGGGCGAGAACCGCGTGCAGGTACTGCGCGGGGTCGATCTCACGGTTCCGTTCGGCGAGATGACGCTGTTGGTGGGACCGAGCGGGTGCGGGAAAACCACGATGCTGAGCGTGATCGCCGGCCTGCTGGACCGCTCGGGCGGTGAGCTGAGCGTGCTCGGTCGCGACCTGGCGGAGTTATCGGGCAGCGAGGCGGTTCTTTTCCGGCGCCGCAATCTCGGGTTCGTCTTCCAGCAGTTCAACCTCCTGCCGTCGCTCACCGCGGCCGAAAACGCGGCCGTGCCCCTGCTGGCCGCCGGCGTGAAGAAGAAGGAGGCGGTCGAGCGGTCCCGGATGCTGCTGGAGGATCTCGGCCTTGGCGCGCGACTGTACGCCTTCCCCAATCAGCTTTCCGGCGGGCAACAGCAGCGCGTGGCCCTGGCTCGCGCGCTGGTGCACGATCCGCGCCTGGTCGTCTGCGACGAGCCGACCTCCGCGCTGGATCACGAGACCGGACAAACCGTGATGGAGTTGCTCGCGCGCATCGCGGTGAAGCCGGGCCGGGCTGTGGTAGTCGTAACCCACGACAGCCGCGTGTTCGATTTCGCCGACCGTATCGCCCACATGGACGACGGACGGATACAGGCTGTCAGCCAACAGAGATCAGCCATCAGCCAAAAGCTCGAGGCAGCGAGCTGATGGCGCAGGCTTCCCGGCCTGCGAAGAGTGACTAGGAGGAGATTATGTTCAAATACGGCATTCCTGTTTTTGCGGCGCTGGTTCTTTCGCTCGCCAGCGTGGCCATCGTCAGATCCCGAACCGTGAGCGCGAAGGTGCCGCCGCCCAGCGCCCCGCCTGCCGCTTCCTTCTCCAATAAGGTGGGCGCGGTCGGCTTGGTCGAAGCGGCAAGCGAAAACATCGGCATCAGCCTGCCGGTGCCGGGGCTGGTCACCGCCGTCTTTGTCAAGCCTGGCGACGTAGTTGCCAAAGGCCGGAAGCTGTTCACACTCGATGACCGTGACCTGCGCGCGGAACTTGCCCTCCGAAGGACGGCCCTTGCCGTCGCCGAGGCGAAGCTCGCCAGGCTGCGCAGCCTGCCGCGCCCCGAAGACATCCCGCCCGCCGAGGCCAAGGTCCGCCAGGCACGCGAGTTGCTCGCCGACGCGCAGGTGCAGTTCCGCCTGATGGACGGCGTGAGAGACAAACGCGCCATCCGCGAAGAAGATCTCGAGCGGCGCCGCCTCGCGGTGAGCGCGGCCCAGGCGCGCCTCGATGAGGCCGAGGCGGATCTTAGGCTGTTGCAGGCCGGCTCTTGGGAGCCCGATATCAAAATCGCCGAGGCCGAGGTCGAGCAGTCGCGCAGCCAGATCGCGCGTACCGAAGCCGATATCGAGCGCATGACCGTCGCCGCGCCCATCGCCGGCCGCATGCTCCAGGTCAAGGTGCGCGTGGGCGAGTTCGCGCAGGCCGGTCCGCTGGCTCAGCCGCTGATCCTGATGGGCTCCGGGGGCGAGCTGCACGTCCGTGCCGACGTGGACGAGCAGGACGCATCGCGTGTTGCCGCGGAGGCTCCCGCGATCGCTATGCCGCGCGGCGATGCCTCGCGCCGGCTCCGCCTGCGTTTCGTCCGTTTCGAGCCGTACGTGATTCCGAAAAAGAACTTGACCGGTGACAGCACCGAGCGGGTCGATACCCGCGTGCTGCAGGTAATTTACGCACTCGAGCGCGACGCCCCGGTCTACGCCGGGCAGCAGATGGACGTTTTCATCGAGGTGAAAAAATGAGATCCCGAATCCTGACTGCGTTCCTGGCGGCGTCCCTCGCCGGCGCGCCGGCCGCGACTCTTCCCGAAAACTTCCGGCAGGCCGGCCCCGGGGTCACGCGCGATTCCGCCGACCTCAAGCTGTGGTGGAAGCAACTCCATGATCCGGAGCTCGATTCGCTGATCGACCGCGCCATCCGCAACAACATCGAGCTGCGCGTGGCCGCGGCCCGCGTGGCGCAGGCGCGGGCGCTGGAGCGCGTGCAACGCTCCTCGCTGTTTCCGGTCCTGAGCCTTTCGGCTGCCTTCGACCGCATCCGCGGCGGATTCGCGCAGGGCAACGTTCACGTGGATGCCAGCCGCGGCGCGCCCGGCCTGATCAGCCCGTTCGAGACCAACAATTTCCAAGCCGGCCTGGACGCTTCCTGGGAAGCAGACATCTTCGGCGCGAATCGCAAGGCTGTATCCGCCAGTGCGGCCGACGCGCGGTCCGCCGAGGAAGCGCGCCGCGACACGCTGGTCACCGTGACCGGCGAGGTCGCGCGCGCTTACGCCGAGCTGCGCGGCATTGACCGGCGGCTGGCCATCACGCGCGCCACCATTCAGACGCAGCGCGACACGCTGCATCTGACGAAGGTTCGGGCGGAGGCGGGGCTGGCCACCGAGCTCGATGTCGCGCAGCAGACCACCCAGCTTTCCACGACGCAGGCGGCGGAGCCCGCGCTGCTCGCCCAGCGCGTGCAGACGGTGCAGCGGCTGTCGGTGCTGATCGGGCAGCAGCCGGATTCGTTGCTCGACGAGCTTCAGTCGGCCGGCGGCCTGCCGGCGGTGCCTCCGGTGATCGGCGCCGGACTGCCGTCGGATCTGCTTGCACGGCGGCCGGACGTGCGTCGCGCGCAATCCGACGTCGTGGCCGCTGCCGCCCGCGTAGGCGCCGCGCGTGCCGAGCTGTTTCCCAAATTCATGATCACCGGCTTCGCAGGACGTCAGGGCACGACCATCGGCGGACTGACTCTTGGAGCGGGAAACTTCTTCTCGATCGGCCCCGCCGTGCAGCTTCCGATCTTCACCGGCGGCCGCATTCGCGCAAACATCGCGGTCCATAATGCGCAGCTCGAGGAAGCACAGGCGCGCTACGAGGGGGCGATGTTGACCGCTCTGGAAGACGTGGAGAACGCTCTGTCGGCGTACGCCCGCGAAGAGGAGCGCCGTGAGAAACTGGCGGCCGCTGCCGGCGCGTCGCGTACGGCGGTCGATCTCGCGCGGGAGCTGTACACGCGCGGCCTCTCCGACTTCCTCAGCGTGCTGGACGCGCAGCGCGCCCAATACGCCGCGGAGGACGCTCTGGCCGTCAGCCAGACGGCGATCGTGACTGACGTGGTAGCGCTGTACAAGGCTCTCGGTGGAGGATGGGACTGAGAACATGCGTCGGGGTTCAGGCGTCGGGCTTCACTGCCCGGCATGATATCCGAATCCGAGGCCGGGCCCCTTGCATCTCCCAACCATGAAGATAGGAGTGATCGGATCAGGAATCGTCGGACAAGTGCTCGCGGCCGGGTTCGTCAAACACGGCCACGAGGCCATGCTCGGCACGCGCGACCCGCGCAAGCCCGACGTGCAGAAGTGGCTCGCGGCAACACCCGGAGCCCGCGTAGGAACATTCGCCGAAACCGCGAAGTTCGCCGACCTGGCGGTGCTCGCTACCGCGGGCTCGGCCGCCGAAAGCGCCCTCGACCTTGCAGGCCCGGACAACCTCGCGGGCAAGACCATCATGGACGCCACCAACCCGATCGCGGACGCTCCTCCGGAGCAGGGCGTGTTGCGCTTCTTCACCGGACCCAACGACTCGCTGGGCGAGCGCATCCAGGCAAAAGTGCCGCGGGCCCACGTCGTCAAAGCGTTCAACAGCGTCGGCAACGCATACATGGTCAACCCACAGTTCGAGCAGGGCACGCCGACCATGTTTTACTGCGGCGACGACGCGGCCGCTAAGGCCCAGGTGGCTGACATCATCAAACAATTCGGCTGGGAGCCCTACGATTGTGGCGGCATCGTCGCATCGCGCGCCCTCGAGCCGCTGTGCGCCCTGTGGTGCCTGCCCGGGTTCGTGCGCAACGAATGGACGCACGCGCTCAAGCTGCTCACCCGGTAGCTTTACGGCAAGCCAGCCGATTTCGCGGATCCGTAGTACAAGCCGTTGAACAGCAGCTTGTACGTGCCGTGCGGCTGATCGCGGAAGTTGACCTCGGGGCCGAGCAACACCACCTTGCCTTCGCCGACGCTCGCCTCCGCCACGGCCGTGCCGCCATCGAGATACTGCTGGCCCCATGCCCAGCCGCTGTCCAGCACTTCATTGCCCTGGAACCAGCCCACGGCTTCCGTTTTCTTCAGCGCCGCCGAGGGCTCGAGCCGGAACACCGGACTGTTATCGTAGAAGACATCCACCGTGTCCGGCATGCCGTACGCGAGCGGGTTGGTGTTGTCGATCCTGGCTCGCAGCAGCGAGCCCGGAATGTAGAACTTCTCGCCCGGCAGCGCGCGATCGCGGCCGTCGGGACCCTTCTCCACCAGGTGGTTCTTTACCGGCAGTCCGAAGACCTCCGCGATGCTGGTGGAACTGCCAATGGTCACTATGCTGCCGCCGCTCTCGACGAATTGCTTCAACTGCGGCACTGTGGTTTCATCCGAGATCCGCCCCATCATGCGGCGGTATTCCTCCGGAACGCTTTCGGGGTCGACGGCCCCGCCGAACCCTCCTCCTCCGCCCCGTCCTCCCGCGCCGCCGCGTCGGATCGCACCATCGGTGAAGACCAGCACGTCGAACTTGCTCTTCAGGTTGCCCGCATCCAGATCGGCTGGATAAACCACCTGGAACGGGAACTCGTACTGCTCGAACAGCCAGCGCGTCCAGCCGGAAGGCATCGATCCGCCATACTGGTCGTACAGCCCGATTCTGATGGGTTTCAATTTGAGCGCTTCGCCGGATGGCGCCTTGGCGATGCCGAGTACGGGCACGCCAACGTCCTTCGCCCCCTTTTCGAGCACGGTTCGGGCCGTGGCCGACGCCGGCACCCAGATCGCGTTGGTATCGCTCTTGAGCCAGTAGACATCGGCGCCGGCCTTGAGCAGCCGGTTGATCATCACAAACGAATTGTTGATCCGGTGGCTGATCAGGTATCCCGCGGGGCTGGATGGCCCGCTCACGGCCGCTGGCGGGGGAGGAACCAGGCCCGCGATCTTCGTGAACGGCCCGTCGAAGCCATCAAGAATGCGGTCGAACTTCACCCCCATCTGCATGGCCAGTGTCCATCCGGTGATGTCATACGGCCGCTTCGGAGGGCCGCCGGGATACGCGAAATCGTTAGGGTGGTCTTGGGGCTCGAACATGTCCAATATGTGCGGGCGGAACGCCTGCGCGCACTTCACCACGTACGATCCGGCCGGATAGTTCTTGCCCGCGACGCTGAACGCGCTGCTCGCCCGGTGCACGGTGATCCCGTTCTTGAGCAGCGCGTTGATGAACTCGGTGGCGGTGGCAAAATCGGCCTGGTCGGAGGGGACGACGTATCCCCGCGGATCGCGCATCGCCGGATTGCGCAGGACGCTTTCGTAAACCGATTCCGGCACCGACCGCACGAAGCCGCCGAACGTTCCGCCGCCGCCCGGCACATCGCCGCCCTGCGCCGCGGGAGCCGCTGCGGCCGCGCCGCCCCGGCCTCCGCCGCCGCCCCGGCCTCCCCGTCCGCCCCGCCCACCGGCGCCGTCCGTGGGCGCTGGTGCCGATGCCGCCGCAGCTTCCATTGCCGCGATCCGCTTCGGAGTCACGGTCCAGGTGTCGCGGCTTCCCTTCTCGATCGAGTTCATTCCCATGCGCCAGATGTTGAACAGGAAGACCTCTTTGTATCGCGAGGCCAGGTCCATAATGGCCCGGTTCTGCGTCATCTCATATTCGATCGACTGCCGGTAGTGCCACTCGCCAGGCTTCACCGGCATGGGCCAATCGCCCTGCGGCAACTGCTTGTCGGGCACGACCGGGATCGTCATCGGTGTCGGATTGCCGATGATCTCGGTGAGGATTCCGATCATGTTGTGAAAGTAAGTCACCGTGCGCAGTCCACCATTCCACCACGTGGAGTAGTTCGCGCCGGTACGCATCGCACTGCCGCCCTTGCCCTCGGCCACCAGGCGGCTGTGCATCGCGGTGCCCACCATTTCGATTCCCAGCGGCACCAGCGGATCGAAATTGTAGTTGAAGGGATCGCGAAACGGCGGGATGAAGACCACCGCGCCCGCGGGTCCGGTCTGGTGGTGGTTATACATGATCTGGGGAAACCACTCGAGGAACAGTTGGCGGTTCATGTTCGTGGTTTCTTTCATGTTGGACATGTAGAAATCGCGATTGTCGTCGTGCCCGACATACTTGGCGTAGAGGCGTGGTAAGCCGGCCATACTCCGCTTGAGCGGATCCTTTTCCCGCATGTACCAGTTGGCCACCAGCTCCTGTCCGTCGGGATTCGCCTGCACGCAGAGAACGATCACGTCGTTGAGGAAACGCATCGTCTCCTCGTCGGTGCGGCTGTTCATCTGGTAGACCCATTCCATGAGCTGTTGTGAGCCCACAGTCTCGGTCGCATGGAGGCCGCCGTCGATCCACACGATCGCCTTGCCCTCCTTGGCGAGGCGGTGTGCCTCTGCCTCGCTGACTCCCTCGGCCAGCGCCAGCTTGC
>Ga0335080_10006226_pt1 | contig 12334 bp, 10 predicted proteins | sample Lox_Sample_34_FD_206720 | JGI IMG/M metagenome (GOLD analysis project Ga0335080, IMG submission 206720) | Soil microbial communities from Loxahatchee National Wildlife Refuge, Florida, United States - Lox_Sample_3.4 | ecosystem: Environmental > Terrestrial > Soil > Wetlands | place: USA...
TGATCGAGCGCAACACCACCATCCCGACGCGCAAATCGGAAATTTTCTCCACCGCCAGCGACAGTCAGCCGGGTGTGGAAATCCACGTGCTCCAGGGCGAGCGCCAGTTCGCCCGCGACAACCGGACCATCGGCAAGTTTCATCTGACCGACATTCCGCCGGCCCCGCGCGGCGTGCCGCAAATTGAGGTGACATTCGACATTGACGCCAACGGCATTTTGCACGTGAGCGCCAAGGACCTCGGCACCGGTAAGGAACAGAAAATCACCATCACCGCCAGCAGCGGCCTCGCGAAGGACGACGTTGAGAAGATGCGCAGGGACGCCGAGGCGCATGCGGACGAGGACAAGAAACACCGAGAGGAAGTCGAGACGCGCAACGAAGCCGACAGCGCGGTCTATCGCTCCGAGAAATTGCTCAAAGAAACCGGCGACAAACTGCCGGGCGACGACAAGGCCAAGATTGAGAAGGCCATGGCCGAGGTGAAGGAAGCGTTGAAAGGCAGCGACGCCGGCGCCATCAAATCCGCCGCTGAGAAGCTGAATGAGGCGTGGCAGGCCGTAAGTGCCGAGCTTTACAAGGCCGCGGCCGCCAAAGCGCAGCAGGAAAAAGCGCAAGGCGCCGGCGCATCCGGCGGCCCGCAAGGCGAATCCAAGTCGGACGACAAAAAGAAGGACGAAGGCGTGATTGACGCCGAAGTCGTGGACGAAAAGAAGTAAGTCTCGAAAACGTGAGATTGGCGCAGACAAATTTGGATTGGGTGGGACGGGCCACCGGCCTGTTGCATTGGGCAGCTTGCCCAATGCTTTCCGGTCTGCGAGTCGCCAACCAGAACGGGCGGGTCGCCCGTCCCACCCGGAGCAGAGAGTGAATTTTCCCATCGCGGGCGCGGTGGGATTGGGTTACGATTAGCGGTTCAGCGCCAGAAAATGGATGCCGAAAAGGCCAATGTGCGGATGACCGAGTGGGACAAGGACAAGACCTGTCGCCTTGGTTCACGCTATCAGTTCTGGCTGAAGTTGTCCGAACGGCCGGACCCGGACTGGCAGCATTGTTTCCGGGAAGTCTGCGACCGGATGGCCACGCAGCAGCCGTTCTGGGCCGACCTGATGGTGCCGTACATCGAGCGCGATCCGTCGTACGCCCGGGTGCTGGGCGACCCGCGCGAGTTTGAGAGCGAGCTGTATCCGCGCCTGAAGGAAGCCATCCGGCGGGCCAATGAAATGTTTGATGAGGTGAAAGAAGGGGAACGGCGCCGGGGATTGCAGACGGCCGCCAAACGGGCGGAAGACGAGCGAATTATCGCCAGGTTGAAAACGAAGTTTCAATTGTAGCGTTTTTTCCCGTCGCGGGTGCGGCGGGATTTGATTACGATAAACCGACAAACCAACAACAACCAAGAAAGCATACTATGGCACTAAACGTGAAGCCGATCGGCGACCGCATCCTGGTCGAGCCGGTCGAAGAGAAAGAGGTCAAGAAGGGCGGCATTATCATTCCCGATACCGCCAAGGAAAAGCCGCAGGAGGGCATCGTCGTCGCCCTCGGCACCGGCAAAACCAATGACGACGGGAAGAAAATCCCGTTTGAAGTCAAAAAAGGCGATCGCGTGCTCGTTTCCAAATACGGCGGCACCGAAATCAAAATTGACGGCAAGGAATACAAGATCCTGTCCTCCGACGATATCCTGGCCGTATTGGAATAAAACACTAACCCTCCCGCCTTCGCGGGGCTGCGGCGCGGCAAGCAACAGTTTATCGCGTCGAAGCGAAGCGGAGACGGATCAACCACAAATCAAGAAAAGAATATGGCAGCAAAACAATTGATATTCGATGAGTCGGCGCGACAGGCGATCCTGCGCGGGGTCACCAAGCTTTCCAAGGCGGTGACGGCGACACTCGGACCCAAAGGCCGCAACGTGGTCATTGACAAGAAATACGGCTCGCCCACCGTCACCAAAGACGGCGTGACCGTGGCCAAGGAAATCGAACTGGAAGATGCCTACGAAAACATGGGCGCCCAGATGGTCCGCGAAGTCGCCAGCAAAACCAGCGACACCGCCGGCGACGGCACGACCACGGCGACCGTGCTCGCGGAATCCATTTATCGCGAAGGCCTCAAATATGTGACTTCCGGCGCGAACCCCATCGGCATTCAGCGCGGCATCAACAAGGCCGTCGAAGCCGCCGTGTCCCACCTCGACAAAATCACCAAGAAGGTCAAGGACAAGGACGAAATCCGCCAGGTCGGCGCGGTGTCGGCGAACTGGGATTTTGAGATCGCCGACAAAATCGCCGAGGCCATGGACAAGGTCGGCAAGGACGGCACGATCACCGTCGAGGAGGCCAAGTCCATTGAAACGACGCTGGAAGTGGTCGAAGGCATGCAGTTTGACAAGGGATACCTGTCGCCGTACTTCGTCACCAACGCCGAGACGATGGAAGCCAAGCAGGAAGATCCGTACATCCTGATTTACGAAAAGAAAATCAGCAGCCTGAAGGACCTGTTGCCGTTGCTCGAAAAGGCGGCGCGCACGGGCAAACCGCTGCTCATTATCGCCGAGGAGGTGGAAGGGGAAGCGCTCGCCACCCTGGTGGTGAACAAATTGCGCGGCACGTTGAACGTCTGCGCCGTCAAGGCGCCGGGGTTCGGCGACCGCCGCAAGGCCATGCTCGAAGACATCGCCGTTCTGACCGGCGGCAAATTCATCAGCGAAGACCTGGGCATCAAGCTCGAGAGCATCGAGCTGAACGACCTGGGCCGCGCCAAGAGCGTCGTCATTGACAAAGAAAACACGACGATCGTCGAAGGCAACGGCAAGAGTTCCGACATCCAGGGCCGCGTGAATCAAATCCGCCGCCAGATCGAGGAGACGACGAGCGACTACGACCGCGAGAAATTGCAGGAACGCCTGGCGAAACTCGCCGGCGGCGTGGCCGTCATCAACGTTGGCGCGGCGACCGAAACCGAAATGAAGGAGAAGAAGGCGCGCGTGGAGGATGCATTGCATGCGACCCGCGCGGCGGTTGAGGAAGGCATTGTGGCCGGCGGCGGCGTGGCGTTGATTCGCTGCCTGTCCGCCATCGAAACCGTCAAGCCGGCGAACGACGACGAGCGGATTGGCGTGGACATCGTGAAGCGCGCGGTCGAGTCGCCGACTCGCGCTCTGGCAAACAACGCGGGAGTCGAAGGCTCCGTGGTCGTGGACGAAGTCAAGAAGCGCAAGGGCAACGAAGGTTACAATGTCGCCACCGGCGAATACGAAGACCTCGTCAAAGCCGGGATCGTGGACCCGAAGAAGGTCACGCGCTCCGCGCTGCAGAACGCGGCGTCCATCGCCGGTTTGCTGCTCACGACCGAGTGCCTGATTGCCGACATTCCGGAAAAGGAAAAGCCGGCCCCAATGCCCGGTGGCGGAGGCGGCGGCATGGGCGGAATGGATTATTAAAACTGTAGCGTCGGTCTGTGACCGTCGCAGAAATCACGAACGAGGCGGGAAGCGATTCCCACCTCGTTTTTGTTTGTAGGAGACGAGGTGACGAGTCTCCAATTCAAAACGAGTTTAGCGGTAAGAAGTTAGAGACTCCTCACGTCGTCTCCTACACTAGGACCAGGAATTCAATGTAAAGAATACTTGACACAGTGTAAAGGATGCTTTACACTGGTGGTATGAATGATAAACCAAATCTTCCTGAAGAAATCATGTTTGGCCCGAGTTATTCCATCCGGGCGAACCTGAAAGCGAACACCTGGGCCTTCGTGGCCATGATCCTGGCTTGGGCGGGCGACCTGCTGCTCTCCCTGCCTCGGGAATGGAGCGTGGCCCAACGGGCAATCATCGCGCTGGTCCCGTTGCTCGTCGGCCTGCTCTGGGTGCGGAGTTTTGTACGCTGGGTGCGCGGCATGGATGAAATGCACCGCCGGATATCAGTGGAAGCGTGTCTCTTTGCGACCTCCGTGACGCTTTTTGTGGTCGCAACCTGGCATATTCTGGACCAGGCGGGCGTGTTTCAAGCCGGGGTGCTGCCGGCCCGGCTGCACCTGGGTTCACATTTCCACACGGCCAGTTTCCCGATTTCGCTGGTGGGGGCCTTTTATTTTCTCGGCTACGCCATCTTTAGCCGCCGCTACAAATGAAAAATAAAATGCGGGAATTGCGCGCGGCGAAGGAATGGTCGCAGTCCGATCTGGCGGACAAGCTGGGTGTCTCGCGCCAAACCGTCAACGCCATCGAAACGGAAAAATACGATCCGAGCCTGCCCTTGGCGTTCAAAGCCGCACGCCTTTTCAAGTTGCGCATCGAAGACATTTTCGACGACAACGGAAAACCATGATTCGCCGTGATTACATTTTGCGCCGGATTGAGCAGTTCGTCGCCATGCTGGCGAAAATTGCCGGGTTGGCCAAAGACGAGCAGTGGCAGGAGGCGTCGTTATCAGTCGCCGGAGAATTTCAACGGCTGACCGGCGTGGACGGCCCGGAAGTGCTGCGGATGTCCGAGACAGAATTGCTGGCCCGGTTGATTCAAGGAGAACCGACGCTGTTGGTTGAATCGAAAGCCTTCATGCTGGCGACGCTGCTTAAAACAAGCGGCGACCTCAGCGCCGGCCAGGGCCGGCTGGAAGAAAGCCGCGTATATTATTTGAAAGGGCTGCAACTGTTGCTCGACACGTTCGGACGCAATGAAATCACTGAACGCCCGGATTTCGTACCTGCGGTCGAGGCGTTCCTGGCGGGTTTGCGCGATGCGCCGTTGCCATTGCCGACCAACGCGATGCTCATGCGGCATTACGAACGAATCAGCGAATTTGCCAAAGCCGAGGACGTCTTGTTTGCGATGGTGGAAAGCGCGCCATCTAGCGCTGAACTACTGGATTTTGGCGCGGTATTTTATCGGCGATTGCTGGAATTGAAGGACGACACGCTGGCGGCAGGCGATTTGCCGCGCGCGGAGGTGCAGGCCGGGCTGACCGAACTGGACCGGCGCAAAGCGCAACTCGGGGGAACGGCTGGTTGATGCCGGCAGCGTTCTTAGCCGGCGATCTTTCCGGTGCGGTCCCAATTTTAAGTTTGGAGTTCCGCGTTCACGCGGTTCGGGGCCGCCTAAAGTTGGAACTCCAAGCGAAATTGCGACAAGGTTCTCTCTCCGCGTCGCTTGACTTGGAAGAAAAGTGGCGCGAAAATGTTACAGTTCGCTTTGGGGGCGTACCGGTTTCGATCCGGGAAATGCGCCAGAGGCGGCATGCCGAGGACGATGCGTTGGCCTCGTTAATCATCGCATCAAACAAAACAGCTAATGAAGAATTAGCCCTCGCGGCCTAATTGTCCGCGACGTTCGCCGGTGGACGCCTGCTACGCCGGACGAACGCCATAGCAGGCATGGTTGACGGCGGAGACCGCGCGCCGTTGGCCGAGAAAATTCCATGCGGACTAGGCCGTGCGATTCGAGTCCGGACGCCATCGCGCGGCAGAAAAAATATTTCGGACTAAGCATGTAGTCGCGGCTGGTTTGTTTGCCGGGGACGCGGGTTCAACTCCCGCCGCCTCCACGCTCCGCCCTGCGGGCTACGCGCGGCAAGCCAGGCCCCTGCGCGAGGGCAAAGGAAAGTTGACAACAGTTTCTGCCGCACAGCATCCTTCGGGAAATTCAATGAAGCGCGCCATTTGTCTCGGGACCGCCCTGGTATTCAGCCTTTTCTCGACTACTTCTTCCGTCTGCGCCGCCAGCCCGGGTCTGTTCAACGTGCGTGATTACGGCGCGAAGGGCGATGGCAAAACCAAGGACACGGCCGCCCTGCAAAAGACCCTGGACGCTTGCGCCGCCGCGGGCGGCGGCATCGTGTGCGTGCCGGAAGGCGTGTATCTGACCGGAAGCCTCGTCGTTGGCGCCAACACGACGGTGCGGTTCGACCCCCACGCAAACCTCATGGGCAGCCCGGATATCGGGGACTATCCACTTGTCGGCGTCCGCTGGGAGGGTGAATTCCGGCAGGGACATCGCGCGCTTATCTCCGCCGAAGGGGCCGACAATGTGAGGCTGGAAGGGCCTGGCGCCATTTTCGGTCCGCCTCTGGCCCTGAGCCGCTTGCGTGACCCGCGCGGGCCGCTGCTCATTGAGCTGACCGAATGCACCAACGCAGTGCTCGAAGGTTTTTCGACGCAATACCAACAATTGTGGTCCATCCACCTGCTCTTCTGCCGGAATTTCACCGCCAGCAATCTCACTCTCCGCTCCCTCAACGCCAACGGCGATGGCATTGACGTGGACTCGTGCTCCGATGTGACCATTGAACGCTGCGACATCAACACCGGCGACGATGCCATCGCGTTGAAATCCGGGCGCGGCCTGGCTGCCGCGCGGCTGGGCCGCCCGACGCAAAATGTCACCATTCGGCAATGCATCCTGGCCAGCAGTACCTTCGCCGCGCTGGCCGTCGGCACCGAGTTGTCCGGCGGTATTCGGAACGTGAAAATCGAAGACTGCACGCTGTCAGGCCGGCAAAACGCGATTTTCTTGAAAAGCCGCGATGGCCGGGGCGGATTCATCGAGAACCTGACCGGCGCGAACCTGGTCATCAACAAATCGCCGACGTTCATCGGCATTGATTTTTTGAAGAAGGGCATTCAGGCCAGCGACCCGGTTCCAGGCGAGGCCGAAAAATGGACGCGAATGAGCCATGTCAGCTTCAATCACATCCGGGTAAGCGACGTGGCCGAGATCGTGGCCGGCAGTAACGTCCCAGCGGAGCGGCCGGTGGACGGCCTGGCGCTCACCGACATCACCGGGACCTGCGAACGAGGCATCACTTTGGCCAACGCGAGCGACGTGAAACTTGCCGGCATCAAAGTCACGGGTTTCCAGGGGCCGCTGGTCACCACGCAAAATGTCAAAGGCCAGGGCCTGGATGGCACGGCGGCGCGGTAACGGCCCTTCACCTCATTGCGGATGTGACCGGCTCCAGAGGGCGTATTGTTCCAACGAGCGTTCGGGGTTGTCGCGAAACCAGGCGTATCCATTCCGACGTTCCTGTGATATTTCGTTCACATCGTCGTGAATGCTGCGATCGCGGTCGCCGAAAACAGGCCGGTTGGTCTCGATTTCATAATATCGGGCCCAGAGCGGCCCGTGGCCCGGCGCGTCCACCAGTTGCCGCCCATGGCCGCGCACGAACTGATAGGATTTGTTCATGATTTTCATCCGTTCAAACCAGGTGGCGGCGGCGTGGACGGCGGCCACGACGTTCGAATCCGGGTCTGGCAACTGCATCAGGAACGACATCAAGTCCGCACTCTCGCTGCTGGCCAAGGCTGGCATCTCGTAATTGCGAGCGGAGGCGGGCTGCAAGGTAAGAGCGTCATACTGCTGGCACCACACGGTGTGACGACCATCCACGATCACTTGCGTGGCGAGCACGCAATCCAGCCCGCGCTCTAGACTGGCACCGGCCTGCGCGCGTGTTTCGGCAGGGACGAAGGAGAATCCATTTTGTCCACCGGCGACATCGCGCAGCAGTTCCAGCACGTTCAGAACCGCATTGTCGTTGTAAGTGATGCCATCGTGGTAGCCGCCCTGGAGCGGCCAGACCTGCGGCCAGCCGCCGTTGGGATATTGCGCGGCAAAAATGTAACCCAGCCCGCGTGCGAATGCCGCGCGATATGAAGCGCTCTTGGTACTACTGGCGGCGATAACCCTGCCCAGAAACTGTAGTTCCGTGGTGGTGGCGTCGTTGTCAAAGGTGCCGACGTAGTCCCAGTTAGTGTCAAGCGGCTCATCGTAATCCACGCTGCTTAACCAGCGCGAGAGGTTGTCCGGCGCAAAACTTTCGCCCGGCACGCGCGGGGAACGGGTCAAATTCAGATTTTTACTCCACCCGCCGGCGGGCGTTTGAAACGAAACTATGATGTCCGCAATATTTCGCGCGGCGGCCTGGCCATACCAATCTGCGGGATTGTCCAATGCAAGGCCACGCGCCGAATTGGCCGAGGCGGGGATGGTGAGCTGCGTGATGCCAGCTTTCTTTTCTTCGGTCCGGAGGAAATTCTTGTCCAATGCCAATTGCCGCACGGAACGTTTCAAATAAGCCCGCCAATCGGCGCGCTGCTCTTCAGGCAACGCGGCGATACGTTTTGTCGTCAGCGACAATGCCGGCGGATTGGTGCCGACAATGGCCGCCGGCAAACCGGCGGCGGCACCGAAACAGAACGCAAACCACAGAACAGATTTGACGCGTTTCACGGATGAAACAACACCGGAAAATGTTCCGGTGAACAAGTTTAAAACGGGCGTTCGCATTGCGATAAAAGAACAATTTCGCGTCAGCCTCTGCGGACGAGGAAGCCTTCGGCCAGCCGGTTTTGTTTGAAAAGCGCTTCCGACTTGAACATCCCCGCGGGGCACACAAGCAAAATGGCTTGAGGGTTGGCCGGATTGAAGCATGATAATAGGCGCTATTCGATTTTATGAAGACAGGATTTTTACGAACACATTTTGAACTGGTCCTGGCGGGCATCGTCCTGGCGGGATTGACCGCGCGTGGTGGCACCAATCAATACGCCGGGAGCGTTTGGGACTTGGAGGATGCCGCAAAGATAATGGCGGCGGCGGCGGACATCACGCCGGGAAAGTATCCGAACTGTGACGAGGCGACCGTCGAGCAAAAGTCGGTCCGGGTCTATCAGGCGGATGGCACGGGAGAATGCCAGGATGAAACGTTCGTCAAGGTGCTCACGGAGAAGGGCCGACGCGATAACCGCACGTTGACGATGAATTTCATGCTGCCCTACACGACGGTCGAAGTGCCCCGATTGGAAGTGATCAAACCCGGCGGGGAAACGGTCCCGGTGGACGTGGCGGCGAACTCGAAGGAGTCCATCGATGACAGCCAGATGGCCGAGAACATTTACGACCCGAACATGCGGGTGTTGCGGGTAAACATTCCAAGCCTCGACATTGGTGACGTGGTCCACTCCGTCGAACGAGAAACCATCGAGCGCCCGTTTATCGCCGGGGAGTATGCCGAGGAAAACATTTTTGAAGGGCCGGGCTTTATCCGCCACATAGCTTACGAAGTTCACGCCCCCGCCGACCGGCCGCTGAAACGCATCGCCTTGCGGGACGAGGTTCCGGGAACGGTCGCCGCCTCAACTCAATCCGGCACCAACAACACGATGGTGTATCGCTGGGAAGTGAATAATGTGCCGCGCATGTTTGATGAACCGTCCATGCCACCGTACGAGGAAGTGTTGCAGCGACTCTTTGTCAGCACCCTGCCGGACTGGGCGGCCGTCTCCAAATGGTATTGGAACCTTAGCCTGCCGCATCTGGACGCGACGACGCCGGAGATGAAACAGGCGGTTAAGGAACTCACCGCCGGGGCGCAGACGGACATGGACCGGATCAAGGCATTGTTCTATTTCGTGTCCAACAAAATCCGGTACATGGGCATTACACCGGAGAAAGACCGGCCCGGCTTCGAACCGCATGACGTGTGCGTAACCTTTGACAAAAAATATGGCGTTTGCCGCGACAAAGCCGCTTTGCTGGTTTCCCTGCTGCGCCTCGCCGGACTGAACGCATATCCGGTACTGATCAGCGTCGGAACCCACAAAGATTCGATCGTGCCGGATCCGTATTTTAATCACGCCATCGTGGGGGTGGAATTGGAGAAGGACCAAGTCGTGTTGATGGATCCGACCGACGAGAACACCCGGGAGTTGCTGCCGGACTACGATCGCAACCAGAGTTACCTGGTGGCCCGACCTGACGGCGACGTCATACGGTTGAGCCCGATCCAGCCTCCAGAGGAAAACATGATGCGGATAACGACCACCGGCACCCTCAACGCGGACGGGGTTATCGAAGCCAAATCGGAATTGTCATTTCAGGGCGTGAATGACGACGAGTATCGAAACGCCTTTTCGCACATGAAACCGGATGATGAGCGGCGGTTTTTCGAGCAGCGCCTTCAGCAGGCGGTGCCCGGCCTGCGCCTCAAGTCACTGAAACTCACACCGGCGGACATGCAGGACGTGTCCACAGGGTTGCGGGCGGAGCTGGAATTTTCCGTGAGCGGCATGACCGCCACTGGCGGCGGTGAGTCGGTCGTGAGCGTGCCCTGGGTCGGCAAGCGGTTCGGGGTGGTCAATTTCATCCTCGACGGCACCGGCCTCGAGAAGCGGAAATACCCGCTTGAAACGGAAATAACCTGTGGTGTGGAAGAGAACATATCGCTCAAACTCGCGGGCGGCTTCACCGGGGTGGCGGCGCTGCCCGCACCGTCGGCGGTGGAGGACGATTGTGTGAACTACCAGCAGCACTTTGATACGCAAGAAGGTTCGCTTGAGTGTTCCCGCGCGTTGAAGTTGAGGACGGTTGAATTCACGCCCGCTCAATATCTCGCCCTCAAAAGCACGCTGAAGATGCTGGATGATGACGGGCGCAAGGCGCCGATTCTCTCGCTGAGCGGCACGCCGGTCGCGAACGATCAGACGATGGCGGGCGCTCCTCCTGCGCCGCCGGTGGAATCCAACGCGCGAATTCTGGAGAGCCGCAAGGAACTCGACGTGACCGGCCCGCACACGGCGGTTTACCGGGTGAAATTCTCCAAGCGCATCCTGACTTACAGCGGCAAGATCCGCGAGGCAGAGGTTAAAATTCCCTACAATCCGGCCAGCGAACAGGCCCGGCTCGTCAGCGCAGTCGTGACTTCCTCGGCGGGCGAGCGTCAGGAAATTTCGAAAGACGAAATCAATGTGATGGACGAGGGCTGGAACGCGTCGGCGAAGCGATACACGGGGGGCAAGATCCTGGTGGCGAGCCTGCCGGGTGTGGACATTGGGTCCACCATCGAGGTCGAATTTGAAGTCGTTTACACCAACACGCCGTTTCTGGCCGGGTTCGAGTCGTTTCAGTTGCCGGATGAACTGGAGCAAAAATCGTTTACCTTGACTGCGCCAGCGCAGATCAAGATTCAACGATTGGTCAGTGGCTCGCCGGGTATCGTGCGCGAACAAACCACGAAGCAAGGCAGCCGGCAGGAATTCCTGTGGCGGTCAGAAAAGGTTGCGGCTTTGCCGGCCGAAACCCAGCTTCCGCCGGAATGGGTTTACAGCGCCGGGGTGGGCTATTTCGTCGGCAAAGTGACGGACTACCTCAAGACATTGAACGAAACCATGGAAGCACGGTCGCGCCATTGCGCCAAAGCGGCGGAACTGGCCCGACAAATGGCCGCGAAATCCGGGAGCAAAATCGGAACGGTGAAAGCCATCCGCGACTTTGTCGCCAAAACCATCCGCGAGGCTGGACCATCCTTCACCGACCTGCCCCTCAGTGAGCTTTCCGATGCCGACACGACCCTGGCGGATGGATACGGTCACGCGGCGGACCGCGCTATTCTGCTGCACGCGATGTTGAGAGCAACGGGTCTTCGACCCGAGTTCGTGCTGGTTTCGGACTTGCCGGCGACCGCGGGCATCACCAATGTGGCTATGACATTCCCGCTGCCGCAGAATTTCCGGCTTCCGCTCGTCAGAATCAAGCTGAAGGGCGCGATCTATTACCTGAATGACACAGACCAATACGCGCAACCGGGTTCAACGGGCAGCGACGGCAAATTGGGCATCGCGCTTTCCACCCGGGCGTGGGAGTTCATCCACGCCGCCAAACAGTGTGAGGATGGAACCCGGACGACTTATAGCCTTCTGCTGGACAAGGATGGCAGGACCCGGGTCGGTGTTTCGCGGTGGTATTACGGCGAGAATTACAATGAGAAGCATCGGTTTTTCTCCGAACTGCCGCCCGAGCAGCGCAAACGGTATTTTCAGGAAACCGTTTCCGGGGTGGCCCAGGGCGCGCGGTCGGTGGGTGATTTGACCACTGCGTTTGACACCTACCCGGGCCATGAACAATTCACCGTGATTATTGACAACTACGGCATCATCGCCGGCAAATACCTTTATTTCAATCTGCCCTTTACGCCGTCATTGATCCCGGTCGGAGCCGACCAACGTGCGCTGCCGTTGTTGATCGCGCATAGCGGCAGGAACACGGTCCGCACTGAAATCGAACTGCCCGCCGAGTTTCGCCGGACGGTGGTGGCGCCGAAGGGGGAAGACTTCACCGTGGCCGGTAGTGAAACAGCGCGTGTTACAACCCAAAAGACATTCGGTGGATACGTCGTCACCGGCGACTTTGAAACCGCACCGGCTGTCATCAGCCCGGACGATTATCAGGCACTACGGGGAGTCGAATCCGTCCTGGGACGGAAATCCTCCAAAGTGTTTCTTTTGGAGGAACGGTAAGAACCCGCCGGCTTCAACAGACGACGCGCAGGCG
>Ga0335080_10006227_pt1 | contig 12331 bp, 10 predicted proteins | sample Lox_Sample_34_FD_206720 | JGI IMG/M metagenome (GOLD analysis project Ga0335080, IMG submission 206720) | Soil microbial communities from Loxahatchee National Wildlife Refuge, Florida, United States - Lox_Sample_3.4 | ecosystem: Environmental > Terrestrial > Soil > Wetlands | place: USA...
ACGTAGCCGGGTGTGTGCGGATCGCGCACCGGGGGAGTGGGCCTGGGAGTCGGCTGAGTGGAAGGGGCGGCCGGCGATTGAGCAACTGCGAATGAAGCGGATGCAATTGGCCCCGCCAGCATCAGCATGATCAGCGATTTCTTCATGAGTTCGACCTTATTGGTCACCATAGCTTGCGCATGGGTATGATTGGAAGCCTGAAGATTACGTTTCTGTGACCCTTTTGCCCAACGAAACGACTAGCCGGGAGAAGGCGGCGCTGCGCATCTTCGCGCCGACGCTAATTCTGCTCGTCGTCGCACTGCTGATCAACTACGTCGATCGCGGAACACTCGCGCTGGCTGCCCCGCTGCTGCAGAAGGAGTGGGGTACGAGTGCGTCGCAGCTTGGGCTCTTGCTTTCGGGATTCTTCTGGACGTATACGGCGCTGCAATTTGTGATGGGCGTGTTCGTCGACCGCTTCGGAGCAAATCAGCTCATGGCGATCGGCTTCCTTGTCTGGTCCCTGGCGATGGCGTCGACAGGCGCGGCCATCGGGTTTGCGACGATGCTGGCGATGCGCCTTCTGCTGGGAGTTGGCGAATCGGTCATGTTTCCGGCGAGTTCGAAGATCATGGCGCGTCATCTGCCGGAACACGCGCGCGGATTCGCCAACGGGCTGATGAATGCGTCGATGCGATGGGGCTCCGCGATTGGGACTTTTGGAGGCGGCCTGCTGATGGCGCGATGGGGGTGGCGGCCGGCGTTCATCGCGATCGGCGTGCTGAGCCTGCTATGGCTGCCGGCATGGTCGCGCTGGAAGGCAGAGGACGGGCGTGGAGTGCGCCATCAGGTCGAGGCAGCGGTTCCGCGATTCGCAACGATTCTGACGCGGCGCAACTTCTGGGGAGCGGCAGGGGGGCACTTCTGCGCGAACTACCTGGTGTACTTCTTGATGAGCTGGCTGCCTTACTACCTCGTGCATGAACGGGACTTGTCGATGGCGAAGATGTCAGTGGCGGCGGCTGCGCTGTGGGTGGTGGATTCGCTGACGTCTATTAGCACCGGGACGGTTGCGGATTTGTGTATTCGTCGAGGAGTGAGCCCGACGCGCGCGCGGAAGTGGGCGATGGCTGTGGGGTTCACGCTGGCGGCGTTGTCGCTGGTGAGCTGCGCGTTTGCGGGTGAACGAACGTATTTGTGGTGGCTCGTTGCGTGTGCGGTGGGATCTGGCGCGGCGAACGCGGGCACATTTGCATTTGCACAGACGCTGGCCGGACCACATGCGGCAGGGCGATGGGTTGGGCTGCAGAACGGAATCGCAAACATGGCGGGAGTGACCGGGCCGGCGCTCACTGGATTTCTTGTGGACTGGACGGGACACTTCGGGACGGCATTCGCAGTTGCTGCGCTGTTCACGCTGGGCGGCGCGTTCTCCTGGTGTCTCGGCGTGCGCAGGGTGGAGCAGGTAGACTTCAGTTGATTTCGAGATGATCGAGGAACTGCTAAAGAGGTTTGAGCCAGATGGAGATGCGCTGTTGCGGGCGATCTCTGCGCGCGTGACGGACGAGATGCTGGAGTTGATCTCGATGGCGGACTACGGATGCGACGACGATCAACATCTCGGCGCGTTGCGGGTGCTTCGGGATACGGGCGCGCTGCCGGAGAATCCGGGCTGGGTGCCGATGGAGGTGCTGGAGCTGATTCGGTGGTCGGAGCCTGATGATCCGAACTGGAAACCGTCCGGGACTGGCGAGTTTGGGCACTGGATGCGGGCGTTTTCCTGCGCGGCGATCCTCAGAGCGGAGCATGAGCCATGGAATTATCGCTACAACGATGGGAGCACTTGTTCGACGACGATTCAGCTGGTGCTGAGCCTGGATGCATTGGGAATTGATTTGCATCGCGAGGCTGGGCGAGATTTTGCGTGGCTGATTCTAAGGTCGGATCCGGGGGGAAACAACGATTCGCTGCGCGAATATGGGGTGGCGTTGTTGTGGGTTGCGTTGCGCCCGGGATCGTTTGTTTTGGAGGAGGATCTGATCGCGCTGTCGCAATGGGTTGTGAAGCGAGCGGACGATTTGAACTGGGATCCGAGATTGAAGGAGTTTTCGGGGCTGAAGGCGATGGTGATCGAATGCCAGAAGCGGTCGGGGTGGGAGATGTTGGGAGTGAAGCTGGAGGAGCTTGATCTTAGCGGGCGATCGGCGGAGTTGCAGACGTGGGTGAGGTTGATTGCCGAGCAGCTGGTGGATTGATGCAAAGGGAAGCCCTGCGACGATGCATCGCAGGGCCAGAGCTAAAAGCTAGTAGCTAGCTAGAGGCTAGAAGCTGCATTACCGAGTCTTGGCGACTTCTTCGACGGTGACGGGGTCGAGGAAGGGCATGCTGGCGCGGAGCTGCTTGCCGACGATTTCGATGGGGTGCTTGGCTTCGGCTTCGCGGAAGGCGAGGAACTCCTTGCGGCCGGAATTCTGGTCGGCGAGGAAGCGCTTGGCGAAGGCGCCGTTCTGGATTTCAGTGAGGATCTGCTTCATGGCCTTGCGGCTTTCTTCATTGATGACCCGCGGGCCGCTGACGTAGTCGCCCCACTCAGCGGTATCGGAGATGGAGTAGCGCATGTAGGCGAGGCCGCCGCGATAGATCAAGTCGACGATGAGCTTGAGCTCGTGAAGCACTTCGAAGTAGGCGCTCTCGGGCTGGTAGCCGGCTTCGACGAGGGTTTCGTAGCCCGCCTTAATAAGGGCGCTGACGCCGCCGCAGAGTACGGCCTGTTCGCCGAAGAGGTCGGTCTCGGTTTCTTCCTTGTAGGTGGTTTCGAGAACGCCTGCACGGGTGCAGCCTATGCCCTTGAGGTAACTGAGGGTGAGGGCGTGAGCTTTACCAGTCGCGTCCTGGTGGATAGCGATTAGGCCGGGGACGCCGCCGCCTTCAGTGAAGACTTCGCGGACGCGGTGGCCGGGTGCCTTGGGTGCAGCCATGCCAACGTCGATGCCGGCAGCGGGGGTGATGGTCTTGAAGTGGATGTTGAACCCGTGAGCGAATAGGAGGAGGGTGCCGGGTTTGATGTTGGGGGCAATCTCTTCGGCGTAGAGCTTGGCAGCGGTTTGATCGGGGACGAGGACCATAACGACGTCGGCCCACTTGACGACGTTGGGGACGGTATCAACCTCGAGGCCGGCCTTCTGCGCCTTGGCGATGGACTTGGAGTTGGCGGCGAGGCCGACCTTAACCTGGACGCCGGAGTCCTTGAGGTTGAGCGAGTGGGCATGGCCCTGCGAGCCGTAGCCGATGATGGCGACTCTCTTGGCCTGAATAAGGGAAAGGTCGGCGTCGTGATCGTAATAAGTCTTTGCCATGATGATCCTGGTTTTTCCTTTTCGTTCGTTTGGTGATAATCGGGAAGACACGCGGTGGATTATGCCTTCACAAAAGTGGTGAGCCTGCGGCGATCGCGCTCGCGCAGCTGATACTCGCGCAACTGGTCGGCCAAGGCCGGCAAGTTGGGGATGCCGTAGATGTAGAAGTTCTCCAGTTCAGCGTCGGAGGAATAGAGATGCAGAGAGGCATGGCCGAGAAGACGGCTGCCGAGAGGACGGCGCAGTTCGAAGTGATCGACGCGAAAGAGTTCCAACGCCTCCTGAACCTTCGAGAGCATGCCGCGTTCGAGTTTGATGCGCTGGGAGGTGATGATGTAGTGGGTCGCGCGGCTTTGCGTCCAATAGCGGAACAGAATTGCAACGCAGCCGACGATGGCGGCCAGCGCAACCCAACCGATGTACGAGCTATACGCGCCGTCCTGCTGAGTTTTGAGGAGATAAATGGCGACACCCGCAAGAACGATGACGATCAGAAACGGGACAAACTGGCTTACGTTGTAGATCATCGCGGGGTGGCCGTCAAAGATCGTCTTCTCTGTTTCCGCTTCTTTCGTGGCGGTGTAGGAGGCAAGGTCGGTGTTGCAGAAGCGGCATTTCAGCGCAACCGCCTTGATGGTCTCGCCGCAAACCGGGCACGCTTTTGAATCTTCGTCCATGGCGCGCTCCTTTCCGCGACAGAATACAGCAAACCTGTTGTTTCCCAGGTCTCAAAATCGAGAGCTGGGGCACCCGAATGCTATGCCGGCTCGATGTCGGCGTTTTCGGCTTCTTCTTCCGGCTCGTCTTCGGGGAGGGGTTTTTCGTCCGGCCCCTTGCCCATGGCCTTGAGCACGCCGGAGGTGTGGTGGCCGCGGCGCATGGTCATTTTGCCGCTGCGGCAGATTTCGAGGATCGGACTTTCTGTGTCGCGCAGGACTTCGATGAGGCCTTCAATCTTGCTTTCGACACCGGTCATCTCGATCATTAGGGACTCGGCGGTGAGGTCTACGATGCCCGCACGAAAGACCTCGACCAGTTCGAAGATCTGGGAGCGGTTTCTGACAGTGGCTCCGACCTTGATGAGAGCGAGTTCGCGGGTGACGTTGGGAGCCTGGGCGATGTCGTCGACGTCGACGACATTTTCGAGCTTGTAGAGGCTGGCGCGAATGCGGTGGCCGGCCTCGGCAGAGGCTTCGCAAGCGATGGTCATGCGCGAGAGGCCGGCGCGCTCGCTGCGGCCGACGGTGAGCGAACTGATATTGATGTTCAAACGGCGGAAGAGCGAAGCCACGCGCGTGAGAACGCCTGGCAAATCTTCAACGTAAGCGACAAATGTGTGCGTCATGAAAAGCAGCCTCTAGCTTCTAGCTGCTAGCTACTAGCTTTTCCTTGCTGATTCTGGCTTTCTTGTGCTGGTCGATTCGAGTGCACGAGAAAGCTAGAGGCTAGAAGCTAGCAGCTAGTAGCTGCTGTTACTTGTCGTCCGGCGATTCGACGATGGAGCTTTTGCCGGGACGGCGGATCATTTCGTGCAGGGCGCTGCCGGCGGGAATCATTGGGTAAACCGAATCTTCCTTTTCGACGAGGAAATTCAGCAGGAACGGGCCGTCGGTTTTGCGAGCTGCTTTGACCGCGTCCTCGACTTCAGATCGTTTGGTCACTGCGCGGCCCGGAATGCCGTGCGCGTCAGCGAGTTTCACGAAGTCAGGGCTGACGAGCGGCGTGGCCTCGTAGTTGCTGTCGTAGAAGAACTCCTGCCATTGGCGAACCATGCCGAGATAGCCATTGTTAATGACAGCGATGTTGATGTTGAGCTTCTCCTGAACGATGGTGGAGAGTTCTGCAGCTGTCATCTGGAAACCACCGTCGCCGGCGATGACCCAGACCTCCTTTTCGGGGCAGGCCATCTTGGCGCCGATTGCCGCGGGCAAGGCAAAACCCATGGTCCCGAGGCCGCCCGAAGTGACCAGAGAACGCGGCTTCTCATGGTGGAAGTATTGCGCCTCCCACATCTGGTGCTGACCCACGTCAGTGGCAACGATGGCATCGCCGCCCGTGATACGCCAGAGGTCGTGCATCACGTGCGCTGCGTAGAGGTGGCCGGAGTCCGGCAGATTTTTAATATCGCGGACAGCGACGGCGCCCTTGCTGGATTCGATGTTCTTGATCCAGGCGGAGCCGTCGCGGCCGGAAATGCGCGGGAGCAGATCTTCGAGCACTGCGCGAAGATCGCCGACGAGCGCCACATCGACCTTCACGTTCTTGTTGACCTCGGCCGGATCGATTTCGATATGAATCTTCTTCGCGTTGGGTGCGTAGGTGGAAAGAGTGCCGGTCACACGGTCGTCGAAGCGCATGCCGCAGGCGATCAGCAGGTCAGCTTCCTGAATGGCGTGATTGACCCACGCTTCGCCGTGCATGCCCATCATGCCGAGATTGAGAGGATGCGAAGCAGGGAAGCCACCGAGACCCAGAAGCGTGAGCGCAACGGGGATCTGAGCGCGTTCTGCGAGGGTGCGGACCTGCTCCATCGCACCCGATTCGGCGACGCCATGTCCAGCGAGGATGATGGGCTTCTTCGAATTACGAATAAGTTCGGCTGCCTGGCTGAGGCCGGATTCTTCCACCTTCAACATCGGGTGGGGGCGATAGGGACGAGGCTTTGCGGCTTCAAAGTCGAAGATCGCCGTGCCCTGTTGCGCATCCTTGGTGATGTCGACGAGGACCGGGCCGGGGCGGCCGCTCTGCGCAATCTGGAAAGCGTAGCGGATGGCGTGGGCAATGTCTTCGGCTTTGTTGATAAGGAAGTTGTGCTTGGTCACAGGCAGAGTGATACCGGTGATGTCTACTTCCTGGAAGGCGTCAGTGCCAAGCAGCTTGCTGAACACATTGCCCGTGATGCAGACCATGGGAATGGAGTCGAGCATAGCGGTGGCGATGCCGGTGACGAGATTGGTCGCGCCGGGGCCGCTGGTGGCCATGCAGACGCCGACCTTGCCGGAAGCGCGCGCGAAGCCATCGGCCATATGCGCGGCGCCTTGCTCGTGGCGAACGAGGACGTGGTGGATGGGAAACTTTCGCAGAGCATCGTAGACCGGCAGGATGGCCCCACCCGGATAACCGAAGACGGTGGACACGCCCTCACCGACCAGCGTCGCCCAGACGATTTCTGCGCCAGTGAGGCGGGTGGGCGTGGTGAGGTGACTCTCTGCGGATTGCGTGTTTGCCTTGCTTCCCATGGTTTTCTCCTCTGTCAGCTTTCTTGCAGCTTTCTGATCTCTTACCCCTGATCTCTGATCTCTGCTTTTATGTTGTTGCACCCTCTGATGCACTGTTAACGCGGTCAACATATTTCCGGAACACGCCCTGCGGCCAGCGCAATGCCGGCGCTTTGAAGTTCTTCAGACGCGCGGCCATCTCTTCTGCGCTGATCTCAACGTTGAGAGTGCGGTTCTTGATGTCGAAGGAGATGGTGTCGCCTTCGCGAACCGCGGCAATGGGTCCGCCGACGTAGGCCTCCGGGGCGACGTGGCCGGCGGTGAAGCCACGCGTCGCTCCGCTGAAGCGGCCGTCGGTGAGAAGCGCGACTGTGTGGCTGAGATCGGGGTGGCCGCTGACGGCTGCGGTGACCTGGAGCATTTCGCGCATGCCGGGTCCGCCCTTGGGGCCTTCATAGCGGATGACCAGCACATCGCCGGGTTTGACTTTGTTGCCCTGGACAGCGGCGAAGCAGTCTTCTTCGCAATCGAAGACGCGGGCGGGTCCGCGATGTTCAACACGATCGGCAGCGGCGATTTTCATCACGCAGCCTTCCGGCGCGAGATTGCCTTTGAGAATGACCAGGCCGCCGGTGGGCTTGATGGGCTGCTCGAAGGTTTTGATGACGACCTGGCCAGGTGTTTCCTTCGCGAGAGCGGCTTCTTCGGCGAGGGTACGACCGCTGATAGTGAGCGTAGATCCGTCTGCGTGGCCGCCATCGATGAGGCGCTTTGCAAGGAGACGCGATCCGCCTGCGGCCTGGAAGTGCGCAGCCATGTATTTGCCGGCGGGAACGAGGTCGCAGATGAAGGGCGTCTCTTTCGAAATGGCATCGAAGTCGTCAACGGAAAGAGGGATGCCCAGTTCGCGCGCGATGGCGATGAGGTGAAGGACCGCGTTGGTCGAGCCACCGCTGGCTGCAACGCTGGCGATGGTGTTCTCAAGGGATTTGCGGTTGATGATCTGGGAGGGGCGGCGGTTGGCGCGGACCGCTTCCATGATCATGCGTCCGGCTTCGCGTGTGGCTGCGAGCTTTTCCTTGTCGGTGGCGGGAACACCGGAGAGATGCATGGGTGAGATGCCGAGGATCTCGCCGCTCATGGCCATGGTGTTGGCGGTGAACTGACCGCCGCAGGCTCCGGCGCCGGGACAGGCATTGGCTTCGAGAGCTTCGAGACCGGCGTCATCGATCTTGCCGGCGGCATATGCGCCGATGCCTTCAAAGACGTTCTGGATGGTGATGTCGATCTTTTCGCCGTTCGCGCCGCTCAGCTTGCCGGGAGCGATGGAGCCGCCGTAGAGCATCATGCCGGGGATGTCGAGACGGCAGAGTGCCATGATGATGCCGGGCATGTTCTTGTCGCATCCGCCGATGCCGACGAGACCGTCGAAGAGATTGCCGCGGGCGACGAGCTCGATGGAGTCGGCGATGACCTCGCGCGAGACCAGCGAGGCTTTCATTCCCTGGGTGCCCATGGTGATGCCGTCGGAGATGGTGACGGTGTTGAACTCCATGGGAGTGCCGCCGGCTGCGCGAATGCCTTCCTTCAGAGCATCTGCGAGTTCGCGCAGATGAACGTTGCAGGTGCCGATTTCGGTCCAGGTGTTGGCGATGCCGATGATGGGCTTGTGAAGATCGTCTTTGGAGAATCCAGACCCGCGTAAGTAGGAGCGCGCGGCTGCGCGGCTGGGGCCCTCAGTCAACGGAATGCTTTGGCGTTTGCCTTCGATGGTCATTTGCTCGCTTTGCTCGCAAGCTTTCAGCTCTCAGCTGTCAGCTTTCAGTTTGTCCTTCGAACCTTTGTGGTTTCCCACCCATTCCGCAAAAGCGCGGAATGGATGGGGCACCCATTTTCGAGGTTATTTTGCTTTCAACCAGGATGCGTTGTCGTGTTGCGATTCGTACTTGTCGAGTGCGGCGGCGTGGCGCAGAGTGAGGCCGATGTCGTCGAGGCCTTCAAGGAGGCAGTATTTGCGGAAGGCATCGACTTCGAATGTCGCTTTGAATCCGCGGTCGTCGGTGACGGTCTGATCCTGAAGGGAGACGGTGAGTTTGTAGCCGGGTATGGTTTGTGCGTTGCGGAGGAGAGTTTCAACTTCATCTTCCGTCAGACGCGCGAGGACAATGCCGTTCTTGCCGGCGTTGGAAAAGAAGATGTCGGCGAAGGTGGGTGCGATAACGACGCGGAAGCCGAAGTCGCTGAGCGCCCAGGCTGCGTGCTCACGACTCGACCCGCAGCCGAAGTTTTTGCCGGCGATGAGGATCTTTGCGTCTTTGTAGCGCGGATCGTTGAGGACGAATTCCGTAAGAGGCTTGCCCTCCGGCGTCTGACGCCAGTCGAAGAAGAGGAAACCGCCGTAACCGGTGCGCTCGATACGCTTGAGGAATTGCTTGGGAATGATCTGGTCCGTATCGACGTTGGTGCGGTCGAGAGGGGCGGCGATTGATGTAAGAGTCTTGAACGGCTCCATTAGGCGTTTACCTCCTCATGGACTTCCCAGTTGCGAATGTCGACGAAGTGGCCGGCGATAGCTGCGGCCGCGGCCATCTCAGGCGAGACGAGGTGAGTGCGCCCGCCGCGGCCCTGGCGGCCTTCGAAGTTGCGGTTGCTGGTGGAGGCGCAGCGCTCGCCGGGCGAGAGGATGTCGGGATTCATGCCGAGGCACATGGAGCAGCCCGGTTCGCGCCAGTCGAAGCCGGCTTCCTTGAAAATCTGATCGAGACCTTCTCTTTCCGCCTGCGCTTTGACCTGCTGCGAGCCGGGTACGACCATCGCGTTCACATGTGCGGAGACTTTGTGCCCGGCTGCGATTTTCGCAGCAGCGCGGAGATCTTCAATGCGGCCGTTGGTGCAGGAGCCGATGAAGACGCGATCGACAGCGATCTTGTCGAGCGGTGTACCGGGCTTGAGCGCCATATATTCGAGGGCGCGCTCGAAGGATTTGCGATCGAGATCGTTGGCAGCCGCTGCGGGATCGGGAACAGATGAAGTGACCGGAGCGACCATGCCGGGGCTTGTTCCCCAGCTTACATAGGGGACGAGTGTTGCGGCGTCGATGACGAGTTCGCGATCGAATTTCGCGCCGGGATCGGTGGGGAGCTTGGACCATTCGGCAACGGCCTGGTCCCATGCAGAGCCTTGCGGGCTGAAGCGGCGGCCCTTCAGGTAGGCGAAGGTAGTTTCGTCGGGAGCGATCATGCCGGCGCGGGCTCCGGCTTCGATGCTCATGTTGCAGATGGTCATGCGGCCTTCCATCGACAAAGACTGAATGGCCGAGCCGGCATACTCGATGACGCAGCCTGTAGCGCCGTCGGTACCGATTTTGCCGATGATGGCGAGGATGATGTCCTTGGCCGTGACGCCCTGAGGCAGCTTGCCTTCAACTGCGATGCGGAAGGTTTGCGGCTTCGATTGCGGCAGCGTTTGCGTGGCGAGAACGTGCTCGACTTCGCTGGTGCCGATGCCGAATGCCAGGGCGCCGAAAGCGCCGTGCGTCGAGGTGTGCGAGTCGCCACAGACAATGGTCATGCCTGGCTTGGTGAGGCCGAGCTCTGGGCCGATGACGTGGACGATGCCTTGTTCGCGGCTGTTTACGTCATAGAGTTCGACGCCAAAGTCGGCGCAGTTCTGGCGCAGCGTCGAGATCTGCTTCGCCGCGATCTGATCAACGATGTTGAGGCGTCCTTCAATGGTGGTGGGGACGTTGTGATCGACGGTGGCGATGGTGCGATCGGGACGGCGCACCTTGCGACCGGCAAGACGGAGTCCTTCAAACGCCTGCGGGGAAGTGACCTCGTGTACCAATTGCAGATCGATGTAGAGCAGGGTCGGTTCGCCTTTTGGTTCGGCGACGACATGCTGCTCCCAGACCTTTTGGAATAACGTTTTCGAAGTGGTGCTCATTTGAAAACAGCTCCTGGTTTTTCTTGCTGGTTGAGACCTCTGCAACTCCATCTGAGTTTGGGTGCTTCAGCATTCAACGTCGAATGCAAATTCTGAAGGACGGCTCGGAGCTAGCGGCTAGTAGCTACAAGCTGTTCCTTCACCGTTTCACGGACCTTAGCGCCCATATCCTTGGTCGCCAGCACAGGGAATCCCTGCGGATTCGAACGTGCGAGGTCCGGTGTGCGGAAGCCCAGCTCCAGCACCTTGCGGACAGCCGATTCAATTGCCGCAGCTTCAGCTTCGAGCCCGGCAGAGTGGCGAAGGATCAGCGCGCCGGTCAGGATTGCACCAAGCGGATTGGCCAGGCCTTTTCCTGCAATGTCTGGCGCGGAGCCGTGGACCGGTTCGTATAAATTAACCTTGCCACCGATGGTCGCCGAGGGCAGCATGCCGAGAGAACCGGTGATGACCGCGGACTCGTCGCTGAGGATGTCGCCGAAAAGATTCTCGGTCAGCACGACGTCGTAATTCCGTGGCTGGTTCATCAGGTGCATCGACATCGCATCGACGTACTGGTGTTCCAGTGTGACGTCGGGGAATTCCTTTGCGATTTCGGTAACAGCGGCGCGCCAAAGCTGTGAAACTTCGAGGACGTTGGCCTTGTCGACGCTCGTGAGCTTTTTGCGGCGCTTCTGCGCAAGCTGGAACGCGATTCGCGCTACACGGGCGACTTCATCGTGCGTGTAGCGCATCGTGTTCCAGGCCTCGCCGGTGGTCTTGTTCCACTCGCGCGGCTGGCCGAAGTAGAGGCCGCCGAGGAGCTCACGAACGAAGAGAACGTCCGCGCCGTCGACGATCTCGGGGCGGAGCGGACTGTTTACGGCGAGTTCCTTGAAGGCAAAGGCCGGGCGGAGGTTGGCGAATCCGCCGAGCGCAGCGCGAAGCTGCAGAAGGCCGGCTTCGGGGCGCTTATCCGGGGCCAGGGAATTGAATTCATTTCCGCCGACCGCGCCGAGGAGGACTGCGTGGCTCGCAAGCGCGGCATCGAGGGTCTCCTTTGGAAGAGGCGTGCCGTCTTTCACGATGGCGACGCCGCCGATGCGCTTTTCATCGATCTGGATGGTGTGGCCGCCAAGTTCTGCAACTTCGCGCAGGACTGCGACTGCTTCGTTGGTGACTTCAGGGCCGATGCCGTCGCCGGCGGTGACAAGCAGCTTGAGATTCATCTCTGTCCTTGGTACGAGTCTTCAGTTGTCAGTTTTCAGTCTTCAGTGAAGACGGATGGATTAATCCAGCTCCGCCACCGGCTCGCCGCGGCGATCGCGAATTGGGTCCGGCAGGATTCCGATCAGGTCCTGGTCGTAAATGTTCTTTTTGCGATCGGCCAGAGCTACAAAACGGTAGTATGTCTGCTGCAATTCTTCGCGGGAGAGCGTGTAGCCCAATTGCTCGAGACGGTGACGGAGTGCGGCGCGGCCCGAGTGTTTGCCGAGGACCAAGTTGGTTCGCGACACGCCGACCAGCGAGGGGGTCATGATCTCGTAGCAGAGAGGATTGGCCAGCATGCCGTGCTGATGGATTCCCGACTCATGCGCGAAGGCATTGGCGCCCACAATCGCCTTGTTCGGCGAGGGGCGGAAGGTGATGATCTGGCCTAGTACCTGGCTTGCTGGGTAGAGCTGGTCAAGCTTGATGTCGGTGGTCACGCCGTATCGTTCGGAGCGCACGTGAAGGGCCGCGGCGATCTCTTCGAGCGATGCATTTCCGGCGCGCTCGCCGATGCCGTTGATGGTGCACTCCACCTGGCGTGCTCCCGCCTGGATTGCCGCGAGAGAATTGGCAGCTGCA
>Ga0335080_10006228_pt1 | contig 12330 bp, 12 predicted proteins | sample Lox_Sample_34_FD_206720 | JGI IMG/M metagenome (GOLD analysis project Ga0335080, IMG submission 206720) | Soil microbial communities from Loxahatchee National Wildlife Refuge, Florida, United States - Lox_Sample_3.4 | ecosystem: Environmental > Terrestrial > Soil > Wetlands | place: USA...
GTGAGCGACATCAAATGGCTGAAAAGTGCTGGGGTCTGTGCGGAAGATTTCCGCCCCCCGCAGGCTGGTAAAGTCGGCGCTGTATATCGTCGGCGGATAGTTGTTCATATATTGCAACAACGTCAGTGACTCTGGACCAACCCGAATCGCCGCATTTTGTGCAAGATCGTCAGCGGCTTCGAAGAATCGATCGCCAGTCAACGAATAGTGGATCGCGCAATTGAAGTCATCGGTCTGGACGACCAAACGCACACGCTCCGGAGTCGATTCCAGAGTGTCTACGGTGAGGGCGACATCAGTGAGCAGCACTTCCTGGTCGTGATCGTCCCCTGCGTAGGCAAAGGTGGGCGTATTCCGGTAGATAACCGTGTCCCATTCTGCCGCAATTAGATTCGGCGGAAACGCACGCAACTCTTCTCCAACTGAGAGAAAGCTGATGCCTTCGTGCGCGGGTACTGGAGCGTCGCTGCCTAGATTTGCCGCCGCGGCGCGACACCATGCAATGAGATGTGGGATTTGGCCGTTGCGTTGACTCCACACCTTCGAGGCGCTGCTGTAGCCGATCGTAATATCCTCGCCGCTGGACTTGCCTTTGCCGTATACATGGCCGCGATGGAAAATTCGCCCGTCGCTCTTTGCAACGGCAAGATGAGCTCTGGGTCCGGCGATATTACGATACGATTCCGTGTTGCTCGTGTGTAATCGATTCTTCATTCCTAGGCTGAAGAACACGGCATCATCCAAACCGCGGAGCACGCGATTGATCTTCCATAGGGGCAAGATTTTGTGCGGGCCGAACTGATCTCCAATCGCTTCATATAGGGCATCGCTACGCCGTGATGCGCAGATGAACAGCAAGTTTGTTTCACCGTCAAGGTAGATCACGAAGAGTTCGTATTCCGAACGGTTGAAAAGGTCGAGGTCCGTCCAGCGTGGGCGCTGCTGCTCATTTGCAATCACAACAACGGCTGATAGCTCGGGCGCATTTTGTTGAAAGGTGATTCTAAATGGAAGCGGCAACTCGATCCGTTCCGGCATGTCGATCGCCTCGGCCAGCTGATAAATCTTGACGTGGAAATAGGGCCAGAGGGCGTACAACGAGAGATCTTCCGTGTTGAAGTCGGTATGGATCGGAGGAGCGAAGCGTTCGAGTGTGGCACGCACGTTGGCCTCTTCGGTCTGACGCCGCTCCGTCAGATCAACGATCAGTTCTTCCCACACTGCGTTCTCGCGGTAAAGACGTTGAGTCTCCGTCTTGATTTCCTCAGGCACGGCAACAAATTTAGCGCCGCCAATCCTTTCGGCGTTGGTGCGGGCGAATCTGCCGATAAACTGGAGCGTCGTCTCTAACGATTTGTGAGGGACATGGATCGCAGCGATCTTGAGCTGCGGAAAATCGAATCCTTCGCTCATCATGTCCACGCAGACAATACCGTCAAGGTTCTGTTCTCTCAGGCGTTGAAGGGCGCGCTGAATCGTCTTATAGGTCAGGCCGCTGTGGACGACTTGCAGGCGAAGATTTGTATGTTGAGCGTAGATCTCCTTCAATTCATCTGCGCGACGCTTTCGATCCGTGCGCACCATCAGCGCATGTTGGAGGCCGGCCGCGCGGTCTTCGGCAAATAATCGGTTCGCCGCACGGGCGATCGCGACATCATTGGATTCTCCCCGAACAGGTTGGACGGGGATAAATTGAACTCTGCCGAAAATCTTGTCCTCGTATGCCTGTCTGAGCGGGTACGAGTAAACGAAGGTCCCCTTGATTTCCTTATAATCGCGACGGTAAGGTGTTGCCGTGAAAAGCGCTTTGGTAGCAGCCGGGAAGGCGTCCATCAGCCGCGACCAGGTGTCGGCTGGCGCGTGGTGGGCCTCGTCGATGAGCAATAGGTCGAACAGATCGGCAGGGGGAGGTGGAATAGGCTCAAGAAACGGGCTGACACTATTGGGCGTGGCGACAACAACATCGAAATGTCGGAGCACTTCCCAACTTTGCTGGTCTTCGACCCTGTGCACAAGTTCGTGGCAGCGCGGAGAAGGAATTTCCTGTGCGAGGGCACCGACAATACGCGCGGTTTTCATAACCGCGATTTCTTCGGCGATTTGATTGCGGACCAATCGGCTCGGCGTAACTACGAGGACGCGGTTGGCCCGCAAAATATATGGCACGAGAGTCAAGACCAGTGTCTTGCCGGAGCCAGTCGGGAGCGAGACGAGGGCGGAATCGGTTCGAATCGTGAAGTGCGAGCTGATCGCGTGGAGCGCGCCGATTTGAGCCTTTCGGAGGCCCGCTACCGTGTCGGCACCAATGGGATAACGGAGGGCGCCGTAATTCTCCGAAAAATATGGCATAAACCATCGCCGGTCTATAGCTTATCGTATTAAAACATTCTTGGCAGCGAATGGCGTCGTGCGCCTCAAGTCACATCTCGGAATGAATCAAAGGCCAGCTTAAAGCGGTGCCTTTCCAGAATCCCCTTGGCCGCGTCTGCTTCGCTTACGCTGACTATCCCAGTCCGTATCCAGTGGACGTAGAGACCGGCAGTGTTGAGTATCCGATCAGCGCCGAGACGCTTGCGAGCCTCCCGAAGAAAAACTCTCTTTTCATCACATGCCACGAGCCAATTGCGATGCTCCGCGACAGCGAGGCACGCCGCTTCGCCGGTACCAAGGATTTGTGTCAGGTCAGCAAATGTGGCCAGTTCTTCGGGTGATGAAATCGACTCCCTTCGCAAGGCACCCGCGGCGAGCGCTTCAGTCAGGGTCCGCTGTTGATCGGGTTCCGTGATCTCGGCAATGACCTCATCTGTAACAACGAATTCGAACGTTGTGGTCTTACCGAGCAGGAAGATATGGGCGGTGTGACAGAGGTTGATGATGACGCTCGCGTCAGTAATGACGACAGAAATGGTGTTTTGGGGAAGCACGGCTAAGTCGAGAGAGGAAGCAAAACCTCGGTGGGTTCATGATGAACCAAACCGAGGCCTTCAATCACCCGCTCAACCTCTGCCTCTCCAACGCCAAGCTTAGTGGCGATTTCGATTAGTTTTCGGCGGCTGATCTTCTCCCGGCGGTACGCTTCCAACGCCAGGATTAGGTAACGACGATAAAAGGCGCCTATATTCTCTTCGTCGGTCACCTCGTTTAGTCCCAGAACCGCAGCGACTTGTTTGCTCAGGCCGGCGCTGTCCATCTCTTTCATGTGCTCGAATTGCTTGTCCGTGATCAACCGAAGGTTCATCAGACGATATAGCGCGGAAAGGACGCTGACACCAAAATGATTTGCCAACTTCACTACGTCATAGATCTGAAGGTCCTGGCTCCCGCCCGCCGTTCGAGTATCAACCGGGACTACTCCGATTTCGTCGAAGACCTCCGCGTGCAGCCTGCTTGCGCTACCTTTGCCAAGAGTTCCGACGAGCTGCCGGACGCCTTCTTCCGGCATCAGGAAGTTCGCCGCAAACACGTTGGCACGGACCTCAAGTAGATCGCTGCGCTCTGATTCCCGGCTGACATGCCCCATCTGAGCGCGATCTAAAAGAAGATGTGAATATTCGTGGCACCACGAAAAACGTTGCCTGACCGCAGGGTGGTCACGATTCACTACCACGAATAGGCCAACACTCGAATCGCTGATCATAAGCCCCGAGACTCCAGAAGGCATCTGAATCAGGCCGGTGCGAATACCTTGCGCCTCCAGAAGCGCGGGCACATCGCCGAGTGGACCGAACCCCAATCCGAGCCGCCTTCGCTCTTCCGATGCCGCACGCGTGCCGCTCTGAATTGCGTCCCACTTCGACGCAAGAGTGACGGAGGGGTAAGCAGGTAGAGTTGCGGTACTCCGGCTTATACCTAGCATCCCCTCAAGATCGCGGAGTTGGTGACCTAAGGCGATGCAATCCCGAAGCGCGTCCCTGACTCCGTCATCTTCTCCATCTTCGGCGCGCAGCAGAACTGCAGTCAGGCTTTCTGCGTTAAACGTTTGAGCCACAAAATCACGAATGTCGCGGGCATATAGGTATGAGAACTTCGCCAGTTCCAGCCCAGACACAGATCGATTCCCAAGTTCAATTTGCGCTACGGTAGCACGTGCCAGCCCCATTTCCTGCGCGACATCGTCTTGCGTTAATCCGCAGGCTTCTCTGGCCTGCCGAAGCCGCCTTCCGAGTTCTGCCTGATTAATGGACATCGGCGTAATTCTCCCTCAGCACACGAGTGGCAAGCAACGGGGCGTGGCTAAGTCGAGGGCTACGTGAGTGATATATCCGGCACCCATGCCAGCGAGAAAACCGGAGAGCAAGCGAAGGACCCACTCCGCGAATGCATGCCATTCGGTAGACGCGAAATCAGTGGACGTGGCGCGGCAATATGCATGTTGATCGGCAATCTGGCGCGGATGATCCTGCCAATTGTCTAAACTCCGATACCAGAAAGCAGCTCCCGTGGCCACCGGTGCCAGACCGTGCGCCAATGAGCGATGGCCAGGGTGTCGCGGCGGATCGAACCAGTCTGGCAAGATCAGGCCAATGTATCCCCCGAGGGTGCCTCCGGCGGATTCGATAATTCTCGGTAAACCATTCTGGTTGTTTGACTTATAGAAGGAATAGACTACCCCTGCAGGCACCGAAGTCAGAACGTGAATCGGACGATTGGGCATGATAAACTCCTCTCATAAAACATAACACAGAATGGCAGAATTTGGAATGTGTGTTATACTACCAGTGGTGGTAGGAGGTTTACCCTGGCATGTTGCTCGTGGAGCCTGAACGGCAGACTATCCCTAGCAACCGGTCGCAGTGGCTGGACCGGCATCTGGAGCGCGTCTGCATTATCTCGGAACTAACGCCGACCGAATTCCGAAATGCTGAGCAGAAATATGGAGCGGTTGGGCGCTGGCTCGCTGCGCCTGGAAGCCTATTGGACATCTTTTCGCCGGAGATCTACCCGCAGGGGTCGATGCTGCTGGGCACCACTGTCCGGCCTTACGGTCGCAGCGAGTACGACCTTGACTTGGTCTGTCAACTTCACTGGTGTGCTCATCAGCCTCCCCTTACGATCTACGACTGGGTTCATGGCCGCATGGCAGCGAACGAAACCTACCGGGAAATCCTGGAGAAATTGAAGCGTTGTCTGAGACTAAATTACGCCGGCTCATTCCACTTGGATATCCTGCCGGCGTGCCCCAATGGCCAGACCGGCAACGGGGCCATCATCGTGCCCGATCGCAAGCTCGAATGCTGGAAGCACAGCAATCCTAAGGGATTCGCCGACTGGTTCTTCACGCAGTGTCAAATCAGGGACGCATTGGCGGAAGCAGACCGGGTGATCAAGGGATCAGTGGAGCCGCTGCCGTCGGCGGTTCCATCTGAATACAAATATCCGCTGCAGCGGGTCGTTCAGCTGATGAAACGCCACCGCGATATCTTTTTCCATGGTGGACGCGACATCGCCCGTTCGGTAATTCTCACGACGCTGGCGGGCAGTTTCTATAAGGGTCAGCGTTCTCTGAGCCTCGCGCTTGAGAGCGTACTCGACGGCATTCACGCAGCGGCCGACAGGATTCAGGAAGTGCCCAGAATTCCGAATCCGGTTCACGCCGAGGAGAACTTCGCGGATACCTGGGATCAGGCGAAGTACGAGGAGTTTAAATCGTATATCGAGAACTTCCGGCGCGGCCTGAAGGCGGCCATGCATCCGACCGTGTTCGCGGGGCGCCGGGGTCTGGAGAAATCAACTGAACCCCTGAGTGAGTTGTTCGGCGCGGATCGGGTTAAGGAGGCAATCCGGGCCGAAGCCGCGGAAATCAATGAGCGGCGCAATAGCGGCAAACTCGGTGTGGCTACCGGAGGTCTCCTTTCCGGAGTCTCTAAAGTTGGCGCGATTCCAGTTCCGCGCAATCAATTCTTTGGCCGATGAACCACGTCAAAACACTCGGAATTCGAGAGCAAGCAGCATGGATGCGCACCCGACACCCGGAGTTCCGGTGCGACATCCACGGCGGTCTGTTGTACTGTCGGGGGCCGCTGAAGCCCGGACCCATGAACGCGACCTATGATGTGGTGATTCGATACCGGATCGGAACTTGGCCCAGGGTGATCCTGCCGGGCGATCAATTGCACCCGCTGGAACCAGGTGGAAAAATCCCGCATACGTACCGCCTTGACGAACCGTGCCTGTTCTATCCAAGTCGGGCTTCCTGGCGGTCGGATATGAAGTTGTCGGACACCATCATCCCCTGGCTGTCTCTTTGGTTAACGTTCTATGAGATGTGGCGGGTCACTGGCGAGTGGTATGGCGGCGGCATCTCTCACGGGACAGTGGAGGAATTGGAACCAGCAGCATGACCAAGAACCGATAATGCCTGCGGCACCGATATGTCCATCACCAACATTCCGGAAACAGTGAAGATTCGGCTTTGGGGGAAGGCCGGTGGTCGCTGCCAGTACGACGGATGCAATGAGCCGCTTTGGCTGGACACCCTAACCCAAGCAGAGTTCAACGTAGCCTACATCGCCCACATTATCGCTGACAAGCCTACTGGGCCACGTGGACATCCGACACTATCGGAAGAGTTGAAATCCGACATCTCAAATCTGATGTTGCTCTGCGATGCCCATCACCGGTTGATTGACGTGTCAGACATCGAAGGCCACCCGGTCGAACTGCTCCGCGCGATGAAGGATCGGCACGAGCAGAGAATCCAGCTCGTGACCGCCCTGGGACCGGATCGCCAAAGTCACGTTGTTCTGTACGGGGCTAATATCGGGCAGCATGCCGCGCCACTCTCGTTCAAGAAGGCGACACAGGCAATGGTCCCGGATCGTTACCCGGCCGAACCGCAGGCTATTGCGCTCGGGATGCTCAACAGCACATTGCAGGATCGGAACCCCGCGTACTGGACGGCTGAGTCGACTCAATTGACCAGCCTGGTATCGCAACAGGTAAAACCGCGGCTGACGCAAGGAAGGGTTGAGCACCTATCCGTCTTTGCCCTCGCACCGCAACCTCTTCTGATGTTGCTGGGGTATCTGCTCTGCGATATTCCCGCCGCCGAGGTTTATCAACTTCACCGGGAACCCCCGGACTGGCGTTGGCAGGAAGATCCGGGTGGATTCGACTACTCCATTACAGCACCAGCGCGAACGGAGGGCCCGCCGGCGCTGGTGTTTTCACTGAGTGCAACCATCAATGACGAGCGCATCGAGGCCTGCCTTCCAGGCGCGACCATCTGGAGATTTTGTTCACGCGCGCCGAACAACGATTTTCTGAAAGGGCGCGGTCAGGCACGCCTCTTTCGGCAGCAGGCACGGCAACTTCTAGACCGAATCAAGGCCTCGCACGGTGAGCATGCAATCCTGCACGTGTTTCCGGCGATGCCGGTGGCGCTTGCGGTTGACTTCGGTCGAATCATCATGCCGAAAGCCGACTTGAGACTGCAAATCTACGATCAGAATCAGCCTCTGGGCGGATTTGTACCAGCCTTGGCCTTGCCTCCGGGCTTAATGTAAGACTTGCGCGCAACTACAATCGAGAGCCGATTCACTTCCGTCGCTTCGTGGGAGAGCACCGCCATCCGACGGTATCAAGACCGTATCAAAACCCTATCTGAAACGGCCAGTGGGGTTGTCCGTCGAGCGAAGAGCAGATTCCCCAGCCCCGACTCGTAGAGAGCCTGATTGGAGGTTCCTGGCCATAGCCCTTGAGTCCTGGTCACGTCAACTGGACGGGAAGCGGGCATAATCGAGCCGAAGCTGAGAGAGGCTGGAAGAGTGTGCCGGGCGGCGCAAGATCGCTCAACTGGTGGTTTGCAATTGTGGAGCACATTGCATCACCGGATGACCACTGGATAGCAAGTCCAGTCCCACGGTAATCGGCGAAGACAGATAAAGTAATTCCCAGGCTCGAATTTGGAAAGATCCATTTTCGCGGTGAGGGCCGTCGTGCCGTTCTCAACTTTGGCCTCGGCGGTGGCCGATAACAAAGGGTGGTCCGCGCTCTTTGCGATTTGAATCTCGTATGCGCCCTCCCTGCTTCCAAAAGGGAGCCGGATGGCCAGCGCCTCCGGTTCCCGCTGAAGCACGATGGGCTTCGTATCCTCTTTACCATCCTCAGAACGCGTCATCGCGCGTCCCTGGAGGTCCACGATGCGCTGCTGGTACAAGAGCTCGGCATTCTGAGGGCGCTTTGGAGGAGTCGATTCCCGAATGGCTAAGAACGCACCGGCGGCGATGAGCGCAGCTGCGGTGGCCGCTGCCACGCCGATCTTAGTCAGGCGAGCCTTGGCCATCCGCCGAAACTCGCCGCGGAACCCAAGGAATTCGCGATAGCATTCCGAGCAGTGGGTCACGTGTTGCCAGTGCGAATCGGCCTCCAGGCTGTCGTCGAGGGGGCGGGCAGCCAGTTCTTTCAGGACTGCAGCACCGGGACATCCCTTCCGCTCGGGATTGGGATAATCGCGGAGGATCGAGTCCTGAAGTTGGCTTTTGAGTCTGTCGAATTGGGCGTCAGGCGACTCGGGACGGGGCATCAGTCCATGACATTATTACACCCTGCACGTCGGGGGTGAACGGTTCAGCGAAAAAATTCTACCAGTTGATGCCGGCGGATCGCGCTGCCTTGCGCATCGCTCGATAGAAGCGCTGTGAAATTGTGTTGCGCGATTTTCCAAAACGGGCTTCGAACTCGCGGGCCGTGCACTCGCGCAACATCATCGGCACCATTTCGCGAACGTCATGAAACCCTTGGCGTTCGAGCTCCTTCACCAGACGATCCAGGGTGTCTTTTGCCTCCAGACGCGACACCAGATCATATTGATCCTGTAGAGTCTCCAGCTTGTCCGTGAACAGCTCGACTTCCGTTTTGCGTCGAGCCCGCCTGCCTCCCACGCGAAGATCCTCGGCATACCAATGCGCGCGCTTCAAGACCCGGAGACTGGGCTCTTCACCCAAATCTCCGTGGTGCTTCCGCGAGAGCGAATGCACGGCTCGCTCTGTGATTTCCGATACACGCCAAACGTCGTTCAGGACGCTCCTTGCGATTTTCCTTAGCGGATCGGCGATCGGTACAACGCCCTGCTCCACCCACGCGCGATGGATCGGGTTTCCGTCGGGGTCGATATCCCCGATGCAGATTGGAACTACTGAAAAATTACACTCCTCGTTGTAATTAAAAGGAACAATGATAACTCCCATGACCCAGTGCCTCGATTATCGACAGCTTGGTCCTCTGTCACGGCCGCTACACGTGGCGGCATACAGGGTGTAACCCGGTTTAGTAAAAAAAGTACCACAGCTTGACGAAAAAGCAATGGCGACTTCGATTGTTTTCCAGAGCGACCAGTACTGCCGGCTCGAAGCGAAGCTGAGGCGGGAACTCGGCGAGGCAATCCTGAATCTGCTTGGCGAAGAGGATGTTGAGGATATCGTACTCAATCCTGATTCCTCTCTGTGGGTCAAACGTCGCGGTGCGGGCTTCGTGCAGGTTGGGAGCATGCCGCCGGCCACGGCAGCCAGCGCCTTGGGAACTGTGGCGGCGTGGCGCGGCACGGTGTTGAATCACGATCACCCCATCCTCGAAACCGAACTTCCACTGGACGGCAGCCGCTTCGAAGGCGTTGTCGCCCCGGTTGTGCGCCAGCCAGTCTTCGCGATCCGGCTGCGACCCAGAAAGGTCTTTACCCTTAGCGACTATGAGGCGGCTGGAATTCTGACCGGCAAGCAAGACTCATTCAATCGGGTACGCCAGCAAGAGGATTTCGCGCTGGCAGTACGCGGACTTTCACATGGCGAGATCATCCGCGCGGCCGTCCGTGAGCGCAAGAACATCCTGGTAGTGGGGGCCACCGGGTCCGGCAAGACGACCCTGCTGAACGCGATCTTGGACGCCATCGCGGAACTGACTCCCTTCGACCGGGTCATCTCGATCGAAGACACCACAGAGTTGCAATGCCGCGTCCGGAACTATCTCGACCTGAGGGCAGTGGGCGAGGTCACGATGCTGGAATGCCTGCGCGCTTCGATGCGTTTGAAGCCCACCCGCATCGTGGTCGGCGAGGTGCGCGGCGCCGAGGCGCACACGTTATTGAAAGCCTGGAACACCGGCCACCCAGGCGGCCTCGGGACGATTCACGCAAACGGCGCTTTACTCGGCCTCACACGACTGGAAAGCCTGGTGGCGGAAGGCACCAACGCCCCGCAGCAAAAGCTGATCGCGGAGACCGTCGATCTGGTGATCTTCGTAGATCCGGAGCCTTCCCTCAAGGCTGGGCGCAAGGTCCGCGAGATGTTGTTAGTCACTGGTTGGAAAGAGGGGCAGTACCAAGTCGAACAAGTTTGAAAGGAGCACACCTATGACGTTTTTCAGACGCAAATTTTCCGGCTCCCGCATAGGAGCCTTACTGTTGGTCGCGCAAGCCTTCCTGGCTCGCTCTTATGCCGCGCCTGCCGGCGGCGGTCTGCCGTGGGAGAAACCCATGACGCTGATCGCCACATCGCTCACCGGCCCGGTGGCCTACGCCATCGGGCTTATCGGCATCTGCATCGCCGGGGGCACGCTGCTGTTCGGCCATGAACTGGGCGAGGTTGGCCGACGTGCCTGCATGATCGGGCTGGTGGTCGCGGTGCTGATCTTCGCGGCTCCTATGCTGGCCTCGGCGTTCGGCGTCGGCGGCGCAGTGGTCTAACCATGGCAGACACTTCCACACCGCGGACCGTGCTGATCCACCCTTCCATCAACCGGCCCAACCAACTATTGGGCGGGGATCGGGAACTGGTGCTGATCACGGCGCTGACGGCTACCACTTTGGGCCTCAGTTTGGGCTCCTGGTGGGGCGTTTGCTTGGCGGTGATCTTTTGGATCGGTGCCGTAGGTGTCCTGCAACGCATGGGAAAAGCTGATCCAATCCTGCGGCAGGTTTACGTGCGGCACATCCGTTACCGGCAGTTTTATCCGGCCAAGAGTGGGCTGCATTCGACCTGCGTGCCGGTGAGGAGGAACTGGAGCTAGACAAATATGGGACTGCGGCAGTGGCTCGAACACCAACGCGATAGAGTGCTGGCCTTCAGCGTGGGCCGTCGAGGAAATGACCCCGTCGCTCGCATGACCCGTAGTGGCGATTCCGCCGGGATTGCCGAAGTCTTTCTCCAGCAGGCCGAGACCGAATGGCTACTGCGCGATTTTCGCGAGCGCGAACGTCGACTGCTCACCGAACACCAAGGCGCACTAGCCCGTGCATTAGGTAGGGAGCTACTCGACAATCCACACTCGCATGAATCGGACGATTGGCGGGCTTGGCAAGATGGCTGGCAGCACGAGAATGAGAATCGCTCGCAAACACCTCCGCTCATTCCCGCCAAATTCCGGCAACGTTCTAACTCTATGGAGCGATGAACATGTTCCGTAACGAATCCCGGAGACTACCGCGCGGCCTCGCCGACTTGCTGCTGCCGTTTGCCTTGATTGACGACGGCATCCTGCTCCAGCAGGATGGGTCCCTTCTCACCGGGTGGTCCTATCGTGGTCCGGATATGCTCTCCGCCAGCACCGCCGAGATGGAGGCACTCAGCGCGCGCCTCAACGCCGCGTTGCGGCTGGGCACCGGCTGGATGGTGCAATGCGATGCCATCCGCTCACGCGCCCCCGGCTATCCCGAACGCGGCAGCTTCCCTGATCCGGTCACGCGCGTGATTGACGACGAGCGCCGCCAGCAATTCATGCAAGAGGGCGCGCATTTTGAATCCGAGTATTTTCTCACCTTGACGTATCTCCCCCCGCTGGCGGCCGAAGAGCGCGTCAAAGGCTGGCTGTACGATGGCCGGAACAATTCCACGGGACGAGCCGCCAAGGCAGCTCTCGAGCATTTCCGCGCCAAGGTCGAAGCCTTTGAGAATATCTTTAGCGCGTTGTTCCACACGGAGCGGCTCAGCCACGTCGCAGACGATACTGGTTTTACGTACGACGCGCTGTTGAGATACTTGCATCGCGCGATTACCGGCATTGATCACTCTTTTGCACGACCCGCGATCCCCGTCGATCTGAATGACGTCCTCGCCTCGCAGGATTTCTCGGGCGGCGTGGAGCCGCGCATTGGACGCAAGCATATTGGCGTCCTGGCCATCGACGGCTTTCCTCAATTGAGTTCACCCGGCATCTTGCGCGATCTGGACGCCTTGCCAATCGAGTACCGCTGGCATACCAGAGCCATCCTGCTCGACTCTCACGAAGCGCAAGGGTTGCTGGACACGCACCGCAAGAAGTGGCGTTCCAAGATGCGCGGCTGGAAGGATCAACTCCTTAAAACCGCAGAGGGCGCCATCAACCTGCATGCCCGCGACA
>Ga0335080_10006229_pt1 | contig 12330 bp, 9 predicted proteins | sample Lox_Sample_34_FD_206720 | JGI IMG/M metagenome (GOLD analysis project Ga0335080, IMG submission 206720) | Soil microbial communities from Loxahatchee National Wildlife Refuge, Florida, United States - Lox_Sample_3.4 | ecosystem: Environmental > Terrestrial > Soil > Wetlands | place: USA: Florida...
CGGCCGGTGAAATGGATCGAGGACCGGATGGAGAACATCCAGGCCGACTCGTTCGCCCGCGACTACCACGTCAGCGCCGAGCTCGGGGCGAAGAGGGACGGCACCATGACGGTGCTGCGCATCAAGACCCTCGCCGACCACGGCTACGCCGACGCCGCCGCCAACCCCTCCAAGTTCCCGGCAGGGCTCTTCTCCATCTGCACCGGCTCCTACCCGTTCAAGCAGGCGCTGGCGGAGGTGGACGGCGTCTACACCAACAAGCCGCCGGGCGGGATCGCCTACCGCTGCTCCTTCCGCGTCACCGAGGCGGTGCACACCATCGAGCGCATGGTCGACATCCTCGCCCACGAGCTCAAGATGGACCCGGCCGAGCTGCGCAAGAGGAACTTCATCCCCCCGGAGAAGTTCCCGTACCGCTCGGCCCTGGGCTGGGAGTACGACAGCGGCAACTACGGTGCCGCCCTCGACAAGGCCATGGCGATCGTCGGCTACGCCGACCTCCGCAGGGAGCAGGCGGAGAAGCGCAAGCGGGGCGAGCTCATGGGCATCGGGATCTCGAGCTTCACCGAGATCGTGGGCGCGGGCCCCTCGAAGCAGTTCGACATCCTCGGCATCAAGATGTTCGACTCCTGCGAGCTCCGGGTGCACCCGACCGGCAAGGCCCTGGCGCGCTTCGGCACGAAGTCGCAGGGGCAGGGGCACGAGACCACCTACGCCCAGATCATCGCCGAGGAGCTCGGCATCCCCGCCGCCCACGTGCAGGTGGAGGAGGGCGACACCGACACCGCGCCCTACGGGCTCGGCACCTACGCCAGCCGCTCCACCCCCACCGCCGGGGCCGCCGGCGCCATCGCCGCCCGCCGCGTCCGCGACAAGGCGCGCAAGATCGCCGCCTACCTGCTCGAGGCGAGCGAGGAGGACCTCGTCTGGGAGCCGGGCAAGTTCTCGGTGAAGGGAGCGCCCCAGCGCGCGAAGACCATCCAGGAGATCGCGCTCGCCGCCTACACCAACCACCCGCCCGGCATGGAAGCGGGGCTCGAGGCGGTCGACTACTACGACCCCCCGAACCTCACCTTCCCCTTCGGCAGCTACATCTGCGTCGTGGACATCGATCGCGGCACCGGCGAGGTGAAGATCCGCCGCTTCGTGGCCGTCGACGACTGCGGCAACATCATCAACCCCATGATCGTGGACGGGCAGATCCACGGCGGGCTCACCATGGGCATGGCGCCGGCCCTGCTCGAGGAGATCAGCTACGACGACCAGGGCAACATCCAGGGCGGCAGCTTCATGGACTACCTGCTCCCCACCGCCATGGAGACTCCCCGGTGGGAGACGGACAAGACCGTCACCCCGTCCCCGCACCACCCGCTCGGAGCGAAGGGGGTGGGCGAGTCGGCGACCGTCGGAGCTCCCCCGGCCATCGCCAACGCCGTCGTCGACGCCCTCTGGCACCTGGGAGTGCGGAACATCGACATCCCCATCACCCCGGAGAAGGTGTGGAAGGTGCTCCACGAGAAGGGGGTCGCCCTGTAGCCTCCGGGGCTACCCCTTCTTCCCGCCCTGGATGACGCCGAAGCGCGGCCGCTTGCGCTCCGGCGGGCGGAGCTCGCCCGCCACCACCGACGGCCAGGGGAAGGCGCAGTCGACCCGCGTGCCGCGGAAGGTGAGGTTGCAGCGGATGCCCCACTCGTCGAGCGAGAGGTGCGGCGTGTCGCGCCCGGCGACGAGGTTGAGCCGGACGAGCTCCTCCCCGCGCAGGAACTCGGGGAGCTCCACCCCCGGCACGGCCGGCGCGACCAGCACCCACTCGACGGCGGAGGCCTTGCGGCAGGCGTCGAGCATCTCCGGGTGGCGCCCCTCGAGCGCGAGCGCGTGGAGGGCCTCGCCGCCCCAGCGCGGGCACTCGGGGGTGCAGGCCTCCTCGGGGGGATGGGCGTGGGGGGCGTCCACGGCCGCCTTGTACAACGAAAGCGCCTCCCCGGGCAGCGGGGGAGGGCGGCGGCCGAGGGCGGTTACTCGGGGGCGAGGACGAGCTGGGTCTGCGCCTTGAAGGTGGGCTCGTGCTTAGAGTTGTCCGACCCGCCGGCGCGCCCGAACTCGAGGTCGAGGGTGACGCTCGGCGGCGGCTTCGAGAGCGCCAGGGTGCCGGAGATGCGGACGTAGGCCATGCCGTCCCCGGCCTGGGCGCTGCGCACCCCCTCGAAGAAGACCTGGTCGGCGTCGCGCACGGCGCGCACCGTCATGGGGAAGAAGCCGGGGGCCTGGTTCGCCGGGGCGAAGGTGAGGTGCGCGCCGTCGAGGACCCAGCGGGCGCTTCCCACGAGCTCGCGCCCCTTCTCCTTGGCGTCGGGGTTGCCGAGGTACTGCTGGAAGGAGACGACGCTCCGGGTGGCAAAGCTGGCGCGCTCGGGGCCCGCCTTCTGGGCCGGCTCGGGGGCGACCGCCCCCGAGGCCGCGACGGCGCTCGCGGACGGCGAGTCCCGGGCGGTCGACGGGGGCGCCGCCGGGGAGGGCCGCTCGGCCCTCCGGGCGGGGCTCTTCGCGACCGCGACCGCGGCCGGGGGAGGGGCGGGAGGGGCGGCCGAGAGCGCCTTCTGCGGGGGCGCCGCGGGCGCCGGGCCGGCGCGCGGGGGAGGGGAGGCCGGCGGCGCCGCCGGCGGCGGTCGCTCCGGGGGCGCCGCCGCGGCGGCCCCGGCCTCGCCGCCCGCGTGCGAGGCCGGATGGCCCTCGCCGCTGCGCGTCGCGCTCGGGCGCCGCAGGAGGGCGAAGGTCGCCCCAGCGACGGCGAGGAGGAGCGCCGCGAGGAGGATCCCGCGGAGCCCCACCCGGCGCGCCGCCCCTCCCGGCAGGCGGCGCCGGAGCGTGTCGACGAGGAGCGAGACGTTGTAGTCCCAGTCCTGCTCGGTGAGCTGGAGGCACTGGCGGTGGAGGAGGCCCAGGAGCGCCGGCGGGAGGTCCTCCTCGGAGGGCAGGGTGGCCCCGCCCACCAGGACCGGGACGACGAGCACGTCCTGGCGCTTGAGCGCGGTCGCGATCTCGAGCGAGACCACGTCGCGAGGGTCCTTCAAGCGTCGGCGCCCGGAGGCGTCGGCGATGGTGGCCCAGTTCCTCCCGATGAGGACGAGCACCACCCGGCAGCTCCCCACCGTGCGCTCGATCTCCTCCATGTAGTTCACGCCCGGCTCGAGCCCCTTCACGTCCATGAAGACCTGGCGGGGAAAGGCCTGCTCGAGCGCGTAGAGGAGCGCCCGGGCCTGCCCGCCGCTGTCCTCGCGCCGGTAGTTGATGAAGACGGCGCGCCCGGAGCGCGAGCGGGCGCGCGAGGGCGCCGCCGCCGGCCGCGCCGCCTCCCCGGTGGGAGCGCTCATCGCTCTCCGTCCTCCCCACCCGGACCGAGGATGCGGAACCCGAGCGCGCACAGGGCCTTCAGGCTCTCGAGGACGGTGGCCCGGTCGTACGCCTTCTCCTCCTCCGGGAGCTCTTCGTAGGGGACGAGGCTCGGGTGCAGCTTGCGCTCCTCGTCGCGGCGCGGGCCGAGGCGCCACCCCTCGGCGAGCCGGCCCCGGGCCCAGACCTCGTGGGCGTTGCGGGCGAGCTTCTCGCCCACCCGCGCCACCTCTTCCGGGAGCTTCACGGCCTTCGTGTCGATGGGGTTCGGGCGGTAAGGGGCGGCCGGCATGGATCGCTCCCTATTCTGATAGCGGGCGGCCCGCCGCCGGCAAGACCCGAGGCGCGGGACGCCCGGGCCCTGGCACTGCGCGGCAAGGGGAACCCATCTGGGCGCGCGCCGGCGTTGACGGATACACCCAGCGGATATAAGGCAGACCTCTAACCCGGGAGGGACCATGAGAAGGGTCGTCGCAGCGGTCGCGTTTCTCGGTGCGCTCGCCCCGGCCGTGCCCGCCGGGGCGCAGGAGGGCGTCCAGCCGTTCCTCACCCCGGCTCCGCCCGGGCCGCCCGAGAGCGGGGTCTCGATCGGGGTGAGCGTCGGCTACAGCGTGCCCATGGGGTCGGCCGTCGGGGCGCCCACCGGCGGCCTCGCCGCCACCTCGTTCACCGACATCTACAGCGGCGCGGTCCCCCTGCAGCTCGACCTGGGCTGGCGCTTCGGCCCCAGCCTCTACCTCGGGGCCTACTTCGAGTACGCGTTCGCGTTCGTCGCCGCCGCGCAGAACTGCAACAACGGCACGACCTGCTCGGGCGGCGACATGCACTTCGGCATCGACTTCGTCTACACCTTCATCCCCCGGGCGGTGTTCGCGCCCTACGTGGGCTTCGGGGTGGGGTACGAGATCGCCACCCTGAGCGCGAGCAACTCGGGCCAGTCCATCAGCGCGACCTACGACGGCTTCGAGTTCGCCCGCTTCATCGTCGGGGGGGACTTCCGCGTCGGCAGCGCCTTCCGGGTGGGCCCCTTCCTCAACTTCTCGCTCGGCCAGTTCACCAACATGAGCACGCCCTTCAACTCGAACGGCGCGCTCGCCGGCACCAACCAGTCGGTCAGCATCGCCAACAAGGCCTTGCACGAATGGCTGCAGTTCGGGATCAAGGGGACGGTCGACCTCTGATCGAGGGGGAGCGCTCCCGGCCCGCTTCGTTCGTCGACTACCCCGGCGTCTACCGGGCCGCGGACGCCGCCGCCGTCGCCGTCCGCCGGCAGCACTTCGCCGCCGAGGCGGTGCAGCTGCTCCTCAACCCGGTGGCCGCCGGGCTGGTGCTCCTCTCGGCCACCGCGCTCCTGCGCCTCTCCTACGCGGTCCTCACCGCGGTCTCCACCACCATGCTCGTCATCGTGCTCTGGTTCGTGCGCGCGGCGCGCTGGCAGAAGCTCTGGTACGAGTGCCGCAGCGCCGCCGAGGACGTGAAGCGGCTCACCTGGCGCTACATGATGGCGCTCGAGCCCTTCCCCCCGGGCATGCTCACCCCCGACGCTCCCTTCGTGAAGGCCCTCGACGCGGTCCTGCGCGCCCACCCCGAGATCCGGGAGATGCTGGGCCAGCGCGCCGACTCGCTCACGCCGCCGGTGACCGCCGGGATGCGGCGGGTGCGAAAGGGCTCCTTCGAGGAGCGGGCCGACTTCTACCTCGAGGCGCGGGTGGAGCCGGAGCTCGCCTGGTACGCCGCCAAGGCCCGCCGCCACGCCGCCCTCGACCGGCGCTGGTTCGCCGGCCTGGTCACGGTGCAGGTGGCGGCGGTGCTCTCGGCCATCTGGCTGGCGGTGCGGATCGGGGCGAACCCGGGGCCCGCCACCGCCGCCGAGAGCGCCGTGCCGCTCCTCGCCGCGCTCGGCTCGGCGGTGATGGGCTGGCAGCGCTCCAAGCGCTTCGCCGACCTGTCGGGGGCCTACGCCGGCACGGCGCACGCGCTCGCCGGGCTCGTGTCCGCCCGCCCTCCGGTCTCCGACGAGGAGGCGCAGCGGGAGTGGATCGAGGCGGTGGAGGCGGCGCTCGCGAGCGAGCACGAGGCCTGGCGCCTCATGATGTGAGGCCCCCCTCCCCCCGGCCGAGCTGTGGTAAACGGACGGCGTCCGCGGGCGGACGCGAGGGACTGGATGAGGGCTCAAAGGCGCGCGGGTCTGACGCTCTTCGCGGCCTGCGCCGCCCTCGCGGCCTGCGGGGGGTCGGGCTCCTCGGCGGCCGAGAAGGTCTACCGCGACCCCTCCCAGCCCCTGGAGAGCCGGGTGGAGGCGCTCCTCTCGGTGATGTCGCTCGAGGAGAAGGTGGAGCAGATGTACGGCACGCCGCCGAACGACGGCTCCGGCCTCTCCGCCACCGCGCCGAACGCGCGCCTCGGCATCCCCGGCTTCCGCATGGTGGACGGCATGCGCGGGGTGGGCGCCGCCACCGGGAACGCCACCACCTTCCCGGTGGGCTCGGCCCGCGGGGCCACCTTCGACCCGGCGCTCGAGGGGCAGGTGGCCGCGGCCATCGGGGCCGAGGCCCGCTCCCGGGGCGCGAACGTGCTCCTCGCCCCCACCATCAACCTCCTGCGCCACCCCCGCTGGGGCAGGGCGCAGGAGACCTACGGGGAGGACACCTTCCACGTGGGCGCCATGGCGGCGGCCTTCGTCGCCGGCGCCCAAGAGCAGGTGATCACGGCCACCAAGCACTTCGCCCTCTACAGCATCGAGGACACCCGGCTCACGGTCAACGTGCAGGCGGACGACCGGACCGTGCGCGAGGTCTACCTCCCTCACTTCGAGCGGGCCGTCCGGGCCGGGACCGGCGCCGTCATGTCGGCCTACAACCGGGTGAACGGCGCCTACTGCTCCGAGAACCGGCCGCTCCTCGGGGAGATCCTGGACGGCGACTGGGGGTTCGACGGGTTCGTGGTGAGCGACTGGACCTTCGGGACGAGGAGCACGGTGCCGGCCGCCGAGGCCGGACTAGACGTGGAGATGCCGGCGGCCCACTACTACGGCCTGCCGCTCCTCCAGGCGGTGGTGGGGGGCGCGCTGCCGCTCTCCGACGTGGACGACGCGGTGCGGCGCGTGCTGCGCGCCAAGCTCCGCTTCGGGATCTTCGACGGCAGGCCGGCGCTCGACCCGGCTTTGGAGATCGAGAGCGCCGCGCACACCGCGCTCGCGCGGCAGGTGGAGAGGGAGGCCATCGTGCTCCTCCAAAACGAGGGAGCGGCGCTCCCCATCGACCGGGCGGCGACGCGGCAGATCGCGGTGGTGGGCGCGCTCGCCGCCACCGCCAACACCGGCGACACCGGGAGCAGCTCCACCCGCTCCTCCTACGTGGTGACCCCGCTCGCCGGCATCCAGGCGCTGGCGGGCCCGTCCACCACCGTCGTCGACCTCTCCCGCGACGTCCTCGCCCCGGCCGACGAGGCCGCGGTGGCGGCCTCCGACGTGGCGGTGGTGGTGGTGGGGCTCACCTCCGCCGACGAGGGCGAGGCCGGGCTCGGCGCCGGGGACCGCAAGAGCCTCGACCTCTCGCCCGCGCACCTGGCGCTCGTCGCCGACGTGGCGAGCCACAACCCCCGGACGGTGGTGGTGCTGGAGGGGAGCGGGGCCCTCGTCGTCGAGCCCTTCGTCGAGATCGTGCCGGCCATCCTGATGGCCTGGTACCCGGGGCTCGAGGGGGGAAACGCGCTCGCCGAGGTGCTCTTCGGGGACGTGAACCCCTCGGGGAAGTTGCCGGTCTCCTTCCCGGTCTCGGAGGGGCAGCTCCCCCCGTTCGTGAACGACCAGGCCCAGGTGACCTACGGCTTCCTGCACGGCTACCGCTACCTCGACACCGCCGCGGAGGACCCCCGTTTCCCGTTCGGCTTCGGGCTCTCCTACACCACCTTCTCCTTCGCGAACCTCTCGCTCGACCGCGCCAGCGCCGCGCCCGGCGCGACCGTGCACGTGTCCGTGGAGGTGACGAACGAGGGGCCGGTCGCGGGCGACGAGGTGGTGGAGCTCTACGCCTCCTACCCGGGCTCGGCGGTGCCCCGGGCCGTCCGGGAGCTGAAGGGGTTCGCGCGGGTGTCAATCGACCCGGGCGCGACCGCCACCGTCGGCCTCGACCTCCCGGTGAACGACCTCGCCTACTGGGACTCCACCCGGGGCGCCTTCTCGGTCGAGCCCCTCACCTACACTCTCTCGGTCGGGGACAGCTCCCGGAGCCTGCCGCTCTCCGCCTCCCTCGCGGTTCCGCCGGGGTAGGGAGAGCAGGCCCCGGGCGGCGCTCGCCTCTCCCGGCTCGACGTGATATCCAGCCCCCGGCGCGCGTTCGCGCCGGGCGGGCCGCGGAGCGCCCCCCGCGGCGAGCGAAGCGGACGGCAATCGGGGTGAGCGAGGGTCCCGGGGGCGGGTGGCGGAACTGGCAGACGCGCCGGACTTAGGATCCGGTGCCGCAAGGCATGAGGGTTCGAGTCCCTCCCCGCCCAAATCCGCTTGACCCGGCCCGGGCCGGAACGTACCTCTAGCTCCCCCTTTCAAGGGAAAGGCTCCCATGAAGATCCAGGTCGAAAAGCTCTCCCCGGTGGAGAAGAAGGTCAGCATCGAGATCGATCCCGAGCGCGTGGCGAAGGAGATCGACCGCGCCTACGCGAGCCTGGGGCGCCGGGTGAAGCTCCGCGGCTTCCGGCCCGGCAAGGCGCCCCGCGCCGTCCTGGAGCGGAACTTCAAGGACCAGGTGGAGAACGAGGTGGTGGAGCACCTCATCAACGAGTCCTTCCAGGAGGCGGTGAAGAAGGAGGACATCGACGCGGTCGCCCCCCCGCACGTCCAGGTCTCCGAGCCCGGGCTCGGGGCCGGCCGCGCCTTCGCCTACAGCGCCCGGGTGGAGGTGAAGCCGGTCATCGAGCCCAAGGACTACCGTGGGCTGGAGGTGACGACGAAGCCGGCCCAGGTGGCCGAGGAGGCGGTGGAGGCGGAGATCGCCCGGCTGCGCGAGTCGTTCGCCGAGCTGGTGGCGGTGGAGGGGCGCGCCGACGCGCAGAAGGGCGACTGGGCGGTCGTCGACTACGAGGGCACCCTGGGCGGGAAGCCCTTCGAGGGGAGCAAGGCCGAGGGCGCGGTGGTGCAGGTGAAGGAGGGCGACTTCTTCGCCGGCGAGCTCGCTGCGCTGGAGGGGCGGAAGCTCGGCGACGCCTTCGAGCTGGACCAGGTCTTCCCGCCCACCTTCCAGGACGAGAACCTCCGCAACAAGCCGGTGCACTTCCGGGTCACGCTCAAGGCGCTCAAGGAGAAGCGGTTCCCGGTCGTCGACGACGCCTTCGCGAAGGAGGTCGGGGTGGAGGGGGTGGAGACGCTCGCGGCGCTCCGGGAGCGGATCCGCTCCGACCTGGACAAGCGCGAGAAGCGCCGGGCCGAGCAGGAGCTCCACGACGGGTTGGTGAAGGCGGCGCTCTCGAAGAACGACTTCGAGGTGCCGCCCGCCATGGTGGAGCGGGCCATCGACGTGATGCTGGAGTCGACGGCGCAGCGCTTCGCCCGGCAGGGGGTGGACCTGCGCCAGATCGGGATCGACCTGGCGCGGGTGCGGGCCGACCTGCGCGAGCACGCGCTCCTGCAGGTGAAGGGGGCGCTCCTGCTCGAGGCCATCGCCGAGGCGGAGAAGATCGAGGTGAGCGCCGAGGACGAGAAGGCCGAGATCGCGAAGCGGGCCGAGGAGATGGGGGTCCCGGTCGCCAAGCTCCAGCTCAAGGGGGAGGCCCGCGCCTCGCTGCGTCAACGCATTCGCGAGGACAAGGCAGTTGCGCTGCTCGCTTCCCACGCTAACTTGAAGTAGGCGGGGCGATCGCCCCGCCGGAGAGAACGATGCCCTACATCCCCATGCCGTACGTCGTGGAGCAGACCCACCGGGGCGAGCGCGCCTACGACATCTACTCCCGGCTCCTCAAGGACCGGATCGTCTTCATCGGCACGCCCATCGACGACGACGTGGCCAACATCGTCATCGCCCAGCTCCTCTTCCTCGAGTCCGAGGACCCCGACAAGGACATCTCCATCTACGTGAACAGCCCGGGCGGCTCGGTGACCTCGGGCCTCGCCATCTACGACACCATGCAGTACGTGAAGGCGCCGGTGTCCACCATCTGCCTGGGACAGGCGGCCAGCATGGCGGCGGTGCTGCTCGCCGGAGGGGTGGCCGGCAAGCGCTTCGCGGTGCCCAACGCCCGCATCATGATCCACCAGCCCATGGGCGGCTTCTCCGGCCAGGCCACCGACATCGAGATCCAGACGAAGGAGATCCTCCGGCTGAAGTCGCAGCTGAACCACATCCTGGCCCGGCACACGCGCCAGCCGCTCGATCGCATCGAGAAGGACACCGACCGGGACTTCTTCATGGGCCCGGGGGAAGCCAAGGAGTACGGGATCATCGACGAGGTGATCGTTCACAAGAAGGCGGGAGAGAAGAAGCCGCAGTAGTATGGGTGCACATCCGGCGTGGGGCCGGTGAGGAAAGGTGGGAGGCTCGCGCGGCGGCTCTTCCGCCGGCGAGGAAGAGCTTGGAGAAGCGCGAGACCCTCTGCTGCAGCTTCTGCGGGAAGTCGCAGAAGGAAGTGAAGAAGCTCATCGCGGGCCCCACGGTCTACATCTGCGACGAGTGCATCGGGCTTTGCAACGACATCATCGCCGAGGAGATCGCCGGCGAGGAGAAGCGCGACCAGAAGCTGCGCATCCCGCGCCCCTCCGAGATCAAGACCATCCTGGACGAGTACGTGGTGGGTCAGGAGCGGGCCAAGAAGACGCTGGCCGTGGCCGTCCACAACCACTACAAGCGCATCGAGAGCCGGGTGAACCTGGACGACGTCGAGCTGCAGAAGTCGAACATCCTGCTCCTCGGCCCCACCGGCTCCGGCAAGACGCTCCTCGCCCAGACGCTCGCCAAGATCCTGAACGTCCCCTTCACCATCGCCGACGCCACCACCCTCACCGAGGCGGGCTACGTGGGCGAGGACGTCGAGAACATCATCGTCAACCTCCTGCAGGCCGCCGACCACGACATCGAGCGCGCCCAGAAGGGGATCGTCTACATCGACGAGATCGACAAGATCGCCCGCAAGAGCGAGAACCCGAGCATCACCCGCGACGTCTCCGGGGAGGGCGTGCAGCAGGCGCTCCTCAAGATCATCGAGGGCACGGTGGCGAACGTGCCCCCGAAGGGCGGCCGCAAGCACCCGCAGCAGGAGTTCCTCCAGGTCGACACCACCAACATCCTCTTCATCTGCGGCGGGGCCTTCTGCGGGCTGGAGGGCATCATCGAGCGCCGCTTCGGCGGCCGCAGCCTGGGCTTCGGCGCCGACGCGAAGAAGAAGGAGGACCGGAACATCGGCGAGCTCCTGGCGCTCGTCGAGCCCGAGGACCTCCTCAAGTTCGGGATGATCCCGGAGTTCGTGGGGCGGCTCCCGGTCGTCACCGCGCTCGAGGAGCTCGACGAGCAGTCGCTCGTCGACATCCTCACGAAGCCGCGGAACGCGCTCGCCAAGCAGTACCGGAAGCTGCTGGAGATGGACGGGGTGAGCCTCAAGTTCACCGAGGGATCGCTCCGGGCCATCGCCCGCGCCGCCATCAAGAACAAGGCGGGGGCCCGCGGCCTGCGCGCCATCGTCGAGGGCGCGATGCTCGACATCATGTACGACGTGCCGAGCCGCCGGAACGTCCAGGAGATCGTGCTGAACGAGGAAGTGATCGAGAAGGGCGAGCCCCCCATCGTCGTGCTGCGCAAGGAGGCGGAGAGCGCCTAGGAAGGGGCGCCTCGCCTCTCGCCATCCCCGGCGGGGCCCGGCAGATCCCGAAGCGGATTCTTACTTCCGCCCGGGTCCCCGCTGTCGGCCGATTCCGCCTTCCCGGGGTGGGTCCGGGCGGCACCGCGCCCTCGCCCGTCCTTGGGAAGCGGCCTTCCCAGCCGGTGAGTCGGTGGTAGTCTCCCTTCTTCGGAGGCGCGCGTGGCCATTTTCTCCAGGGACGAAGAGGGTAAGAAGGACCCGGCGCGCACGCGCAACCTGCCGCTCCTGCCCCTCAGGGACATCATCGTCTTCCCGCACATGGTGGTGCCGCTCTTCGTGGGGCGCGAGAAGTCCATCGCCGCCCTCGACGAGGCGATGGGCAAGGACAAGCTCATCGTCCTCGCCGCCCAGAAGAAGCCCAAGACGAACGAGCCCGCCTTCGAGGACATCTTCCAGGTGGGGACGCTCGGCACCATCATCCAGCTTCTCCGGCTCCCCGACGGGACGGTGAAGGCGCTCGTGGAGGGCAAAGAGCGCATCCGCATGAGGAAGCTCGTCTCCTCGGAGAAGTACTACGAGGTCGAGGCCGAGGAGCTCCACGACGACGGCGACCGCGACGTGGAGCTCGAGGCGCTCATCCGCCAGGTGCACTCCACCTTCGAGGCCTACGTCAAGCTCAACAAGCGCATCCCCCCGGAGATGCTGACGAGCGTCTCCACCATCGAGGAGCCGAGCCGGCTCGCCGACACCATCGTCGCCCACCTCTCCCTCAAGCTGCAGGACAAGCAGTCCATCCTGGAGACGGTGTCGCCGCGGGCGCGGCTCGAGAAGCTCTACGAGCTCATGCAGGGCGAGATCGAGATCCTGCAGGTGGAGAAGAAGATCCGCACCCGGGTGAAGAAGCAGATGGAGAAGTCGCAGAAGGAGTACTACCTCAACGAGCAGATGCAGGCGATCCAGAAGGAGCTCGGGGAGCGCGACGAGTTCAAGAACGAGATCACCGAGCTGGAGGAGAAGATCCGCGACAAGCGGATGTCGAAGGAGGCCACCGTCCGGGCGCGCAAGGAGCTGAAGAAGCTCAAGATGATGAGCCCCATGAGCGCCGTGGCCACGGTGGTGCGCAACTACATCGACTGGATCCTGGCGCTCCCCTGGGCG
>Ga0335080_10006231_pt1 | contig 12328 bp, 9 predicted proteins | sample Lox_Sample_34_FD_206720 | JGI IMG/M metagenome (GOLD analysis project Ga0335080, IMG submission 206720) | Soil microbial communities from Loxahatchee National Wildlife Refuge, Florida, United States - Lox_Sample_3.4 | ecosystem: Environmental > Terrestrial > Soil > Wetlands | place: USA: Florida...
CGGTTGCCTTATCCGGCATGGTGCTCTCCTTGAGCGGGTGCAACCGCCTCGCCGCTCGCGACCAGTTGAACAAGGGAGTGGATGCCTACAAGAGCGCCCGCTACGAAGAGGCTATCGGGCACTTCCAGAAGGCCACGGAACTCGACCCCAGCCTGCCTATGGCCAAGAGCTATCTCGCCACGGCGCTCGCGCAGAACGTGGTGCCCGGCCTGGATACGCCCGACAATCTGAAGACGGCCCAGCAGGCCATCAGCATGTTCCAGGAGGTCTTGGCCAAGGACCCCAGTGATGTGAACAGCATGAAGCAGATTGCGGGCATTTATTTCAGCATCAAGAAATTCCCGGAAGCAAAGGAATGGCAGAAGAAGGTTCTCGGCGTGGACCCCAAGGATCCTGAGGCTGCGTACACCATCGGCGTCATCAACTGGACCCTGGCTCACGAGAACGCGTTGAAGGCCCTAGTGCCGGCGGGCGTTAACGACGACGGCGAGGGCAACCTGAAGGCGCCCAAGAAAATCATGCAGGACCTGGCGGACCAGAACAGACCGCTGGTCGAGGAGGGACTGCAGTATCTCAACCAGGCCATCCAGAACCGGCCGAACTACGACGATGCCATGGCGTACCTGAACCTGATCTATCGGCGGAAGGCCGACGTCGATTATGGCAACGCTGCGGCCGTACAGGAAGACGTTGCCCAGGCAAAGGCCTGGAGCGCTAAGGCCATGGGAACCCGCAAGGAGAACGAGGCCAAGAAGGAAAAGGGCCCCGGCGGCATCACGATGGATTCCAGCGGCAACCTGAAGTAGTCCGCGCCTGATTTCTAAACTGCCCGAAACGGCCTCCGTGATCTGCGGAGGCCGTTTTGCGGTACGCCTGGCCGCTTCGCCCTTCTTTTCTCATTCCTTTCCCCACGGGACCGTGGGTTCCTGTTTGCGTAATGTCCTGGCGGCGAAACGACCACAAGCCGAGGCGGTGCTCCTGATGGCACGAAACCGCAAATTCATTGTTTATGTCGCCACCAGTGTAGATGGCTTTATCGCGCGGTCGGATGGTTCCGTCGATTGGCTTGACTCTCCCCGGCTCAAGGGCAATCACGGCATTCGTACGTTCTACCGTTCTATCGACACCTGTGTCCTCGGGCGAAAGACGTATGAACAGTCGGTGAAGTTTGGCATGGCCGACGGTTACTCGGGCAAAAAGAATTACGTCCTTTCGCGGACGCTGACGAGAGCAGAGAGTCCAAAGGTCTCAGTTATCAACGATGACCTGACGGTCTTTGCAAAGCGTCTGCGAGCCGAGGAGGGAAGGCACATCTGGCTGGTCGGGGGAGCGGAACTTATCGCCGGCTTTGTCGACGCTGATGAAGTGGACGAATTCATCATCCATGTGATCCCACAAATCATCGGAGACGGCATCCCGTTGCTCTCGCCGCGGCACCGCGACTTGCCGTTAAAGCTTTTGTCTTGCCGAATGTTTGCTGACGGTGTCGTCAGGCTGCGCTACAGGGTCGAATCAGCGTTAATCGCGCGGTGATACGCCCTACTGCGCCCCCATCTTCAATATCTGCTCAGCGAAGTAATTGCGGACCGTGGCCTGGTTATGCAGCATTTCGAAGTAGGCATTCTGCAGCAACTGGGCTTTGCGCTCGCGCAAGTCCTGGCGGATCTGTTGCTGTACGCGCGGATCGTTCAGTTCGCGCTGGCCGGCGGTCTCGCGGCTGATGAGCTTGTAGATGGCGAAGCCAACGATCTTGTGACTCGGACCGGGACTGTCGTACATGGGGAGGATGTCCGTGATCTGGCTGGGCCTCAGCTTGGTGATCGCGTTGTAGACTTCCGGATCGCTACGAAGCTGCGTCTCGGTCCAGAAGCCCATGTCGCCTCCGTTGGGAGCCGAATTGGGGTTCTCGGAGAACTGCGAAGCCAGCGCTCCGAAATCATCGCCGCTCTCCAGACGGTTGTGTATCGTCTGGACTTCCTTGCGGGCTTCCGCTTCGTTCGGAGCCCGGTGTGACGGCGCATTGCTGCCCTGCACGGGGGGCGTCCCGGTTACGATTATCTGTGCTAGCCGGTACCGCGGCTCGATCAGGTTGAACTCCGACTTATTGGAGTTGTAGTAGTTGGAAATCTCCGCGTCGGTAATATTGATCTTGGATTCGATTTCCTTGTTGAGGAGCTTGGTGCGGGTGAGCGAGCGCCGGATATCGCGCTTGAGATCGTCAAGCGTCAGGTTGCGCTGCTTGAGCTGCTTGTCGAATTCTTCCTGGGTGTAGGGCGCTTTCCATTCAGTGAGCTTGGCGTTCACATCCTCGTCGCTGGCCGCCAGGTTCAGCTTCGCGGCCCGCTGCTGGACGATTTCATCGTCAATCAACTGGCGGAGAATATTCAGGCGAACGATGTCGGCCTGCTCGGCGGAGGGCTCCTGCGGCGCGTCTCCAACCGTGCTCTTGTAGTACTTCTCCAATTCCGCCCGGGTGATTTCCTTGCCGTTGACGGTGGCCATCACGTCCGGAGAGGGTGGGCGATGACAACTGCTTGCGGTCAGCAGCAGGATTCCAGTCCCCAAAAGAAAAATGCGCAAAGGCGTGCGGGAAAAACCTTCCACTTGCAACCTGATCTCTCCTCGGGAACTGAAAGCGTTCCCGGCACTACAGAATAACGCGTGGCCCGTGCGCAGCGATGGGTTGCCGCTCCCACGGAATCCAACCGCGGAGTTATTCAATCTCCACTACTCTGTCCCTTCAGCTACTCTCCCGAGCCCGCCGACTTCTGCGCAGGGGCGGGTGATTCCGGCTGGGCCGGCGGAGGCTGCACACCCGCGGCCCGGAGCGCGCGGTCAATTACGATCCAGAGCTGATCCTCGGGCAAGGCCCCGGGAATCCGCTCGCCATTGATGAACATGGCCGGAGTCCCTTCGAGTCCCAGCCGCTCGGCTTCGCGGGCCGAGGTGCGCACCTGGGTTTCGTCCTGCTTGGCGATACAGGCGTCCAGCTTCGCCGAATCCAACTTGCCCAGAGTGCCTTCCTGACGGGCAGTGCGGTCCAGGGCCTCAAAGCTCTTTTTCAGGTCGCGATCCGCCCCGTTGATCTCCTCGCCATGCGAATGCAGGTAGTCCACATAGGTCCAATAGACACTGCCGTTCTGTGCGGCCAGGCAATTGGCATCCACCGCCGCATGCACCGCCCAGGGGTGGATCTCTTCGAGCGGGAAATCTTTGTACACGAACTTCAACAGCCCCTTGTAGTGGTCAACTGTCGAGGGAAAGAACGTCTGGTGCATGCGGGCGCAATAACCGCACTCCAGGTCGTCGAAGTTGATGATCGTTACCTTGGCGTCGGGGTTTCCGCGTACGGGCCTGTTCGCCACGTCGATGTTGAACGACGGGTCCTTAACCAGGTCGAAGATCTCCAACTTCGCCAGCTTGTTGTTATCTGTCGAAATCAGGAAGTCGATATTCGTTGTCTTCCCGTTGCGCGTCAGCATCACGTCCAGGCTGTCGTAGCCGGGAATCTGGCTGGGCTTTCGGGCGCCGACGAGCACGTTGTAGTCGGACGGGATGTTGAACTTGGAGCGAACCATAACTTCGATTCGCCGGGTCAGCGCCGCATCGGTTGGAGCCGGGGTTGTCTGGGCCCTGCAGCCCGCGGCCAGCGCCAGGATGACAAGGCTGGCCAGAAATTGAACTCGTGACAAATCAGAATCCTCTGAAGAAAGGATACTCCAGTCGAGGCCCAGCACCTTGACGTATTGAGTTGACGTGGGGGGCGAAAGGAATCGGAAGGCAGGGAAAAGGGAATAGGAATAACGCAGTCTCGCAGGTCACCGGGGCAATTCTCTGCTCTCTGCTCCCTGCTCCCTGTTCCCTCCTCCCTGCCTTTTAGTACCGCGGAGGGGCGCTCGAGTCGCGAAACACGCTGTTGGAGCGGCGGATATCGCCGACGGAGCCGAAGTTGGCCAGGGTAAAGCTATACAGGTATTGGGTCTCGTCCCTAAGGGAACCGAGGGCAAATCGGCGGTAACCGACCGTCAGGCCGCAGCAGTTCCAGTTGTAAACGGCCTGGATGCCTGCATACTGCAGGGCACCGTGCACAAAGTCGTATCCCCCGTTGGCTGCGAGGTTGAACCCCACCCTGCTTTGTTTGCCGATCTCCAGAAAAGGTTCCAGTTGCTGGCTCTGAATGAGGGAGGCGGAACTGCCCATTTCGTCCACTGCGTTCAGCAGCGAGTGGCCGATGCCGATGGTAGTCTCGCCCCAGCTGTACCCGGCGTAGACGTTGTCGGCTCCGAGCCGGCCCGCTTTGGGATCGTAGTCGAGATCCCACTGCAGTCGCAGGTTGTGAATGGCCTCAAACCGCACGCGGGAAATGACCGGGGAGAGATTGCGCGGCTGTGTCAGGAACGAGACACCGGTCAAATCGAGCGTGGTTTCAAACACGTTGCGGCGGTCAGGGATGAGCGCTCCGCCGAAATTCGCGTTGATAAAAAACTTCTGGGCAACCTGCCAACTGGCCCACTCACGAGGACGAGGCCGGCAAGGATGCTCCACCTCGACCGGGTCGCAGGACTCGGGCCGGTCAACGGTCGGGCGCAAATAAAAGCGCTGGGTCAGGGAGTAACCCACTTCATCGGTGTCGGTCGCGATGTCGGTTGTGTCGACCAGCAGCACATCCTGCGCTTTGCTGCCGATGCCACCGGCAAATCGGTAAATGAGTTCTGGCTCGATCACGTGGCGCACCGTGCGATTCCAGCGGCCGAGCGTGAAATCGCGCGCAAGAACAGGCGGCCGAATATCGATGGACGCTTCCCCGTAGGTACGGAGCAGCGGATCATGGCTGACGCTGGGGACACCGGCATTCAAGCCGGTCACGTCAGGCGTCTGGCTGCCCGAGTAAAAGGTCACGCGAAGCGCGCCCTCGGGAACGATGCTCCATCCTCCGGCAACGATCGGCACGGAGACATGCGGGTAGAGATCGAAGCGGCCGAGGTTATGCGCGTGGAACCCAGGCTCGGAGCGGCCAAGGTGCGCGATCGATGATCCCAGACCCCAATACAGCGGTGACGTCCACATCGGCCGGTCGAGCACATCGAAACGGACACTGGGCAGATGAAGAATGCGGGCTTCGTCACCCGGCGTCGACCCGGCGAACGCTTGCACGCGTCCCGCGCGCACCGACGGTATGAATCCGTTGTCATTGTGGGAGTAAAACGCTGTGCTCTTCACCTCGGAACTGACGGCCTGCCAGTAGTTGTCGTTGAAGACCAGGCGGTATACGTAATTGGAGAGATATTCTACGTTTCCGGCGATGCGCGTGTCGGGAGAAAAGTCTTTGCGGCCGATGGCTAAGATGTCAACGCCGCCCTGGTTCACGTGAACGGTCTGTCCCGCCTGCGGTCCTTCTTCTACCTCCTCGTTATAGCCGCGATCGAACAATGCATTCCACCGCACGGTCAGGTGGTCAAGGCCGGGACCCTTATATCGGAAGTCGCCATTGGGCGCCCATCCGCGCCGGCTGTAATACTCGGTGCCCAGCACCATGTCCATGCTGCGGTTGATGACGAGGTAAGCCTGTTCGCCGAAGGTGAATCCTCGGATAGAGGAGCCAACGCTGATGACCGGGATCAGCAGGCCGCTTTCGCGGCCGCCTTCCTCGACGGGGTGACGCAGATAGGGCAGATCGAAGATGGGCACGCCGAAGAGCTTGAAGATGGTGTTGGTGGAAGACGCGTGTCCCTCCGCAACGTCGATATGGCGCGCCAGCAATTGCCAATCGGGCTTGGGGAGGCGGCAGTTCGTCATGGTGCCGTCGATGATCTTGTACTTGCCCTCGGCGGTCTGCAGCACCACCCGGGCAGAAAAGACAAATGGATTGGGAGTGGAGTACACGAGTGCGCGTCCGGCGCGGCGTACCCCGGCAGTGCCGATGACGTCGTAGAAGCGCGCGGTGTGCATGTTCAGGCGCATGTCCCCGCGCGATGCCGTGAGCGTGACGTCCGCAGGTCCGCCCGACATCTGCAGGTGACCCTCGGCCTCGAGTTCTGACGTTTCCTGGTTGTAGACCACCTTGTCGGCGCGCAGCACGTAGTCGCGGTAATGAAAATCCTCCACCCCGTAGAGAGTGGCCGTGTGGCCCACCCAGGTTTCCCGGTCGGCTTTCCAGCTTACCGGCACGCCGGTTTGAGGCAGGGGCTCGGGCTGCGCAACCGGCAGTGCTTCCTGGCCTGGATCGTCGGGAAGGAAAACGGAGGAGGAGGATGCGCTCTGCTCGTTTTGTGCCTGCGTCTCGCTCTGCGAAGGAGGTAACGCATTGGTCAACACCTGCCCTCGAACGGGCGAGTGACAGAGGACCACCATCGTGATAAACACAAGAGTGCGAGGACGCATCCGGACCAAGGCCCAGAATAGCAAAGAGGGGCTGAGGGGGAATGACGATGTGCTCGTCGCAGCTCTGGCAGCAGGACAACCCGGTTTTCCCTCTCGTCGCGCGGATCTGGAATCCGGGGCGAGCCCTGCTACTCATTCTCCGCGGCCTCCAATCCATCGAGAGTAACGTCTGCCGAGCCGGGGAAACCCGGATCGGCGGAACAAAAACCGGCCCGCAACGACCACCCAGCGATGAAGACCAGTCGCCAGGGGTCTCGGTGAGAGGGTCGCACCGAAGGGACTTTTGGAGCTTTGAGTACACAACCTACGCTTACGCCCCAGTGGAAAGAAGAAGTCAATCGACGCCTCGCCGCGCATAAGAGCCGCAGAGGCCAGTCAACTGCACAGGAAACCAGCCAGGAAGTAAACCTGGGATCGAGCCGCGCGGCAGAGGCCGCCGCTCGCGTAGCCGCGCGCTATGCCAAGGCGCCGAGCTATAGCCAGATGCAGGCCGAAGAGGCGCGCGTGGCGGTGCGCGCTGCGGAGATTGCAACCAAAGTAGCGCTTGAGGCGCAGGCAGCCGCGGAAACCGCTCTCGCCGAAATGCACGCGGCCACGCGGGAGGCGCGTGGGCCGGCAGTGGTACAGCCAATCGTCGCGCCGCGTACCGCGCAACCGGTAGGCACTGCGGAGATCGAGTCAGCAGCCGAGCGTTTGCCCAGGGCGGCGCCGCTTCCCGTGCGGGACAGCGTGTCCGCGGAACCGGCAGCGAGTCCATCGGTGCGCGAGAAGGACGCCACGGTCGAGGTCGCGGAGAAACAACCGGAACCGCGCGGCATTTTCGGCATTCGCTGGGATCCTGATCTGCCGAAGCGCCCCGCGGAGCGGAATCCGGAGCTGCGCCGCTCCCGTGAAGACTTTGAACTCTCCGTGGAGGACTGGTGGAGTCCGGCCGAAATCGCCGAGACTCTGCGCAACAATCCCATCGCGGTGGGCGAGGGCGATCAGCAACAGGCTAACCTGATCCAGTTTCCGCGGGAACTGGTGGCCACGCGCAAGGTGCGTCCGGGTGCGCCGAGGGATGCTGAAGGGCAGCTCAGCATTTTCGAGGTCGATCCGGCGACGATTTCAACGGAGCCGGGGACACTCGCAGTCGATCAGGGCCCCGGTTCCATCTGGAACCGTCCGGAGTGGTCGGACATAAAACTCGATACGCAACCGGTGGAGGCCCGTGCCTCCGCGCGAGAAGCGGATCAGGAGTTGGCCGCCCTGCCGGTGGCCTCACTTGGCACGCGACTGATGGCTGCGGTCGTCGATTGTGCGTCGATCCTCGCCTGTTTTGTGACTGTGGGATTCGTTTTTGCGCACAACGTGCAACATCCTCCCACAGGAAAAGGGGCGGAACTGCTCGCCGCAGCCTGTCTGCCGCTGATCGGGATGTTGTATTACGCGTTCTTCTTTACGCTGCCAGCCTCGACACCGGGCATGATGTACGCCGGCATCGGCCTGTGTACCTTCGACGAACAGATTCCGACGCGGGCGCAGTTGCGGCGCAGGCTGGCGGCGATGCTGCTGTCGATCCTGCCGGTAGGGCTGGGGCTGGTGTGGTCCCTGTTCGACGAAGATCGCCTGAGCTGGCACGACCGGTTCTCGAAGACCTATCCGCGGAAACTGTAACCCGCTCGCGAAAACCGTTGCACCTGTTCGTGAAACGCAGCCACTATAACCCAAATGGCGGGATCTGCGTTTGACCGGATCCCTCCAGTCGTCAATCCGGTCCTTACGAAAAACCACGCGAGGAGAGAGCCATGGACAATATGTACATCGGGACCATCCTGCTTGTGGGCTTCAATTTCGCCCCCGTCAATTTTGAGTTTTGCAATGGCCAGCTATTGCAGATAAATCAAAATACGGCTCTGTATTCCCTGTTGGGCACAACTTATGGCGGCGATGGACTAACCACTTTCGGTCTGCCCAACTTGAACGCCGGCGCGCTGCAATCCGGACTCAACTACATAATTTGCCTGAATGGTATCTATCCAAGCCGAAATTGATTCACCGTGGGTGAGAAATCAGAGAAGGGAATTCACTTAACGCACGGCGGTCTCCCGCTCCGAGGATCGTTTCGTCAGCAAAAGCTTTGCCGCATCCCTGACCGGTCCTATCTGTGCTGACCAGATTGACCGTGGCGCGCGGTACTCATCGCCGAGGCCGGTGGTGGGGAACTCCTCCGGCGCGGGCCGGTGGTAGGTCCCGAAGATGATGTCAAAAATCGGCAGCGCATCGGCGAAATTGCGATTGTGATGCACAGGGTCGACCGAGTGGTGGATGCGATGCACCTGGGGAGTGACCAGGATGCGATCGAGCCAGGGCAATCGCACGCGTATCGCGGAGTGATAAAACAGCGACAGGCCGGCGAGGAACATGAAAGAAAAGAGCGCGGCCTTTCCGGCATCGGTGAAGTCCAGGTCAAAAAACAAGCCCAGCGTGAAGATAGAAAAGAACGCTCGCCACGAGTTCTGGAGAAAGTGGTCGCGCGCCCACGTCGAGGTGTTCATCAACTCATCGCTGTGATGAAGCTTGTGGAAGGACCACAGGACCGGTACCGCGTGTTCGAGCCGGTGACTCCAGTAAAACCAGAAATCGTGTGCCAACAGAGGAACAAAGATCATGGCCACGATTTCAAGCGGACGGCCGGCAACAGGGACCGCGGCAATATCGTGGAACGAAAGAGAGATCGCCTTCCAGGGGAGATGGGGGCGGAGAGCGGCGCTCCATATTCCGGCCAGGATTCCGAGTGGCAATGCTAGGTACGACGTGGTGAGAGCGATGACAATATTCATGCCGTAGTCGCGCCATTTCGGCCTCGCATGCACCGGCCAGATCTGTTCGGCAATGATGAATGGGACCAGCGGCGGGATGGTCCAGTAGAGCAAATCGGGGAACATGCCTTTGACGGAACTGAGCAGGATCTGCAGAAAACCCATGAGCGGCGAGCCTCCAGCGGGGATGCCCGTACATTATCGCGGGGAGGGCGGCGACCGCCACAGGTTTGTCTCAGGACGCGCACGTTTTCTCACCAGGTCAGGGCGCGCAGCGCGCTGACCCCGGCGCCTAGCAGTGCCGTTTCGTCGTCGGGCGGCAGCACTTCCAGCGAGAAACTCTGCAGGGGACTCATCTTCACCATGCTCTCGATGTGCGCGCGCAGATGCTGCACGTCGAGGAAATGCACGTTGTGGCCGGTGAAGTAGAAGCGCCCCGGCCCGGCCAGATGGATGAAGGATGCGGTGCCTGCCGCGAGCGCGCGATGCCACAAGTCGACGAACTCGCGGCATTTCGGATCGCCCTCTTTAGCATGGGCAAACACCTCCTCAGGCTCGCGGTCGAGGAAGCGCAGCCGCATGGCGCGGTAGCCCATGATACCTTCGAGGTGCCCGACGCCACCGCACCCGCAGAACCGTTCCTTCGGGTCGAGGCTCACGGTGATGTGGCCGCCTTCCCACACCCCTTCCACGTACGGCCAGCGACCGTAACCGATCCCGTTGCCAATGGTCCACACGCGCGTCAGGCGGTCAAGCTGACCGTGTTTGGCCGCCACTCCCGCGGCAATGGCGTCGGCGTCATTGGCGATGTGCACGGGTGCCTTGATACCTCGTCCCAGGAGCACGCGCGCCAGTTCCTCCGCCATGCGCATGCCCTTGATCTGGGCCAGGTTGGGCGCGTCTTCGACAACTCCATGCCGGACCACGCCGGGCACCGCCACCCCAATCGCCTCGACAGGCTTGTCGCCGTTTCCCGCCAGCTCCGTGATCTGGTTCGCCAGGATCTCGAGTAACTCCCCGCCCGGGAGCACGGTCAGCGCGTCCACTTCCTTTTCATCGCCGGGATAGCGCACCGGCTCGCCCACCAGCTTGTGATTCTCCATCCGCCCGAACACGATGTGCTCGGTCATTACGACGCCGATGGCAGTTGTCATTATTTCCCTCCTGGGGAACGCTTTCCGCGGGAACTTTGCCCTCCCGGGGCCGTAGAGCAGACTGCAAACTCAGCCCTGGTACCGAAGCAGACGCCCGAGACCGTTGAAGGCCGCCGTCTTGTAACACTCGGCCAGCGTGGGGTAGTTGAAGACCGTTTGGACAAAGTAGTCGATCGTGCCTCCCAGGGTCATGACCGCCTGGCCGATGTGCACCAGTTCGCTGGCTCCTTCGCCGATGATGTGTACGCCCAGAACCTTGCGCGTGTCGCGGTGGAAGATGAGCTTCAATCGACCCGTTGTGTCGCCGCGAATCTGTCCCCGCGCGACCTCGCGATAATACGCCATCCCCACTTCGTAAGGCACATCCTCGTCGGTCAGCTGCTCTTCGGTTTTGCCGATGAAGCTGATCTCGGGAATGGTGTAGATGCCGTAGGGATAAAAGCTGGGGTTCGAGGCGGTGGTCTTGTCGTTGAAGGCGCGCGCGGCCGCGATGCGGCCCTGTTCCATGGAGACCGACGCCAGGGCGGGGAAGCCGACCACATCGCCGACCGCATAAATATGCTCGACGTTGGTCTGGTAGTTCTCGTCGACGATGATGCGCCCGCGCGCGTCGGCCTGGATTCCGGCGGCGGCAAGGTTGAGGTCGTCAATGGCCCCCTGGCGGCCAACGGCGTACAAGAGCGCGTCGCCGGAGATGCGTTTCTTGCTCTCGAGATTGGCGACCACCGTGCCGTCGGGCAACTCTTCCACGCTTTGCACTTCTTCGCCCAGGCGCATGGTCACGCGGCTGTCGCGCAGGTGATAGCTGAGCGCCTCCACGATTTCCTGGTCTGCGAACTCGAGAAGCTTGTTGCGTTTTTCCACGATGGTGACGCGCACGCCGAGAATGGCGAACATGCACGCGTATTCGACGCCGATCACGCCGCCGCCAACCACGATGAGCGATCGAGGCAGGGTGGGCAAGTCAAGGACCTGGTCGCTGTTGACAATCGTGCGGCCGTTGATCGGCACCTTCGGGGACGAGGCGGGCCGGGTGCCCACCGCGATGATAACCCGGTCTGCCTCGAGAGTGGTTTCGCCCTGGAACCCTTCAACGCGCACATGGCTCGGGTCGAGGAAGTGCCCTATTCCGTGGACGATGTCGATCGCGTTGCGGGAGAGCTGGGCTTCGGTGACGTCCACCTCGGTCTTGATTACAGCCTGGACGCGGAAGGCAAGATCGGCCATGGTGATCTTTTCCTTCACGCGGTAGTTCATGCCGTAGACCGAGCGGTAGTTATAGCCGGACAGGTGGAGAACGGCCTCGCGCATGGTCTTGGAAGGAATGGTGCCCGTATTGATGCACACGCCTCCGACGAAGGCGCGGGACTCGACCACCGCAACGCGCTTCTTCATCTTGGATGCGGCAACGCCGGCGCGCTGCCCGGATGGTCCGGAGCCGATGACGACCAGGTCATATTTGACGGCGCTCATGCGAGTCTGTTCCTCCGGAACAAATGATCCGCTCTATCCGTGGCGGGTGAAAGCCCGGCCTTGATTCTACAGCGACGGCTAGCGCCCGCGCTTCGCGGCCAGGGTAAATACGCGATTCTCTGTCTTACGGCGGCCGACTATGCGATGACGGCATCAGCGAACGTTGCACACAGGGGCCAATATGACTGCCTTGTTTATCCGAAAGGATTCTCATCCGCGCTGGGCCCGTAAATCGAGGGAAGCGGAACGTCCAGCAGCCGCAGATATACCGTGAGCTGGCCGCGGTGATGGTACCAGTGGTTCAGCATAATCGATCGCCATGCCACCACGCGCGGGACCGCCATTAGCAGGGAGTCTCCTCGCGTCAATCGCCATTGCGCGTACGATGTTTCCTCGTTGGCTGCTTTCAGCGTTTTTTCGACTACTTCGGCGCTGTGATTCAGCGCGGATTGAAGTTCGTCCGTGCTCTGCGGCGACGGCGGTGCGAAGTTTCCCTTCTGAATGTCGAAGCTGTCTCCC
>Ga0335080_10006234_pt1 | contig 12325 bp, 11 predicted proteins | sample Lox_Sample_34_FD_206720 | JGI IMG/M metagenome (GOLD analysis project Ga0335080, IMG submission 206720) | Soil microbial communities from Loxahatchee National Wildlife Refuge, Florida, United States - Lox_Sample_3.4 | ecosystem: Environmental > Terrestrial > Soil > Wetlands | place: USA...
TCAGGGAAGGAGGGAATAACCAGATCGATCTTATTTTTTTATTCCTTTTAATAAAGCATAAATAGCCATTGAATGACCATGCCCAAGGTTAAAATCTTTTTTGAGCCAGCTTACAACTTCCCCGGCTTTTATTCCATCTTTGAGTATTCCATTTTGGGTATACCCTTTTTTGTCGGCCATTTTTTTAAAGTCCTCAGGACTTTTGCCTGTCTTTGCCTGAATATTGTCAAGATAAGCCTGAAATGACATAGTTGGTTTTATGTAGTCTTGATCATTCCTTCTCAAAGGGAATATTATACAATTTATAATAAGTCAACTTGTCCCAATATCCACGTTGGGTCTTTATCAGTCCATTTTGAATTTCAAAAAAACCGCAACCCTGAAATCCTTTCGTCTCGCGCCATTCCAAAACAGCCCAGTTGTTTTCCTCAATTATCTGAATCGGTATGCAATGCATTTGAGGAGCCATTGCAAATTCGTCATGAAACATTTTTCAATTGCATTCCTTCCAATAATTGCCTGATTTGGCATCTGATGATTTCTTGCATCTACGGCATACAAATTTTTTAAAGTTTGTACGTAGGCCTTGTTAAAAGCATTGACCCATTTTTCGATTATGCTTTTGGGATTCATTATTTATATCTCTCAATAATTTCGAACGGGATTTTTGAATCAGCGTATACCCGCCAGATCTTTATTTTGTTGTTACTCACCACGCTTTCCAGGACGCGGAGAGGCGCCAATACAGTTTGCTGTCTGGCGTTTTCCTGTTCTTGTATGTCCCGCTTGCAAAACCAAATCCTGCCAGGGTGTCGCCATCTGTAAACAGATCGGTGATTTCAATCTTGTAATCCGGGAACAATTGGAAATATCCTCCCCATCCCCCTCTCATTTTCTCTTTACCGGTTGTTTCATTGCCATGGGCATCAACAAATTTGTGATCGTCAGACATGAGTGAATATATTTTGTCAACGTCGTGGACATTGATGGCATTAATAAATTCGAAAAAGACTTGCTTCTCCATGTTTGCTCATTGTGGAGTTTTTATTCTGAAATATCATATTCTTTTTTTAGAAACGCAATTAAACGCTCTGCGTTTTCCAATTGTGGCTTCAAATAATTCTCGATATACGATCTCGCAATTATTTTGAAAACAAATATTTTATTGAAAAGAGTTTGCAACTTCTCATTATCTCCCCGCAGAGGTGGAAATGGTTTGTCCATTATTTTCCCATCTTTTATGAATAATGTATCTTCAAGAACTATCACATTACTTACTTCATCAAGCAGGGATAAAATTTCTTTAAAATAAGCGTTGTAATAAGCGCCCTGACTGTAAATACCCTGCACTTCCGCATCATATTTTGAAATACTATCTGCCACATGCGCTCCTTCAATTAACCTGTAATCCCCAGTGCTTTTTAACTGCTGCAAAGTTGCATCATTACTTCTGAAAGAAGATGAGTTATAAAGATATTTTATAGTGAGATAATAAAATGATTTCCGGTTGCTGTCAATTGCCATGTTTAGGTGAGAAAGTTGTATTATGCTGTCTATTCCTTTTACCTGTTTCCCGTCAGATTCAATCACATGGCGTAAATCAGCCGTATCATCTTTTACATTTCGGATAAAGGCCACGATATATTCTTTTCCCTTTGACTTATTTGTAAGATGTTCCCGCAGATTCTCAGCAATGAAACCCATTGTTACAGCGAGGAAAATCATCAGAAATTCCAGAAAATATTCTTTCCATTTTTTGGGCTTATGATGGATATCGGGATGATGATGCACTTCCATATTTTTTTCCTTTTATTGTAGAAGGATTGGTGGAGTCAGTCTCCTGTTTGCACATATTTTTTTGCCCCATCATCTACTTATTTTTTTGAGTTCAATTGAGATTGAATTGAAGCTGATAGCGAAACTATCGTTGAGGCCTGTCCCCCATTGTTAAAATCTAAATATACGCATCTTTCACTTGGTTCACACCCCAATACATCGTACCTTTGCAAATTCAAAAAAATGAACATGATCAGGGTAAATAATCTGACCTTATCTTTTGGTAAAAGGGTATTGTTTGATGAAGTGAATCTTACTTTCACAAAGGGAAACTGTTATGGAGTGATCGGAGCAAACGGGGCGGGCAAATCGACCTTTCTCAAAATATTATCCGGCGAAATAGAACCGAATAAAGGCTCGGTTGAGATTAGCCCCGGACTGCGCATGGCAGTACTGAAACAAAACCATTTCGAGTTCGATGAATCTACTGTGTTGCATACGGTGATGATGGGATACCAGAAACTCTGGAAGCTGATTCATGATCGCGAAACGATTTACGGTAAAGCAGATTTTACGGAAGAAGATGGGATACGTGCGGGCGAGTTGGAACATGAATTTGGTGAACTGGGAGGATATACTGCGGAAAGTGATGCCGCTGCCTTGCTGAGTGATCTCGGCGTAAAAGAATCTTACCATTCCCAGTTGATGAAAGAATTGCCCGGCGCAATAAAAGTAAGGGTGCTGCTTGCCCAGGCTTTGTTCGGCAATCCTGATATCCTCTTGCTCGATGAGCCTACAAATGATCTCGATGTGGAAACCATCAACTGGTTGGAAAATTTTCTCGCCGATTATGAAAACATTGTGATCGTCGTATCGCACGATCGTCACTTCCTCGACGGCATATGCACACATGTAGCGGATGTGGATCGTCAGAAAATAAAAATCTTCACTGGGAATTATACTTTCTGGTACGAATCATCACAATTGATGGCGCGGCAGCTCAGTGATAAGAATAAGAAAGTGGAAGAAAAGCGTCAGGCATTACTGGATTTTATTGCACGCTTTTCTGCCAATGCTTCCAAATCGCGCCAGGCCACTTCACGAAAAAAAGCGCTGGAGAAATTGACTATCGCAGAGATCGAACCTTCCAACCGGCGTTATCCCGGAATCATTTTCAAACAACAGCGTGAAGTGGGTAACCAGATCCTGCATGTGGAGAAACTGTCTAAACGTGCAGAGGATGGAAGATTACTTTTCGACAATATCAGCTTTACAGTTAATAAAGGCAATAAGATTGCGTTGGTGAGTCGTGATCACCTTGCGCTCGCCAGCTTTTTTGAAATTCTGACCGGCGGTCTTTCTGCCGACGGTGGAAAATTCGAATGGGGAACTACTATTACTACGGCCTATCTGCCGAACGATAACAGTCAATATTTTCGTGATAAAGATATTACCCTGATGGACTGGCTCAGGCAATTTGTTCCGCCACATGTGACGGATGTGGATGAACCTTTTTTGCGTGGATTTCTCGGAAGAATGTTATTCAGCGGCGACGAAGTGATGAAAAAAGTCGGTGTGTTAAGCGGTGGAGAAAAAGTAAGATGCATGATCAGTCGCATGATGCTGCAGGATCCGAATGTGATTTTATTGGATGAACCAACCAATCATCTCGACCTCGAATCCATCCAGGCATTTAATGAAGGAGCAGGCAATTTCAAAGGTATTGTACTCATTAGTTCACATGACCATACTTTCCTTCAAACTGTTGCCAATCGTGTTATCGAACTCACACCCAACGGAGCTATCGACCGGCTGGTCTCATTCGATGAATATCTCGAAGATCCACGTGTAAAACAATTGCGCGAAGAAATGTATGCGAATGGTAATTTCGTTACGGTGTAAATAATCATTGTTATTATTGCAATTGGTTGTCAAAGAAACACTCAATATTCAATAATCAACACTCAATGTTTAAGTATCTTTTTTCATTGATTGGTGATTATTGAATGTTGAATATTGAGTGTTTTTTTAAAAACTATTATCACATAAAGTTTATATCATGGATTATACAATTCCTTCCGGCACCCGCATTGGTCATGTACATCTCAAGGTGGCTGATATCAACAGGTCACTTTCTTTTTATCGTGACCTGCTTGGCTTTGAGATCATGCAGTGGTACGGAACAGATGCGGTTTTTATTTCTGCCGGGGGATATCATCACCATATCGGCCTGAATACCTGGTTTAGCAAAAACGCACCACCGGCTCCCCGCAGGAGCACTGGATTGTATCATACGGCTATTCTCTTTCCCACAAGAAAAGATCTTGCCATTGCCCTGAAAAGAGTGCTTGATGCAAATTATCCTCTGACCGGTGCAGCTGATCATGGGGTTTCAGAGGCCTTATATATGGATGACCCCGATGGAAATGGTGTTGAATTATACTGGGATAAGCCGAAAGATCAATGGCCTTTCGATGCACATGGCGAGCTGCAGATGGTAACTGAACGACTGGATATCGAGAATTTATTGGCGCAAGCAGAGCGGGATTGAGCTGTTATAGACAAACAGCCAGGTAGATTTCATTTTAAATCCAACGACCCCCGCAGCCTCTAACTTCCTGATTTTGTCTTGTTTAATACAATAAATTACAGATTTAAGCATTTTAAGAAAAACCATTTTTGTTGACCACGAGGCTGCTTATATTTACCCTGATCTTCTGTGGTTTCGTTCTCGCAGTTAAGGCACAGCAACCCTTGCCAAAAAATACAACCCCTGCGTTAAAAAAACCTGTCTCCAACCTTCATCATAAAATTATTCCTGTTAAGCCGGGAACGCTGGCTTTCGATTCGCTGAGTGTTATCCCAAAAACATTTTTTGTTGCCGGCATTCCGGATAGTGCATATACGATCGACTATGTCAATGCAACAATTGTATGGAAACAAAAACCCAATATCGATAGCGTAGTGGTCAGCTATCGTTCTTTTCCTTATAAACTAAATAGCGTGACCAAGCGACTCGATTACGAGCGCATCGAAAATAATTTCATCATTCAGCCGAGTACTTTCAGTGGACAGAACCAGGGGATGGATAATTTTTTCAATTTCGGCAATATCACTTATAACGGAAGTTTTGGAAGAGCCATTGCTTTTGGCAACAGCCAGGATGCTGTAGTGACTTCGAATCTCAACCTGCAGTTGAGCGGATATCTTGCCGACAGTATCCAGATAGCTGCAGCTATCACAGACAATAATATTCCCATCCAGCCTGACGGCACCACGGCAGAGATAAATGATTTTGATAAAGTATATCTCGAGTTCAGAAAAAAGAACTGGGCGCTAAGTATGGGAGATATCGATTTGAAACAAACACAGGATTATTTCCTGAATTTTTACAAACGATTACGTGGTGCAACTTTCGAAACAACGACAAAACTTTCACCTAACAATGCAAACAAAGTACTGGTAAGCGGGGCTGTAGCCAAGGGAAAATTTACCCGTAATGTTTTTCAGGGCCTCGAAGGCAACCAGGGGCCTTACCGACTGCAGGGAGCGAATAATGAATTGTATTTTACCGTGCTTGCCGGAACAGAAAAAGTTTTTATCGACGGACAATTGATGCAAAGAGGAGAGGACCAGGATTACGTGATCAATTATAATACGGCCGAAGTCACTTTCACGCAAAAAAGAATGATAACGCAGGACAGCAGAATACAGATTGAATTTGAATATTCAAACCAGTATTATCTTAACGCAAATCTTTACCTGTATGATGAGGCTAATTTAAACAACAAGCTAAAACTAAAACTGGGAGTGTACAGTAATACTGATGCAAGGAATTCTCCCATCAATCAAACCCTCGATGAGAGCCAGCGAAAATTTTTGAACTTACTCGGAGACAGCGTCAACAAAGCATTTTATCCTGTAGCTCCCATTGACACGCTGGGACCCGGAAAAATATTATATCAGAAAGTGGATACGATTTATAAAGACAATAATGGTTTTTTCAGACACGATTCGGTCTATGTCTTCTCCAATAATCCCAATGTAATCCTCTACAATCTTTCATTTGTTGATGTGGGCATCGGGAATGGCAATTATATCCCGGATTTAAATGGAGCTAACGGGAATGTATACATGTGGGTTGCTCCGGTCAACGGACAAAAGCAGGGACAGTTCGAAGCCGCGCAATTCCTGGTCACGCCCAAATCACAACAGGTGTTAACCGCCGGTGCCGACTATGCATTGAATAAAAATACAATCATGACCGGTGAATTTGCGGCAAGTCATTATGATGTCAACACCCTTTCTTCGCTGGATAAAGGAAATGATTATGGCTATGCGACAAAGTGGACACTGAAGAATATTCGTCCTTTTATTGGTTCTTCAAAAGGCCTGGAGCTGGCTACCAATTTATCGTATGAATATGAAGATGTCAGGTTTCAGCCCGTAGAACGATTGCGGCCCGTTGAATTCCTGAGAGACTGGGGTCTTCCGCTTGACCTGCTACAGGACAATGAAACGGTGTATTCAGCCGGGTTCCAGTTATCAGATAAGAAGAAAAATTTCGTCCGGTATGAATTCTCGGGCTATGACAGGGGGACAAGTTTTTCCGGAATTAAAAATACATTGTCGCATATGACAGATGTAAAAGGCTGGCATTTCAATGACCAGATCAGTCTGATGAATGGCAACAGTACTTCAGACAGAGGATACTATTTCCGGCCCACCCTCGATATTTCTAAAACCCTGACCAAATTGAAGAGCTACGTCATAGGAGCAAGTTATTCTCTTGAAAGAAATGAGAGTCACAATAAAATTACGGACACGATTCCAAGCTCGAGCTTTGCTTTTGAAGTGTTTCAGGCTTATCTGAAATCGCCACAGAAAAATCCGAATCACTGGTCAGTGACTTATTTCACCCGTGATAATTCTTATCCACGGGGAACGCAATTGATTAAAGGTGACCGAAGTCAGAATATTAATGCATCGGTTGAATTTACCAAAAACAAACACCATCAGTTACGTATAAACGCTACCTACAGAAATCTGCAGATCCTGGATACCCTGGTTACTACCCAGAAGGCAGATAAAAGTTTGCTCGGCCGGGCTGAATATGTCATCAATGTCTGGAAAGGCATGCTAATGGGAAATGCATTGTATGAAGTGGGGTCCGGACAAGAGCAAAAAAAAGCATACACTTATGTACAGGTTCCGGCGGGAACCGGACAATATACCTGGATTGACCTGAACGGGGATGGCATTCAGCAACTGAATGAATTTGTAATTGCCCAGTTTCCCGACCAGGCTACTTACATCCGCGTATTTACACCGACCAATGAATATGTCAAGGCCAATTACAACACTTTCAATTACAGCATAAGTATCAATCCCCGTGCTCTCATCAATCCTAAAGCAAAAGGAATGCAAAAATTTCTGGGAAATATCTTCCTGCAATCCTCCCTTCAATTAAATCAGAAAGAACTGGCCACCGGATTTGTACAAATGAATCCTTTCAAAGCGCCATTGGATGATACTTCGCTGATCTCAAGGACGTCCATTTTTGTCAATACTTTTTCGTTTAATAAATCCAGCCCAAAATGGGGATTTGATTTCAACAATACTAAAAACAGCACCAAATCATTATTGACTTATGGTTACCAGACGCAGGCGTTGAATCAATGGAATCTGAGAGGAAGGCTTAGTCTTTCAAGATCCTTCCTGATCAACGCCACACTTATTAAAGGGAACAGTCAATTGATTACAAACAGTAAAAATTTCGATAACAGTAATTATGATATAGACCAGTATTCAATTGAACCGGATCTTAGCTACACACATAAAGCAAATCTGCGTATTACAGTCGGATATAAATACAGCAGTAAAATAAATTCTGTCGATTTTGGAGGAGAAAAATACCTGTCGCAGTCTATTAACAGTGATATAAAATATAATATACTTCAGAATACTTCTTTGCAGGCGAAATTCACATTCAGTAACATTAATTATACTGGTGATCCTGCTTCTACAGTAAGCTATACGATGCTGGATGGACTATTGCCCGGCAAAAATTATTTATGGAACCTTGATTTCACCAAAAAGCTTGGCGCTAATCTGGAAATGAGTCTCCAGTATGAGGGCCGCCAGCCGGGCGAGGGAAAGACAGTGCATACCGGAAGGGCTTCACTTAGAGCTATATTATGATCAGGTATATAAAAAATAAAACCGGGGAACTAGCCCCGGCTTTAATTTTTATCTGGTTTTTTATAGTAAGAGAAGTTTAACCAAAGATTCCACCTTTCTTCAATTCCCTGGTGCCTTCGCCGATCTTGAAACCATTGTGATAGATTTCAATTTTGTAGTCACCTTTTTGGAAAGGAGTAGTTTGTTTCCAGGCGAACTGTACTGATTTAGTTTTTCCTGCTTCGATATCAACAGGCACTTTTGCAGTAAATACTTTGTCGCCTTCTTCACGGGTAGTAAATGTTCCTGAACCCAGTGAAGCTACATTGATTGGTTTTCCATCAGGACCAGTGATGCAAACATATACATCTGTTTGACCAGTTTGTGCAATACGGTTGCTTACATCAAAGGAAATGATCAGTTTGTCGACTTTCTTAGCGGTAGTCGTCATTTTTTCCTGACCATTCTTTTTGTCTTTCACAGGAGTGATGGCAATATTGGAAGCATTCAGTGTAGAAGCGATATCGACTTTCTTTTCCAGATCCTGCTTTGCAGTGGTGGTTGTCTGAAGGTCGTTAGTCAGTTTGTCTTTGTCCTGAGTCAACTGTGCTTTGTCAGCAGTCAGCTGCTGATTTTCAGTGGTAAGACGTGCAACTTCCTGTTCCATGTTGCTGATCTTGTCATTCAATTCTTTGATCAGGTCATCAGCTTTTTTCTTTTCAGCTTCAGTTAATTTTTCCTTTTTCAGAAGGCCGCGGATTTCGCTTTTCAATTTGCCTACCTGAGTGTTGCTTTCGGCCAGCTGATTCTGTAATTTGTTATTGGTGCCGGTTAATGAATCTAATCTTACTAAGGCATCGTCAAAATTCTTCTGCAATTGTCCTTTTTCGTCGGTTACTTTAGCGATTTGAGTTTGCTGTGCCTGTTGAACCTGTTCCTGCTTGTTATTATTCCATAACAAATAGCCCCAGGTTCCCAGAAAACCCGCAGCCAGGATCCCGATAATAAGATTCTTAAAATCTTTTTTGGGAGGCTGACTTTGAGGAGTTGCTGATGGATAATTGGTCGTGCTCATGGTTTTGTTTGTTTATGATTTAAAAATTTACCCGGTTAAGGGTTGTTTAAAAGGTTTCAGCCTTATTTGAGACCAAAACTGTGCCAATTTTATTTTATCGCCCTAAAAACACGTATTTCAGTGACTTATGAGATGGCAAAACAAGAAAGGCTTTATATCTTATCTCTATGAAAGCTATACTATATTGCAGCTAAATTGGGGGATATGTCTGTGGATAAAATTTTAAGTGAATGGAAACAGGGAGCGTTTAAACCAGTGTATTGGCTGGAGGGAGAAGAAGAATATTATATCAATCAACTGGTGAATTATGCCGAGCATTCCATCCTTTCGGAAACAGAAAAATCGTTTAATCTTACTATTTTTTATGGAAAAGACGCTGACTGGGCCTCGGTAATCAATGCCTGTCGCCGTTATCCGATGTTCGCCGACAAACAGGTAGTATTGCTCAAGGAAGCCCAGCAAATGCGTGATATCGATAAACTGGAGCCCTATATTCAAACTCCGCTTGTTTCTACCATATTCGTTGTTTCCTATAAAGAAAAAAAAGTTGATGGTCGGAGTAAACTGGGCAAATTGCTCAAAGAAAAGGGAGAAGTGCTGACAACAAAAAAAATGTACGACAACCAGCTGCCCGAATGGGCGAGCGAGCTGGTCAGGTCGAAAGGGTATACTATTTCACAAAAAGCGCTTATGCTGCTGATCGATCATATCGGAAATGACCTGAGCCGGATCGATAAGGAAATTGAAAAGATCCTGATCAATATTAGTAACCGGAAAAATATAACTGAAGATGACATTGAACAGTTTGTAGGGATCAGCAAAGAATACAATGTTTTTGAATTGCAGGATGCTTTGGGCGCCAAGGATATTTCCAAAGCCGTTCGCATCATTCAATATTTTGAAAGCAATCCAAAAGCAGCGCCCATACAACTCGTGCTTCCCGCACTCTATAATTTTTTCAGTAAAGCATATATGCTTTTCGGGCAATCAGGGAGTGATGAAAAAATAGCCGCTGCGAACATCGGAGTGAACCCCTTCTTTATAAAAGATTATATGACCGCCGCCAAAAATTACGGCGCTTCCGGAATAGAAAATGCATTATTGCTCCTGCATCAGTATAATCTTAAAAGTATCGGAGTGAATAGTGTTGCATTGGAAGATGGTTCGCTGCTGAAGGAAATGGTCATCAAAATGATTCTCTAAGCACCCAGATAGTTCATGGCATCGGTTTTATCTTTCGCCAATTGTTGTTTCAGGGTATCCAGGCCATTGAATTTTTGTTCCCCGCGAAGCCATTTCTTAACGTAGACCCTCAGTGTCTTTCCATAAATATTATCATTGAAATCAAAAATATTTACTTCCGTAACTTTCTTAGTGCCATCTACCGTCGGGCGATAGCCGATATTCATCATGCCTTTTAATTCAGGATTTTTTGAACGTGTGGTCATGATCGGACTCGCTTCGGGAATCGCTCCTTCATCGTTAATTATGCTCATTTCCACTGCATATACTCCGTCTCCCGGCATGAGCTTTTCTTCATTCGTGATTTTCAGGTTAGCTGTCGGGAAACCAATATCTCTTCCGAGCTTATTCCCCTCTATGACTATTCCTTCAAAAAAAAATTCATATCCCAGCAATTCATTAGCCGTTGCAATGTCGGCATGGGCGATGGCTTCCCGAATACGGGTGGAACTCACCGAAATGGCATTCAGGACATGCACAGGTATTTCGCGCAATACATAATGAAAAAACACACTCATGTCTTCCAGTAGATGATAATCTCCTTTACGTCCGGCACCGAAACGGTGATCATACCCGATGATGATGGTATGTGGATGAAATTTCTTGACCAGAAATTCGCTGATATATTCTTCAGCGGTGAGTTTTGAGAAAGCTTCTGTGAAGGGTACAATGACCAGATGATCGATTCCTTTTTGAGCAAGCAATTCTATTTTTTCTTCAGTTGTGTTGATCAGCTTGATGCCGGCGGCAGCACTAATTATCTTCCTTGGATGAGGATCGAATGTGATAATTACTGTCTCGCCGTCTATTTTATGAGCTTCACTCTTCAGCTGCTCAATAATCTGCTGATGACCTGTATGCACGCCATCGAAAGTGCCAATAGTAATCACGGCATTTTTAAAAATGGGGAGTGAATCTCCGTTCCTGTAAACCTTCATCATAAAAAGTGGTGCGAAAATACAATAGAACCGGCTAAAATTGGCAAAGGATATAATTCCTTTCTGCCTCTGTGCATTGCGGGAAAATATCTCACGCAAAGGTGCGAAGACACTAAGAAATTCATGCAGATCAAATATATTGTAGTTCCGCTGAGTTTGCTGACTAATCAATAGCTTTGCATCGCTTGTTTTCCAAACATAATTAATCCTAAATCATTCATGTCTCTTTATACAAGGCGTGGCGTTTCGGCACAGAAAGAAGAAGTCCATAAGGCTACTGAAAAATTGGATAAAGGCCTTTATCCATTTGCATTTTGTAAAGTCTATCCTGATTATTTGGGACATGATGCGGATTGGGTGAACCTGATGCATGCCGACGGAGCCGGCACAAAAAGTATTCTGGCTTATTTGTATTGGAAAGAGACAGGCGACATCAATGTTTGGAAAGGTATTGCGAGGGATGCAATTGCCATGAACCTGGATGACCTGCTCTGTGTGGGGATCTACAACAATTTGCTTTTCTCTTCTACTATCGATCGCAATAAAAGAAAAATTCCGGGTGAAGTGATAGAAAATATTATCAACGGATCGCAGGAATTTTTTGACGAGTTAAGAGATTCGGGAATAAATATTGAATATCTGGGTGGTGAAACCGCAGATGTAGGAGATGTGGTCAGAACGATTGCAGTTAATGGCACTATGACGGCACGTTGGCCTAAAGGGAAACTCGTCACCAACGAAAAAATAAAAGCCGGAGATGTGATTATCGGGTTATCAAGTTCCGGCCAGTCGACTTATGAAAAAGAGTATAACAGCGGCATCGGAAGCAATGGATTAACCAGCGCCAGGCATGACGTTCTGGACAAAATTTATGGAATTCATTTTCCTGAAACCTATGATCCATCCCTGGATAATGACGTAATTTATATCGGACAGCACAAGTTAAAAGATGAAATCATCATTCCTGATACCAATGGCCATCGGTCATCCACCATCAGTAAACTTCTCCTCAGTCCAACCCGCACTTATGCTCCGGTCATGAAGATTTTACTGGAAGAATATTTCGATCAGATTCACGGGCTTATTCACTGCAGCGGTGGCGGACAAACCAAAT
>Ga0335080_10006235_pt1 | contig 12324 bp, 9 predicted proteins | sample Lox_Sample_34_FD_206720 | JGI IMG/M metagenome (GOLD analysis project Ga0335080, IMG submission 206720) | Soil microbial communities from Loxahatchee National Wildlife Refuge, Florida, United States - Lox_Sample_3.4 | ecosystem: Environmental > Terrestrial > Soil > Wetlands | place: USA: Florida...
TTCATGAGACTGCATCGCTTGCTGTTGCCTGCCTTCGCCGCAATCCAGATTTCGTTTGCGATCGCGCAGGAGGCGCCGTCTGCCCCAGGCGCGACAGCTACAAACAAAACGCCCGATCCAGCAGCGACGGTGGCCTACATCCACGATGCGTGGAAGACGCTGACGCGATCGATGACGGAGTGCCACTCGCTGGTGGACATCAAGGTGACGGCGCATCCCGTGCTTTATATGCCTGCCGAGGTGCCTGCCCCGCCAGAGGTTGCGGCCCTGAGCGAGAAGTGCAACGTTCAGGTAGCAACTCTGCCGCAGCGGATTGAGAAGCTGGGCGATGTGCGGCCGGAGGAGCTGCCTGCAGCGGGTCTGCTGTATCTGCCGTATCCCTACGTGGTACCGGGTGGGCGATTCAACGAGATGTACGGGTGGGACAGCTACTTCATCGTGCTGGGGCTGGAGGCCGATCATCAGGAGGCACTGGCCAAGGATATGGTGGACAACTTCCTCTTTGAGATTGAAAACTACGGCGCGGTGCTGAATGCGAATCGTACGTATTATCTGACGCGTTCGCAGCCGCCGTTCTTGACGTCGATGATTCGCGCGGTGTACGAGAATCCGGCGAGTTTTCCAAGTACTCCTCAGGGGCGCACGGACGCACGCGCATGGCTGGTGCGCGCATACACGCTCGCCGAAAAGGATTATTCGACGTGGACGCGGTCGGAACATAAGGCCGGGACGACAGGGCTGGCGCGGTACTTCGACTACGGTTCAGGGCCGGTGCCGGAGATGGCGGACGACAGCACGTATTATCCGGACGTCATTCGCTGGCTGGAGGCGCATCCCAAGGCGACGTTCGGGGGAGAGACAGGGGCGCAATACCTGGTGAAGGGGCCAGAACATCCCGCCGATGCAGAAGCGGCGCGGCTGAGGCAGACGAGTTGCGATGTGAAGGTCAGCGTGGTGTGCATGCACGCGTGGGCCGATGGGTACCGGCTAACGAGGGATTACTACCTCGGGGATCGAGCTATGCGGGAGTCGGGATTCGATCCGAGTTTTCGCTTCGGGCCGTTTGATGGATCGACGCATCACTACGCGCCGGTGTGCCTGAACAGCCTGCTGTATCGCTACGAGCGCGATCTACAGCACATCGCGCTGCTGCTGGGAAAAGGGGCGGATGGAGCGCGGTGGGCCAAACGGGCGCAGATGCGGAATAACGCGATTCACCGCTATCTCTGGAAACCGCAGGAGGGCGTGTTTGCCGATTTCGACTTTGTGAAGCACAGGTCGTCGGACTATGCGTACATCTCATCGTTGTATCCGCTGTGGACGGGTGTGGCTTCGCGCGAGGAGGCGAAGAAGGTTGTCGACAAGTTGAATCTGTTTGAGCGGCCGGGTGGACTGTCGATGAGCAATTACGACTCAGGCGCGCAGTGGGATGAGCCGTTCGGGTGGGCGCCGACGAATTGGATCGGCGTGGCCGGGCTGGATGCAGAAGGTTTCCGCGACGATGCGAAGCGCCTTGCGGCGAAGTGGAACGCAACGGTGGACCAGGGATTTGCGAATGACGGGACCATTCGCGAGAAGTACAACGTGGTATCGGCGAACGCGAATGTAGCGGTGAGTACCGGGTACAAGGTCAATCAGATCGGATTCGGGTGGACGAATGCGGTGTATCTGAAGATGAAGCAGATTGTGGCAGAACCGGCGGCCAGCAAAGCCGCGGATTAGCTATCGGTGTTCAGAGAGACTCCGTGCTTTCCCACCCTTGCGCGATAAGGCTGCGCAAGGGTGGGGCACCCAGACTTTCTATTCCGGTAGGTTTTTCGTGCCGTTGATCTGGAAGGATTTGGTGAGGGTCTGCACGGATGTGCCGGGCTGGCCACCGCCGACGGAGAGCGAGTATTCTCCGGCGGCGATCACAGGTTCGCCAGTTTCGGTGATCATGCTCAGGTCGCGATCCTTCAACTCGAACTGAACCTTCTGCGTGGCGCCTGCGGCGAGGTGCACGCGCTGGAATCCGCGGAGAGCAAGGTTAGGCGCACCGGGCGTGTTGGGAAACTTGAGGTAGAGTTGCACCACCTCATCGCCGTCCAGTTTGCCGCTGTTGGTCACGGTGACTTCAGCCTTGACGGGTTCACCGGCAGCGATCTTTTGCGTGGGAATGCTGAGATCGCTGTAGGTGAATTTCGTATAGCTGAGGCCATAGCCAAAGGGATACAGCGGCGTGCCGGTGAAGTAGCGGTACGTGCGGCCTTTCATGGCGTAGTTTTCAAAGGGCGGAAGATCGTCGACGCTCTTGTAGAAGGTGACCGGGAGACGACCCGCCGGGTTGTTCTTGCCGGAGAGCGTTTCGGCGACTGCTGTTCCGCCTTCTTCGCCAGGATAGAAGGCATCGAGGATTGCGTTCGCGTGTTCGTTTGCCCAGTTCACCGCAAGCGCGCTGCCGTTGGTCAGGACAACGACCAGCGGCTTGCCGGTTGTGCCGAGCGCCTCGATCAAATCCTCCTCGGCCTTAGGCAGGTTAAGGCTCGTGCGATCGCCGCCCTTGAAGCCGGGTTCGTTCACAGGCATCTCTTCGCCTTCGAGCTGGCTGGTGATTCCCACCACTGCAACGACAACGTCGGCATTTTTCGCGGCTTCGACAGCGGCATTCTGCAGGGTTGGGTCAATTCTGGACCAGAGCAGTTGAATGCCGAGTGTTTTGTTGTCGCCGGGGCGGCACTCGACCTGGATCTGTTCCGGCTTGCCGGCGTCGAGATGAACCAGACCCAGGCTTACAGCACCGTAGCCGGAGGTGACGTCTCTGCCGTTGAAGCGGACGCGGAACTCGCTGTTGCCACGCGCGCCGAGGTTGTAATCGCCGCCCTCTGCCGCAGTGAGGCTGGCTTCGAAGGTCACGACCAGAGGTTTGACATTGGCAACCTCAGCCGGGAATGAGGCACTGCTGAAGTTGATACTCTGCTCTGTGTTCGTAACGATTGGAGCGGAGACGACAGGCCGGTTCATGTTGGTCATGTCGATGCGCGAGTAGGTGACTTTCACGCCGGGTTTTCCATCCGTAGAAAGAGCCGAGGCCGGCACCGGAGTGGCATGCTGGCCGAGGAATTGGGTTCCGGGGACGTAGTTGATGGTTGCTCCCGCGAACTCTTTGCGTATTCCTTCAAGGATGGAAACTGTGTGGGTCGGAGTTCCGTTGTAGTTACCGAGCAGGACCTTCGTCTGATCTGCCAGAGGCCCTACAACCGCGATTTTGATGCTGGAGGTCTTCAGTGGGAGCGTGCCGTCGTTTTTGAGGAGCACCATCGATTCGTCGGCGATCTTGCGCGCCATTTCGTGATGGGCGGGGCTATTGAGTTCGCTCTCGCTGATCTTCGTATAGGGCACCATGTCCGGCGGGTCAAACATGCCGAGTTTCATGCGCGCAGTGAAGAGGCGGATGACCGCCGTGTCGATTTCGCTCTCCTTCAGATAGCCTTGCTTGACGGCATCCAGATAAGGGCGATAGTCGTGGTCGTCCTTGACTTTCATGGTGAAATCAACGCATTCGTTGTCCATTCCGCGCTGAAGACTGATGGCAGAGGCCTGCGGCTGAGTAGGCTTGAAACGGTGGCCCTGGAAGATATCGATGACGGCGCCGCAGTCGGAGACGACATAGCCCTGGAAGTTCCATTTTCCGCGCAACTGGTCCTGAAGGAGGAACTGGTTCGCGCAGGCGGGTTCGCCATTGATGCTGTTGTAGGCGCACATGACGGAGTCGGCTTTTGCCTCAGTAACTGTGGCGCGAAAGGCGGGGAGGTAAGTATCCAGTTCGTCGTGCTTGCTTACCGTAACGTCGGCGGTGTGACGTGTAGGTTCGGGTCCCGAGTGGACGGCATAGTGCTTGGGAGTGGAGATGACGCGGTAGTACCTGGGATCGTCACCCTGCATGCCGGTGACGAAGGCGACGCCCATGCGACCGGTCAGGTAGGGATCTTCACCATAGGTTTCCTGGCCGCGTCCCCAGCGCGGATCGCGGAAGATGTTGATGTTCGGCGCCCAGAAATCCAGTCCCTGGAAGATGCGACTGTATCCGCCATTGGCTTTAAGAGCCTGCACGTACTTGACGCGCGCTTCAGTACTGATGGCAATCGCCATCTGGTGAATGGCCGGGGTGTCAAACGTGGCGGCGAGGCCGACAGGTTCCGGGAACTCGGTTGTTCCGTCTACAGCCACGCCATGGAGCGACTCGCTCCACCAGTCGTAAGCAGGGACGTTCAGACGTGGAATGGCGCGCGCCTGGTTGACGAGTTGCGAGGCCTTCTCTTCGAGGGACATGCGGTGGACGAGATCGGCGGCGCGCTGCTCAGGGGGCAGGCTCGGGTTGAGGTAGGCAGGCTTCTCATTCTGCGCGGAGGCAGTGGCAACAGCAGCGAACATGACGACAGACGCAGCGAGCGATTGGATTCGGGAGATCTTCATGGAGTTCCTCGCGGACCGGGTGGAGGATTCCCAGAAATTAGATGACTGCGAAAACGCTCTCCACCCGCCGGAACGGAACGGTAATGCCCAAGAGGGGCTTCGGTCAAGCGGTTCGAAATCTCGCAGTCATTCCCTGGAAAATCGCTTTTCTTCACTGACGAAGATCCGGGTGTAACCTTTTGGCAACTCAGAGCGCAAGAGATTCTCAGAAAGGAAAGCCGGAGATGCGGGACGACGAAAGCAGTGTCCTCTCGAGGTTCAGGCAAGGCGATATGGATGCCTTCGAGGCGCTCTTCCGTACCTACCAGCGATCGGTCTTCGCCTGGGTGCTGCGCATCGTCCGAAATCCAACGGCGGCGGAGGATGTCACTGTTGAGGCTTTCTGGCGGATACACCAGGCCCATGCTCGATTTGACCCAGCAAGAGGATTTGAACCATGGGCTCGGCGGATTGCGACGCATGCGTCGCTGGACTGGCTTCGCAGACAGAAGCCTGAGAACTGGATGCAGCCGGAGGTATGGCAAGCCATTCCAGCCGCGGCTGCAAGTGATGCGGCCGTCAATGCGGAGATCAGGGAGAAGACCGCGCTGGCTTTCGGACGTCTGCCGCCGAAGTTGCGTGCCGCTGCCCTTCTGGCAGTGGTTGAGGAGCGACCCCATCAGGAGGTTGCCGAGGCGCTGGGAATTACGGTAGCCGCGGCGAAGCTGCGGGTCTTCCGCGCAGTGCGGCGGCTACGAAGAGATTTGAGTGAACAGGGGATCAGGCCATGATGAGAGACAGGGAACAGGGACGGGTGACCAGAGAACAGGGGGCGGAGCGCACGGAGGAGTTGCTGCGAAGCGTGCTGCAGAAGGTTGGGGACCAGCCAGAAGTGGATCGCGATCTTTGGCCGGCGATGCTACGACGATTCGATGAAGAGAGCCTCCATCGCGTGAGCAGGGTTCCATGGTTCGACTGGGCGTTGGCGAGCGGGCTCGTGGCGTTTGCCGCGATCGCTCCGCGCACCATTCCGGTGATTCTCTACTACCTGTGAAGGGACCGAACAAAAGGGATCCAAGGAAAGCGAGGTTTGCCATGAATACTCATCCATATCTACGCGCATTTCTTGCCGGAGCGTTTGTGCCGACGCTGCTTCTGCCCGTGATGCTGACCGGATTTATTGTCTCGCGGCTAGTCTTTGAGGTGCCGTTTCCGATCGAGCGCGGGCTTGTATTCCCGATGGCCCTGGTGCCCTGTTTATGGGCGATCTGGAACATGCTTTGGCTCGGCTCGCACGAGCGGACACATCTGCCTGTCGGCTTGCATGGGACCCTGCTGCCTCTGCTGCTGATGCCCGCCGGCGCGACATTGGCGACATGCCTGGGCATACTGACGATTGGAACGCACGGCGTTACGTGGTTCCAAAACCTCTATGTACCGTATGCATGGATAGCACCGTTGTTTCTAGCGGCGCTGGCGGGATATTACCTGGCGTGGAAGTACATTGTGGGGTATGTGAACCGGGTGCTGGGAATCGCGTGAGGATCGTTCATGTTTGTTTTCTTTCGGGCAATCACGTACGCCTCTCTCTTTATCGGGTTCGTGCTCATCTACTTCCCGGCGCGGGTGCTGGCCTGGGCAGGCGTGAGTCGCCCGGCTGAGATTGCATGGCCGCAGGGAGTTGGACTAATCGTTGGAACATCCGGGGCAGCAATTGCGATCTGGTGTGTGCTTGCCTTCGCCTGGCTTGGCAAGGGAACCCCGGCGCCCTTTGACCCACCACGCAAGCTGGTCGTAAGCGGACCCTATCGTTTTGTGCGGAACCCAATGTACATTGGGGCGACAACTGCCCTTATGGGAGCCGCAATTTTCTGCCAGTCTGCGACGCTGGCAGGATTTGCCGCTCTTTTCCTTCTCACCGCGCACTTGTTTGCAGTGATCTACGAGGAACCAACACTGAAGCGAAGCTTCGGAGATGAATACGACACATACTGCCGGAGAGTGAGCAGATGGAGGCCAAGACGGGACAAGCCGCTCTCAGCCCGCAATCACACTGCCTGAGAAATGCTTTTCAGGCTGTGGGATTGAAAGAATTCTGAAGGCCGGCGCGATGGGCGTGGGTCTCCATGGATGACTGGATCTCGAGGGCGAGTGCCAGCGCGTCGCGGCCTTGCCTGGCTGTGACCAGCGGTTCGCGGCGGGTGCGGACCGACTCGAGGAACGACAGGATCTCAAGCCGCAGCGGCTCACCCGGTGTGACGGGCGGCTTGAGGAACGACAGGCCAGGATTGGGAGTGGCCGATTGGCCTGCGACTCCGGCGGTGTTCGCGGCGGCGATCTGCGCCATCACGGCAGGATCAACGCGACCGGCTGTGATGGCCGCGGCAATCTCCGGAGTGATGCTGGCGTCGAGGCGAATCACCAGCAGATCCTGGCGGGCATAGTCGATGGAGACGTAACTGCGCGGCTGGAAGAAACGCAGCTTGCGGACGCGTTCGGTTGAGACGCGCGAGGCGGTGAAATTGGCGACGCAGCCCGATTCAAATTCAACGCGGACGTTGGCGATGTCGACTTTAGGGGAAAGAATCGGCAGGCCAACGGCACGCACTTCGCGGACGGGTGAGTTGGCCATGGAAAGCACGACATCGAGATCGTGAACCATCAGGTCGAGCACGACATCGATGTCGAGCGAGCGCGGGGAGAAGACCGACAAGCGATGCGCCTCGAAGAACATCGGCCTGCGCAACTGCTCTTGCACAGCAAGGACCGCAGGATTGAAGCGTTCAAGATGGCCGGGCTGGAGAATTCGCTTGTTCGTTTCGGCGCGGGCAATGACGTCGTCGGCCTCGGCGGTCGTTGCAGCCAGAGGCTTTTCAACCAGCAGGTCGAGACCTGCGTTCAGCAGTGCCAAGGAAACTGCGTGGTGATGGAGAGTTGGTACCGCTATGGTTGCGGCATCGATCTGCAAGCCAGCTGCAAGAAGTTCATCGATGGACCGAAAAACGGGGACGGAATATCTGGCTGCGGTGTCGGCGGCCCGAGCCGCCTCAGGCTCAACGGCAGCAACGAGGGAGACGCCTTCACCGGTCGCTTCAAGTTCGCGATAGACACGAAGATGATTGCGGCCGAATGCGCCAGCTCCAACAACAGCAACCCGCAACTTGCCTTCGTTTGCGATTGCTATGCCCCTTTGCCTTCAACCGCCCTCAGGCATTTTGTATAGAGCTCAAGCAAGTGGGTCACGTGCTCTTCTGGCTTCGTTCCAGCCGAGCCGCTAAATCCCGTAGAACCCGCCGCAGGGCGACCGACGCCCGTGGTTCCGGCGACAAACTTGAGCAGATCGAGGGCGATATCTTCATTGCGGCGGGCGCCGAGACCCGCATTGTTGAGGCCTTCCATATTGATAAGTCTCCGAAGAACGATGCTACCAGATGAAACGAAGTGAGCGTCTCGGGTGCGCATCTCGCAAAGCGAAAACTCTGCATGGGCTATTACGATGGAGACGGTAGCGCCGGCGAAGGGAATCGACGGCTTGATTATCTATGACATCCGGCCGGCTTTCCTGGTTTGGCAATCCGCTGGTGATGGTTGGGCTCGCTGCAGCCCTGATTGCATTTGTTGTGCAATCCGGCGAACTCGGCAGCTCCGATACCACGCATCGCCTGCAATCAACACACTCATTCTGGAGCTGGGATCCTCCGGTATTTCCGGACGAGTACCCCGAATTTGGCGTGCACGGTCGCCATGGCTCGCTACAAAGCTGGTTTGGCATTGGCCAGTCGCTTCTCATGTTACCTGTCGACATCCTGGGCACATGGATTGAGAGGCTGCACGTCTTCGACAACTACGGCGAGACGGATCCGAGCGTGCGCGATATCGTGGTCGTGTATCTCACGCAGATTTTAGTCAATGTATTGACCGCAATGGTCTGCTTCAAGCTGCTTCGCCTGTTTGCGTTCAGTGTGAATCACTCCATCGCCGGGGTCCTGGCGCTTCTGCTTGCGACTACGCATCTGCATTACACGCAAAATATGATGGAGAACAATTACATCTGCCTGCTGACGCTCACCGGGTTTGCATTCGAGTATGAATGGCTACGATCGGGAAGCCGACGAACCCTGCTGATCGGCACCGGGGCGTTCGGGTTGAATCTGCTGACGCGGATCACAACCGGGATGGATTTGCTGGCGGGCGTGCTTTTCGTGGGGTTGGTGCTGTGGTTCGACGAAGTGCGCGGGCGAGCGCTCTGGGAGCGGTGCCGGGCGTATGCCGTGATCGCAGTGCCTGTCTTCTGTTTGTTTGGATTTCTCGATCGGCTGTACCAGTTCTACCGTTTCGGGTCGTGGACCAACACCTATGCCGGCCTGGTGGCTAAGGAGACCATCGCACGCGATCCGAGCGTCGGCGCGAATTGGCCGTGGACAACGCGGTGGCACGTCGGGTTTCTTGGCGCGCTCTTCAAGCCAGAGAAGTCGATCTTCCTATTCGATCCACTGATCATCCTGGCTTTGTTGTTACTGGTGCTCCATTGGCGCAGATTGTCATCCGAAGTACGTGCGTATGGAATTGCCACGTGCCTGATGCTGCTTGCGTATCTCAGTTTCTATGCACGCTACTTTGCGTGGGCCGGGGACTTCGCGTGGGGCGATCGCTACGTATCGACTGCGGTGGAGTTGGTTGCGTTGATGGCAATTCCGCTTCTCCTCAAGCACCGGCACGACGCTGGACGCGTGGTCTGGGGGGTAGGGATTTTTCTGGTTTGCGCGAGTGTCGTGATCCAGATCGAGTCGTTGTTGTTCTGGCTGCCTCTGGAGATTTACCAGGAGGAGACGCTGGGGCATCCGACGTTTGTGATTGCCTTGCGCTTGAAGAACATCGTGGCGTTTGCCTTGGGGAAGATGGGGGCATGGGGGCTAAACACTGAGGCCATGACGCAGGACCCGTGGGATTACGTACACATTACCTGCTGGAACTTCCTGCCGTTTCTTCTGCGTCGGGTGGGTGAGGCGCCGGAGTGGGTGGTACGGGTCGCGTTTGCGATATGGTATGCAGGACTGGCGGCGCTGGCGGCTACCCTGCTTCGGATCCGGGTTCTCGCGAAGCGGCTACACGAGGCGTAAGGGATCGCCGTGGGCTAGTCTTGAATCGATGCATACCGCCTACATCGCGCTGGGGGGCAACCTAAGTAGCTGGGCGGGACCTCCAATCATTACCCTGTCGAATGCGGCCGAGAGGCTGCAAGCCCTGGGACGGGTGACGCGCCGATCCTCGCTTTACCGAACTGCTCCGGTAGGATTTGCCGAGCAACCGGAGTTTGTGAATGCGGTGGTGGAGCTGGAGACGGAGCTTGGGCCAGGAAATCTGCTCGAAAAGCTGCTTGCCATCGAACGGGAATTTGGTCGGAATCGCCGCGGCGAGATTCCCAATGGGCCACGGACTCTCGATTTGGATATCCTGCTGGTAGATGAGCTGGAGGTCAATGAGCCCGGACTTGAGCTTCCTCATCCGCGGATGTCCAATCGCACGTTCGTGCTTGTTCCTCTGCACGAGATTGCCCCGCAGTTAACCGTTCCGGGTCAGGGAAAGACCGTAGCCGAGCTGTTGGAGTCGCTGAAGAACTCACGCAAGGATGATGCCGATGGCGTGGTGCGAATGGAAAGAGATAGCTGGCGTACTGCGGAACATCAGTAGAGCGGCTCTTTCGATTGTCGTTTTCATCGCTGCGGCGGTTTCCGTCTGTGCCCAGAAGCGCGTCGAGGCCGTTCCGATCACCATCAGGGTTGTCGACAAATCCGGCGCTGCGATCGCAGGAGCCAGCGTCAAGGAGGCGAGCGGGGCATTGCTCGGCCACACCGACACCAATGGCGAACTTATCATCCGCTGCCGTATTCCCTGTCGGCTTCGAATTGATGCGGAGGGATTCGAGGGGAAGTTCGTGGAGGTGAGCGCGAATACTACAGTTCAGCTGGATCCTGCGGGCAACGAGCAACAAGTGACGGTCACAGCCTATCGCGCGCCGCTGGGCTCATTGGAGAGTCCGGTGACCACGCGGATATTGTCGGAGTCCAGGCTGAGCAATACAGCCTCGAACACGCTGGACGGACAAATGCGGCAGTTACCAGGGGTCGAATTGTTTCGGCGATCGAGCTCGCTGGTTGCGAATCCGACATCGCAAGGAATGAGCCTGCGCGGACTTGGCTCAACCTCCGCCAGCCGTACGCTGGTCACCGAAGATGATGTGCCGCTCAACGATTCGATTGGCGGGTGGATCCATTGGGAAGAAGAGCCGGAACTCGCGATCGACCGCCTCGAGGTGGTGCGCGGCGGAGCTAGCGATCTGTATGGATCGAGCGCGATTGGCGGGGTGATGAATGTCGTCCCCGTGAGACCGACGACCACGATGGGTGAAGTGCGATCGAGCTACGGCGGTCTGGGCACCTACGATGCAAGCGCTCTGGGTGAAACCAAACACGGCGCATGGGGAGTGCTGGCCTCGGGAGGCGCAATCGGAACCGATGGGTTCATCCAGCTTGTTCCCGATCAGCGGGGACCGATTGACGATGACTCAAACATGCACGGACAGAACGGATTGCTCGACATCGAGCACGACCGCGGTCCACTGCGCCTCTTTGTGCGAGGCAGCGTGTTCAATGAAGCGCGGGATAACGGCACGCCCATCCAAAAGAACGGCACGAGGCTGTGGCGCTATGCAACAGGAGCAGACTGGCAGGCACCTGACAATGCCACGGCAGCCCTGCGCCTCTACGGATCGACAGAGCACTATCGACAGACGTTCTCGAGCGTTACCAATACTCCATCGGCTTCTGACCCGAGCTGCAGCTACCGGTGCAGTGAGATCCCGACGCGGTCCTCACAGATACCGGACAACGAACTTGGCGGCGCGGCTCACTGGAACCAGCCCATCGGCGCGGAACTCCTGATTATCGCGGGTGCAGACGTGCACGATGTGCGCGTGTGGGACCTGGAGCAGACGTTTGGCACAGCCGCAGCGCTGACCAATTTGCGCGATCACCAGCGAGACTCAGCGATTTACGCGGAAGGCATGTGGACCCATCATGCCTGGACTGTAACCGCATCGGGCCGCCTGGACTGGTATCAGAATTACGATGGCTACCAGGTGCGTTGGGACGGTGAGGAGTGGATCCCTGTTGCCACTCAACTACCTTCGATGCGTGAACAGATCTTTGATCCCCGCGTGGGAATGTCGCGCAGGTTAGGAGGTCACTGGGCGCTTTCGGCGTCCGGCTTTCGCGCCTTTCGCGCGCCAACACCAAGCGAGCTTTATCGCTCGACACAGGTCGGCAACAAGCTGACGCTGCCCAACTCATCGCTGCTGAGCGAACGCGCTACGGGATGGGAAACGGGCGTCGCGAGCCAGTGGAAGTGGGGCACAGTTCGAACGAGTTACTTTGACACGGAGGTGAACCGGCCGATTGTTGCGGTCACCATCAATCCGAACTCGTCGCCGATTCTGCTGATGCGGGAGAATCTCGGACAGATTGAGAGCCGCGGGGTTGGGATCGATGCCGAGGTCTCGCCGCGAAGTTGGCTCGCGCTCGATGGAGGTTATCAGTACGCGCATGCGGTGGTGTCTCGCGGCCCGCAAGATTTGGGCAACTGGATTCCCGAGGTTGCGCGAAACATGGGTGCTCTGAATCTGCGCGCATTCAAACCGCGGCTAGGCACGGTGAGCCTGCAGAGCCGGATCAGCGGACGGCAATACGATGACGACGCGAATTTGTACCTGCTGCACAGCTACTTCCGGCTTGATGCGTACGCGTCGCACGAATTCGGATCACGCCTTAATTTCTTCGCAGCAGGTGAAAATCTTCTCGATCGAACAATCGAAGTCTCAAAGACACCCAACACGAC
>Ga0335080_10006236_pt1 | contig 12324 bp, 16 predicted proteins | sample Lox_Sample_34_FD_206720 | JGI IMG/M metagenome (GOLD analysis project Ga0335080, IMG submission 206720) | Soil microbial communities from Loxahatchee National Wildlife Refuge, Florida, United States - Lox_Sample_3.4 | ecosystem: Environmental > Terrestrial > Soil > Wetlands | place: USA...
TGTCATGGCCGACAAGAAGGAACGCTCCGCCGGCCGCGACTGCGCCGGCGGCGGCACGCACGATCGGCCGGCGTTCCGCCGCGGGAACCTGGAGATAGAAGACCAGCACGACGTCGAAGGCCCGCGGCTCGGGCGTGTAGGCGAGCAGGTCGGCGACGACCCACTCCGCCTGCACGCCGCGCGCCCGGGCAGTGCCCGCGCCTTCTCGAGGCCTACCTCGGAGAAGTCGACCCCGCTCACCCGCCAGCCGCACTCGGCCAGCCACACCGCGTTGCGCCCCTCCCCGCACGCCACATCAAGCGCTCGCCCGGCCTCAAGCCCGGCCGCCTCCGCGACGAGGAAACGGCTGCGCTCGCTCGTCCACACCAGCTCGCGGTCGGCGTAGCGGCGATTCCACGCCTCTCGATCCATCGCCGCGCTCATGGCTAGGCCGCCGCCGGAGTACGTATCTCCACCGCCGTCTCAACCGGCAGGTCAAGCGACACCGTGACCAGGCAGGTATCTTCGGCCTTCGCCACCACCGTCCGAGCGGCGTCCTCGTACCCAGGCTCGGTCTCGAGGACGACCGTCTGCTCGATCCGCACGAATCCGAACCGCCCGTCGGGCCGGCGTCCGACGACGCCCTCCGCCCGGACCGAGAGACCTCGCATAGGCAGTTGCTCGCGTTCGGCCAGCGCCGCGATCGTCACGGCCAGACACGACCCGGCCGCGGCCACGAACGCGTCCTCGGGGCTCCAGATCTCCGGATCGGTGCCGCGGAATTCGGGTGGCGTGGCGATCCTCAGCGAGGGCTTGCCGTCGACGCGCGCCGTCGTTCGCCGACCGTCGTCCCAGACCACCCGGACCGGGAAGCGGAACTCCTTGGGTCGAATCTGACCGGCCATCTCAGTTCACCTCCTTCGCGTCGCCTGCCGGCACGCGGTGGATCGGTTTGTTTCCGGTACTCGTCTCACCGAGCGCTCGCCTCGGCCGCTGGCTGGTCGGCGGCCTCGCCGAGGACCTGCTCATCGAAGAAGTCGGCGATCACGCTCGCCGGGTACGCGCCGACGAACCCGTTCACGGGCTCGCCGTCCCGGAACACCTTGACCGTGGGTATCCCCTGGATCCGGTAGCGGACGCTCAGCTCTGGCTCCGCGTCGACATCGACCTTCACCAGCTCCAGACGGCCCGCCCGCTTCTCGACCTCGGCCTCCAGCGCCGGGCCGAACGTCCGGCATGGAAAGCACCACGCGGCCCAGAAATCGACCACGACCGGTAGCTCGCGCGAGCGCTCGATCACGTCCCGTTCGAAGGTTTCAGTTGTCACATCCATCAGAAATCGTTCCTTTCCGATACGAGCTTCACCCGGCCACCGTTCCGCGGCCGCCCCGACGCGCCACGGTATGCAGCGGGCAGTAACCGACCGTGCTGGTCGCGAGCGGGACGGCGGCGATCGCGTACAACACGATCGAGCCGACCGACGCCGGACCAACAACGATCCCGACTACCAGCGCCACCGGGGCGGCCAAGAACGCCCGCAGGCGCCGGTCGAGGGTGCTCATGTTCTTAGTCATCGAATACCTGTGCAGGGGACCTCGTCAAGCGTCGGGGTCCGCGGTTGTCAGGGTTGAACTGCGGTTGGGTTGGGTGGTGCGTGCGCGCGGTCGGTGGTGCGGAGGTTGTTGTGCGCGCGGGTCCCGCACCAGCGCGGCCAGCTTCAGCAGGTGTTGTTCCACTGACCCACAGACCTGCTCGCAGAGCGCAAGCACGTCCTCGTCGGCGAGCCGGTAGTAGACGCGGTTACCTTGCTTTCGCCGGGCGAGGACGCCCGCCTCGGCGGAGAGCGTCAGATGCTTGGAGATGTTCTGCTCCGAGGCGCCAAGCTCGTCGGCCAGCTGATGCACGGTGGCCTCGCGGCCGCGCAGCCGATCAAGCAGCCGAATCCGCATCGGCTCGGACAGGAGCCGAAACCGACGCGCGATCAGCTCGACCAGCTCATCCGGGATTGGCGAAAGCATCGTACCTACAGCATACAAGCACACAGCTAGTTAGTTGCCGAGTGGTTTTCCGTGGCTCCTCTGCGGCTTCCGGGCACATGCGTGCCGGCGCGCGGGTGACCGGTGCAGCGGCTCGAGGGGTGCCGCAACCCTGGCCGCGATCGCCCAGGGTTGCCCGAGGACCTCTCCCGAGCCGCGTGCGTCGCCGGCGTCGGTGATGACATCCGGCGCCGTCCAGGACGATCACGACTACCGACGCGACGGTCGGCGACCTCGCGTTCTCAGCGGATCACGAGCACCGGGCAGGCGACGCGCTGGGCTGCTTGCTCGCTAACGCTCGAGAGCGCCAGCGAGGCGGGCAGGTGGCGGCTACCGAGGATCACCAGCCGGGCCGACGAGGATGCATCCGCGAGTGCTTCGATCGGCGTGCGCGGATCTTCGATGAGCTCGATATCCGGCCCAAGCTCCGCGCGAGACCATCCCGGACCCGGGGGATGTGCGTCCCCCGTCGCGACGAGCACTCGCAGCTTGAGCGACAGGCGCTCGGCGAGCTCGCGGCCAACAGCGAGCGCGCGGCGCGCGGCGCCGGAGCCGTCGAAGCCGACCACCACGTCTTCGTCGCCGGCGAACTCGGTGTGCGCGATCAGCACGGAGCAGGGCGAGTCGTGCAGCATCGCGCTCGCGACGCTCCCGAGCCCGGCCCGGCTGTTCGCGCGGCTGCCGACGGTCACGAGCGTCGCTCGCTCGGTTAGCAGCTCGTCCAGGAGCCGGCCGATCGGCGGCCCGTCGCGGAGCTGAAGCTCGGCGTCGTGGAAAGGTTGGAGGTCTGCCTGTGCGCGGGCGAGCGCGGCGTTGGCCTCCTGGGTGCGCGCCTGGTTGGTCGCGATGTCGACCTCCGCCGGGCCAACGACCGTACACAGGGTGAGGCGGGCTGCCGTCGGCATCAGCCGGGCTGCGGCCAGCGCCGCCCGAACGCTCAGCGGAAATGGGTCGATCGCGCAGATGACCCGATCCCAGACGGCCGCGGGCGAGCGGGCGTGCGCGATGCTCTTCTCGGTTCGCTTCACTTTTGCCGGAATCGTCGGGGCGCGAACCGATTGGCGCATCGGCAATACCCCGCACTCGGACGCAGTGGTTCTCCGCGGCCGGATCCCGACACGCGAGGCGGCGATCATTCCGGCATAGTGAAACCGTGGCGGCCGCTGACCCCGGCGCTCGTCGCAGGACAGCCATGCGTGAGCCTCTGCCCAAGGATGAGTTTGACCGGATCTTCAGCAAGGTCCCGCGCCTGACCGTCGAGGTCCTCATCACCTCCGAGGATCGCGGTGTCCTGCTCGGGCTGCGTGACGTCGATCCGTGCCGGGGAACCTGGAACCTCCCGGGCGGGACCGTCCGGTTCGGCGAGCGGCTGGTCGAGGCGGTGAAGCGGGTCGCCGCCGGCGAGCTGGGGATTGGTGTCCGGGTTGGCCCGCTCGCGGGCTACATCGAGTACCCGAGCCATTACGAGAACGGGCTTGACTCGCCGGTTGGGCTGGTGTTCCGCGCCGAGGCGCTCGACCACGCGCCGCCCCGGGGTAAGTGGTTCACCGCGCTTCCGGAGAACATGCACCAGGAGCAGAAGGAGTTCCTGCTCGCTCACGCACCTGTGGCGCTATCCGGCGAGGTCCGCTAGCTCCAGCCGGTAGGTTCGGCCGCCGGGCCTACGCGATGGGCTGGAGGATCGCGTCGAGCTCCTGGAGCTGGCGGCGAACTCCGCCGCACACCTGGTCGCAGAGGTCGAACACGCTGGGGTCTGAGATCGAGTAACGGGTGTGGTTACCGTCCTTGGCGCGGCTGACCATGCCAGCGGCGTGGAGAACGCCGAGGTGCTTCGAGACGTTCTGCTGGGAGGCCCCGAGCGCGTCCTGCAGCTCGCCGACGGTCGCGTCTCCCTCGCGGAGCCGGTCGAGCAGCTTGATCCGCATGGGCTCGCCGAGCACGCGGAAGCGCTGTGCGACGAGCTCTATCAGCGGCTCGGGAAGCGGATGCGGGACGGCAGGACGGCGCGCCATGGCTGGATCGTATCACAAGTGCACAGTTGTGCGGTTGACAGGCGCCTAAAGGCGTGCTACGTTCCTACCGACAAATTTACTACCGTACAGTTGTGCAGCGCTGTGAGCGGAACGACAACCGCCGAACAGGGTGCACTCGGCCTCTGACTCACCAACTCAAACAAGGAACACCCCATGGACGCAACGATCGAACATCTCACCGACGCGTCGTTCGCCGACGCCGTGAGCGAGGGCATCACGGTGATCGACTTCTGGGCCTCCTGGTGCGGGCCGTGCCGGGCGATGGCACCCCAGTTCGAGCGCGCCGCCCAACTCCGTCCCCAGTACCGCTTCGCAAAAGTCGACGTCGACGCCGAACCGGCGCTCGCGGGCCGCTACGGGATCCGCTCTATCCCCACGCTGATGGTGCTGCGTGACGGCCAGCCCCTCGCCGCGCAGGCGGGGCTGATCCCGGCGGACGCGCTGGTCGAGGCGCTCGACCGGCTCGCCGCCGCCGGCACCGAGACGGCCGGGGCGAGGAAGGCGGCGTGATGAACGGCACCAGGCAGTGGCCGCTCGAGCGGGTGCTGTTCGCGCTCGCCGGCACGGTCACGCTGCTCTCCGCGGCGCTGGCCGCGGTCGTCTCAGCGTGGTTCTTGCTGTTGACCGCGTTTGTCGGTGTCAACCAGTGGCTGTACGTGGTCGTGGGCGCGTGTCCGGCGTCCGTGGTGCTGCGCCGGGCTTGCCGGCTGCGCTCGGCGATCTATGAGAACGGCGGCAGTTCCCCGATGAAGTCGAAGGCGGTGGAGATCCGATGAGCGTCGTTGAGAAAAGCCCGCTCGGCGAGAGCCGAGTCCGGGAGGGGTATCCGGACGCGGTGAACGTCGGGCCGATCGGCCGGCTCGGCCGCTACACGGCGACGCACTTCCGGGTGGTGCTCGTCGGCTGGCTCGTGGTCGCGCTGGGTCTCGGGTTCTTCGCCCCGAAGGTGGAGACCGCGCTGTCCGGCGCGGGCTGGGAGACCAGCGGCTCGCAATCGGTCCAGGCCCGGCAGCTGATCGACAAGAACTTCCATGGCCTCTCCAGCTACGCGCTAATGACGGTCATCTACTCCCCCACCCGGAAGGTCAACGACGTTGCGTTCAAGACCACGGTCGCGAAGGTCGAGGCCGCGCTGCGCGCCGACAAGGCGGTGCGCAGCGTCGTTGCGCCAACCGCGGGCGTCGCGATCTCGCGCGACGGGCACACCGCGATCGTCCAGGCCGGAGCGGCCAAGAGCTCCAACGGGATGGTCGCGGCCGCCGACTCGCTGAAGACCAAGCTCGCGGCCCTCTCCGGCCAGGGCGTGGAGGTGCATCTGACTGGCGCCTCGGGGATGTGGTCGGATTTCAACGCTGCCAACCGCTCGGCGATGATGAAGTCGGAGGTCATCTCGTGGCCGGTGACGCTCGGCATCCTGCTGCTCGCGTTCGGGTCGCTGGTCGCGGCCGGGCTGCCGCTGATGCTGACGATGATCGGGCTGGCGTCGGCGGCCGGCCTGCTCTATCTCGGGACGCTGGTGATGCCGATCTCGATCTGGGCGATGAACTTCGCGCTGATGTTCGCGCTCGCGCTCGGGATCGACTACGCCCTGTTCGTCGTGCACCGTTTCCGCGGCGCGCTGTTCGGACACAAGCTGAACCCCGTCGACGCGACCGCGGTCACGATGGACACCGCCGGGAAGGCCGTGCTCTTCTCCGGGATCACCGTGCTGATCTCACTGTCCGCGGTGATGCTGGTCCCCTCGCCGGCGTTCCGGTCGATGAGCCTCGGGATCATGTTCGCGGTCATCTTCGTCCTCGCCGCGACGCTCACACTGCTGCCCGCAGTACTGGCCAGCCTTGGAGCCAAGGTGGACAAGCTCGCCCTCCCGTGGGCGCACTCCGGAGAGCACCACTCGCCGCGATTCCAGCGGTGGGGCGAGCGGCTCTGGCGCCAGCCCGTGCGCTACGGTGTGGTTGCGCTGGCGATTCTGATCGGACTCGCGCTGCCGGTCACCCAGCTGAAGACGGCGATGCCGTCGATCAAGGTCGTCCCCGCCTCGGACGCCTCGCGCGTGGGCTACGACCAGGCCCAGGCCGCGTTCGGCCCGGGGGCGGTCGGCCCGCTGCAGATCGTCACCCCGGCCGCCCGGGCGAACGCCGCCGCTCAGTTGGCAGCCCGGGACCTCGGGGTGGCGGCGCTTATGCCGACGCAGATCAGTGGCGGCTACGCGCTGGTCACCGCGATCCCTAAACAGGACCCGTCCAACCCCGCGGTCGGGACGACGATCGACCGGCTCCGGGCCGAGCTGCCCAACGGGTCGCTCATCGGCGGCGCCGTCGCGGAGAACCACGACCTCCAGGCCGCGCTGTCGGCCAAGACACCGCTCGTCATCGGCGTCGTCCTTGGCCTCGGGTTCCTCCTGTTGCTGATCGCGCTCCAGGCCCCGCTGCTCGCCGCCGTCGGCGTGCTGACCAACCTGCTCGCCACCGGCGCGGCGTTCGGCGTGGCCAAATGGATCTTCCAGGACGGCGCGCTTCACTCGCTGCTCGGCTTCCAGTCCCAGGGCTTCCTGGACGCATGGGGGCCGGTGTTCTTCTTCGCGATGATCTTCGCGATCTCGATGGACTACACCGTGTTCCTGCTCTCCGCGGCCAAGGAACACTGGGACCACACCCACGACCCCCGAGCCGCAATGGTCGGAGGTGTCGCACACTCCGGGCGGGTGATCTTCGCCGCCGGCGCGGTCATGGTCGCGGTGTTCTTCACCTTTGCCCTGTCCGGGCCGCTCCCACCTAAGGAGATGGGAATCATCCTCGGCGTCGCGGTGCTGCTCGACGCAGCCCTGATCCGGCTGCTGCTGCTGCCGGTGCTGCTGCGGCTGATGGGCAAATGGGCCTGGTACCTGCCGCGCTGGGCGCACCGGGTGCTCCCCGACGTCACGTTCGGACACGCATGAGAGGAGGAGCTGACATGTCAGCACCAAGACTCGAGCTCTGGCAGACCGAATGGTGCCCGGCTTCGCACCGCGTGCGCCAGCGCCTGACCGAGCTCGGCGTCACCTACACCGCTCATCAGGTCCCGGTCGAGCGCGATGCCCGAGCGCAACTCGAGCACGCCACCGGCCGGCGGACCATCCCAATCCTCCTCGCCCGCGAAGAGATGATCGAGGGCGAGCAGGCGATCCTCGCCTACCTCGACGAGCACTTCGCCGAGCACTTCGCCGAGCCGGCCGACGCCGGGGACCAGCGCGCCAAGGCGGCCAAGGCAAAGCGAAAGGAACTGGAGGAAGCATGTCCCAAGTCGACAGCCCATACACGCTGAGCACGACGACCGAGCTCGGCTTCACCGACGCCGTGACCCGGGTCCGCGAGGAACTCGCGACCGAGGGCTTCGGCGTGCTGTGCGAGATCGACGTCCGGGCCACGCTCAAGAAGAAGCTCGGCGTCGACCGCGAGCCCTATCTCATCCTCGGCGCGTGTAACCCGCCACTCGCGCACGCTGCGCTGGAGGCCGAGCCCGAGCTCGGCGCCCTGCTCCCGTGCAACGTCGTCGTCTACGAACAGCGCGGTCACACGCACATCGCCGCCGTCGAAGCCGAGCAGATGCTCTCGATCGTCGGCAACGACGAACTGGCTGCCATGGCCAGCGAGGTGAAGCGGCGCCTATCCGACGTCGTCGCCCGAGCCGCCCGAAGCTGACCCGGCCGCATGAAGCCCGAGCAGCAGGAGCACAGCGATGTTCTTCACGCGTAAGCCGTCGATCACTCCCGAGCAGGCCGCCGCCGGTCTCGCCAACCGCGAGCTGATGCTCGTCGACGTCCGCCAAGCCTCCGAGGTCGAGCGCGGCCGCATACACGGAGCCGTCAACATCCCGCTCCGGCACCTTCGCGGCCGCTTGCCGGAGCTCGACCGCGACCGCCCGGTCGCGTTCCTGTGCCACTCCGGCGCCCGCAGCTCGCGCGCGACCCGCATCGCCATCAAAGCCGGATACGACGCCGCCAACGTGCGCGGCGGGCTGATCGGGTGGCGTCGTGCCGGCCTGCCGGTGACCCGCTAGAAGCAACGGCGCGCGATGGCCGCAGCCGCCATACCGTTCGGGCTCGGAATCGGCCTAAGCCTCGGGATGCTCGGCGGCGGCGGCTCGGTCCTCGCGGTGCCCGTGCTCGTCTACGTCCTCGGCCAGAGCGTCCATCAGGCGACCACGGTCTCGCTCGTCGTCGTCACTGCCGGCGCGGTCGTAGGCGGCCTCACCCACGCACGCCGTGGGCGAGTGTGCTGGCGCCACGCAATCACGTTCATCGCCGCCGCCCTCCCCGGCGTGATCGCCGGCACCGCGCTCGGCCAGGCGGTCAGCGGCCGCGCACTGATCGCCGCCTTCGCGGTCATCATGCTCGCCGCCGCCGCCGCGACATGGCGCAAGGCCCGGCACGACGCCGGCTCTACCCGCACCGAGGTCCCGCAACCCAGCTGCCCCGCCCTACAGGTCGCCCGTGTCCTCGCGGCCGGATTGCTGGTCGGAGCGATGACCGGCTTCTTCGGCGTCGGCGGCGGCTTCCTCATCGTGCCCACCCTGGCCATCACGCTCGCCTTCTCGATGCGCATGGCCGTCGGCACCTCGCTCATCATCATCACCACCACCTCCCTCATGGCCCTCACCGCCCATCTCGCGGCCGGGCGCACACTCGAGGTCGGCGTCACCGTCACGATGACCGTCGCGGCGATCGCCGGAGCGCTGGCCGGCGTCCGCCTCGCCGGACACGTCCCGCAGCGCCAGCTCGGCCAGGGCTTCGCCGCCCTCGTTCTCGTCGTCGCCGCGTACCTGCTGATCTCAGCGACCCTGCTCGGCGGTCCCCCCGGCACATCCTGACAGCACGCTCCGCTCTCCGCTACAAGCGAAATTCGCCGTAGCCGGCTGGAACGCATCCGGCGGCACGGCGCGCCGACCAGGCCGTGTGCGGATGCTCCACCAAAGAGTCCAGGCGGGGCGGGGAGCCCATCGTTGGGCCCTTGGACGCGCGTGTCCTCGTCCCCGACGCCCTCGCAGACCCGCCGGCTTCCAGATGCTGAGGACACGCGACGTCGGTCCACGGGCGAAGAAGTACGGATGCCAACAGCTTCGGCTCCGAGCCGACGCTCTTTGAGAGACCGAACACGGGAGGAGGCGGCAATGAAGTGGTTTCGGAACCTATCGTTGCCCAGGAAGCTCAGTGCCTGGTGGGCCTGCCGCTCGCGTTGAATGACACTCGTGTCGCCGTCAGCCCGAGCGGTGGACCTCGATCACACGGTACGGGCTCGAGACGCAGAACGCTTGCGGATCTTCGTTGCCCTCGCGCAGGATGCGAAGCGCTTCGTTTCGCACCCGCCCGTAGGTGCCGGCACGCTCAAGCACGGGTCGGCCAGCGACGCTCACGGGATGCTGCTGCTCGTTGGCTTCAAGGTAAGCCTCGGGTGACGCGGCGGCGATGCGGAGCTGCCCCTCATGGATCTGAACGCCCGCTGGATGGCGCACGGCGAGCCCGCCCACCGCGTCGGCGTCGTGCCAGGCGAAGCGAGGCGGCCTGCGTCCGGTCGCGGCGACGAGCGCGCGACCGAATGTGGCGACCATCGCATCGATCGCCCCCGCCGGCACCCACACCGAGAACAGGGCGCGCCCGGCGGGGCGGAGCACCCGGATCATCTCATCGAAGGCGCGGCTCGCGTCAGCGGCGAAGATCAGTCCGAACACCGACAGCGCCACGTCGAACGAGCCATCCTCGAACGGCAGCGCCTGCATGTCCGCCACCACGAACGAGGCATCGACGCCCTCGGCCACCGCCCGGCTGCGCGCGACGTCGATCAGCCTGGGCGCGGTATCGACGCCCGTGACGAGTGCCCCCGCCCTGGCGGCGAGCAGCGCGGCGTTCCCGGTGCCCGTCGCGAGATCCACCACTCGCTCCCCGCGTTGCACATGAGCGAGCGACACCACGTGCTCGGCGACCGGACCGAGCTCCACGGCCATCTGCTCGTAATGGCCGACGTCCCAATCGATCATTTGGCTCGGGGACCCCATGGGACCGAATGACGCCGCGCGTTGCCGCGTTGCCGTCGCCGATCACTGACGCCATCGCGCTCGGTCACGGGCTCGCCGCGGCGATCTTCGCCATCTCGGGCGGCAGCGCACGCAGCTCCTCGAGGCCGTCCGCAATTCCGCGCGCGAGCACGTCGATATCGGGCATCGAGGAGGCGTCGGCGGTGATCCCGAACGTCACCTGCCCGTTGTAGGAGAGCGCAGCGATTCCCACGGCGTGGTCGGCGAGGAGCGGCAAGACCGGATAGAGCTCGCGCAACAACGCGCCGAATGCGTACAGCGGCACCGGCGCGCCCGGCACGTTGGTGACCGCCACGTTGAACATCCGCCGAGAGAACACGGCCTGTATGAGCGCCGCGTGCGCCACAGCCGGCGGCGCGAGCGCAGCGACCTCGATCATCGTCGACGCGGCCCGCGCCGCGTCGGAGGATTTGCACCGGCGGGTAGCCGCAACGATCCTGCGCAGCCGCGCCGGCGCGAGCGGCTCGCCGACCGGAAGATCCACAAACCAGAAGCTGAGCAGGTTTCCGAGCTTCAATCGGTCCGACGCATCGCGGCGGGTGACCGGCACCAGCGCGCGGAGCCCGCGCGACGGCAGCTCGTCCGCGCGCGAGAGCAACAACTCCCGCAGCCCGCTGGTCGCCGCCGCCAGCACCACATCGGTGATCGACCCGCCGAGGTTCTCCGCGATCGCTTTCAGCTCCTCCAACGGTGCACGCACGACCGCGTACCGGCGCGTCTGCCCGATCGGCACGTTCAACGACGTCTGGGGCGCGCCGCGAAGCTCGTCGCGCACGATCAGCTCGGCAGCCCGGCACAAGCGGTCCAACGCCTCCCTGGGGCGCGCCATAGCGTGAACCGCGCCGCTGCCGACGCGCAGCCCGGCGTCGCCGGCCCGCGCGGCGGCCTCGGGAACACGTGAGCGCCACGATGCTCCGCGCGACGCGCGCCTCGGCGGCGTTGGCTCGGTCCTCACCGTCGGCCCGGGGCCCAGCAGCAGACCAATCAGCTCCACCGCCACCACACCGTCCACCAGGCAATGATGGGTCTTCCAGCCAAGCGCCCACCGCCCGCGCTCGAGGCCCTCGATCAGCACCATCTCCCACAGAGGTCGGCTCCGATCCAGCGGCCCCGAGAAGAACTCGGCCGTCCAATCGCGCAGCTGCCCCTCGTCGCCCGGCGCCGGCAGCTCGGCGTGGCCAACGTGGTGCCGAATATCGAAGCGCTCATCCGGCACCCAGCGCGGCCGCGTCAGACCTCCCGCCCGAGGGCTCGAGAGCCTCTGCATGTAACGCGGAAGCTCACCCAGCCGCGCGGACAGATGATCCCGCACGGCGTCGACAGTCGGAGCAACCCCGACGGCTGGCGGATCGAACACCATCACGCCGCCGAGGTTCATCAACGCCCCATCGTCCAGCTCCTCGAGCCGGAGGAAGGTGCCGTCGAGCGCCGTCAGCTTCTCTGCCACGTGTTGAAACTAGGCTCGGGCGACGTCGCCGTAATCGGGGCCGAGCGACAATCCACGTCCGTAGTTCCCCGCTACGGCCGTAGCGTCAGATGCGTACCGTCAACTCGCGCCAGGCTCGCGAGGGCGGCCGCAGCGATCAAGTCGCGCGTCCCGGCTCCGCGGGCTGAGATCCTTGCCCGCCGCGCGAGCAAGAGCACGCCTAGTCTAGGCACGGAGCAGGTGCCGGGTGAGGAACTCCACTTGGTCCACGACCGCCCGCTCAAACGTGGCTCCAACGTAAATGTCGAAATGTCCGCCGGAATAGGTGCGCACCTCGGCGTGAGGCGCACGCGCTGCCGCCGCCCGCGCGAACGCGACAGGCGTGATGGCATCGTCCCCAGCGAGGGCGAACAGGATCGGCGCCGCGATCTTTCCGGCATGACGGCCCGGCCGGTAGCTGGGGACTCGAAGGGCGATTCGGGCAGCAGCCTGATTGCGCCAGGTCGAGCCCGGCGGGTCGATCGCGTGAAAGCCCGGCTCAGCGTCCGGCGTGGTCATCACCGCCACCGAGCCAGGCGGGCCGACGCTCGCCACCATCCGCGGTGACCGGCCCAAGACGGCACCGATCTGGTCTCGCAAGCCGGCCGCAGTCAGGCGCAGCGCCAGCGCCACGCCGAGACTGGGCAGATTGCGCAGCCCGTCGGTGAACGGCACCTGCGCGACCACGGCGGCGATCTGCCGATCCCGCGCGGCGGTCTCGATAACGTGCCCGCCGGAAAAC